>Ga0105248_10000133_pt1 | contig 86577 bp, 64 predicted proteins | sample KBSS34metaG_FD_81524 | JGI IMG/M metagenome (GOLD analysis project Ga0105248, IMG submission 81524) | Switchgrass rhizosphere microbial communities from Kellogg Biological Station, Michigan, USA - KBS S3-4 metaG | ecosystem: Host-associated > Plants > Roots > Rhizosphere > Soil | place... | reverse complement strand
GTGGTGCGCGTCGCGCGGCGCGTACTTCGTCGCGTCGATGAAGCGCCGGAACTGCGCGTTCGTCACCGGCGTGCGGTCGATGTGGAATGCGTTCATCGGCATGCGCCGGCGGTGGCTGCGCCGCGCGCACGGCTCCCACGGATACTGCACGTCGAGTCCGGCCCAGGTCTGGCCTTCGATCTCGATGCCCTGCACGGCGAAATCGAACGTGCCTGCGGGGATCGTCACCATGCCCTCGGGCGCCGTTGCGGCCGGCCGCGTCGGCGCGATCTCCACGAGCTGTTGCGGGATCGGCTGCCATGCATTCGGCAGCGCCTGCAGCGGCGTGCACGCGTGCTCGCGCACGTGCGCCATGAAATCATCGAGGCCTTCGATGCCGGCATTCGCCTCGACGGCCAGCAAGGCGCCGAAGCCACGTGCCTCGAGCGCAAAATCGAAGATCGCGCGATCGCCGTCGATACGCGGTGCCAGCGCAGCGCCGTGCCAGAGGTCGAAATAGCGTGCGCCGCCGCGATGCGGCACGGCGATCTGCTCGCCCTCGACGACATACTCGTTGCGGTTGACGAGATTCCACACAGTGATCCCATCGCGTGGGAACTGGCTTGCGAACACGCCGGCCTGCAAGGTCGGAAAATACGGCCGCCAATCCGCGCTGACCATCTGCGGCGCGAACTTGCGTTCGATCGCGATGCAGCGGCGCAGCGCTTCGGCATCGCGCGGCGTGAATCCGTTCCAGATGCCCCAGACGTTCTCCCAGGCGTTGTAGCCGATGCCGTTGAAGAACATGTACTGCAGGTCGTTGGTGCGGTCGCGGCCCCAGCGGTTTTCGTAGTTGATCATGTGCCGCGGCTCGAGCCATTTGAACTTGGCCACGGACGGTACGACGTCGGCGGGCGCCTTCTTGCCCCAGCTCTGCACGTTCCAGATCAGTTGTTCCTCGGCGCTGATCGTCGACTCGGGCTGCAGCACGACGGGGCGACCCAGCGTGTCGCAGGCATCGAAGAACGCGCGCGGCACGCCGTTGTAGGTGTCGCCGTTGATGCCGTCGGCGCCGACCGCCGCGACGATCTGCGCGATCGCGCGCCAGTCGGCCTCGGCTTCTTCGCGCGTGCCGTTGTCCCACGGCATCGTCGGCAGGAACACGCGCACGCCGCGGCGATGGAATGCGTCCACCGCGCCGCGCAATCCGTCGAGGCCTCCCGGCAGATCGCGTGCGAGATCGAACTGGTTGCGGTCGTCGACGCCGATGTTCGGATAGACGTACCAGATCAGCACGCTGTCGATGCCGCCGTAGCGCCGTTCGAGATCGTCGAGATAGCGGTCGACGGTGTATTCCTGCGTCGCCGGATCGTAGAAGTAGCGATCCTCGACCATCATCTGCGCATGCACGAAATTGCGCTGCGCCCAGGCGAGTTCGGGCCGGCGATAGTTCGCGTCGTCGTAGCCGATGCGGATCAGGTGTTCGCGCCGCCATTCGCGCAGGGAACCGATCCAGTCGTCACTGCTCGCATCGACGTCGATCGTCCAGTGGCCGATTTCGGCGAACGGCCAGCCCAGCGCCTTGCCCGGCGTCGGCAGGTAGCGGCCGGTCGTCACGTGGGAGAACTTGACGGTGTGGCTCATCGATGCCGGCGCGGGCGGTTTCGGGTCGGTCATGGCTGCGCCACCTCGCAGGCTTGCGCGAGTCGCGCAACGGCATTCGCATCGATCGCGGACGAAGACAGCAGCGCGTCGATTTCCTCGCGCGCGGGAATGCTGGTTTGCGCACCGGCTCGCGTGCAGGCAATCGCCGCGGCGGCCGCGGCGAAGCGCAAGGCGGCGGCGAGGTCGCCCTGTTCGGCCAGCGCAGCGGCGAAGGCGCCGCAGAAGGTATCGCCAGCCGCGGTCGTATCGACCGCTTCGACAGGAAACGCCGGCTGCACGAGATAAAGGCGGCCGGCGCGCGCGCAGCAGCCGCGCGCACCGAGCGTCACCACCACCGTCTCGACGGCGAGCGCATCGAGGCGCTGGCGCAGCGATCCGTCGCCGGCGAGCATGGCCAGTTCCCCTTCGTTGACGATCAGCACGTCGACGGCGCCGAGGAGTCCGCCGGTCAGCTGCCGGGCGGGGGCCGCATTGAGGATCGTGCGCACGCCCGCCGCCTGCGCCGCCTTCGCGCACGCTTCGACGACATCGAGCGGCGTCTCCAGCTGCAGCAGCAGATGGCTGACGCTCGCGAGGCTCGGAAGGTGCTCGCGGCGCAGGCCGGCATTCGCCCCCGACGCGACGGTGATGGCGTTTTCGCCGCTCTCGGCCACGACGATGAACGCCGTGCCGGTCGGGCGCTCGTCGCGCACGATGTCGAGCTGGACGCCCGCTTCGCGCAAGGACGCCTCGATCGGTGCCGCGTACGCGTCGTCGCCGAACGCGACGAGCATGCGCGTCTTCGCGCCCGCACGCGCGGCGGCGACCGCCTGGTTCGCTCCCTTGCCGCCGGGGTAGGTCGCGAACTCGCCCCCGAGCACGGTTTCGCCCGGAGCGGGAACGTGCGGCGCGCGCACGACGAAGTCGAGGTTCGCCGATCCGACGACGAGAATGCTGCCCTGCACTTCGCTCATGGATTCAGCGACTCGTGGACGAGGTTGAAGAAGCGCGTGGACAATTTCGGTAATTCGTGCGGTCCATGGTGCGGCAGATGCTGCAGCAGAAGAATCGCGATGAGATCCTCGTCGGGGTCGATCGAATAGTAGGTCGACGCCGCGCCCGACCAGCCGAACTGGCCCGGCGCACCGGAGCGGCCGCGGCGCACGGGATCGAGCAGCACCGAGCCGCCGAAGCCGAAGCCTTCGGCGTCGCTGTAGTCGGTCACGGGCGGATCGAGCGGCATCAGCTGATTCTGCATCATCAGACCGACGGTTTTCCGCGACAGCAGCCTCTTGTCTCCCGTGCGGCCATGATCGAGCAGCATCTGGCAGAAACGAAAATAGTCCTGCGCGGTCGAATAAAGCCCGCCGGCGCCGCTCGCATAGGCGCGCAGGCGCTGGCCCGGGTGCACGGCCGACGATTCGTCGGCAAGCGTCAGCTGGCCGTCGGGCCCCATCGCGCTGAGATCGACGACGCGATGCCGCTGGTCTTGCGGCACCTCGAAACCGGTATCGCGCATGCCCAGCGGAACGAAGATGCGCGAGGCGAGAAAGTGTTCGAACGAATCGCCGGACACGACCTCGACGATGCGGCTGGCGATCTCGATCTGCGTGCCGTCGTAGCGAAAGCGCGCGCCGGGCTCCATCGCAAGCGGCACGCGGGCGGCGCGATCGGCGAACTCGGTGAGCGACGCCGCGCCGTGCAGATCGGCGCGCTCTAGCAGGGTGGTGGCCGCCTCGCCCGGCACTGTCGCGAAACCTGCGGTATGCGTCAGGAGCTGCCGGATCGTCAGCGGCTGCCGCGCCGGGCGCAGGCGCGGCGCATCCGCCGAGCCGCCGTCGAAGACCTGCATGCGCGCGAGCGCCGGCACGTACTTCGCGACGGGATCGTCGAGTGCGAGCTTGCCTTCTTCCATGAGCATCAAAACCGCCACCGTCGCCACGGTCTTCGTCATCGAGTAGATGCGGAAGACCGAGTCGGTCTTCATCGGGATCGTGCGCGCAAGATCCTGGCGGCCGAATGCGCGCAACTCCACCACATGCCCGTGCCGTGCGACGAGGACGACCGCGCCGAGATAGCCGTGCGCATCGGTGTTTTCAGCGACGAACTGGTCGAGGTTCTGCAGTCCCTGTGAGGAAAAGCCTTCGCCGTCGGCCGGCGCGAGCGGCAACGCCGACGCGCCGGCCGATTGTGCTGCCGCGATTCCCAGCGCGGACAGGGCGATACAGAGCATGAGCTTGCGCAACGCGAGGAAGCCCCGGTCAGAACGTGATCTTGTCGGTGATCGAGACCACGCGGCCGCGCCCGGCGAAATAGTCCTGGTAGTTGTCGATCTGGTTGTAGGCGAGGATGTAGTACTTGTCGAACAGGTTCTCCACGCCCAGCGACAGGCGGCCGAACTTGCCGGCGTCGTAGTTGATCTCGAAGTCCCACGTCGTGTAGCCGTACGTGTGCTCGTACGCGCTCGTGTTCTGATTGATCGAACGTGCCAGGATCGTGCTCGACCCGAGCGTCGCGCTGCCCTTGTCCGAGTACTTCCACGACACCGACGTGCCGATCTTCGGCGGGCTGACGTCGTTCACGCCCATGTGCTTGTCGAGGCCGCCGTTCGGCACGAACGTCGTATAGCCCATCGCGCGCGAGTAGATCAGCGTGGCCTTCCAGTCGTCGGCGATGCGCAGGTCGCCGGACAGTTCCACGCCTTTGATGTCGACCGGCGCACGATTCATGATGTAGTCGCCCGTGGTCGGATCGACGGCCAGCGAGACGCCGAAGTTCGACTCGGACTTGTACACCGAGGCAGACAGGCCTACGCGCTCGCTGCGCCAGTTGACGCCGACTTCGGTGTTCTTGACGATGATCGCCTGCAGGTCGGCGAGGTCCTTGACCGACTGGCCGGGGATGTTGATGTTGCGCAGCGGGATGCCGACGTTCGGCAGGGTGAAGCCCTTGCTCCACGAGGCGAATACCGACCAGTCGTCGGCGAAGCGCCAGATCGCGCCGACATTGGGCAGGTTGGCTGCGTAGTCGATCTTGCCGCCCTGCACGAACTCGCGATTGCGGTAGTACGTCGTGGTGTAGCTGTCCACGTCGAGCGTGCCGTCCTCGCGGCGGAAGCCTCCGGACAGCGTGACCGGGCCGATGTCGTAGGACAGCTGCGCGTACGGCGCGACGCTCTTGTAGTCCATCGGCGGCACCCACAACCGGTTGGTCAGGGCGAGCTTCTGCTGCGCGGTGTCTTCGACGAGATCGACGCCGGTGTGCAGTTCGAGTCCGCTGATCGAGAAGATGTCCGGCCGCGTCCACGACGTGCGCAGGCCCTTCTTCTGCGAATTGATTTCCGACTGGTCGATCAGCGTACCGAGCGGGGCGATCAGCGGATCCTGCTTGTCGGGCGTATCTTCCGGCAGGAAACGCATCGCCTGACTCGCGCGATAGGCGTCGATTTGGAGCGAGCCGCCCCACAGGTCGCTGTTGAGATATTTCAGCTGCGCCTGCCAGAAGTCGTTGAAGGGCGTATAGGTTCCGGGATTGTGGCCGCGCACGGCCGTATCGGTCAGCCCGATCGAGCGGTCGCCGAGCTGTTCGATGTAGTTGTCCTTGCCGTCGATCTTGAACTTGCTCAAGGTCAGCTGCAGGCGCTGCGTGTCGCCCTCGCCGAAGTTGTAGCCGAACTTCGCGAAGAAATCGTCCGAGGTCGTGTCGGCGAGCGAGCCGGACTGGTTCATGCCGATGCGACGGCCATTGCCGTCCCAGGTGATGCCGCGGTCGACGTACGAGCCAGCGAGATACATGTCGAAATCGCCGTCCTTGTGCGCCCAGTTGACGCCCACCTTGTAGCCGCTGCTGTCGTCCTTGAACTGCGTCGAGTAGCGCGTCGTCAGCTGCACCTGATCGCCTTCGGTGGTCGGCGTGTAGGAGATGTAGTTGATGATGCCGCCGGCGGCGCCGACGCCCTCCGCGGCCGACGGGCCGTTGATGACTTCGATGCGGTCGACGATGCCCATGTCGGTGAAGGTGGCGTTGCGCGTGCCCTCACGCAGCGGCGAGCCCTGCGGAATGCCGTCGAACAGGCGCAGCGGAATGCGTCCGCGCAGGTTCTCGCCGGTGTTGCTCATCGCCTGCGAGGACTCCGCATAGCCGGGCACGGTGCGCGCGAGCACCGCGGTCGCATCGTCGGTCAGCGTCAGCGTGCGGTCGATCTCGGCCGGCGTGATCACGGTGATCGCGCCGGGAATCTTGTCGACGGCCTTCGCACTGCGCGTGCCGGTCGTGACGGTGATCGTGCCGAGCTCCTGCGCGTTCGCGCTCGCCTCCTGCTTCTGCTGCTGCGGCGTCTGCGTCTTGCCTGCAGGCAGCGGCTGCACGTCCTGGTCGGGCGCGGGGCTGGCCGCAGAGGTGTCCGCCGAGGGAGCGGCGGCCTCCGTGCTCGCGACGGCGTCGGCGGCGGGTGTCGTCTCTGCGGCGGCAGCGGCGGCGCTGAAGTGGCCGGCGATGGCGGCAGCGAGCAGCCAACGGCCGCGGCCTGCACGAATACGTGGTGTCATGGAATCTCCCCGTGTTTCTTATGGACATCGGTCGGACGGCGCTGCCGCACGTGCACGCTGCGAAGGTCCATCTCGGATTCGCCGCAATGCGCTCAGCGTTCTTTGAGTGGCGGCGAGTCTGGGCGGCGCCCGTCTCGAATGGAATTGCGCGCGCGTATTTTCAGGCGGAAGTTTTTGTTGTCTGTCGCTGCGTCGCAGCGCGCGCCTGTTGCAGGAACACGGTGACCAGACGGATGCGGATGGTCGAGCGCGACCACACCGCGCCGATGCGGCGCGACTCGAACGGCACCGGTACCGGCAGGCGCACGAGGCGAAGCTTCTCCGGCCACGGCTTGGCCCAGTCGGGTACCAGCGACACGCCGAGGCCGCGATCGACCATCACCGCGATCGCGTTCAGCGCGTTGAGCTCGAATCGTTCATGCGGCGTGATCTGCATCTGGCGCAGGTACTGATCGGCCAGACGGCCGCCCCACTGGTTGCGGTCGTAGCGGATCAGCGGGCGCGTCGCGAGCAGCTCGTGCGGATCGCGGCTGGTTTCGTGCTCGGACGCGAGCACGATCAACGGCTCTTCGCGCAGCAGCTGCCAATCGCACGTCTTCGGCAGGACGTACGGCGCCTGCAGAACGACCGCCGCATCGAGGTCGCCGCCCTCCACCGCGCGATACAGTTCGGCCGAATAGCCGGGCTTGATGAACACCTGGATGCGCGGAAACGTCTCGACCATCAACGCGAGGATGTCCGGCAGCATGCCGGAAAGCGCAGTCGGGCATGCGCCCAGGCGCAGCTCCCCGGCAATCGCATCGTCGGTCGCGATGGCGCGCAGCTCGCCGACCTCGCGCAGCACTTCGCGCGCGCGCGCGAGGATTCGCGCGCCGGCCTCGGTCACGCTGACCGTGCGGCCGACGCGCGCGATCAGCGGTGCGCCGATCTCGCGCTCGAGCGTGCGGATCTGCTGCGCGATGGCCGCGGGCGTGACGTCGAGCACGCGCGACGCCGCCGCCATCGAACCATGGTCGGCCACTGCAACGAAGGTCTTGAGGAATTCGGTATCCACGTTCGTCCCGGGGTTGCCATGGCGAGGCTACACGAAGCACGCCCCGCCCCGCAGGTTCACGCCTCCGATGCGTCGCGGACGCGGTCGGACCTGCTGTAGATCGTCAGGCCGTCGAGCGAGCGCGCCGGAGCCGGAAAGAACAGGCTCGCCAGATAGCCGATGACGATGCACAGCATGATCGAGATCGCGAGGTAGAAATACGGGTGCACCAGATGCAGCACCCACGCCACGGTGGTCAGTGCGATGCTCGAGGCGACGCCGATCGCGACGCCGGGCGAGTTGGCGCGCCGGGTGAACATCCCGAGCGTATACGCGCCGGCGAAGCCGCCGCCGAGCAGGCCGGCCAGCTCGATCGACACGTCGAACAGCGAATGGATGTCGAAGCGCGACAGCAGCAGCGCGACGCCGATCCCGAGCAGGCCGGTCGCCACGGTCGCGACTTCGGCGAACAGCACGCTCTTCTTCGGGCTGGGGTTGCGCGCGAGCTTCTCGTAGAAGTCGACCGAGGCCAGCGTCGCAACGCTGTTCATGATGCTCGACAGCGTCGCCATCGCCGCGGCGAAGATGCCGGCGATGATCATGCCGGTGACGCCCATCGGCAGTTCCGCGGCGATGAACAGCGGAAATGTCGCGTCGATCGGCAGCAGCGGATCGAGGCGCTCGGGGTGCGTCTTGTAGTAGACGAACAGCGCGGTGCCGATCGAGTAGAACACGAAGCCGCCCGGGATCATGATCAGCGCGAACGCCCAGATCGAACGGCCGGCCTCGCGGTCGGACTTGGTCGACAGCGTGCGCTGCATCAATACCTGGTCTTTCGGAAACGTCAGCACGACGTCGAACAGCACCAGGAACAGAAAACCCCACACCGTGGCTTTGGTGAGGTCGAAGCTGAAATCCAGCAGCTTGGTCTTGTGGTTGTCGAGCGCGGTGGTCACCAGCTCGCCCACGCCCCCGTGCAGGTGCCAGGCGATGAAGCCGATCGCGAACAGCGCGCCGCCCATCTTGACGACGACCTGCACCACGTCCGTCCAGATCACCGCCTTCATGCCGCCCATCGCGGTGTAGAGGATCGTGAACGTGCCCATCAGGAGAATGCTCCAGGCGACGTCGATGCCGGTGATCGTGGCGATCGCGAGCGCGGGCAGGAACAGGATCACGCTCATGCGGCTGCCGATCTGCATGACGATGCACAGCGCGCTCGCGCACATGCGGATGCCCGGATGAAAGCGCGTTTCCAGATACGAGAACACCGACATCAGGTCGAGCCTGCGCAGGAGCGGCACGATCCAGACCGCGACGAACATCAGGCCGAGCACGGCGATGAGGTTGTTCGTGAGGTACTGCCAGTTCGTCTCGAACGCCTTGGCCGGGATCGCGATGAAGCTGATCGAGCTGGTGTTTGCCGCGTACAGGCTGATGCCGGCGGCCCAGAACGGAATCGTTCGTCCGCCGACGAAGAAGTCCGAGGTCGAGTTGCGCTTTTCGCGCAGATAGAAATACAGACCCATGCCGACCATGGTCGCCAGGTAGACGACGATGACGATCCAATCGAGCCACTTCAGCAGCAATTTGCCGGATTCGAGTTCGGCATAGCCGAACGTAGTTTCGCCATCGGACGATCCTCCGCGCGCCCACAAGAGGCCGTTGCCCCAGGCCGTCGCGGCGACCGCACCGGGGGCGTCGATCGGTGCCTGCTTCGCCCAGGCGCCGGTGATCGCATGGAAGGTCATCAGGACGGACGATGCGGTCGGCACCGATGTCTCGCGCACGAGCATGAGCAGGTGCGCCTGACCGAGCGCGCGCATCGATCCCGGCAGCACGCGTCCGGGCACGTCCGGTTTGGCCGTCCAGCCGTCCGTGTGGTTCCACTGCAGCAGCGCATCCGCCGGCCCGCCGGCGAGCGCGAGATAGAGCCCGCCGCCCTGCGCAGCCAGGGCGACGGGGCCTGCGGTGCCGGGCCACGGCGGCAACGCTTCCCATGCGGCCGCAGCGGCTTCGACATCGATGCGCACGAGTGCGGGCTGGCCGGCAGCGAGGCCCGCCACATAGAGCACGTTACCGGACAATGCCGCGCAAGCCTGCTGCAGAGGGCTCGGCAAGCGCGGCAGCGTCCGCGCCGCCAGCACCTGCCCGTCGAACACCAAGCGATCGACCTGCTCCACCGCATCGCCGCCGGAAAGCACGAACGCGCGATGGCCGTCGCCAGCGACGACGCGCACGGGCGAGGCGGGTTTCCAGTCGCTGCGCGTCCATTCGCGCCTCGCCCCGTCGAGCTGCCACACCGCATCGGCCTCGAACGAGAGCGCGTGACCGTCGACGACGGCGAGCGCGATCGGAGATGGCGAAGCCAGCGACGGCAGGGTGCCGCGGCTCAGGGACACCAGATTGTCGGCGCTGCACGGCAGCGAGAGAAAAAGCAGCAGCGCGAGCCAGACTCGCAAGATTCGCGCTCCGCTCACGGCATTGCAGCCCGTGCCGCTGCGGCGACGACCGCCTCGGCGCGCTTGAGGAACGGCCGATCGATCATGCGTCCATCGACGAGAAAAGCGCCGGTGCCCCGGCCGGCTGCCGACTGCGCCACGGCGACGATACGCCGCGCGTGCGCGATCTCGGCCTCGTCCGGCTGGAACGCGGCGTTCGCGAGCGCGACCTGGCGCGGATGGATGCAGGTCTTGCCGAGAAAGCCCAGACGCCGGGCCATCGCCGCTTCGGCGGCATAGCCGTGCGGGTCGGCGACATCGGCGTATGCCGCGTCGTAGGCGAAGACGCCGGCCTCGGCGGCGGCGATGCGCAGCGCGAACATGGCCGCGTGCACGTTCGACGCGTCGTCGCGCGCGATGCCGTGCGGCTCGAACAGATCGGCCAGCCCCAGCTGCAGGCCGGCGGTACGCTTGTCGGCCGCGGCAATCGCCGCAGCGTCGCGCAGGCCGCGCGGCGTCTCGATCGTCAGCAGCAACGGCGGCGCCGTCTCGGCGCAGGCGGCGTGCTCTGCCGCGGCAATCAGCGCGACGGCGCGGCGTACGCTTTCGGGCGATTCGACTTTCGGCAGATTGATCAAGTCGAGCGCGGCGTCGGCGAAGGCTTCGATGTCGGCTGCGAAGTGCGGCGTGTCCACCGCGTTCACTCGCACGATCAAGACCTTCCTCGACGCCCGCGCGGCGTCGCTGTGCAGGAAGGCGGCGACCTGTTCGCGCGCTGCGGCCTTGCCAGGCTCGGGCACCGCGTCCTCGAGGTCGAACGAGATCGCATCCGCGTCGCCCGCCAGCGCCTTGGCGAACAATTCCGGCCGAGTGCCGGGCACGAACAGCTTGCTACGCATCGGACGGATCGCTCATAACCAGGAGTGTCCGCGATTCCGGTCCAAAGAAAAAATCGGCATAAGCGGTTTCAGACGATAGGATTCGTTGCGATTGCGTGGCAGCATCCCCCCGTCCGGAGCCGGCGAAGTGCATTCTCGGCGCAGCCGGATCCCTCCTTCAGGAACGCGTGATGAAACGCCTGCCCCTCCTCTTACTGCTTCTGGCCGCAGCGGCTTCGAGCGCGGCTGAAACCGCGCCGGCCACCGTCGACGCGGCGCTCGCACGTGCGCAGAAGGCGCACACGCCGGTGCTGCTCGATTTCAGCGCCCCGTGGTGCTACTCGTGCTATTTCATGGCCACTCACGTGCTGAACGGCAAGGAGTGGGAGGCCCTCGAAAAGAGGACCGTGATCGCCGAAGTCGACGCGGACTCGCCGGACGGCGCGGCCTGGATGAAGAAGCTGCAGGTGAAAGCGCTGCCGGCGTATGTCGTGCTGAACGAGCATGGCGTCGAACTCGGCCGCATCCTCGCCGAGCAGCCGCGCGCGACGTTCTATCCGAACCTCGACAAGATCCTCGCCGGCGCGAGCACGCTCGACGAGCTGAAGCACAAGGCCGCCAAGGGTTCGCTCGACGCCACGGCGACTGTGCTCGGCGCCTATGAGGCGCGCGGCGACGGCCAGGAGGGGCTCGACTGGTATGCAGGCCTGCCGCAGAAACAGCGCGACGTCGCAGCCGCCGACAAGACCGTCTCGCTGTGGCGCGATCGCCTCGAGCTTGCCCGCGCCGCCAAGGCGAAAGACGACGCGGCCACCATCAAGGCCGCCCAGCGCGTGCTCGCCGGCGATATCGGCTGCGACCGCCCGTATGTCGTCGATCAGTTGCTGCAAGCGAGCGAAAAGCTGCCGAAGGCCGATCGCACGCTCCTGCTCGCGCAGCAGAAGGCACCGCTCGACCAACTGCTGTGGAAAAACGTTTTCGTCGCCAAGCCCGACTGCGCCGATCAACGCAGCGCGGTCGTCACGACCGCCGACCTCGATGCCGCGATCGACGACGGCGCCTCCGAGACCGCCCTGCTCAACCGCGCGATCGAGACCGTGCGCGGCCAGCTCGGCGACGACTTGAAAAAGGATCGCAATGCGGCCGACAACCTTCGCGTGTACCTGACGCGTGCCAAGCGCACGGAGGAACTCGACGCGCTGTATCCGAAACTGATCGCGGCCTACCCCGACGACTACGTCTACCCGTATCGCTACGGCAAGAGTCTGCTCGAACGCGACCAGCCGGCGAAGGCGCTGCCGTTGCTGGAGCAGGCGGCCGAAAAGGCGTACGGCGAAAACCGGCTCTCGGTGGCGATGGTGCGGGTGAAGGCGCTGAAGGCGCTCAAGCGCCAGGCCGACGCCGAGCAGGTCGTCGCGGACGTACTGGAGCAGAACGGGAAGTGGTTTCCGGAGCAGGTGGACAAATTGAAGGCGGCGTTGAAGTCCTGAAGCCCATGGCCAGACCTCGCGCGGCAATTGACTGCGCGCCGTGACAGCGTAGACTTGTACTCATTATGGTACAGGTCACTGCGATGCGTATCGTCAATTTCTCCGAAGCTCGCGGCAATTTGAAAGAAGTGCTCGACCGCGTCGTGGACGATGCGGACGTAACCATCATCACGCGACGCGATGCCGCCGATGTCGTGGTGATGTCGCTGGATACCTGGAACAGTTGGCGCGAAACCGAGTACCTGCTGGCGAGTCCGGCGAATGCTCGTCGCTTGCTCGAGTCGATCGCCGAACTCGATGCCGGCAAAGGCGTCGTGCGCGAGCTGATCGAGCCACGCGTGGCCATGGAAGTGCACGAGCCGCCTGCGGCCTACCGCAGAAAGCCGGTCGCAAAGCGAACTGCCGGACCGCCGCGGGCGCGCGCGAAGAAGAAGCGTGGCTAGGTCACTGGTTTTCGACGCCAATGCCTGGGACGACTATCTGTACTGGCAAACCCAGGATGCAAGAACGCTTGGGCGCATCAATCAGCTGATCCGCGAGTGCCAGCGGAGCCCGTTCCAGGGCATCGGCAAACCCGAGCCGCTGCGCGGCAAGCTCAGCGGCTACTGGTCGCGCCGAATCGATGAAACCCATCGATTCATCTATCGCGTCAGCGCCGGCAATCTCGAGATCATCGCCTGCCGCTACCGCTACGGCGACCGCTGAACGCCGAGTGCTGCACCGCAGCAGCACATGCATTATCCTTCGCACCCCCTTTTCCTCCGGCGCGCAGCGCGCTCCGGACGACTGCAATCAGGAGCAAACCCGTGGCTTTGGAACGCGTTTCCGCCGGCGCCGACGTGCCGGAAGAGATCAACGTCATCATCGAAATCCCGAAGGACGCAGAGCCGGTCAAGTACGAAGTCGACAAGGCGACCGGCGCGATCTTCGTCGACCGCGTGCTGTCGACGCCGATGCGCTATCCGTGCAATTACGGCTACGTGCCGCAGACGCTCGGCGGCGACGGCGATCCGCTCGACGCGCTCGTGATCCTGCCGCTGCCGCTGGTGCCGGGCTCGGTGATCCGCTGCCGGCCGGTCGGCATGCTGCGCATGACGGACGAAGCCGGTGCCGACGAGAAGCTGGTCGTCGCCCCGGTCGCCAAGGTGTTCGCCGGCTACGCGCACATTTCCGACATCGGCCAGGTTTCGGGCCACTGGCTCGAGCGCATCGGCCACTTCTTCGAGCACTACAAGGATCTGGAGAAGGGCAAATGGGTCAAGCTCGAAGGCTGGGTCGGCGCCGACGAAGCCAAGCGCGAGATCCGCGCCGGCGTCGAGCGTTACAACGCGGCGGCCGAGAAGCCGGCGTTCTGAGGACGCCGCAGCGGAGCGTCCGACGCGCTCAGTCGTCGGACGTGTCTTCGCCCGAGTCGCGGTTGTGCTCGACGGACGGATCGACGCCGGACTTCAGCGCCTCGGCAGCGTTCCAGATCGATACGTCGACACCCCGGAACGGCTGCGAGAACACCGGCGCTGCACGAAAGCGGTAGCGCCGGTAGAACGTGACGACGAGGCCGTCCGGGTGCTGCTGCACCCAGGTATCGAGCTGTTTGATGTCGTCGAACGCTTCCAGCGGCTGCGTCATGCGCCCGGCGAACTCGTACACGCCGTGGTGCCAGCCCATGTGCACGATCGGTTGTCCGCGCTGCTGCGCGGCGGCGATCTGCCGGCCGATCGGCGTCATGTCGTAGCGTTGGCCGGGCCCTTCGATGACGGCGAGCTTGACCAGCAGCGCGACGGCCAGCATCGCCAGCGCGGGCTGCATCGGCGTGCGCACGCGGCGCGCGCACACGAACACGGCAACGCCGAGCAGCACCAGCGCGATGCCCCATCCGGGCGAAGCGTCTTCGAAATATTCGAGATTGCCGCGCATCGCCGCAATGTGCGGAGCCAGCGCCGCGAGCGCGCCGAGCAGCACGAGCACCAGCGCGAACAGTCCGCTGCGCACGTGCACGGCGCCGCGGTCACAGGCGAATGCCAGCCCCAGTGCGACGGCCGGAACGGCGGGCAATAGATAATGCGGTTGCTTGCCGCCGATCGCGGAGAACGCGATGAAGGTCGGCACGACCCACACCAAAGCGATGCGCAGGGCAGGTTCGTGCGCGAGCGCGCGCAGTTTCGTCCAGCTGCCGCGGATCACCAGCGGCCACGGCAGCAGCATCAGCGGGAAGATTGCGAAGTACCACCACCAGGGCCGGCCGTGCGTGCTGGCGCCGGGCACGCCTTCGATCCGGTCGAAGGTCTGGTTCAGGAAAATCGCGCGCGCATAGTCGGCGCCGCCGTGCAGCGCCGCCGGTATGGCCCAGGCCAGCGCAATCAGGGTACCGAGCAGGAAGGCGAGCCCGAACGCGCCGAAGTAGCGTCCGCGCCGGCCCGCGAGCCGCCCGCTCCACCACGGCGCGCCGAGCGCGACGAAGGCGATGTCGAGCAGCATGACCGGCCCCTTGACGAGGATGCCGAGTCCGATCGCGAGCCCCGTCACCAGCACGCCGCGACGCGTACGCCCGTCGACGAGATCGCACAGGCCGTGCACGGCGAGCAGCACGCAGGTCGTCAACGGCACGTCGAACATGATCGCGTTGGCGAAACCGGCGAAGTATACCGCGCCGAGCAGCAGCCACATCGAGGTCCGCGCCGCGCTCGCCGAACCGGTCAGGCGCAGCGTCAACCGCTGCAGCAGCAGCAGACTCAGCACCGAGCACAGCAAGGTCATCGCACGCGCCGTCCACGCATGCACGCCGGTGAAGAGCCAGCCGATGTTGATCAGCCAGAACAGCAGCGGAGGCTTGTGCGCGTAGGTCGCGCCGTTCAGATGCGGCACGAGGAATTCGCCGGTCTGGCGCATCTCCCAGGCCACGGCGAGATAACGCGTCTCGTCGATCGGCACCGGCCACAGCAGCCACACGATCGGCACCAGCAGGAACGTGCCGAGGAACAGCGGATGGTCGAGCAGGCGCCGCCACAGGGGAGCCGTGGCATCGAACGAAGGCAAGGTCGGGCTGGAAGTCACTCGGAAGGATCTTGGCTACGCGCGGAGGGCGCGACGGTACACCAAGCGCGTGGCGCCTGCAGTCGCGACGTGCACCGGGTCATCCGCGCTTGAGCAGTTCGCGCAGATCGATGATCGCCGCATTCGCGCGCGAAATGTAGTTCGCCATCACCAGCGAATGGTTCGCGAAGAATCCGAAGGGCGCCCCGTTCAGCACGATCGGGCTGCCGAGCGGCTTCTGCGATTCTTCCAGCTCGCGGATGACCTGTTCCAGGCTGATCAGGGCGTTCTTGTCGTGCAGGACGGGGCCGAAGTCGATGCGCACGGCTTCGAGCTGTTCGCGCAGCGCCCAGGTATAGCCGCGCGCTTCGTAGAAATTGTCGTCGATCTTGGTCCACGGCGTCTTCACCAGGCGCGGGCTCGCCGACGGCGTCGATTGCTGCGCCTTGGGATCGCCGGCAAGATCGGTATCGATGCGCACCTGCCCGGCCGCCGCCGACAGCCGCTGCGACAGCGAACCCAGCCGCGTCGATACGATCTGCAGGTAGTCGGCGAGATTGTCGGCGCGCGCGTAGAACTGCGCATTGGTCGCGTCGTGGTCGGCGAGCCGCACCAGGTAGCCGTCGACATGCGCGATCGCCTTGCGGTACTGGCTCTCGGAGCTCGGCAGCAGCCAGCGGTCGTTCGGCGAACTGAACAGCGGCTCGGCTTCCTGCAGGTCCTTGTCCTCGACCGACTGCGTCTGCGAGCGGCTCCAGTCGTTGCGCAACGTGCGCGCGAGATCGCGCGTCGCGGTGAGCACGCCGAATTCCCAGTTCGGCACGTTGTCCATCAGCACGCCGGGCGGAAATCGGTCGTTGCTGAGATAACCGCCGCGCTTGTCGAGCAAGGTCTGCGCGCACGTCATCAGCGCCGCGGTCGTCACGCTGCCGACGACCACCGGCTGCTGCTTCGCGGTCGCCATCGCCTGCGCGTTGGTCGCGACATCGAAATGCGCCGGTTCGTAGTCCCACCACCACATGAGCGCGAGCACCCCGGCCACGTAGACCAGCACGACCAGTCCTATGCCGCGCAGAAGCCAGTTGCGCCCGCCGGGGAGTTTCGATGATTCGTTCACGATGGCCTTCCTGTTTGCTCGCCGCCGTCGGCGTGGCCGGCCTGCGACGCGCAGGGCGGCGCGCAGTGCTGGTATCCTGCCCGGTATTCGCTTGCCTGCCAATGTCCATGCGTTCGATTCCGGGCCAACCGCTACTCGACAAGAACAGCCTGATCGGCGGGTGCGCGCGCCTTCCGATCGGCTGCGACCTCGAGCGGCTCGCCGCCGAAGTCGCAGCGATGCCGGAGGGGCTGTGGGGAACCCGTGGCGGCCGTGTCGGCGTCCACACCCCCGCGCAAGCCGTGTTCCTGCGTGGATACGCGCCGGCGGACGGAGACTTGCCGGTCGAAGACCGCGATGCGCTCGATCATCTTCCCTACGTGCAGACACTGATCCGCTCGCTCATCCCGGCGTCGCCGATGCGATGCCTGCTGGCGCTGCTGCCGGCCGGCGCGACGATCCTGCCGCACGTGGACCAGGCGCCGTATTTCGGCCAGACGATCCGCATCCACGTGCCGATTTCGACGAACCCGCATACCTGGATGTACGCCTCCGGATTGAGCTATCGGATGGCGCCGGGCGAGATCTGGGCCTTGAACAACTCGGCCGTTCACGGCGTGTGGAACGGCGACGAAGAACGTTCGCGCACGCACCTGATCTGCGATTTCCTGCCGAGCCCCGAACTCCTCGCCTTGCTGGCGTCGGCAGACCGCAGCCTCGGCGTCGACGAACGCATGGTCCATGCGCGGCTGTTCGACGGGAACGCAGCCGTCGCTTGAGCCGGGGCATGATAGCGACCCCGCATTTCATCCATATCCACCTGCACAAGTCCGGCGGCACGTTCGTCAACGAATGCCTGCTGCGCTTCTTTCCCGATGCGCGACAACTCGGCTACCACTTGCCGCGAACGCTGATTCCGGCAGAACTCGGCGGCCTTCCGGTGCTCGGCTTCGTGCGCAATCCCTGGAGCTATTACGTTTCCTGGTACGCGTTCCAGTCGCAGCGGCGGCAACCGAACGCGCTGTTTCGCTGGGCCAGCGAGGACGGTCGACTGGATTTCAACGCAACGGTGCGCAATCTGCTGCTGCTCGGCGACGAAGACGGCCGCCTCGACGAACTGCTGCGACGGCTGCCGGACGCCTACACCGGCCAGGGAATCAACCTGCCGAATTTCGCGCTGGCCGCGATCCGTGGCAGCGGCCAGGGTTTCTACAGTTTTCTATTCCAATACATGTATACGGGCGACGACGCGCGCCTGTTCGTCGGCCGCACCGAGTCGCTGCGCGGGGACTTCCTGGCGTTCCTCGAACGCATCGGCACTCCCGCAGCGCCGACGCTGCGCGACTTCGTCGAGAACGAGGCGCCGCGCAACACCTCGGTCCACGGCGCGTTCCAGAACTACTACGACGAGGCCACGGCGACGCTCGTGGCGCAGCGCGACCGCCGCCTGATCGAGCAATTCGGATTCGCTTTCGCGGCCTAGTCCGCCGCACCCCTGCAACGAATCGAGCCGCGGTCACGCGTCCTGCGACCCGATCGGCGCGGCCCCGATGTCAGCGCTGCGCGAAGCGTTCGGCGCGCGCGGCCGTCTGCTCGACACCGGCAAGGGCTGCGAGCACGTCCTGCTCGCGGCGACGCCACTTGCCCGACTGCGGCGCCGATACGGTGTGGCTGGCGAGCGGCAGGCTCTGTCCGAGCGGCTGGTCCCAGACGAAACCGATCGTTTCGCAGATGCGGCCGGCCTCGGCCGCCGGCGAGGCGATCAGCGCGTCGTAGCGGGCGACGCAGCGGCGCGCGGGCGGAATCTTCTCGAGGTCGTCGAGCAGCACACGCGTCGTCGTCTCCCACTGCGCGGCGACGATCTGCGGCAGCGAACGCCCGATCAGATCGCGCCAGCCGGGCGTCAACAGCAGCGACCACGGCAAGCCGGTCCAGTCCGGTAGCTGCGCATACGTGCGGAACGATCCCGATTCCCACGCCTCCATCATGCTCGCCAGCACTTCGTGCGGATCGCGGTACAGGTAGACGAACAGCGCATCGGGAAACACCTGCTGCAGGAACGGAATGCGCAAAGCGTTCTTCGGCGTCTTCTCGAGCAGCCGGATCGGCCCGGGGCCCGGCGGATTGCGCTGGCGGTCGAACACGCGCGCGGCGAACCGCGCGCGCAGCTCGGCAGCCACCTCGGGAGTGGCGTCCGAGGCATCGAGCCGGTTCGACACGTAGCCGCCGCGAGCGGTGTCGAGCGCGCCGATGCCCTCGAAGATGCCGTGGCTCTCGCCGCCGATCGTGTATGCGGTCGGGCTGCGCGCGAGCGTTTCGAAGAACAGCGACGAGCCCGAGCGCGGCGGCGAGATGATGAAGACCGGACGATCGAATTCGCATCGCGCCGCGCTCTTCGGCACCGCCAGTACCGGCGCGCTGCGCGATCCTTCTTCGGTCATCGCGACCGTCTGCGTGCGCGCCACCGCGCGCTTGAAGACGCCGGTGATGCCGTCGGCGAGATCCGCGCCGTTGCGCATCGGGATACCGCGCGCCGCGGCCGCGACGCGCGCGAGGAAATCGTCCAGCAGCTGCGCATATTTCGGCAGAGCCGCCTCATCCGCACCGTAGGCGTACCAGAGCGACTGCCACGCGCCGACGAACGCGCCGGTCATCTGCGCCACTGCCGCCAGGCGCGGGTGCGCATCGACTTCGCCGAACAGGAACGACACGTGGCCGCGCAGTTCCCAGTAGCTCATCGGCGATTGGCTGTTGACCGTTTCGAATACCGCCGCGGCCGGCGCACCGGTGGGCGGCCCGACGAAACGCGGCTGCCAGCCGGCGCGCGGCGCCGTGTGCGGCCGGCCGGCGTTGACCAGATTCCAGAAGGCCGCACTGCCGACCGAATCGATCACCATGTGGATGCGCGGCGAATCGTTGTCGTTGAGCACGTGGTGCATGCGCCAGGTGTCGAAGATCCAGCACTCGCCGGCGGCCATGTTGACCTGCGCATCGGCGCAGGTGAAACGCACGCTCGGCTGCGTCAGGATCGGCACGTGCACGCGCACGCGTTCGTTCCAGTAGTAGTCGGTATCGACATGCGCATGCACCTCGGCGCGCCCGGAAAGACGTATCAGGCGCACGCGGCCGATCACCGCTTCGAGGCTTCCCAGCACCTGCATCAGGTACGGGCTTCGCTCGAGCTCGGGGGTCGGCCGCATCGGACCGACCAGCCAGTCGCCGCGGGCGGGATCGCCCTCCGACGTCACCAGCGGCAGCGCGCTGTTGCCCGGCATGCCGGTCGGATGCGCGCGCCACAGGCTCTGGTCGATGCGCTCGACTTCGGCCAGCAGCGCCTGCGCATCGAACATCAGCGGCAATTGGACGAACGGAACGGGAAGCTTCATGGGCAGGGCTCGGTCCTACGCGGCCGGCGGGCGCCGATGTACCACACACGCCCGCCAAGTGACCGCATAGGATAACCGGCTTCAGGCGCGCCGATAGACGTCCGGCGCGGCGCGGAATTCGGCGGCCTTCTCGGCCATGCCCCCGCTGAGCGCCTCGGTCTCGCCGAGGCCGTGTTCCTTGGCGTAGTCGCGCACGTCCTGCGTGATCTTCATCGAGCAGAACTTCGGCCCGCACATCGAACAGAAATGCGCCGTCTTGTGCGCGTCCTTCGGCAAGGTCTCGTCGTGGAATTCCTTCGCCTTTTCCGGATCGAGCCCGAGGTTGAACTGGTCGTCCCAGCGGAATTCGAAGCGCGCCTTGCTGAGCGCGTTGTCGCGCGCCTGCGCGCCCGGATGACCCTTGGCCAGGTCCGCCGCATGCGCGGCGATCTTGTAGGTGATGATGCCGTCGCGCACGTCCTGCTTGTCCGGCAGGCCGAGGTGTTCCTTCGGCGTCACGTAGCAGAGCATCGCGGTGCCGTACCAGCCGATCATCGCGGCGCCGATCGCCGAGGTGATGTGGTCGTAGCCCGGCGCGATGTCGGTCGTCAGCGGTCCCAAAGTATAGAAAGGCGCTTCGCCGCATTTTTCCAGCTGGCGGTCCATGTTCTCCTTGATCAAATGCATCGGCACGTGGCCGGGACCTTCGATCATCGTCTGCACGTCGTGCTTCCAGGCGAGGTGCGTCAGCTCGCCGAGCGTGTCGAGTTCGGCGAACTGCGCGGCGTCGTTGGCGTCAGCGATCGAGCCCGGACGCAGGCCGTCGCCGAGCGAGAACGCGACGTCGTACGCCTTCATGATCTCGCAGATCTCCTCGAAGCGTTCGTAGAGGAAGCTCTCCTTGTGATGCGCCAGGCACCACTTCGCCATGATCGAACCGCCGCGGCTGACGATGCCGGTGACGCGCCGCGCGGTCAGCGGCACGAACGGCAGGCGCACGCCGGCATGGATCGTGAAGTAATCGACGCCCTGCTCGGCCTGCTCGATCAGCGTGTCTCGGAACAGCTCCCAGGTGAGGTCTTCGGCGACGCCGCCGACCTTCTCCAGCGCCTGGTAGATCGGCACGGTGCCGATCGGTACGGGCGAGTTGCGCAGGATCCATTCGCGCGTCTCGTGGATGTGCTTGCCGGTGGACAGATCCATCACCGTGTCGGCGCCCCAGCGGATCGCCCAGACCATCTTCTCCACTTCCTCGGCGATCGAACTGGTCACCGCGGAGTTGCCGATGTTCGCGTTGATCTTCACCAGGAAGTTGCGGCCGATGATCATCGGCTCGCTTTCCGGATGATTGATGTTGTTGGGGATGATCGCGCGGCCGCGCGCGACTTCCTCGCGCACGAAGTCCGGCGTGATCAGCTTCGGCAATCGCGCGCCGAAGCCCTCGCCCGGATGCTGCTTCAAAAGGTGCGCCTCGCGCACGGCGTCGAGCCGCTGGTTCTCGCGGATCGCGATGTATTCCATCTCCGGGGTGACGATGCCGCGGCGCGCGTAGTGCATCTGGCTGACGTTCGCGCCGGACTTGGCGACGCGCGGCTTGGGCACGTTCGGAAAGCGCACCTCGGCCAGTTGCGGTGCCGACGCATGCCGGCGCGTGAAGGGCGAGGTGAAATCGGCCAGCCGCTCGGTATCGCCGCGTTCGTCGATCCAGGGCGCGCGCAGGGCCGGCAAGCCGGCCGCCAGATCGACGCGATAGGCCGGGTCCGTATACGGTCCCGAGGTGTCGTAGACGGCGAACGGCGCATTGCGCTCGGCGCCGAACAGCAACGGCGTATCGGCGAGCGCGATCTCGCGCATCGGCACGCACACGTCGGCGCGCGAACCTTCGACATGGATCTTGTGCGAGCCGGGAATCGGCCGCGTGACGGTTTCGGAGAGTTCGGCGGTTTCGCGCAGCAGCGCGGCGGGCAAGGCATTCATCGACAGGTCCTCGTGAAAAACGATCGAGCGAGGGCATCGAATGCCGACGTGCAGCGCCGGTATCGAAGCTTCCCTACGCCGGTGTCAGCCGGATCAGGTTCGAAGGGTCTCTCTCAGCCCATACCTCCGGGCACCCCCGCTTCAGAGGACTATTCAACCATGTTCGTCCGTGTGCAGCCAGCGGACGGCGACGTTCGGGTGCGCTGCAGCGTCCTGTTGAATGCCGCCGAAGCGTCACGACGTTTCGCCTGTCCGCGGCGCAAAGTCAGCCAGAGGTGTCGTATGAACAGGTCCAAACATCGGCTCGTATCCTTGGGGTTTGCGGGCGCGATGCTCGCGTTCGCGGCGCTCGGAGCCTCGGCGACGCCCGAACCGGCCGCGAGCGCGTCCCGCGTCGAGGTCAACTGGACCAACCCCGCCGACTTCTCGGACGTCCGCGAAGCCCCGGGGCCGTCGATCGGCCGCACGCCGCCCGAACAATGGCTCGGCGACCTGCGCAAGTACCTGCAGCGCCGCGGCGACCAGTTGCTGGCGCCGGGCCAACACCTGGAAATCACCTTCGTCGACGTCCGCCGCGCCGGAAGCTACGAGCCGTGGCGCGGTCCGCAATGGGACGACATCCGCGTGGTGACGGACATCTACCCGCCGATGATCGAGCTGCGCTTCAAGCTGACCGACGCGAACGGCGCCACGGTGCGCGAAGGCGAGCGCAAGTTGCGCGATCTTTCGTTCCTCAACCGCGGCACGTTGAGCGAATCGGACCCGCTGCGTTTCGAGAAGCGCATGCTGGACGACTGGCTGCGGCGCGAATTCCCGCCGGCTCAGACGCGCCGCGACTGACGGCCGGCGTGCGGCCGTCCGTGCGGCCGCCACCGCGCTTTTGTATACGGCGTTTCCTTTTGCACAAATCTCGCTTGCGAGGGCGAGACGGCGAATCTTAAGATCGGGAGGCTCGCCCGCCGCGCGACGCGGCCATCTCCCGAGGATCGAACTATGTCCGTCCGGCCGTGGCGTTGGATCGCATCGCTGGCGATCGCCCTTTGCACGTCGCCGCTGCCGGCGCAGACATTGCCGGGGCAGCCGTACGTCGGCTACTGGTTCCCCGACACCCTGCTCGCGTGGGACCCCGCGACCGACCCGGATGCTCCCTACAACCGCGCCGGCATTCCGCTCGGCGCGCGCTTCTCCGACCCCGCTTTCAACGTCAATCCGCACGCGCAGGCCGACCAGGGCCGCGTGACCGCGCTGGTCGCGTTCGCACCGACGTCGTTCAACCCTTCGCAGGGGACGGCGGCGATGAGCTACTACGCGCTCAACTACTGGCAGTACATCGACTACCTCGTGTTCTGGGGCGGCTCGGCCGGCGAAGGACTGATCCTCGCGCCGAATCCGACCGTCATCGACGCCGCCCACCGCAACGGGGTGCCGGTGCTCGGCAACGTCTACCTGCCGCCGAATGCGTTCGGCGGCCAGATCCAATGGGTGCAGGATTTCGTGCAGCGCGACGGCGACACGTTTCCGGTCGCCGACAAGATGATCCAGGCCGCCGAGTACTACGGCTTCGACGGCTGGTTCATCAACCAGGAAACCTCGGGAGGCAATGCGGCGCTGGCGACCGACATGCAGGCGATGCTGGAGTACTTCCAGGCGCATTCCAGCCTGCGCATCGTCTGGTACGACGCGATGATCCAGAGCGGCGCGATCGCCTACCAGAATGCGCTCGACAGCCAGAACCAGATGTTCTTCCAGGACGGCGCCAATGTCGTTTCGAACGACATGTTCCTCAATTTCGACTGGTCCACCGGCGGCCTCGCCAGTTCCGCCGCGCTCGCGACCAGCCTCGGCCGCAGTCCGTACGAACTGTATGCCGGCGCCGACGTGCAATCGAACGGCTACAACACCTCCGTCAACTGGAACGGATTGTTCCCGGAGGGCGCACCGCACGTCGCCTCGCTCGGGCTGTACCGCCCGGAGTGGACGTTCACGTCCTCCAGCAGCGTCGCCAACTTCTACACGCGCGACAACCGCATGTGGGTCGGCGCGAACGGCGACCCGAGCAACACGACCACGACGTCGCAGTGGAAGGGCATCGCGAACTACATCCCGGCCACCTCGCCGATCTCGACGCTGCCGTTCGTGACGAACTTCAACACCGGCCAGGGCAGCCTCTATGCGATCGACGGCTCGAGCCTGTCCGCCTCGCCATGGAACAACCTGAGCCTGCAGGACGTGCTGCCGACCTGGCGCTGGATCGTGCGCAGCACCGGCAGCAAGCTCGTGCCGTCGATGGACTGGAGCGACGCGTACTGGGGCGGTACGTCGCTGAAGGTGTCCGGCACGCTCGACGCGGTCAACGACATCACGCTGTACGAAACCCATCTCGCGCTCGATGCGGACAGCACGTTCGCGCTCGCCTACAAGACGGGTTCGGCCGATGCCGACACGCGTCTGCAGATCGGCCTCGCGTTCGAGGATGCGCCGACGACGTTCGAATACGTCGATGTCGGCAGGGCCGCCACCGCGGACTGGAACACCGCGACCTTCGATCTGTCCGCCGATGCCGGGCGCACGCTGGCGGCGATCGCGCTGCGCGTCAATCCCGGCGCCGCGGCGCAATCGTATGCCATCCACATCGGACGCCTCGGCGTCTACGAAGCGCCACTGGCGACGCCACAGGCTCCGAGCGACGCGCAGCTCGTCGGCAAGAACGAAACGACGCCGACGACGGCGACCTTGCGCCTGCAATGGACCGCATCGTCCGATCCGGTCAATTCCTACAGCGTGCTGCAGCGGCACGCGGACGGCAGCCTCGCCTGGCTCGGCGGCACGCCGAACACGGCCTATTTCGTCGGCGCGCTGACGCGCGACGGCAACGAAGCGGCATCGACGATCGAGATCGAGGCGGTCAGCCCCGCCTTCGTGCGTTCGACCGCGGCGATCGTCCTGGTGCCGTGGGACTCGATCTTCGCCGACGGCTTCGACGGCCCGCCCGCCGCGCCGCGCGACTGAGCGCGCGGACGCAACGGCGATCGACACGCGGCTTTAATGAATTCGGCGGTCGGAGCACAATCGAAGGATACGCAAGGATCCCGCATGGACACCCAGCATCCCGATCTGCACCCGCTCTACGCCGAACACCTCTCCACGCTGATCGCACGCAGCGAAAAGGCGCTGCTGCGCGGCGGCTACGATCACCTGGTCGTCGCGGCCGGCCAGCCGGCCTGTCAATTCCTCGACGATCGCTCGTATCCGTTCGCCGCCAACCCGCATTTCAAGCACTGGCTGCCGGTGACCAAGGCGCCCGGCTGCTGGCTCGTGCATACACCGGGGCGCCGGCCGCAGCTGATCTATCTGCAGCCGCACGACTACTGGCACGTCGTGCCGGAAGCGCCGGCCGGCTACTGGGTCGAGCATTTCGACATCGCGATCATCCGCGAGGCCAGGGAAGCGCGCGCGCTGCTGCCCAACGACCCCGACCGCTGCGCGATCATCGGCGAGCCCGGCGCCGCGCTCGATGGCTTCGCGCCGAACAATCCGGCCGACGTGCTGAACTACCTGCACTACCAGCGCAGCTACAAGACCGCCTACGAGCTCGCGATGATGCGCGTCGCGAGCAAGATCGGCGCGCGCGCGCACCGCGCGGCCGAACGCGCCTTCCGCGCCGGCGAGTCGGAATTCGACATCCACGTCGCGTACCTGGCCTCCGCACGCCAGACCGACAACGAGTTGCCGTACAGCAACATCGTCGCGCTGAACGAACACGGCGCCGTACTGCACTACACCGAGCTCGCCCACGCGCCGCCGGCGCATATCCGCTCGTTCCTGATCGACGCGGGCGCGAGTTTCCACGGCTATGCCAGCGACATCACGCGCACGCATGCGACCGCCGAAGCGGGCGAATTCCAGGCGCTGATCGACGCGGTCGACGCCGCCCAGCAGGGCTTCGCCGCCAAGGTCCGCGCGGGGCAGAGCTACTCCGAACTGCACATCCACGCGCATCACGTGCTGGCAGGCATCCTGCGCGAATACGGCTTCATCCGCACCAGCGCCGAAGGCGCGGTCGAATCCGGCCTTTCCTCCACATTTTTCCCGCACGGCCTCGGCCATCCGATCGGCCTGCAGGTGCACGATGTCGCCGGTTTCCAGGCCAGCGACAACGGCGGCACGATCGCGCGTCCGCCCGGCCATCCGTACCTGCGCATGACACGCGTGCTCGAGCCGGGCATGGTCGTCACGATCGAACCGGGGCTCTACTTCATCGACCTGCTGCTGTCGGAGCTGAAGAACAAGCCGGCCGCGAAGGACGTCGACTGGAGCCGGGTCGACGCGTTCCGCAAATACGGCGGCATCCGCATCGAGGACGATGTGGCGTGCACGCAGGCGGAACCGGAAAACTTGACGCGAAACGCATTCGCCGCGCTCTAGGCCGGCCCTGCGGCAGGAGCGCACGCGACATCCGGCCGCGCGGCATCGTGCCGCCGCCGCGCCACCGACGACGGCGTATACTTTTCGGGCAATCCAGGGGACTGCCGATGGATACGCCGATTCGCCAGCCGACGCGCTCGTGGTTCCGCAGCCGACGCGGCCGCCGCTACGGTATCGAATTCACGGCAATCGTCGTCGCCAAGATCGTCCTTCTGGCCGTGCTCTGGGCGGTCTGCATCCGCCCGCAGCCGCGCGCCGACACCGCTCCCGCCGCAATCCAGCAGCACCTGCTCGCTCCTGCCGCCGAGGCTCCGCATGATCGATGAAACCGTCGTCGCGCTGTCGCGCCTGCAGTTCGCGCTGACTGCGCTGTACCACTTCCTGTTCGTTCCGCTGACGCTCGGCCTGTCGTGGATGCTGGCGATCATGGAAGCGGTCTACGTGATGACCGGACGCGAAGTCTGGAAGCGCATGACGCAGTTCTGGGGCGTGCTGTTCGGCATCAACTTCGCGATGGGCGTCGCCACCGGCGTCACCATGGAATTCCAGTTCGGCACGAACTGGGCCTACTACGCGCACTACGTCGGCGACATCTTCGGCACGCCGCTGGCGATCGAAGGGCTGATGGCGTTCTTCCTCGAAGCGACCTTCGTCGGCTTGTTCTTCTTCGGTTGGGACAAGCTCTCGCGCGTCAAGCACCTGATCGTCACGTTCCTGCTCGCGCTCGGCACCAACTTCTCCGCGCTGTGGATCCTGATCGCCAACGCATGGATGCAGAACCCGGTCGGCAGCACGTTCAACCTCGACACGATGCGCATGGAAGTCACCTCCTTCAGCGAGGTCATCTTCAATCCGGTCGCGCAGTCGAAGTTCGTGCACACGGTCAGTGCCGGCTACGTGCTCGGCGCGATGTTCGTGCTGTCGATCAGCGCCTGGTACCTGCTCAAGGGCCGCAACGTCGACTTCGCCAAGCGCTCGATGACCGTGGCGGCGAGCTTCGGCCTCGCGGCGGCGCTCAGCGTCGTCGTGCTCGGCGACGAATCGGGCTACACGGTGTCGGAAAACCAGAAGATGAAGCTCGCCGGCATCGAAGCGATGTGGGAAACCGAGCCGGCGCCGGCGTCGTTCACGCTGTTCGGCTTTCCCGACGTCGCCGAGCGCACGACGCACTTCGCGATCCATATCCCCTACGTCATGGGCATCATCGGTACGCGATCGCTCGACGGCGTGCTGCCCGGCATCAAGGAACTGGTGGCCGATGCCCGGCGCCGCATCGAGAGCGGCATCAAGGCGTACAGCGCGATGCAGACGCTGCACGCCAACCGCGACGACGCGCAGGCGCGCGCCGAGTTCGAAGCGCACAAGCAGGATCTGGGCTACGCGCTGCTGCTCAAGCGCGTGCTCGACGATCCATCCAAGGCGACCGCGACGGACATCCAGAAGGCGGCCGACAGCACCATCCCGAACGTGCCGGTGCTGTTCTGGTCGTTCCGCATCATGGTCGGCTGCGGCATGTGGTTCATTGCGCTGTTCGCGTTCTCGTTCTGGCTGTCGGCCGTGCGCCAGCTCGACCGCTACCGCTGGTATCTGAAGGCCGCGCTGTTCAGCCTGCCGCTGCCGTGGCTGGCGATCGAACTCGGCTGGATCGTCGCCGAACATGGCCGCCAGCCGTGGGCGATCGAAGGCGTGCTGCCGACCGCGCTCGGCGTTTCGTCGGTGTCGGCCGCGCAGGTCGCGACCAGCCTCGCCGGCTTCGTGATCTTCTACACCGCGCTGGCGATCGTCGACGCGATGCTGATGCTGAAGTACGCGCGCAAGGGACCGGACGGCCTCGGCATGTGGCCGTTGGCGCCGGAACCGCGGCATGCCGTGGCGGGTGCGGCGGCATGAATCTGCGCGTGCCCGCTTCGTCTTCCCGGCGGCGGCCGGCGCCCGCCAACACGTCACGAACAGGAAGCGATCGCCATGTTCGACTATGAAACCCTCCGCCTGATCTGGTGGCTGCTGCTCGGCGTGCTGCTGGCGGGCTTCGCGATCATGGACGGATTCGATCTCGGCGTCGCCAGCCTCCTGCGCGTGCTCGCGCACGACGACGACGAACGGCGCGCCCTGCTGGAAACGATCGAGCCGACCTGGGAAGGCAACCAGGTCTGGATCATCCTCGGCGCCGGTGCCGTGTTCGCCGCGTGGCCGCTGCTCTATGCGGCGTCGTTCTCGGGCTTCTACTTCGCGATCCTGCTGGTGTTGCTCGCCTTCATCGTGCGGCCGGTCGGCTTCAACTTCCGCAACAAGCTGACCTCGCCGCGCTGGCGCGAGAGCTGGGACTGGATCCTGACCGTCGGCGGCCTGGCGCCGACGCTGATCTTCGGCGTCGCGTTCGGCAATCTGTTCCTCGGCGTGCCGTTCCGCTACGACGACACGCTGCGCATGACCTACGAAGGCGGCCTGATCGGCTTGCTGCGGCCGTTCCCGCTACTCGCCGGGCTGGTCTCCGTCGCGCTGATCCTGACGCACGGCGCCGCCTGGGCGGCACTCAAGGCCGACGATCTCATCGCGCGGCGCGCCGAGCGCCTGCTGCGCGTGCTCGCGCCGGCCTTCGTCGCGCTCTACGCGATCGCCGGCGCATGGCTCGCGTTCGGCATGAAAGGCTATGCGATCGTCGGACACGCCGTCGTCGACGGGGCGTCCAATCCACTGACCAAGCAAGTCGCGCAGAGCGGCAGCTGGCTGACCGATGGACCGCTCGGCTTCTGGGCGTGCGTCGCTGCCGCCGTCGCTATCGCCGCCGCGCTGCTGGTGCCGCTGCTGGCGACGCGCGGGCGCCATCTGACGGCCTTCGTCGCCAGCGCGCTCGCCGTTGCAGGCACGATCTTCTCGGCCGGCTTCGCGCTGTTCCCGTTCCTGATGCCGTCGGACCTGGATCCACGCAGCAGCCTGACCGTGTGGGACGCCTCCAGCAGCAAGACCACGCTCGGCCTGATGCTGCTCGCGACGGCCATCTTCATGCCGCTGATCCTCGCCTACACGAGCTGGGTCTATCATGTGCTGCGCGGCCGCGTGACGCTCGCTCACATCAAGCAGACGCACGGCATGTACTGAGGAGAACGACGATGTGGTACTTCAGCTGGATTCTCGGCCTCGGCCTCGCCTGCGCGTTCGCGATCCTCAATGCGATGTGGTTCGAGCTGCATGCCGACGACCTCGCGCGCGAGCAGGCCGATCACGAAAACCCGCCGCGCTGACCGGCCCGGGCGGCCCGTGGGCGCGGGCGCCGGTGCCGCGTTCATGTTTTCCGGCGTGACACCTGCGGCAACATCGGCTAGCGTGCGCGAAATTTCGCAGGACGCCCCCGCTTGATCCGCCCCATCCGCTTGATCGCTGTCGCGCTCTTCGCCGTCTGCGCTTCGTCCTACTCGTTCGCCGCCGACACGGCCACCGCGGCACCCGCGAGCAAATCCGCCAAACCCAAGGCGCACAAGGCGCCGCCCGTGCGCGACCCGCAGGTCGATCACTGGATCAACGTCGGCGGCTTCGGCGAAGTCGCGATCTACAAGCCGAAGGACGCCGCGCGCGGCCTCGTGCTGTTCGCTTCGGGTGACGGCGGGTGGAACCTCGGCGTGACCGACATGGCGCACCAGGCCGTCGCACTCGGCTACTGGGTCGCCGGCTTCAGCACGCCGCAATTCCTCAAGGCGCTCGACGCCGGCGACGGCGCCTGCAGCGACGCCGACGGCGTGCTGGCCAAGCTCGGCACCGACCTCGTGCGCCAGCTCGGGCTGCCGCTCGATACGCGACCGGTGATCATCGGCTATTCGTCCGGCGCGACGCTCGCGTACGCTGCGCTGGCTGCCGACGCCGGCCAGCGCTTCGGCGGCGGCATCAGCCTCGGCTTCTGTCCGGACCTGCTGATCCACAAGGCATTCTGCCCAGGCCGCGGCGGCCTGACCCAGCATTGGCAGCAGCAGCCGCCGACCTGGGTGTTCGACAAGCGCGAAACCGTCGACGCGACCTGGCGCATCCTGCAGGGCGAATCCGACCAGGTCTGCGATCCGAAATTCGCCCCGGACTTCGCCGCCGGCCAGAAAGACTCCAAGGCCGTCATGCTGCCGAAAGTCGGCCACGGCTTCGGCGTGCCGAAGAACTGGATGCCGCAGTACATCGACAGCGTCAAGGACCTGCTCGGCGCGCATGCGCCGCACTAGCGCGGGCTCGCCGCACTCACGTCCGTCAACAAGGCGCCGCTACACTGGCGGCGTCGCAGGGAAGATCGTCTCCGCATGAGCAACGACTCCGCCGCCAACTCCGATCATGCTGCCGCATCGGGCTGGGGCACCTATTTGCGCTGGCTGGTTCCGATCGCGTTTCTCGTGCTGGTCGGCTGGCTCGTCGTGCGCGGCATCGACGAGTTCAACCTGCCGGAGATGCAGCGCACCCTGCTCGAAGTGCCGACGCTGCCGGCGCTCGGCGTCGCGCTGCTGGCGCTCGTCGCGGTGGCGTTCACCGGGCTGATCGACGTGTTGATCGCGCGCTGGCTCGGCGTGCCGATGTCGACGCGCGACGTGCTGAGCCTGGCCTTCGTCGCCAATGCGCTGGCCAATACGCTCAACCTCTCCGGCGCGGTCGGCTCCGGCGTGCGCCTGCTCGGTTTCTCGGCGAGGCGCATCGAACTGGCGGTCAGCGCCGCGCTGATCGGCCTGCAGGTGCTGTCGCTGCCGCTCGGACTGTCGATCCTGATCGTGGCCACGCTCGCGCTCGGCTCGACGCCGATCACGCCGACGGCGACGACGCACTGGATCGCGATCGCGGTACTGGTGGCCGCCGCGTTGTACCTGCCGGCGTTCTTCGTGCTGACCACGCGGCGGCGCCTGATGCGCTGGCTGCCGCGCGGCATGGAACTGCCGCCGCTGCGCCTCAAGCTCGGACTGGCGCTGCTGTCGTTCGTCGATTGGCTGCTCGCCGCGACCGTGCTTTACGCGTGCATGTACATGTCCGGCGTGCACGTGAAAGCCGGGCCGATGCTCGGCAGCTTCGCCGCGGCGCAGGCGCTCGGCCTGCTCAGCCTGATCCCCGGCGGATTTGGCGTGTTCGACGGATTGATGCTGCTCGCGCTGACCAGCAGCGGCTACGAAAGCGCCGCCGTGCTGTCGGGGCTGTTCCTGTTCCGCATCGCGTACTACCTGCTGCCGCTGCTGGCCGGTTTGTACTTCGGCTCAGGCATGCTGGCCGAACGCCTGCCGGTGGTCGCGCGCGCGACCGAACGGCTGCGCACGCATCCGCTGTTCGGCATGCTGGGCCTGCCGGCCAGCCTGCTCGCCGGTTTCGGCATCCGCGTACTGGCCGTGCTGACGTTCCTTGCGGGCCTCGTGCTGCTCGCTTCGGCGGCGATCCCGGCCGTGCACGAACACATCGAAGTCGTGCGCGAGCATCTGCCGCTGGCCGCGGTCGAAAGCTCGTACTGGCTGTCGATCCTGACCGGCGTGCTGCTGCTCGGCCTCGGCCGCGGCATCGACGGCCGCCTGCGCGTCGCCTATCGCCTGGCGTCGGTGACCCTGGTCGTCGGCGCGCTGCTCGCCGTGACCAAGGGCCTGCATTTCGGCGAGGCGCTGTTCCTGCTGGTGATCGCCGTGCTGCTGCGCACGCGCAAGCGCGAGTTCACGCAGCGTGCGATGAGCCTGACCTCGCTGACCACGTTCACCTGGCTCGCCGGCCTGATCGTCGTCGTGCTCGCGTTCTTCGCGATCGGCGTGTGGGCCGTGCTCGGCGACGACAGTTTCGACCTGTGGTATTTCGGCATCGGCGAGCACTCCTCGAAGATCGGCCGCGGCCTGTTCGCCGCCGCGCTGGGCCTGGCGATCTACCTGATCTGGCAATCGTTCTCCGTGCGGCGGCCGTCGCTGAAGCTGCCACAGCACACCGAACTCGAACGCGCACGCAACGTGTACGTCGAACACGGCGGCGGCGAGTTCGCGCACCTGTCGTTCATGGGCGACAAGCATCTGTTCTGGTCGGCCGACAACCACGCCGTCGTCGCTTACGGCGCCGTGCGCGACCGCCTCGTCGCGCTCGGTTCGCCGAGCGGTCCGGAAGCGGCGATCAAGCGCGCCATCCTCGATTTCCGCCAGTTCGCCGACGCGCAGGACCGCGTGCCGGTGTTCTACGAAGTGCTCGAACCGGACCTGTCGCTGTACCACGATCTCGGCTTCGACCTGTTCAAGCTCGGCGAGCTCGCGACGATCCGGCTGGAGGAATTCACCCTCGCGGGAAAGCGCTGGGAAGACCTGCGCCAGGCGGTCAACCGCTCGGTCAAGGAACGCCTGACGTTCGAGCTGATCGAACCGCCGTTCGACACCGTGCTGATGACCGAGCTCGAGCGCGTCTCCGATGCGTGGCTGGCCGACAAGGGGGCGCACGAGAAGAGCTTCTCGCTCGGCCACTTCGACGCGGACTATTTCGCCTGGAGTCCGCTCGCGCTGGTACGCCGCGACGGCGAACTGCTCGCGTTCGCGAACGTGCTGCCGCCGTACGGACCGAACGGCACCGCCAGCGTCGATCTGATGCGCCACGTCGACGGCGCGCCGCGCGGCACGATGGACTTCCTGTTCGCCAAGGTCATGCAGTGGGCCAAGGACCACGGCCATGCGAGCTTCAGCCTCGGCATGGCGCCGTTGTCCGCCGTCGGCGACAACCCGTATGCGCGGGTCAACGAGCGGCTTGCCGCCCTCGCCTTCCAGTACGGCGGGCGCTTCTACAACTACCAGGGCCTGCGGCGCTACAAGGAAAAATTCGGCCCGGAATGGGTCGGCTCGTATCTGGCCTATCCGCGCGGGCTGTGGGTGCCGGGCTTGCTGATCGACATCGCCGCGCTCGTCGCCGGCGGCTACCGGCGCTTCCTGTTCGGCGGCCGCTAGAGCGACGCGCTTGGGCCGGGGCGCCGTCGCCCCCCATTCGACTCAGCGCAGCGCGATGCTGACGATCTGGTTGCGCGGCAGCGCGTAGGTCGCCTGGCCGCCGGCGCGCTTCACGCGCAAGGTGACCTGGCGCGCGTCGGCGGCGCTGATGACGCCGGAGTGCACGTGTTCGCCCGTCGTCGTGATCGAGACGCGCGCGCCGACGTGCTGCGCGAGATCGCCGAAGGCGACGCCACCGTCCTGTGTCTGGGCAGGCGCGAGCCAGTCGGCATGGGGCGGCGCGGGCGGCGGCGGAGGCGGTGCGATCACGACGGCCGCGACCGGCGCGGGCTCGCCTGCCGCGCCGTCGGGAATGCGCTTGGCGTCGGCCGCATGGCCCCGGCTCGCCGCAGCGGCGAGTTTTTCGGCCTGCATGACGCGCTCCATGTGCGCTTCGTCTTCTTCCAGCGTTCCGGCGCGGGCGGCGCACACGCACGACATACCCAACGCGAACGCGACGCGTACCACTGCACTTGCCATGATCGATGCGCCCCTGTGCGCTTTGCTTTCCACGACTAGCCTACCGCGCGGACCCGAAGGACTCCAAGCGTCGGCATGTCCAATTCGCGACGCATTCCTCAAGTTGGATGGCGGAACGTCGCGTTCCGCCATCCGACCGCTCTCTCAGGGCAGCGGGGTACAGGGAATATCGAAGCCGTCGGCGAAGATCAGCGACTCGATGTTGCGCATCGCGAAGCTGACCGGATCGGTACCCGCGCCGCCGACCAGCGAGGCGGTGACGACGTAGTCGCCGCCGATCAGGTTGGCGGTCGCCGAGACGATCGCGTCGCCATCCTGGTTGGTCGTGGCGGTGACCGAGGTCCCGCTGGTGGTGCCGTCGGACAGCGTCGCCGACGCCCCGCTCGCCGGGGCCTCGAAGGCCACCTGCACGCCGGGATAGGGGCTGCCGCCGGGCTGGTCGACGTGCGCGACGAGCGTGCAGGTGAATGTGGCGCCGAGGTCGGCCGACTGCGGACCTCCGTCGCCATCCGAATCGATCGTGGTGCCGTCGGGCAAGGTATTGGACAGCGGGAACGATGCCGTGATGTCGGATCCTTCGACCTCCGCCGTCACCGTGTAGTCGCCCGCGATCGCGTTCGCGACGCCTTCGACCTGGGCGAGTCCATTGAGGTCGGTCTGCGCGACGGTCGGCGAGAGCGTCGCCGAAGCGCCGCTGGCCGGCGCGCTGAAATCGACGAACACGCCTGCCGTCGGATTGCCGTACTCGTCGACGGCGGCCACCACCAGCGGATCGTCGAACGGCGTCGAGACCGTCGCGCTCTGATTCGCGCCGGGGCCGATCGGCGTCAGCGACGCCGGCAGCCCTGCAAGATTGGTGAAGGCGAAGCTGGCCGGCGCGTCGACACCGGCGACCGTCGCGTTGACGGTATAGCTGCCGGCCACCGTGTTGGCCGTCGCCGTGGTCGAGGCGAGGCCGTTCGCGTCGGTCATCACCGTGCCCGGCGACAGCGTGGCGCTGGCTCCGCTCGACGGCGCGGTGAACGTCACTTCGACATTCGGCACGCCGTTGCCGCCGGCATCGACGACCTGCACGCCGAGCGGGTCGGCGAAGGGCTGCGCAACGATCGCCTGCTGCAACGTTCCATCGACGCCGAGCACGGCTCCGGCGACACCGAGCGGGCCGACGTCGAGCGTCACGTCGCCGTAGGTGACCGCCGGCAGCAGGGAGAGGCCGATCAGGTTGTCCGGCGTCGCCAGCAGCTGGATGCCGATATTCCCGCTCACCGTTTCCGGCGAATCGAAAGCCAGGCTCAGCTCGAACTGCGTGCCGCCGAGCGGCAGCAGCGTGATCAGCTGGGGCGGCGCCGTGGCCGTCGACGCCAGCGTCAGCGCACCCGACTGCAAGGCGAGCCCGATGTTGCCGGTGCCGAGCACGCCGAGGTCGAGCACGGTCCCGGCGTCGACGTGCGCGCGAAGCACATAGTGCTGGCCCGGCTCGTACGGCACCGTCAGGACCTGGCTGAAATAGCCGCCGTTGTCGAGCAGCTGCAGGATGTTGACCCCCGCCAGACCGCTGACCGTCGCGCCGCCCGCCGCGATCGTCAGCTGCGGCGGGGCGAGCAGGCCGAGCACGCCGTGGTAGCTACCGGTCCACGGGCCGCTGCCGATCACGACATCGGTCCCGCTCCCGCCGAGCACCCCGCCGCCGATCTGGCCGAAGTTGGCGGCGGACGAAAAATCGCCGTTCGGCACCGGAATGTCGGTGGCATGCAAGGGCGCCGCCGTGGCGCCGAGCAGCAATGCGACGAGGGCACCTGCAATCGACCCGGGCCGCAATGCACGGACATTTTCATCGGTATTCATCGCTCGCACCTCGCAGAAGGATCCGGGTGTCGGCGAAGCGGATCGACCGATCCGGATGGCGAGGCGTGCCGCGCGGTGTTCCGCTTCGACGGCCGGCAACGGCTCCGAAAAGCGATGCCGTCGAAGCGCGAATGCCGCCACATCGCGCCAGCGCGCAGGGACGACGCGCTCACCGACTACGCAGGCAGAAATAGCCAGCGCCGGTGCATGCCATAACCTGTATGTTCTTACAGGGTCCGGTAGGTCGCGCTTTCACGCCCCAACGACGTCGAAAGGAGTCCAATGGTCGACTGTGCGGCGCTGCGCGCTTCGCGTACGCGGGCCGCACGCCCGCGGAATCAAGGCTTGGGTGCAGCCGGGCCTGCCGGCAACGTCTTCACGATCAGTGCGCCGAGCTTGTCGTAGTCGCCGTCGTAGTGATGTCCGCCGGGCAACGACACGACGCGCATGTGCGGCGGCGCCGGCTTCAGGCAGAAGCTGTCGTCTTCATCGGCGCCGTGCACGCACACCAGCGGCACTTTCGATGCCGCGATCTCCGGCCCGATCGGCAGCGCCTCGTCGTGGTGCGTCGAGCCGAACCAGTCGCCGACATGGATCTCGAACACGGCGTCGTCGTCGGGCGAAATCATCACGCCGCTCTGCACGCGCTGGCGCAGCGCGTCCGGCAGGCGATTGACGATCACGGGAACGAGGCTGGCGCCGAACGAGTAGCCGATCAGAACGAACGCGGCTTGCGGATCGCTCTTGCCGTAGTGCGCGATGACGCGCGCGAGCGCTTGCGCGGTGGCTTCGGGCGTCTGCTTCTGCCAGAAGAACTTGAGCGTGGAGAAACCGATCACGTGCACGCCGTGCGCAGTCAGCGCGTCGGCAACGCCGCGATCGAGCCCGGCCCAGCCGCCGTCGCCGGTGACGATGATGGCGATGCGGTGGCCGCCGTCCGCGCCGGCCGCGGTCGGCGCGATATCGGTCAACGGAAGGTCGGCGACGTCGTCCGGCAGCGCCGCCGTGGCGGCGTCCTGGCCGCGGCGCCAGCGCGCATAGGTGCGGCCGAGTTCGCTGCCGGCATCGCCTGCGCCCGGCAGCCCCGCCGCGATGCCGAACAGATGCCACGCCCTGGCCAAGAGCGCGCCCAGGCCGCTCAGCCGCGCATCCTTCGCGAACGGCTGCGGCAGCCACGGCAACGGAAACTTCGCCACCGGCACGATGCGGAATGCGCCTTTTTCGGTCGGCGCCGTCATCGCGCCGGCATCGCCAGGGCAGAACACTTTCGGAAAGCGCAGCGTCGAATCCCAGCCGAGCGTGATCAGTCCCTCGAACGTGCCGGCCGGCGCCTGCGCGGCCATCGCATACGCGAACGTGGCGCCGGCACCGTCGCCGACGACGAACGGATATGCATAGGTCGAAACGCCTTCGTGGCGTTCGACCCAGTGCGCGACCTCCTCGAAGTGCGCCGCCGGGAACGCGCATTTGTCGCCGATCGCTTCCATGCGCGCGATGTAGGCCGGCAGGTCGATGCCGACGACGAACGCGCCTTGCGCCGCCAGCGCGGCCGCCAAGGCGTCCTGGCGCGCGGTCCAGCCGTCGCGATCGGATACCAGCATGACCGTATGCGCGGCGGCGCCGGCCGGACGGCTGAGATGCAGCGTGCCGAACAAGCCGTAGTCCAGCGTCGCGGCCGGTGCCGCAGCGGGTACCTGGGGGTTCTGGGCGGAAGCATTCGCTGCGAACAGGCCCGCGAGCAGCAGCGGGAAGACCCGAAGCAGCGCCGTCATCGCGACGTCGCCATCAAGGCCTCGATCGCATCGGCGTCCTTCGGCACGCCGTCGGAAATGACTTCGGGATCGCCGTTCGTCACGACGACGTCGTCTTCGATGCGGATGCCGATGCCGCGGAACTTCGCCGGCACTCCCTTGAGGTCCGGCGCGATGTACAAGCCGGGCTCGACGGTGACGACCATGCCGGGTTCCAGCACGCGGAATTCGCCGTCGACGCGGTAGTCGCCGGCGTCGTGCACGTCGAGGCCGAGCCAGTGTCCGGTCTTGTGCATGTAGAACTTGCGATACGCATGTTCGCGCAGGTTCTTCTCGACGCTGCCGCCGAGCAGGTCGAGTTTGACCAGGCCGCGCGTGAGCGTGCGCACGGCCGCTTCGTGATAGGCGTCGAATGGCCGTCCGGTGCGCACTTCCTCGATCGCGGCCAGCTGCGCGTCGAGCACGAGGTCGTACAGCGCGCGCTGCTCGGGCGTGTAGCGCCCATTGACCGGAAACGTGCGCGTGATGTCCGAGGCGTAGCACTCGTATTCGGCGCCGGCGTCGATCAGCAGCAGATCGCCGTCCTTCAGCGTCGCGTTGTTCGCGCGGTAGTGCAGCACGCAGCCGTTGGCGCCGCCGCCGACGATCGGCTCGTAGCTCGGCACGGCGCCGTGGCGGCGGAACGTGTGCAGCAGTTCAGCCTCGACCTCGTGCTCGTTCATGCCCGGGCGCGTCGCCTGCATCGCGCGCACGTGCGCAGCGGCGGCGATCTTCGCGGACTTGCGCATCAGGCGCAGCTCGCCGCGCGACTTGTACAGGCGCAGGTCGTGCAGCAGGTGCGACAGCGCGACGAACTCGTGCGGCGGCTTCGCCCCTTGCCGCACCTGCGCGCGCACGCGGTTGACCCAGCCGATCAGCTTCAAGTCGAATTCGGTGTCGCGGCCGAAGTGGTAATAGACGCGCGTGCGGCCTTCGATCAACCCGGGCAGGATGTCGTCGATGTCGTCGATCGGGAACGCGTCGTCCAGGCCGTAGCGCGCGACGGCGCCTTCGGTACCGACGCGCGGGCCGTCCCAGCGTTCGCGTTCGGCATCGCGTTCGCGGCAGAACAGGATCGTCTCGCTGGCCTGGCGGCCCGGCACGAGAGCGAGGACCGCATCGGGTTCGGCGAAGCCGGTCAGATAGTGGAAGTCGCTGTCCTGGCGGTACGGATAGTGGGCGTCGTTGTTGCGCACGCGCTCGGGCGCGGCGGCTACGATGACGATCGCGTCGGGGCCGGCCATGCGCATCAGCTGGCGGCGGCGGCGCGCGTACTCCTTGGTTTCGATCATCGTGACATCGGTGGGCGGCTACGCTCGAACGAAGCGACGCTGCGCATTCTAAGCGCTGGCGCGGCGCCGCGCAGGCCCCGGCAGCAGGATTTCGCGCGATCAGTGCAACGAACGCTTCGGCGCGCGCTGCAGTTCTCGATGCAGGACGGCGGCGGCCGTGCAGGCGAAATCGAGCACGTCGGCGAACGCCTGCTCGTCCTCGCGGCTGCCCGACGTTTCGATGTTGCCGCTCGCGATGGTGCCGATATCGGCCAGGATCTCGCGCGCGTCCGCCGACAGGTCCGCACGCAGGCTGGCGCCGGACAAGCCGAAACCGCCGAGGAAGCCGCGGCACCATTCGACCAGCCCGGCCGCCCGCTGCGCCAACGGCGCTTCCGGCAAGAGCGGTTCGACGCTCGCCGGCGACTCTTCGAACTGCGCCCGGCACTGGCGATACAGCCGGCGCAGCTGCGCCGACTGCGCGGCCGCCGCCTGGTCGGCCCCGAGGTCGATTTCGAGCGCATGCAGCCAGTCGGCTTCGGCGGGACGGGCCCCGCCGCACAGATAGCCGCTGAGGGAGCCGTGCAGGTCGCTGGCGTCGATACCGAGCCGCAGGGAGCGCACGGCATGCGTCAATTCGGCGTGCTGGAGTCGGAAATCGTTCATGGCGGCCATGCGTTCAGGCGGTGCCCAGTGTAACCGTGCCCTCCGGCGCGTGGCGTCGCCGCCCGCGTTTGCCTACACTCCCAGGCCTACAGAGGGCTTCCCTATTTGTTCATGCGCGGTTTGACGTCGCCATCGAGTCGGCCAAGCCGCCGTTTGAGCTTGTGCTGCATGCTTTTCCTCGGCTGCCTCGCCTCACCGGCGTGGGCGGACGGCGGCGCGGTGCAGCGCGATTTCTATTTCCAGACCACCGGCACCGAGCACGGCCTGGCGCAGAACTCCGTGCTCGCGTTCCTGCAGGATCGCAGCGGCTTCATCTGGATCGGTACCGCCGGCGGCCTGCAGCAGTACGACGGCTATCGCTTCCAGACCTACGAGCACTCCGGCGACGAGCCCGACAGTCCGCCGGAAGGCCCGGTCTCGGCGCTGGCCGAAGACGCCGCGGGCGACCTCTGGATCGGCACCGCGGCGTTCGGCCTGTTGCGCCACACGCCGGGTACCGCCGAGTTCCGGCGCGTCGCGACGGGCCCTCGAGGCACGGCCGGATCGACGCACGTGCAGGAACTCCTGATCGATCCGCAACGCGGCCTGTGGGTCGCCGGCAATGCGGGCGTCGCGCTGATCAACCCGGTGGACGGCCATTTCATCCGCAGCTTTTCGATTGCCGACGAGAAGGCCGGCGTGCAATCGCGACGCCTGCGTCTGCTCGAGGACGGCAGCCTGTGGCTGGCCAGTTCCAACGGCCTGTGGCGCCTGCGGCCGCAGGCGGAACAGTTCGAGCCCGTCGCCGCCGATCGGCTCGACGACGTCAACGACCTGCTGCCGACCCACGACGGGCGCCTCTACGCGGCGGCGCGCGGCGGCCTCTACCGCGTCGGCGGCGACGGGGCCGCCGAACGGCTGTGGCCGGCACAGGGCGATCGTGCCGTCACCGCGCTCGCCGAAGACGGACGCGGCCGCCTGTGGCTCGCGGTGCGCCGCGAGGGGCTCGTCCTGCTCGATCCCGCAAACGGCAGCACGCAGGCGCTGGTGCCGTCCGACGGCATGCCGGGCGGCCTGCCCGATGCGGTCGTCACGAGCCTGCAGCTCGACCGCTCGGGCCTGCTCTGGATCGGCACCGTCGAGCGCGGCATCAGCCGGGTCGATCCGAATGGCGTGCTGTTCACCTATGTCGTCGACCGCAACCCGGAGCGGGAGCAGACGGCGTCGAACTACATCCGCGCGATCCTGGAAGACGCCACCGGCGGATTGTGGCTCGGCACCGAGGGCGACGGACTGAAGCGCTACGATCCCGCGCACAATCGCTTCGACTACTACAGCGATGCGCTCGGCCGCGATGTCGACGATGCCTCGCCGCTCGTCGTCAACGCACTGGCCGCCGCGCAAGGCGGCCGCCTGTGGGTCGGCACGACCCGCCGCGGCGTCGCGCTGCTCGATCCGGCCGTGCATGAGGCGAAGTTCCTGCCGATCGATCTCGCCGGCGCGGCCGGCCTGCCGGACGCCGAAGTGCGCAGCATGCAGGGCGCACGCGACGGCACGCTGTGGATCGGCACCGGACATGAGGGCCTCGTCCAGTACGACCCGGCCGAAAAGCGCTGGCAACGCTATCGCGAAGAGGCTGCGGACGGCGCCGTCGGCGGCCTCGCCGGCGATCGCGTGACCGCGCTGCGCGAAGACCGCAGCGGGCGCATCTGGGCCGGCAGCGTCAGCGGCCTCAGCCTGATCGATCCGAAGACGCGCAGCGTACGCGTGTTCCGCAACGATCCGCGCGACATGCATTCGCTCGCCGGCAACCTCGTGCGCACGATCCAGGAAGGCAACGACGGGACCATCTGGATCGGCACCCAGGCCGGCCTCAGCCGCCTCGATGCGCTCGATGCCGATCGCGCCACCTTCACGCGCTGGCTGCCGCGCAACGGGCTGCCCAGCGGAACCGTCTACGCGATCGCCGACGACGGCATGGGGCGGCTGTGGCTCAGCACCAATCGCGGCATCACCGCGTTCGACCGCACCAGCGAGGCATTCCACACCTTCTCCCTCGCCGACGGGCTGCAAGGCATGGAATTCAACGGCAGCGCCTGCGCCGTCCTGCGCGACGGGCGCCTCGCCTTCGGCGGCATCAACGGACTCAACCTGTTCTCGCCGCAGGCCATCACCGGCAGCCGCTACGCCGCGCCGGTGGTGTTCACCGACGTGCGGCTGGGCAATGCGCGCAGCCACGTGCCGCGCCCGGGCGACGAGCTGCGCATGGCCGCCGCCGACCGCGTCGTGCGTTTCGAATTCGCGGCGCTCGATTTCGCCGCGCCGGAGCGCAACCAGTTCAGCTATCAGCTCGAAGGCTTCGACGATCACTGGATCGACGCCGGCTCGCGCCACGACGCGACCTACACGAACCTCGATGCCGGCCGCTACACCTTCAAGGTGCGCGCGAGCAATCACGACGGCTACTGGAACGAGCGTGCGGCGACGCTGAACCTCGCGGTCACGCCGCCGTGGTGGGACAGCCTGCCGGCGAAGACCGCCTACCTGCTCGCGATCGCCATCGCCGCGCTGCTCTGGTGGCAGGCGCATCGCAGGCGGCTCGTCGAACAGCAGCGCTACCACGAGGATCTGCGCGAACGCGAAGATCGCCTGCGTCTTGCGCTGTGGGGTTCGGGCGACGACTTCTGGGACTGGAACATTCCGCGCGGCGAATTCGTCGTGACCGGCACCGGCGACCTGTTCAAGTACGGCCCCTCCCGAAAAGGGACGAACGAACCGCGCGTATTCAGCGCGACGTGGTTCCACGAGAACCTGCACCCGGACGACCTGGCGAAAGTCGAGCAGCGCCTGGAAGAGCACATCAACCAGAAGAGCGACGTGTTCGCGTCCGAACATCGCTTGCGCAACGGCCGCGGCGAATGGATCTGGGCGCTGTCGCGCGGCAAGATCGTCGAGCGCGACGCCGACGGCCAGCCGACGCGCATCTGCGGCACCGCACGCGACATCACCGCGACGCGCGCGGCCGAGCGCGACCGCCGCATCGCCGAGGAAGTGATCCGCAGCATGACCGAGGCGGTCGCGGTCACCGACCTCGATTTCTGCTTCCTCACGGTCAACCCCGCGTTCACGCGCATCACGGGCTGGCGCGAGGACGAAGTGATGGGCCGCTCGGCCGCGCTGCTGAACTGCTCGCAGCATCCGGCCGAACTCTACACGGCGATGCGCGACACGCTCGTGCGCAGCGGCCACTGGCGCGGCGAACTGTGGCAGCGGCGCAAGGACGGCGACGAATTCCTCAGTTGGATCGAAGTGTCCGAAGTGCGCGATGCGGCCGGTGTGCGCACGCATTTCGTCAGCGTGATCGCCGACATCACCGATCGCAAGCGCACCGAACAGGAACTGCGCTACCTCGCCAACTACGACGCGCTGACCGGCTTGCCGAACCGCACGCTGCTGAGCGAGCGCATCGGCCACGCGATCGTCCGCGCGCGCCGCGGCGCACGCAAGGTCGCCGTGCTGTTCCTCGACCTCGACCGCTTCAAGCACGTCAACGATTCGATGGGCCACGCCGTCGGCGACCGCATGCTGAAGGCGGCCGGCAGCCGCCTGCGCCAGGTCGTGCGCGAGGGCGATTCGGTGGCGCGCCTGGGCGGCGACGAGTTCACCGTCGTGCTCGAGGACATCGCGAGCAGCGCCGAAGCCGAACGCGTCGCCGAAAAGATCATCGCCGCGTTCGAGGAGCCGCTCGAGCTCGACAACGGCCAGGAAGTCATCATCTCGCCGTCGATCGGCGTCAGCCTCTACCCCGATCACGGCCACGTGCCGTCGGACCTGCTGAAGTTCGCCGACACCGCGATGTACCAGGCGAAGGAACGCGGCCGCAAGACGTTCATGGTCTACACCGAAGCGATGGACGCCGCGGCGCGCCTGCGCGCCACGACCGTGACGGCGCTGCGCAAGGCGCTCGAACGCAACGAGTTCGCCCTGGTCTACCAGCCGAAGCTGTCCCTGCTCGACGAGCGCATCACCGGGGTCGAAGCGCTGCTGCGCTGGCGCAGCAGCGACCTCGGCAACATCGCACCGGGCGTGTTCATCCCGATCGCCGAAGAAACCGGCATGATCATCGAGATCGGCAACTGGGTCGTCGCGCAGGCGTGCGCGCAGCTCGCGCGCTGGCGCGAAGCCGGCATCGCCGACCTGACGATGTCGATCAACGTCTCGGTCGCGCAATTGCTGCGCGGCGATCTGATCCAGCGCCTGTGCGACGTGCTCGCCGAGCACGACATCGCGCCGAACCAGCTCGAACTGGAACTGACCGAGAGCATGGTCATGGCGAACGCCGAGCAGTCGATCACGACGCTGCGCCGGCTGAAGTCGATCGGCGTGACGCTGGCGATCGACGACTTCGGCACCGGCTATTCCTCGCTCAGCTATCTCAAGCGCCTGCCGATCGACACGCTGAAGATCGACAAGGAATTCGTCGGCGACATCACCACCGACCCGGATGACGAGGCGATCACCGCCACGGTGATCACGATGGCGCATTCGCTCGGTCTCAACGTCGTCGCCGAGGGCGTCGAGATCGCCGAGCAGGTGGAATACCTGCGCGAGCAGGACTGCGACGAAGTGCAGGGCCACTGGCTGGCCTATCCGATGCCGCCGGACCAGTGCCTGGCCTTCCTGCAGGAGCGCGCCCAGCAGCGCCGCGTCACGCTCGGCGAACCGCACTGACGGACCTGGGCTTTCGGGAAGGAGTTGAAGCCTGGAACACGAAGGACACGAAGAGAATGGACCGATTTTTTCCTTCTTTTTCTTCGCGTTCTTCGTGTCCTTCGTGTTCCAGGCTTCGGCTTGAAGCACTCGTCGACAAAGCAGCCGCTCGGTCGAGCGGCCCCCTGCGTCCGTCCGTCGGGACGGATGACAAACCGCGTCGGGGCGATGCTATATTCGCCGCCATGTCCGCGCACGAACAGAGCCTCTCGGCGATAGGGGACCGACTCGATCGGCTCGTCGAATTGTGCCGGACGCTGCAGGAAGAGAACCGCAGCCTGCGCCACAGCCAGGAGCAGCTCGCTGCCGAGCGCGCTCAGTTGATCGCGCGCAACGAGCAGGCGCGCACGCGTGTCGAGGCGATGATCATGCGCCTGAAGTCGCTGGAGCAGAACCACGCATGAGCGGCGAACCGGTCGCGGTCAACATCCTCGATCGCGAGTTCCTGATCGCGTGCACGCCCGAAGAACGCCCCGGCCTGCTGGCGGCGGCGCGCTATCTGGACGGCAAGATGCGCGACATGCGCAACAATGCACGCGCTGCCGGTCTCGATCGCATCGCGATCCTGGCTGCGCTGAACATCAGCCACGAGCTGCTCGCCGAGCGCGAACGCGGATCGGCCGAAGCGGCGCGGCTGGCCGAAAAATTGCAGCTGCTCAACGCAAAGCTTGAACGCGCGTTCGTCTGATCACTACAATGCACGCAGGTGTCCTCTGCGGTGCTCGACAGCGCACCTTACATATTGCCTTGTTCCTATAGACGACCCCGGGACGGCGAAACGACAACCTGTGTGCATGTCCGCCTCGTGCGGAAAGCCTGAAGGTTCCGCCAGCCCTCCCACCTGATCCTGCTGGATCAAGGTCGTTTGTTGCGCACCGACACGGCGGAGGACGCCACTTTTCTTTTGCGATCGTCCGTGATCGCTGAGCGTGGCAGGCGATTGCAAGTCTTGTCGAAGCTTGCTCGCCCGCAGTCCAAAAGCGGCCATCCATGGCCGCACTTCTCACTGACAGCAGGCTTCGTTGAACGTTGTCGTCAGCTTGCTCAACGACGACCCGCGCATGCTGGATGGCCTGTGACAAACCCTGAAGAGCCTGCATTGCCGCAGAACCATGACGCGCGTTCCGCTCTGCGCAAGCGGTTGCGAGAGCAGCGGACTGCGTTGTCCGCGCAGGAACGCATCGGTGCCGCGCAGTCGCTCGTCGCGCAGCTGGAGCAGATACCCGAGTTCCTCACCGACCGCCGCATCGCCGGCTATTGGGCCATCGGCGGCGAATTGCCGCTGCTCGGGCTGATGCCGGGCTTGCGCGCGCGCGGCCAGGACTACTGTTTGCCGGTCGTCGACGCGGACCGCCGCCTGCGCTTCGCGCCATGGCGGCCGGGCATCGAGGTTTCGACGAACCGCTACGGCATTCCCGAACCCGTGGTGCCGGCCGCGGACCTGCTGGCGCCGGAGCAGGTGGACGTGGTGCTGCTACCGCTGCTCGGCTACGACCGCCAAGGTCATCGCCTCGGCTTCGGCGGCGGCTACTACGACCGCAGCTTCGAATTCCTGCGCGACCGCAGCGACGTCGGCAAGCCGGTACTGGTCGGCGTCGGCTATGCGCTGCAGGAGGTCGACGCGATCGAGCCGATGCCGTGGGACGTGCGCCTGGACTACGTCGCGACCGAGCGCGAACTGATCGATCTCACCCCCGCATCGAGGTGATCATCGGCCGCCGGCGCTGCTAGAGTTCGCCTCTTCGGCGGCATCGACGCGAGCACCTCATGCACTACTGGCTGATGAAATCGGAACCGGACGCGTTCTCGATCGACGACCTCGCGCGCGTGAAGACCGAACCGTGGACGGGCGTGCGCAACTATCAGGCGCGCAATTTCATGCGCGACGGCATGAAGCCCGGCGACGGCGTGCTGTTCTACCACTCCAGCTGCGCGGAACCGGGCGTCGTCGGCATCGCCGAAGTCGCCAGCGACGCCTATCCCGATCCGACCCAGTTCGAGCGCAAGAGCGACTACTACGACGAGAAGAGCACGCGCGAGCAGCCGCGCTGGATGCTCGTCGACGTCGCGTTCAAGCGCAAGCTGAAACGCACGATCGCGCTGAACGAGCTGAAGGAGCAGCCGCGCCTCGACGGCTTCGCCCTGCTCCAGCGCGGCAACCGCCTGTCCGTGCTGCCGGTGACGAAGGTGCAATGGGATTGCATCCTCGCGCTCGAGTAGCGCATGCGCCCGCGCGATGCGCAGCACCTTCGCGCGCAACCGCCCCCGTACCCATCCCGCAGGAGAATTCGATGTCGAAGGATGAAGAAAAACGCCTGGCCGGCCGCGCCGCGCTGCGCTACGTCGAGGACGGCATGGTCGTCGGCGTCGGCACCGGCTCGACCGTCGCGCATTTCATCGACGCGCTGGCCGAGCGCAAGCACTCGATCGAAGGCGCGGTGTCCAGTTCGGAACAGTCCACGCGCCTGCTCAAGGAACGCGGCATCGCGGTGCTCGACCTGAACTCGGCCGGAGACATCCCGCTCTACGTCGACGGCGCCGACGAATGCGACGCGCAGCGCTGCCTGATCAAGGGAGGCGGCGGCGCGCTGACACGCGAGAAGATCATCGCCGCCGCCGCGCGCAAGTTCGTCTGCATCATCGACGCGGCCAAACGCGTCGACGCGCTCGGCAAGTTTCCGCTGCCGATCGAGGTGATTCCGATGGCGCGCAGCTATGTCGCGCGCGAAATCGTCAAGCGCGGCGGCCAGCCCGTTTGGCGCGACGGCGTCGTCACCGACAATGGCAACTGGATCCTCGATGTGCACGGGTGGCGCATGCAGCACCCGGTCGAGATGGAGCGCGACCTGAACCAGATCGCCGGCGTCGTCTGCGTCGGGCTGTTCGCCCAGCGGCCGGCCGACATCGTGCTGATCGGCGCCGAGGAAATGCGCTGAAGCCTGATGGAAGCGCATGCGCCGCGCCTGGGTGTTCTCCCCGTGTCCGTTATGACCGCGATCCTGCGTTTGTGACTATGCCGCGCACATGCGGGCGCGCTGGGGAGCTCGGATGACCGCCGTACCGCTACGTCCCACCTCGCTGCGGCGCCATCCTCTGGCTTTGCAGCTGGCCGCCGTCCTGTTCGCTGCCGCATCGCTGCCCGCGCCGGCGCAGACCAGTGCCCAATCGTCGTGGGTCGGCTTCCGCAGCGATCCGGCGCGGCGCCTGTTCCCGCAACTGCCCGCCGCGCGGAAGACCAGCAGCGGCCCGCACGCGCCGGCCCGGACGCTTGCAGTCGCCAACTGCGACGACGACGGCCCCGGCAGCCTGCGCACGACGATCGCTGCCGCCTTGGACGGCGATACCGTCGACCTCGGCGCGCTGCGCTGCGGCACGATCACGCTGCGGACCGGCGCCATTCCGATCAATCTCGACAACCTGGTGATCAGCGGGCCCAGCCGCTCCGTGCTCGCGATCGATGGCGGCCATCTCGATCGCGTCTTCCTGCATTACGGCGGCGGCACGCTGACCCTGCAGGACGTGACGATCAGCGGCGGCTTCAATCGCGCGACCGGCTTCGATGTCGCCGGTGGCGGATGCATCGCGTCCGCCGGCTACTTGTCGCTTTACGGCAGCACGATCCGCAACTGCTACGCCGGAGGCGAAGGCGCCTACGGCGGTGCGCTGTACGCCTATGCGCTGACGATGTCGAACAGCACCTTGTCCGGCAACCATGCCTACGGCGTGCACGCGCAGGCCGGCACCGCTGCGTTCGGCGGCGCCGCATTCGTGTACGGATTGCTGTTGGCGACCAGCACGATCAGCGGAAATCGCGCCGATCATCGGGCCAACGGGAACTTGCCGAGCTACGACATCGGTGGCGGCATCGTCACGGTGCGCGGCGGTTCCGTGTACAACTCGACGGTCGACTCGAATTTCGCGCACGGTCGCGGCGGCGGCATCGCCACTTTCACCGATCTTTCCGTATTCAACAGCACCATCTCGGGCAACGTCGCGGCGACCGAGATCGGCGGCGGCCTGTTCCTGCGCTGGCCTTCGGCACTACAGCTCGGCAGCAGTACGATCACCGACAACCGTTCGGGCTCCGACGGCGGCGGGATCTGGCTCAACGCAGCGGGAAGCGCATTCGGCAGCAGCATCATCGCCGGCAACAGCACCGATATCGGCAATCGGGACAACCCCTACGGCGGACCGATCGCCGTGTCGATCGACGGCGACCACAACCTGATGGGGCAGGCCGCTCCGCTGACGAGCCTGCCGCTCGACACGCTGCACGCCGATCCGCACTTGCGGGCGCTGGCGTACAACGGCGGCCCTACGCGTACCCACGCCCTCGATGCCGCGAGTCCCGCGATCGACGCCGGCGACAATCCCACCAACCTGCTGTTCGATCAACGTGGCACCGATTTTCCGCGCGTGAGCGGTGCCGCAGCGGACATCGGCGCCTTCGAGGTTCAAGCAACGCCGCCGCTTGCCGTGGGGGTCGCCGTGCCGACGCTTTCGGGTGGGCTCTACGCGTTCTTGACGGGCCTGCTCGCGGCGATCGCGTGGAGGCGGAAAATCCGCTTGCGGCCGGGATAGGCACAGCGGCCCCTGAACTGAGCGACGGACGCCACGCGGAGCCGTACAACCGCAAGCCGTCGCATCTTCAACGCGGCTCGACTTGGCTGAGCCTCACGTCGTACGGCGACGCCAGCGCGATGCCCTGCGCGCGCAAGCGGCCCAGCACGTCGAACAGCAGGTCGCTGCGGATGCTGCCGGCCTGGCGCGGATTGTCGATGTAGGCGATCGCGATGAAGACCAGCGAACCGCCTTCGATCGCGTCGAGCAGCACGGAAGGCTCGGGCGTCGCCAGCACGCCCGCATGCGCCATCAGCGCGGCGCGCACCAGATCGCGCACGCGCTCGGCGTCGCTGTCGAGCGGCAACGGTATGCGCAGACGCACGCGGCCGTCGGCGTTCGACAGCGTCACGTTGCGCACAGTCTTGGTGATCAGTTCGGAGTTCGGCACGATCACGGTCGAGCGATCGGCCATCTGGATCTCGGTCGCGCGCACGTTGATGCGGCGGATGTCGCCCTCGGCGTTGTCCAGCACGACCCAGTCGCCGACCTTGACCGGCCGCTCGACCAGCAGGATCAAGCCTGAGACGAAGTTCTGCACGACGGCCTGCAGGCCGAAGCCGATGCCGACCGAGAGCGCGCTGGCAACCCAGGCGATCTTCTCGACGCTGACGCCGAGTTCGGACAGCGCCAAGGCGAACACGATGACGCCGCCGGCATAGCCGAGCAGCGTCGTGACCGAGCTGCGCATGCCGGCATCGAGCCGGGTCGTCGGCAGATACTTGTCGAGCAGCCAGCGCTGGAGGGTGCGCAGCAGGACGAGGCCGACGATGAACACCAGCATCGCGCCGATCAGCGCCGCCGGAGTCAGTTCGATCTTGCCGAGTGGAAGACCCGCGCCGATCTGCGAGCTGCGCGCGATCAGGTCGCCGGGCTCGGTGCCGAACGGCGCCAATGCCACCACCAGTGCGAAGAGGAAAACGGCGACGCGGAACGCCGCCGAACACAGCACCGCGAACTGGTCGAGCACGCGGGGCTCGACGCCGAGCGTGCTCTGCGCCCATTTGGCGCGCGACGACAGCGCCGTCGCGCAGACGTCTTCGATCAGATGCATGAGCAGGTAGAGCGACGCCACGACGATGCCGAGCCAGACCATCTGCCGCACGATCATGTGTGCCAGCGCGACGTATCCGAACACGAGCGCCAGCAACGAAGTGACGACGCCGAGCCACAGCGCGGCGATACCGAAACCGATCCAGAGCGGCCGCGGCGCCGCCTCGGCCTGCGCCTCGTCGATCGGGCCTCGCGCAGCGCGCGCGCGCAACAGGGCCCACGCGATCAGGACGCTGTAGAGCAGCACGACGACGACGCTGCTGGCGATCGTCGCCGGCAGGCTCGCGTTGGCCAGACCGTTGATTCGGTTCAGCAGCACGCTGAAGGAGACCGCGGCGCCGAACAGCAGCGGGAACATGCGCAAGCGTTGCGCCACGTCATCCGGGATCGGCGGCAGCCTCCACGACGGGCGCGACGAGGACAGCAAGGCACGGCCGAGGCCGGCCACGAAGCCGCCGAAGAACACGGCTGCGACGATGGCGCGCGCCAATGCCGCTTCCGCCTGCGACAGGGCCTGGTGCCAATCCAGTCCCATGGCGATGACCTGCGCGCCGCCGCCGCTGAACACGGTGACGACGGCGACCACCGCGAAGGCGAGTGCGGAACGGCGCAGGCGGCCATGCGGGACGCGGTCGGCCGTCAGGCGCATCAGCGCGCGCTCCGCGCGCCAGCGGACGAAGACGATCAGCAGCAATCCGATGGCGATACCGACGAAAGCGAATGCGCGGTTGTCCGGCGCGAACGCGTCGTCGAGCGCGCTCGCGACACCATTGCGCAGCGCGCCCAGCCGGGCGCTATCGCCGCCGAAGTTGCTGCCGACATCTCGCCAGAACGTCGCAGACAGCGGCGATGGCCGGCGCTGCGACAAGCGCGCCTGGAAGCTCGCGCGGCGCGCCTCGGCAATCTCGCCGGAAAGCTGCTGGCTGTCGACGGCCAGCACCTTGGCACGCTTGATGTCGCCATCGACCGCTGCGCGCTGTTTGTCGAGATCATTGCGCTGCGCGGTGATGTCAGCCGCTTCGGGGGTTCCTTTCGGGGGCGCCGGTCCGAGTTCCTTGAGCCGCGCCTCGAGCGCCGCCAGTTTCGGTGCTCGATCATCGGCCAGCGCATTGGCTTGCACGGTGAGTGCGGCAACCTGGTCGCGAAACCCGTCCAGTTTGGCATCGTCGACGTCGCCGCCGGCAAGCTGTTTGTGGATGTCGGCGACCTGCGCACGCGCGTCGTCGATCGAGAAGGCCACATCGGGCTCCTGCGCGAAGCAGGACAGCGCTGCGAAGGCCAAGGCGCAAAGGAAGGCAAAACGGAGGGCTTTCGACATGGCGGGCATCATCGAAGCGCCCGCCGCACGCGTCAATCGAAGCGGCGATGGCCGTTTCGGGGGCCTTCACGCGGCCTGTGGCTGGCCGCGCGTGGGTCGATCACCCAGCCAGGACCGATCTCGGAGGCCGGCACTCCCGCCGTGGTCACGGCGTGGACGCCGCTGTTGTCGACGCAGCGGTCGCCAATGCGATTGCAACTGTAACGCATTCTGCATTTGGCCGGCCCGAGGCCGTACACTCGCAAGCCCGTCCGCTTGCCCACGCCCATTCCTCCTCGCGCCGGCAAGAATTCCCCCTCCGGAGATCGTCCTTGCGCAGTAACACCGTTGTGCCTGGCGCGCTGCGCCAGCGGTATGCCCCGCTGCTCTGGCTCGCCACCGTCTTCCTCGCCATTGCGTTCCTGACCCGCCTGATCCTGCTGGTCAAGACCGGCTCCGGCGTGCCGATCAATCCCCTCTACTGGTCGTACCTGTTCGTCGTGGGGCTGGGCTACGACCTCGTCGCCTTCGTCTACTTCGCGTGGCCGCTGGTACTGTACCTGTGGCTGGTGCCGAACCGCGTCGTCGCGTCGCGACCGCTGCAGATCGTGCTGGCAGCCGTCTGCCTCGTCCTGGTCTACATCCTGCTGTTCGTGGCGGCGGCGGAATGGTTGTTCTGGGACGAGTTCGCCAGCCGCTTCAACTTCATCGCGGTCGATTACCTGGTGTATTCGCGCGAGGTCATCGGCAACATCCGCGCTTCGTATCCGGTCGGCAAACTGCTCGCGCTGCTCGGTGTCGTCGCCGCACTGGTCCTTTACTTCACGCGCCGTCGCTGGGTGCCGCGCAGGGACGCGTCCCGCTTGCGCGCGCGCTCGATGGTCACCCTCGGCTGGCTGCTGGCCACGCTCGCCGTCACCTTCCTCGTCGACGGCGAAGACAAGGAGCGGACCGGCAACGCCTACGTCAATCAGCTCGCCGGCAACGGCATCTACGAATTCTTCTCGGCCTACCGCAACAACGAGCTCGACTACGAGCGCTTCTATCGCACCCTTCCCGACCCTGCCGCCTTCGTCAAACTGCGCGAACTGCTGAAGACGCCCGAGGCGCGCTTCCTCAGCGACGATCCGCACGATATTTCTCGCGCGATCGAGAATCCGGGGCCGGAAAAGCATCTCAACGTGATCCTGATCAGCGTCGAGAGCCTGTCGGGCGATCTGCTCACGGCCTTCGGCAACACCAAGGGCATCACGCCGAATCTCGATGCGCTGGCCGAGCACAGCCTGTTCTTCACCAATTTGTACGCGAGCGGCACGCGCACGGTGCGCGGACTCGAGGCGCTGTCGCTGGCGGTGCCGCCGACGCCGGGCCAGTCGATCGTCAAGCGCCCCGACAACGAGAACCTGTTTTCGCTGGGCTCGGTGTTCGACAGCAAAGGCTACGACTCCATGTTCGTCTACGGCGGCTACGGCTACTTCGACAACATGAACTATTTCTTCTCGCACAACGGCTACCGCATCGCCGACCGTTCCGACATCCCGCGCGAGCAGGTGCATTCCGGCAACGTCTGGGGCGTCGCCGACGAGGACCTGTTCACGCTGACGATGCGCGAAGCCGATCGCGCGGTCGCCGACGGCAAGCCGTTCTTCGCGCACGTGATGACGACCTCGAACCATCCGCCGTTCACCTATCCGGCCGACCGCATCGACCTGCCCTCGGGCAAGGCCGGCCGCGCCGGTGCGGTGAAGTACACCGACTGGGCGATCGGCGATTTCCTCAAGCGCGCGGCGGGCAAGCCGTGGTTCGACGACACGATCTTCGTGATCACCGCCGACCACTGCGCATCGAGCTGGGGACGCTCGGCGCTTCCGATGAACCGCTATCACATTCCCCTGTTCATCTATTCGCCCAAGTACGTGCAGCCGGCTCGCGTCGATCGCCTGATGAGCCAGATCGACATCCCGCCGACGATCCTCGGCCTGCTCGACTTCAGCTACACCTCGCGCTTCTACGGCTACGACATCATGAAGCTCGAGCCCGGCCGCGAACGCATCGTGCTCGGCAACTACCAGAAAGCCGGCTACCTGCGCGGCGACGTGCTGACCGTCCTCGCGCCCAAGCAAAGCGTGCAGCAGAGCGTTCCGAAGTTCGACGCCAGCGGCGACGCGACGCCGCTCGAACAGCCGAGGCCCGAGCTGATCGACGAAGCGGTGGCCTACTACCAGACCACGAGCTACCTGTTCGGTCGCGGCTTGATGCGCATCGAAGCGCCACCGGCGAAATGAACCGGGGGTCGCGCCGTCTCACGACGGCGCGAGCCTCGCTTCAACGTGCGCTGAAGACGTCCGCTCCGAACGGCGCCAACCCTGCCGCACCGGCGTAGCCGAGGTGCGCCAGGCCGAAATTGTCCTCGACCCAGCGCAGCAACGAATAGTGGTTGTAGGGCACGTCGGAGACGGTGCCCGGCTTGATCTGCGGCGACAGCATCAGCGCGCCGATGCGCCCGCCGCCGGGGCCGTCGAGCCCTGCCGGCTTGCCGCCCGGCAGGTCGCGCTCGCCGCAGCAGGCGGTGCTGTCGAGCATGCCTTCGTCGAACGTGATCACGAGCAGGCCGTCCTGCTTGAACGCCGGCGAGTCGAGGATGCGCGGTACCCACAGCCGCAGGAACGCATCGGCCGAGACGAGACCGCCGGGGTCGCCGTTCTTGCACGGCGCATCGTGGCCGTCGTTGCACAGGTTCGGCGTGATGAAGGCGTAGTTCGGCGTCGTCTCGATCTTCTGCAGATCGGCGGTCAGGGCGTCGAGGTTGACGACGTGCTGCTCGCAGCGCTGCTCGTCGTCGATGATCGAGTGGAAGTAGATGAACGGGTTGTGCTTGTCGGCGTACTGGTCGTTCGCCGCCGCACGATTGGTCACGTCCTTGGCGCCGATCGCGACGCGCCCGCACGCGGCCGGTTCGCGCGCCGGGTCGCGGCCCATGTCTTCCATGTAGCCTTTCCACGAATGGCCGGCGGCGTCGAGCTGGTCGGCCACGGTCTTGACCGATGCCGGATAGACGCAGCCCTCGCCGGGTAGCTGGCCGTCCGCATTCATCGGGCCGCTCGCGACGAACTCGCCGAACACGCCGCAATCGGCCTGCGTCGCCGGGTTCGGCGCCTGCCCGCTGATCATCGCGATGTAGTTGCCGAGACTGAAATGGCCGATGCCGAAGTACTGCCGCAGCAATGCGCCCTGCGGCACCAGTTCGTGCGCAAGATACGGCGCCGGCGACTGCGCACCGAAGGTCGTATCGAACGGCTGGTTCTCGAGCACGAGGACGAAGACGTGGCCGATCTTCGGCGCGGCGGCCGTCTTGTGCGGCGTCGACGAACAGCCGGCGAGCACGAGCGCCGCGAACAGCGAGAAAAAAGTGCCACGACGCATCAGGATCATCTCTTCAGAGGACTTGCCGGAAGCCGAGGACCTTAGATCGTTCGCACCTTCCGGCAATGTCGATCAGTCCGCGAATTCGAAATAGCCGAAGCGAAACACGTTCAACACGAAGAACACGAAGAACACGAAGACGACGGAAGAAACAACCAAGATCGTTCTTTCTCCATGTGCTCCGTGTTCTCCGTGTTTCAGTCTTTCTTTCTCCTGCAGGAAGACGTTCTACACCGTCAGCGGATTGGGCTTCTCCGGATCGAGCTTCCACTGCTTGATCGCGCGCGCGACGTCTTCCGGATTCATCTTGCCTTCGGCGGCCAGCGCGGCGATCGCCGCATGCGCGATCCAGTATCGATCGACTTCGAAGAACGCGCGCAGGTTCGCGCGCGTGTCGCTGCGGCCGAAGCCGTCGGTGCCGAGCACGGTGTAGCGCTTGCCGTTCGGCATGAAGGCGCGGATCTGGTCGGCGTACTCGCGTACGTAGTCGGTCGCGGCGATCGCCGGGCCGGCGCGATCTTCGAGGCAGGCGGTCACGTGCGCCTTGCGCGGCGACTTGTCCATCGGATGCAGGCGGTTCCAGCGCTCGGCGTCGAACCCGTCGCGGCGCAGTTCCGAGAAGCTCGGGCACGACCAGATGTCGCACGCCACGCCGAACTCCTTGTCGAGCAGCTCCGCCGCAGCAATCACCTCGCGCAGGATCGTCCCCGACCCAAGGAGTTGCACGGTCGGAATGTTCTTCGCCTTGGTTTTGCCCTTGCCCGACTCCCCATTCCCGATTCCCGAATCCCGGAACAGATACATGCCCTTGATGATGTCGGCCTCGGCGCCGGCCGGCATGTCCGGGTGCGCGTAGTTCTCGTTCATCACGGTGACGTAGTAGTAGACGTCCTCCTGCTCCTGCAGCATGCGGCGCGAGCCGTCCTGCAGGATCACCGCGATCTCGTAGGAGAACGTCGGATCGTAGGCGCGGCAATTCGGAATCGCTCCGGCGAGCAGGTGCGAATGGCCGTCCTCGTGCTGCAGGCCTTCGCCGTTCAAAGTCGTGCGACCCGCGGTGCCGCCGACCAGGAAGCCGCGCGCGCGCATGTCGCCCGCCGCCCAGGCGAGGTCGCCGATGCGCTGGAAGCCGAACATCGAGTAGTAGATGTAGAACGGCAGCATCGGCACGTCGCTGACCGAATAGCTCGTCGCCGCGGCCATCCAGGCGCTCATCGCGCCGGGTTCGCTGATGCCTTCCTGCAGCACTTGTCCCTTCTGGTCCTCGCGGTAGTACATCAGCTGGTCGGCATCGACCGGCTTGTACTTCTGGCCGAACGGCGCGTAGATGCCGATCTGGCGGAACATGCCTTCCATGCCGAACGTGCGCGCTTCGTCGGCGACGATCGGCACGATGCGCGGTCCGGCCTGCTTGTCGCGCAGCATCAGGTTGATGCCGCGCACGAACGCCATCGTGGTGGAGATCTCGCGCTCGCCGCTGCCCTTGGTGATCTGCTCGAAGGCCGAAAGCTCCGGCACCACGATCGACGCGCTCTTCGCGCGGCGCTGCGGCAGGAACCCGCCGAGCGCCTTGCGTCGCTCCATCAGGTACTGCACTTCGGGCGAATCCTTGCCCGGATGGTAGTAGGGCACCTCGTCGACCTTGTCGTCGGCGACCGGAATGTTGAAGCGGTCGCGGAACGCGCGCACGGCCTCGTTGTCGAGCTTCTTCTGCTGGTGCGTCGGGTTCTGCGATTCGCCCGCCGCGCCCATGCCGTAGCCCTTGACGGTCTTGGCGAGGATGACGGTCGGCCGACCCTTCGTGTTGACCGCCTCGTGGTAGGCCGCGTAGACCTTGTGCGGATCGTGGCCGCCGCGGTTGAGGCGCCAGATGTCGTCGTCGGACAGGTTCGCGACGAGCTCGCGCGTCTCCGGATACTTGCCGAAGAAATGCTCGCGCGTGTACGCACCGCCGAAGGCTTTGCAGTTCTGGTATTCGCCGTCGACGGTTTCCATCATCAGCTTGCGCAGGATGCCCTTGGTGTCGCGCGCCAGCAGCGGATCCCAGTAGCTGCCCCAGACCACCTTGATCGCGTTCCAGCCGGCGCCGCGGAACACGCCCTCCAGCTCCTGGATGATCTTGCCGTTGCCGCGCACCGGGCCGTCCAGGCGCTGCAGGTTGCAGTTGATCACGAAGATCAGGTTGTCCAGGCCCTCGCGGCCGGCCAGCGAGATGGCGCCGAGCGATTCGGGTTCGTCCGACTCGCCGTCGCCCATGAAGCACCACACCTTGCGGTCGCTCGGCGCGATCAGGCCGCGGTGCTCCAGGTATTTCATGAAGTGCGCCTGGTAGATCGCCTGCAGCGGTCCCAGGCCCATCGACACGGTCGGCACCTGCCAGTAGTCCGGCATCAGCCACGGATGCGGATACGAGGACAGGCCCTTGCCGTGACCGGCCACCTCCATGCGGAAATGGTCGAGCTGCTCCTCGTCGATGCGCCCTTCGAGGAACGAGCGCGCATACACGCCGGGGCTCGAATGGCCCTGGTGGAATACCAGGTCGCCGGGGTGGTTCTCGCTCGGCGCGCGCCAGAAGTGGTTGAAGCCGACGTCGTACAGCGTCGCCGACGAGGCGAAGCTGGCGATGTGGCCGCCGAGATCGCCCGGCTTGCGGTTCGCGCGCACGACCATCGCCATCGCGTTCCAGCGGATCAGCGAGCGGATGCGCCATTCCATCGTCGCGTCGCCCGGCGTGCGCGCCTCCAGCTGCGGCGGGATCGTATTGACGTACTCGGTCGTCATGTCGAACGGCAGGTAGCCGCCGGCGCGCCGCGTCTCGTCGACCATGCGCTCGAGCAGGTAATGCGCGCGGCCGGTGCCGTCGGCGTTGATGACGCCCTTCAGCGCGTCGGTCCATTCCTGCGTCTCGGCGGGATCGAGGTCCTGGTCGAGGATATCGTTGAGCTGATTCATGCACTTCTCTCGGAGGCAGCGTGCGGGCGCGCTGCATTGTTGCCGCGGGCGGCGTCCACGCCGTCGCAAGGGAACGCAAGTTTAGTCGGCCGGGACGACAACTGCATGCTGCACAGCCGTGCGGCCGTTCGACGGCCGAGGCGCGAACTGTGGACGGATGGCGGTTCCGGCGGCGCCATCGCGTATACAGTGCCGTCGTCATCGATCGGGGAATCCATGCACCTCCTGTCCGGCCTCGCCCTGCTCGGCACCGGTTTACTCGCCGGCGCCGCCGTGCACGCGGGCCAGCCCGCGAACGACGCGATCTTCGCCAGCGGCTTCGAATCGCCGCGCTGGGTCGCCGGCTACTATGTGGGCTACGAACGCGATCTCTACCCGATCGGCGAGGTCGATTTCAGCGCCGTCACGCACTTGATGGTCGGCCGCGCGCGGCCGCTCGCCGACGGCAGCCTGACCACCGACTTCGACATCGACGCGGTCGACGGGCCGATCTGGGCGCAGGCCGCGGTCGACGCCGCCCACGCGGCTGGGCGCAAGGCCGTGCTGATGGTCGGCGGCGCCGGTGAGATCGACGGCTGGCGCGGCGCCGCCTCGGCCGCCCACCGCGCCGCCTTCGTCACCAACCTGCTGGCGGCGCTGGACACCTACCGCTTCGATGGCCTGGACCTCGACTGGGAGCCGCTCGACGACGGCGACCGCCCGGATTTCCAGGCCCTCGCCACGGCGCTGCGAAACGCGCGGCCCGGCGCGATCCTGACCGTGCCGGTGAACTGGGCGAATTCGAACTTCGCCGACCCGCCGGACCCGTTCTGGGGTCAGATCGCGCCGCTGTTCGATCGCATCGACGTGATGACCTACGACATGGCCGGGCCCTGGGACGGCTGGCAGAGCTGGCACAACTCGGCGCTGCACGGCGAGACGCCGACGACGCCCTCGTCGGTCGCGAGCAGCCTCGCGTTCTATCTCGCCTCGGGCGTGCCGGCCGCCAAGCTGGGCGCCGGCACCGCGTTCTACGGTTACTGCTGGCAGGGCGTCACCGGGCCGCATCAGGACGGCGGCACGATCGCGGCCGGCGACGGCACGATGAGCTACGCGAACATCGCCGAGAACTACTACACGCCGTCGGCCTACGTCTTCGATGCGACGGCCCGCGTGCCCTACCTCTCGTCGGTGGCGCCACTCGGCAACGACGGTTGCACGTTCGTCAGCTACGAGGACGCGCAGTCGATCGCCGAGAAAGGCGCCTTCGTGCGCGCGCAAGGCTTCGGCGGCACGATCATCTGGACCATCAGCCAGGGCCACCTCGCCGACCTGCCGCCGGGACAGCGCGATCCGCTGCTCGACGCCGTGCGCGCTGCTTTCCTGCCGTAGCTGCGCGGAGGTCGTGGCGCGATCACGCCGTGACGATCGCCTTCAGCCAGCCGGGCGTCCACCAGGACGTGCGCGGGCAGCGCTCGAAATCGGCGCGGACCGCGGCGGCGGCCGGCCGCGGGATCGCGCGACGCTCGTAGAGCGGATCGAGATAGTTCGCGATCAGGTCGATCCGATCCTCCTGCAGCGCATCCGGATACACGCGCACGGTCGCGCTGTGCCACAGCCCGTGGGCCGCGAAGCGCTGCGTGCGCTCCTCGCGCAGTGCGCGAATCAGCGGTTCGGCCTTGGCGGCGTCCTTGAACGGGACGAACGTGCGGCCGTCGAGTTCGCCGATCACGAAATAGTCGTCGGCGCATACGATGTCGATGTCGCGCGACGTCGCGAGCTTTCCGGCGTTCGCGTAGGGCCGCATCAGCTCACGCAGCGCGAGCCAGTCATGGCTCGCGCCACGCCGCGCGATCACCGATTTCCGGTGCGCGTCGAAGAATTCGCGCAGCGCGTGATACGGTGTGGCGCGTCGTGCCAGCGCGACCAGATCCGGCTGGCCGGTGGTCTTGCGCAGCCATTCACCGAGTGCCTTGCGCGCCTCCCGCGCCGCTGCAAGCTCGGCGCGCTCGCCCTTGTTCGAATGCGCGGCATCGCCGCCGTCATTCTCGATCGACGTCTGGAATTCGAGCCAGGAATAATCATCGGTACCGGTGTCGACGCCGGCCGGTTCGGAGAACTGCGCGAGTGCGACGCGGGCGAGAAAGCCATTCCACGAATCGGCCAGCACCGCCGCCTCGCCCTCGCCCCCGATCAGCACGACCGGCCATTGCGCCGCAGGGCCCCCGGAACGATTCCACAATGCGATCTGCGAACCGTCGCCGATCGGCACGATCTGCGCGAAACGCTCGGCGAGATCGGAGCCTTCCTCGATCCAGTATTCGTTGAAGCGATCGGTCCAGCTGCCATGATCGCCCCACAGCCCTTCGGCGAACGGCAGGCCGGCAGCAGCCTCGCTGCGCGACCAGCGCGCGAACGCCAGCAGGGAGTCCGGCGCTGTCGCCGGCGGCGCAAACGCGCGTTTCAGCGCGGCCATGTCGGCCTCGTCGCTTGCACCGGCCGCCGCTGCGGCGAAGCGCGGCCGCAGCGACAAGCCGAGACCCGATGCGCAGGCCAGGCCGCGCACGAGGTCGCGCCGCGTCAGTGTCACGCCTTCGCGGCCTGCTCGCGGATCTGCGCTTCGACGACCGCGAGCGCGGTCATGTTGTAGACGCGCCTCACGGTCGCGGCCGGCGTCAGCACGTGCGCGGGCTTGGACAGGCCCATCAGGATGGGGCCGAGCACGACGCCGTCGGTCATCACGCGCGTGATGTTGAACGCGATGTTCGCCGAGTCCATGTTCGGACAGACGAACACGTTGGCCGAACCGGTCATGCGCGAGTTCGGGAACAGCTGCGCGCGCACGTCGGGGTTCAGCGCGGTGTCCGCATGCATCTCGCCTTCGATCTCGACCTTGGGCAGGCGCTCGCGCAGCAGCTCGACGACGCGGCGCATCTTCTGCGCGCTCGGATCGTCGTGGCTGCCGAAGTTCGAGTGCGACAGGATCGCGACCTTCGGCGTGATGCCGAACAGCTTCAGGCGCAGCGACGCCTGCGCGGCGGCCGCGGCGATGCGTTCGGCGTCCGGATCGACCGCCACGTGCGTGTCGAGGAAGAAGAACACGCCGCGGTCGTTGAACACCGCGCTCATCGCCGACAATGCCTCGACGCCGGGATCGAGCGGAATGATGCCGCGCATGTAGCTGAGTTTCTTCTGGTAGCGCCCGACCAGACCGCAGATCATCGCGTCGGCCTCGCCCCGGCGCAGCATCAGCGCAGCGATCACCGTCGAACGCGAGCGCACCAGCGCCTTCGCGCTGTCCGGCGTGACGCCGCGGCGCTGCATCAATTCGTGATAGAGCGTCCAGTAGTCCTTGAAGCGCGGGTCGCTCTCGATGTTGCACAGCTCGAAATCGATACCGGGCCTGAGGCGCAGGCACAGGCGTTCGATGCGCGAGTCGATGACCGACGGACGCCCGATCAGGATGGGTTTTGCGATGCCTTCGTCGACGACCGCCTGCACCGCGCGCAGCACCGTCTCTTCTTCACCCTCGGCGTAGACGACGCGCCGGGGATCGGCCTTCGCGCGCGCGAACACCGGCTTCATCAGCAGCGTCGTGCGGAACACGAACGCGTTGAGCTTTTCCCAGTAGGCGCGCAGGTCCGCGATCGGCCGCGTCGCCACGCCCGAATCCATCGCCGCCTTGGCGACCGCCGGCGCCAGCTGCACGATCAGGCGCGGATCGAACGGCTGCGGGATGATGTAGTCCGGTCCGAACGACAGCGTCTGGCCGCCGTACGCGCGCGCGGCGACGTCGCTCGCCTCGCGCCGCGCGAGTTCGGCGATCGCGTGTACGCAGGCGACCTTCATCGCTTCGTTGATGGTCGTGGCGCCGACGTCGAGCGCACCGCGGAAGATGTACGGGAAGCACAACGCGTTGTTGACCTGGTTCGGATAGTCCGAACGGCCGGTCGCGATGATCGCGTCCGGGCGCACGGCCTTGGCTTCCTCGGGCAGGATTTCCGGCGTCGGGTTGGCCAGCGCGAGGATGACGGGCCGCTCGGCCATGCGCGCGACCATCGACGGCTTCAGCACGCCGGGCGCGGAGAGGCCGAGGAAGATGTCGGCGCCGTCGATGATCTCGTCGAGCGTGCGCGCGCTCGTCTCGCGCGCGTAGCGGCACTTGTTCGGATCCATCTCCTCGACGCGACCCTTCCAGACCACGCCCAGGCGGTCGGCAACCCAGATGTTCTCGGGCTTGGCGCCGAGGCTGACCAGCATGTCGAGGCAGGCGATGCCGGCCGCGCCGGCGCCGGTCGACACCAGCTTGATGCTGCCGATGTCCTTCTTGGCGACGTGCAGCGCATTGATGACCGCGGCGCCGACGATGATCGCGGTGCCGTGCTGGTCGTCGTGGAAGACCGGGATCTTCATGCGCTCGCGCAGCTTCTTCTCGACCTCGAAGCACTCCGGTGCCTTGATGTCTTCGAGGTTGATGCCGCCGAAGCTCGGCTCCAGGCTGGCGATGATGTCGACCAGCTTGTCCGGATCGTTCTCGGCGATCTCGATGTCGAACACGTCGATGCCGGCGAACTTCTGGAACAGCACGCCCTTGCCTTCCATCACGGGCTTGGCGGCGAGCGGACCGATGTTGCCGAGCCCGAGCACGGCGGTGCCGTTGGTGATCACGGCGACCAGGTTGCCGCGCGCGGTGAGGTTGGCCACCTCGTGCGGATCGCGCACGATCTCTTCGCACGCGGCGGCGACACCGGGCGAATAGGCGAGCGAGAGTTCGCGCTGGGTGACGACGGACTTGGTCGGCGTGACCTTGATCTTGCCGGCCGGCGCCTTGCGGTGATAGTCGAGGGCGGCTTGCTTGAGTTCTTCGATGGTGGACATGGAGTGGCTTGCAGTGGCGCCGCGGGGAAGGGTCGGCGCGATGGAATGGGGTGTTCGCGACTATAGCATCGCCGTCCCCGGCGCCTGGCCGCGGCCCGCGGACATCGTCACGACGCGGCGTAGCCGAGAAAATCCAGCGCCGCCTGCAGCATCGCCTCGCTGCCCACGGCGAGCGCGCCCTCGTCGAGGAAGAATCTCGGCGAGTGGTTCGTCGGCGCGCTCGTCGTGTCCTGGCCGACCGGTGTCGCGCCGACGAAGAAATACACGCTGGGCGCCGGCGCGCCGAGCCCGAAATAGGGGAAGTCCTCCGACGCGGTCCAGCGATCGGGTTCGACCACCGACGCCTTGCCGAGCGCCTTCTCCAGACTCGCACGCACGCGCGCGGTGAGCGCCGGATCGTTGGTGTTGACCGGGTTGGTGCTGTCGGAAGACGGAATCTGCGCGGTCACGCTGGCACCGTTGGCCGCGGCGACGTGCTCGGCGACCGTGCGCAGGCTTTCCATCATCTGCTTGCGCATGCCTTCGTCGAACGTGCGGATCGTGCCGGACAATTCCACGCTGTCCGGCACGATGTTGAAGCGCTGGCCGCCGTTGAACGTGCCGAACGTGAGCACGGCGGGCTGCTTGTTGATGTCGAGCTGGCGGCTGACGATCACTTGCGCGTCGGTCACGATCTGCGCCGCGGCGACGATCGGGTCGATGCCCTTCCACGGCGTCGCGCCGTGGCTCTGGCGGCCATGCACGGTCATGCGGAACGCATCGGAACTGGCCATGATGCCGCCGGCGCGTACGCCGACCTGGCCGACCGTCAGCGTGCTGACGACATGCATGCCGAAGATTGCGTCCGGCTTGAAATCCTTGAATACGCCTTCCTTCACCATCAGCGACGCGCCGCCCTGCTCGCCCGGCGGCACGCCCTCCTCGGCCGGCTGGAAGATCAGCATGACCTCGCCCGCGAGATCCTTGCGCCGCTTTGCCAGCGCCTCGGCGACGCCAAGCGTCATCGCCATGTGCGCGTCGTGGCCGCAGGCATGCATCACGCCGACCGGCTTGCCGAGGTATTCGCCCTTCGCCTTCGACGCAAACGGCAGGTCGACTTCCTCGGCCACCGGCAGCGCATCCATGTCGGCGCGGATCGCCAGCTTCGGTCCCGGCTTGCCGCCGCGAAGCACGCCGACCACGCCGGTATGCGCAATGCCGGTCCGCACTTCATAGCCGAACTTCTTCAGCGTCTGCGCGACGAACGCCGCCGTGCGCACCTCGTGATTGCCGAGCTCGGGGTGCTCGTGCAGGTCGCGCCGCCAGGCGGTCATCTGGGGCAGCGAAGGCTGCAGCATCTGCTGCGCCGTCTCCGCCGCGCCCGCGACGCGCGCGAGGGCGAGGAGCGACGCAGCCGCCAGCAGGGTATTGCGCATGGACGATCTCCGTTGGAAAGCCGGAACAGAAGCGAACGCGGCGCGTCCGCCGGCGCGCGCACCGCGGCACGGGCCCCGAAAATTCGACACGAATACGGATCTCACAACCCCAGCACCAGATCCTCCGCCTCGACGCGGTCGAGGCGGATCTGGTTGGCGAACAGAGAGAACGCGAGGATGCCGGCGAGGCCGTGCGCGTGCTGCACCCACGGCGGCAGGTAGCGCGGCGGCGCGATGTAGCCGTTGTCGAAATAGGGCTCCAGCGCGAGCACGTCGTGCAGCGCGAGCTTGCCGGCGAACAGGTTGCGGCACAGCGCCATGCGCTGGTTCTTGAGCGCCCAGCGGAAGAACGTATGGACCGACAGCAGGCCGTGCAGGTAGACCGCGTCCTTGGTGAACGCGGAGCCGCCGCCGGTCGGCGCGCCGCGGAACACGCGCTGCGCCGAGGCGAAGCTGTCGGCCTCGGTCTGGCCGGCGTCGAGGAAGAAGCGGAACACTTCGATGAAGTCGGCGCCGTTGAGCGCCATGTCGATCGCGAGGATGCGCAAGGAGATGCGCTTCATGCGAGCGATGTCGATCGAGCCCGACATCAGCTCGGCGAACACGGCCAGGCCCTCCTGCGTCGCCGTGATGCGCGGCGACGAGCGCGCCAGCGACTTCAGGTGCGGCTGCGCGCGTCCGTTCAGCGCGGTCAGCGAATGGACGAAGGCCTCGTGCGCGAGCAGCTGGTCGCGGTCGTAGTCGGAAAAGCTCGTCGCCGAGCGCAGGCGAATGCGCGTGGCGCCGGCCGCCGCCTTCGCGATCAGGTCCGGATCGGTCTCGACGCGCACGACCTCGGCGCCGAAGAACGCATCGAGACGCTGCTGCAGCTCGCATTGCAGCGTCTCGGCCGCGATCGGCACCTCGACCTCGTCGAGTCCGGCTTCGCTGTGGTATTCGTCGGCGATCGCGATGAAGTGCCGCGCCGCGTCGAGGTTGGTCAGCTTCGCGCCCGGCACGCGATCGTCCGGGCGGCCGTACAGCGTCGCCGACGGCGCGGTGATGCCGGGCGTGCCCATCGCGTCGAGCAGTTCGGTCGCCACGCGCCAGGATTCGGCCGTGCGCCGGATGTAGTCGCCGAGCGGATGCGCGGGATCGGCGGCCTGCACGATTTCGGCGAGCGCTTCGCGCGTGGCCGAAAAATCCGCGTGCGCGTAGGCGATCTCGGGCAGCGTCGCCTCGCCCCGCTTCCAGGCGGCGATGAACTCGAGCTCGATCGACGCCGGCCAGCTCACTGTCGCGAGCAGGCGTATGCCGCGCGTGGCCGCGACCAGGCGCTGGTCGAGTTCCGCATAGAAGTCCGGCTGTTCGCTTGAAGCCATGCCCACCCGCGCTGGACGCAAGTGGAAGCGAAGATAGCAGACTGCTCTGCTAGGATGCTGCGGGGATTTCAGGGGGAGGCACGGCTCCATTCGAGGGAGATGCCGATGCTTCATGCAAGCCGTTTCACCGTTCGCCTGCGCGCGACACCATTGGCCGCCGCGTTGGCGTGTGCGCTTCTGACCACCGGTGCGAGCGACGCGCTGGCGGCATCGGCTGCATCGCCGGTTGCCGGTGCGACGACGACGCGCTACGCGCTGCGTATGGAAACGCGTCGTCTGCGCAGCACCGGGCTCGTCCGGCTCACCGAGGCGGCGCCGCCGGTCGCGGGCGCGAACTTGCCGGTCACCAGCTGTCTCGACGACGACGACCCCGGCACTCTGCGCAACGTGCTCGCCGGTGCGGCCGAAGGCGATACGGTCGACCTCAGCGCGTTGACCTGCAGCACGATCACGCTGACACAGGGCGCCATCGACAGCAGCGCGCTCGGCGAGCATCAGCTCTACGACGTGACGATCCAAGGGCCGGGCCGCGATGCGTTGACGATCGACGCGACCGGCCAGTCCCAGGTCTTCGTCGTCGGCGGCTTCTCCAGCGACAAGGGCACGTTCACCGCGAACGATCTGACGATCGCCAACGGCTACTACGCGTATGGCGTCGGCGCCTGCGTCGAAGGGTTCGGCGGCACCGTCGCGCTCAATCGCGTGCGGGTGACCGACTGCCATTCGGTCAGCGGCTACCGCTTCCTTTTCGGCGGCGCGGTCGACGTCAACACGCTGGAGATGACCGACAGCACGATCACGAGCTCCGACGTGACCGGCACCGGCATCCACAGCACCGTCGCCGGTGCCGGCGCGTACGTCGGCGGCGACGCCACGCTGACTCGCAGCACGATCAGCGACAACCACGCGGCGGCGCCTTACGCGCAGTACAACGGATACGCGAGCGTCGGCGGCGGCCTGTACGTGCGCCACAACCTGACGATGGTCGACAGCACGATCTCGGGCAATTCGATCGAAGCGACCAACGACGGCCAGGACGCGAGGGGCGGCGGCGTCTACGTGCGCGGCATCGCCTCGATCAGCGGCTCGACGATCGACGGCAACAGCGCCGACGGCGACGGCGGCGGCCTCTTCAAGGCGATCTACAGCGTCTACGGTGAACCGGGCGGCACCAACCCGCAGACCAAGCTGACGATCGTCGACAGCACCATTTCGGGCAATACGGCCGGCGCGGGCGGCGGCATCGGCAGTTCGCGCCCGCTCTACCTCGACAACAGCACGATCGCGAACAACACCGCGGGCGATGGCGGCGGCGGCATCCTGTTCCGTCTTGCCGGCATCGAAGACAGCAGCGGCACGCTGCAGATGCGCAGCACGATCGTCGCGACGAACACAGCCGGCGCGACGGCCGCTTTCGCACCGGACCTCGATGCCGACGAAGCGATCGCCGTCACCGGCGCAAACGACCTCGTGATGGCAGCCGGCCCGGGCGTCGCGCTGCCCGCCGACACGATCGCCGACGATCCCCTGTTGCTCCCGCTCGCGTTGAATGGCGGCCCCACGCGCACGCACGCGCTGGGCGCCGGCAGCCCCGCGATCGACGCCGGCAACGATGACGCCGCCCTCGACTTCGACCAGCGCGGCAGCGGGTTCGCACGCGTCTCCGGCGCCGCCGCCGACATCGGCGCATTCGAGATCCAGCAGCCGCCGAACGACACGATCTTCGCGGACGGCTTCGACGGCGCCGCGGCAGCAACGTTCGAATACGCGTACGACGACGGCGACGGCGACACGAACCAGGGGCCACCGTCGACGTTCGACCCGGACATGCTCTGGGGCAACTACTACCTCGCGCAGCCCGGCGGCGAAATCATCACGCGCTTGTCGGTCGCGTTCGGCCCGACGTTCCCGTCGCTCGCGAACGGTCCGGTCACGTTCTGGCTGCTCGAAGACGACGACGCCGATTTCGACCCGCGCAACGCACACGTGATCGCCAGCGTGCCGGCGACGCCGGACGTGTTCAACGACACGTTCTTCAGCGTCGACCTCTCGCCGACCTGGGTGCACGGCGGCTTCTTCGTCGGCGCCAGCGCCAAGCTGCAAGGCGGCGAAGATCGCCCGGCGCGTGTCGACACGAATGCGCCCGGCGACAAGTCCTGGTTCTTCTATGCGCCCGACATCGCCGCGACGATCGACGATCTCGCCGCCGCGCCGTTCGGCGCGCGCATGGACGACACCACGGTCGTCGTGCTGCCCGGCGCGTTCATGGTGCGGGCGAGCGGCGAGGCGGCTCCCTGAGCCGACCCGCCTTGGTCATCGGCCGTATTTCTCACCGAGGCGCTTGTTGAGCGCCTTGGTGAGTACGCGCGTCTCGCTCTTGCGGCGCATCTGCGCTTCGAGCGAGTCCGCGGCGGCGGCGAGTTCGTCGCGCAGCTTCAGGTAGTTCTGCCAGCGCGCGGGGTCGAGGCGGCCGTCGGCGAGCGCGGCCTGCACTGCGCAGCCCGGTTCGCTCTGGTGGCTGCAGTCGCCGAAGCGGCACGATTGCGCGAGTTCGTCGATGTCGGCGAACTGGCCTTCGTCGATCGCCTCGTCGCCGGTCATCTTGAGCTCGCGCATGCCCGGCGTGTCGATCAGGCAGGCGCCGCTCGGCAGCTGGATCAGGGCACGGTGCGTCGTCGTGTGGCGCCCGCGGCTGTCGTGCTCGCGCACGGCGCCGGTCGCCTGGCGCGCTTCGCCGAGCAAGGTGTTGGTCAGCGTCGACTTGCCGGCGCCGGACGATCCCACCAGCACCGCGGTGTGACCGGGACCGAGGTAGGCGAGCAGCGGCGCGACGCTCTCGGCCGATTTCGCATTGACCGCGACGATTGCGATCGCCGGCGGCACGCGCTGGCGCAGTTCTGCATGCGCGGCTGCGCTGGCCGCCACAGTGTCGGCCTTGGTCAAGACGATCACCGGCGTCGCGCCGCTGCCCTGGATCAGCAGCAGATAGCGCTCGATGCGGGCCGGGTTGAAGTCGCCGTCGAGTCCGCTGAGCACGAACACCGCGTCGATATTCGTCGCGATGACCTGGCGCTTGCGGCTCTCGCCGGCCGCGCCGCGCTGCAGTTCGGTACGGCGCGGCAGGATGCGCTCGATCGTCGGCGGAGCGCCCGGCGTCACGATCACGAAGTCGCCGACCGCGGGCCGCGCGGTCGGATCGAGGTCGCGCTTGAGGAAGCGCGCGGCGGGCTGCGCATTGAACATCTCGCGGCCGTCGTGCAGCTGGTAGCCGGCTCGATGCTGGGCGACGACGCGTGCCAAAAGGCTCGCCGCAGGCACGTCGTCGGGCAATGCACTGCTGCGCCAACCGATCCGGGCGAGTTGCTGTTCGTCGTCTGCCGTGAGCTGCATCGACCGATTCTAGCGGTGTTCGGCGCTTCTTCCGCCATCGGTATGGCGCATTCGCATAAGGGACCCGGTCGCGTGCAGGGCCGCTGCGGCGCTGCTAGCATCGGCAGACGTAGCAACGGCGGGACCTTCGATGGAGAAGCAAACCGTGGCGGTCAGCAGCCGCCTCGACCAGGTTCGGTACGATATCCGCGGGCCGCTCAGCCGGCGCGCGCACGAACTCGAAGCGGAAGGGCGCAGCATCCTGCGCCTCAACATCGGCAACCCGGGCCTGTTCGGTTTCCGCGTACCGCAGCACCTGCGCGACGCGATCTCGGCCAAGCTGCCGCAGAGTGAAGCCTACTGTCACCAGCAAGGCCTGCTGGAGGCGCGCGAAGCGGTCGCCGCCCAGCACCGGCGCAATCGGGCCGACGCCGCGGCCGAGCGCGTCTTCATCGGCAATGGCGTCAGCGAGCTGATCGACCTCAGCCTGCGCGCCCTGCTCGATCCGGGCGACGAAGTGCTGATCCCTGCGCCGGACTATCCCTTGTGGACCGCCGCGACGCGCCTCAACGGCGGCGTGCCGGTGAACTACGCCTGCCCGCCCGAGCGCGACCACCTGCCCGATCCGGACGAGATCGCCGCGCTGGTCACGCCGCGCACCAAGGCGCTGGTCATCATCAACCCGAACAACCCGACCGGCGCGGTCTATCCACGCGCGGTCCTCGAAGCGCTGGTCGCCGTCGCCGCGCGGCACGGGCTGGTGCTGCTGTGCGACGAGATCTACGACAGCGTGCTCTACGACGGCGCACGCTTCGAACCGATCGCGCCGCTCGCCGGCGACGTGCCCTGCATCAGCTATGGCGGCCTGTCGAAGGTGCACCTGGCCTGCGGCTATCGCATCGGCTGGGGTTCGGTGACCGGTGCCGAACGCCGCATCAAGCCCTTGCTGCACGCGCTCGACCTGCTCGCTTCCCTGCGCCTGTGCAGCAATGTGCCGGCGCAGTGGGCCGTCAAACCCGCACTGGAAGGACCGAGCGAAATCAGCGCGCTGACCCAGCCGGGGGGGCGCCTGTACGAGGCGCGCGCGGCGATCTGCAACGGCGTCGCGCGCAGCGAGTTCCTCACGATCGTGCAACCGCATGCCGCGCTGTACGCGTTCCCCGGCGTCGACCCGCAGCGCCTGCCCGGGTTCGACGACGAGACGTTCGCGCTCAGCCTGCTCGAGCACGAGAACATCATCCTGGTGCCGGGATCGAGCTTCAACATCCCCGCGCGCAACCATTTCCGCGTGACGATGCTGCCCGAACCCGCCGTGCTCGACGATGTCTTCGTGCGCATCGAACGCGAACTGGTGCGCATGGCGGAGAAGAGCGGCGCGAAGCGGCGCGTGGCGTGACGGCGCGCGTCGCGGTTTCGACTCCGGCGCGCTTCCTCGCCCTCGGCGATTCCTACACGATCGGCGAAGGCGTGGCGCCCGGCGAGCGCTGGCCCGTGCAGCTTGCCCATCGGCTTCGCGCAAACGGCGCGGCGATCGGCGATCCGCAGATCGTCGCGACGACCGGCTGGACCACCGACGAGCTGTCGACCGCGATGGACGCGCAGGCGTTCGCGCCTCCGTATGCGCTGGTCACCTTGCTGATCGGCGTCAACAATCAGTATCGCGGACGTCCGCTCGACAACTACCGCGACGAATTCGTCGACCTGGTCGCGCGCGCGGTCGCGCTCGCGGGCGCCCGGCGCGAACGCATCGTCGTCGTATCGATCCCGGACTGGGGCGTGACGCGCTTCGCGAAGGACAAGGGCCGCGATGCCGCGCAGATCGCCCGCGAGATCGACGCCTTCAACGGCGCCGCGCGAACCATCGCCGCGAGCGGCGGCATCGTCTTCGTCGACATCACGCCGGCCTCGCGCGATGCCGGCGACGCCGACGACATGCTGGTCGCCGACGGGCTGCACCCTTCGGGCGCGCAGTACGCGCGCTGGACGACGCTGATCGAACCCTTCGCGGCCGCTGCGCTGGCTGCCGAATCGGCCGCATGAAACCTTCGACCGCGTGCGCGATCGCGATCTGCGCCGCGTTGCTGGCGCTGCCGTACGCGAGGGCCGCCGAAGACGCAGGCGCCGCGCTCGTGGCCGAGCGGCCGCCGGGTACGGCCGCGCCGCGCAATCCGGCCTGGGCGAGCCCGGTCGATACCCGGCGCAATCTCTACCGCATCACCGACACGTTCTATCGCAGCGAACGCCTGACGCGAGCGGATGTGGCGCAACTGCGGCAGCTCGGCGTGCGTACCGTGATCAACCTGCGCGCGTTCCACTCCGATGCCGACGTGCTGGCCGGCAGCGGCATCCGCCAGGTGCGCATTCCGCTGCTGACCTGGAAAATCGACGATGCGCAGATCGTGCGCGCGCTCGAAGAAATACGTGCTGCGCAGGCCGAAGGGCCGATCCTGCTGCATTGCCAGCACGGCGCCGACCGCACCGGCCTGGTCGCCGCGATGTATCGGATGGCCTATCAGGGCTGGAGCAAGCAGCAGGCGCTGGAAGAACTCCAGCACGGCGGCTACGGCTTCCACTCGGTCTGGAAGAACATTCCGCGCTACATCCGCGACGTCGACGTGCCGGCGATCCGGCGCGCACTGGGTATTGCCGAATAGACGCCGTCGGCGGCTCGGCAGAACCCTTCGCCGAAGGCGGCGTGCGCGTCAGGCGGCCTTGCGCTGCAGGATCTCGCCGAGCGCACCGAGCACGCGGTCGACGTTCTGCGGCGTGCTGCCCGCGCCCATCAAGCCGATGCGCCAGATCTTGCCGGCAAGCTCGCCCAGGCCCGCACCGATCTCGATGCTGTGCTCGTCGAGCAGGCGGCGGCGCACCGCAGCTTCGTCGACGCCGTCCGGCACCTTGACCGCGTTCAGTTGCGGCAGGCGCGCGGCCTCGGCCACGAACAGCTCGAGGTCGAGCGCGGCCAGACCATCGCGCAAGCGCAGGTGGTTCGAGCGATGGCGCGCCCAGGCCGCCTCCAGGCCCTCTTCGTGCAGCATGACCAGGGCTTCGTGCAGGCCGTACAGCATGTTGATCGGCGCCGTGTGGTGATAGGCGCGCGCACCGGCGCCCTGCCAGTAGTTGATGATCAGGCTCATGTCGAGGAACCAGCTCTGCACCGGCGTCTTGCGCGCCTTCAGTGCAGCGAGCGCCGCCTCGCCGAAGCTGACCGGCGACAGTCCCGGCGGCGCGGCCAGGCATTTCTGCGAGCCGGAGTAGATCGCGTCGGCGCCCCAGGCGTCGACTTCGACCGGAATGCCGCCGAGGCCGGTGACCGAATCGACGATGCTCAACGCGCCGTGTTCGCGCGCGAGCTTGCACAGCGCCGCGGCGTCGGACACCGCGCCGGTCGAGGTTTCCGCATGGACGAAGGCGAGCGCCTTGGCACCGGGGTTTTCCTTCAGCGCAGCCTCGGCTTTTTCGAGGTCGACCGGCGTGCCGAATGCGTCCTTGACCATGATCGCTTCGGCGCCGATGCGCACGACGTTCTCGCGCATGCGGCCGCCGAACACGCCGTTCTGGCAGACGATCACCGTGTCGCCGGGCTCGATCAGGTTGACGAACGCCGCCTCCATGCCGGCCGAACCCGGTGCCGATACCGGCAGGGTCAGCGCATTGTTCGTGCGGAACGCGTAGCGCAGGAGCTCCTTGACCTCGTCCATCATGCCCACGAACGCCGGATCCAGATGGCCGATCGTCGGCCGCGCCAGCGCATCGAGGATGCGCTGCGGCACCGGCGAAGGCCCCGGACCGAGCAGCAGGCGGACGGGCGGCTGGAAGCTCTTGAACGACGTCATGCGGGTTCTCCGGACCTGTCGTGGCAGCCGCGCGGCGCGACCGTGGGCCGCAGATCATGGCACGAGCGGCGGGCCAGGCCCCCGGGGCACGATGCCGCGCCGGTTTTCCGCGACCCGGTCGCCAGGCGCAAACGGCACTGGATCACGGATTCGACGTAAAGGCGGCTATTTCTTAACGCCAGCCAAACAACTTCCCGAAAGCCCTTTGCTAACGTCGCCCCTCCACGCGGTCGCCCGCCCAGCTCGGCGACCTTCAGAACGTAGTGACAGGGGAGCCGAGCCTCATGCCATTCCAGCGAATGAAGTCCTTGCTATTGCTCGCTGTTTTGGCTCCCGCTTCCGTTTTCGCCGCTCCCATGGTCGATGCCGACCTGCACGACTGGGAGATGGACCGCCTGTCCGCGGTCGCGTCGTTCGCGTTGCCGTCCGCCGGCAGCTTCACCCTGGGCGAGACCGCCGTCGAGGCAGCCGATCCGGCGCCCGCGGCGACGGCTCCCACGGCGACCGGACTGCGCAAGGTGCTCGCCGACTTCGCCATGACCCTGCGCAACATCCGCTATCACCGCGGCGGCCGCGAGCCGTCGACCGGCTTCGACTGCAGCGGCTTCGTGCGCTACGTGTACCAGCACACCCTCGGCAAGGAGCTGCCGGGCGATTCGGCCAGCCAGTATCTGGCCGGCACGAAGGTCGACCGCGCCGAGATGAAGACCGGGGACCTCGTGTTCTTCCGCATCCGCGGCAAGAACGTCTCGCATGTCGGCATCTATCTCGGCGACGGCCGCTTCATCCACTCGCCGTCGAGCGGCAAGCGCGTCAGCGTCAGCGCCCTCAACGAAGCGTATTGGGCCAAGCGTTTCGTCGGCGCCAAGCGCCCGAACGTACTGTCCTGAGCGGCCCGGCGCCGCCGTGGCGCCCTTCTGCTCCCTCGCATCGCCCGCACGTCGATCCGATCGTTTCGCGGAGCATCGTTCATGAGTCCGCGTGAACTCGGCCGTTCCGGCGTTGCCGTGCAGCCGCTCGCACTCGGTGGCAACGTGTTCGGCTGGAGCCTGGACACCGCGAAATCGTTCGCCGTGCTCGACGCCTTCGTCGACGCCGGCCTCGACCTGATCGACACCGCCGACGGCTACTCGCAGTGGGTGCCCGGCAACCAGGGCGGCGAATCGGAAACGATCATCGGCCACTGGCTGGCCCAAGGCGGCCGCCGCGACAAGGTCGTCATCGCGACCAAGGTCGGCAAGTGGGCGCAGCGCAAGGGCTTGGCGCCGGCGAACATCCAGGCTGCGGTCGAGGATTCGCTGCGCCGCCTGCGCGTCGACCGCATCGACCTCTATCAGGCCCACGCAGACGATCCGACGGTGCCCTTGGCCGATACGCTCGGCGCGTTCGCGCGCCTGATCGAGCAAGGCAAGGTGCGCGCGATCGGCGCCTCGAACTACAGCGCCCCGCGTCTGGCCGAAGCGCTGGCGGTCAGCACGAAGCACGGCCTGCCGCGCTACGAGACCTTGCAGCCCGAGTACAACCTGGTCGAGCGCGAGGCCTACGAGACGGAACTCGCGCCGATCGTCGGCCGCGAGCAGATCGGCGTCATCAGCTACTACTCGCTCGCCAGCGGATTCCTGACCGGCAAGTACCGCAGCGAAGCCGACCTCGTGAAGAGCGCCGCACGCGGCGGCGCGGCCAGCAAGTATCTCAACGGCCACGGCTTGCGCGTGCTCGCGGCGCTCGACGAGGTCGCGCACCGGCATGACGCGACCCCGGCGCAGGTGGCGCTGGCGTGGCTGATGGCGCGGCCGGGGGTCAGTGCGCCGATCGCGAGTGCTACCAGCATCGAACAGGTGCACGAATTGGCCGGGGCGACGCGATTGCGCTTGACGGCGGACGATATCGAAACGCTCGATCAGGTCAGCGCCGCATAGACCGCCGTGAGACGAAACACGAAATTGCTGGTGACGGCATTCCTCGTATCGATGCCGATTTCCTATTTACTTCAACGCTGGCTCGAAAGTAACGGCTACTCGGATGCTTACGGTTGGCTGTATACGCTCTACTGCGCAACGATTTGGTCATTGCTGACAGCAATGTTGCTGTCAGCAATGGAGTACATCCGTCGACGTATCGCGAGAGATCGAGCCAACCGATGACACGCGTCGTCGGTAGAAGGCAGATGGCCTGCACGCAAGCGGCAACCGATCCGCTACGACTCTTATAGCTTGCGCCCCACGAAGCGGTAATACGGCACCCGCCCGATCGGCAGATACGGCACCGGCGCGCGCGCTTCGACGATGTCGTGCTGCGGCAGCAGCGCACGCAAGGTCGGCAGGTGCTGGGCGTTGAGACGCACGCCATCGTGCTTGAACCAGGCCGGCCAGAAATGGCGCGTCAGCGCGTTGTGGCGGGCGGCATCGCCGACGGGATGCGCCGGCGAGACGTAGAAGTCGACCACACCGAGCACGCCGCCCGGCTTCAGCATCGCCAGCGCATTGGCGATCGCCGCGCGCCAGTCCGGAATCATCGTCAGCGCGTACGAGAAGTACACGCAATCGACCGGCCGCGCCGGCTGGTAGGTCGTCGCGTCGGCTTCGACCGCGCGCAGCTGCGGGATCGCGTGCGCGCGTTCGCGGGCGCGCGCGAGCAGCGGTGCGCACAGGTCGACGATCTCGATCGTCTCGATGCCCTGCAGCGCCGCGCCGAAGAATTCGGCGTTGCGCCCGGTACCGCCGCCGAGCTCGACGACGTGCGCACGCGGCGGCAGCGACAGGCTGCGGATCAATTCGGCGCGCCCGGCGAGCAGGCGCTCGCGAAAGCGATCGTAGTTGTCCGATTGCGGTCCGTAGAACGCGCCCAGCGCCTCGGCGTGCGAGGCCGCGCGCGGCATGCCGCGCAGCAGGCGGCCGAGTACCGCCGCGTCGCCGCGCAGCGCCTCAAGCCGGGACATCGGCGATCACGAAGCCGGCGTAGGTATGCACGCGGTCCTGCGGCTGCAGCGCATCGGCGACGTCGTCCATGAAGCGGAACGCCTCGCGCAGCGGTTGCTGCTCCGGACCGATGCGGATCGAATCGAGGTAGGCCGGCCGCGCGTGGGCGCTGCGCAGCAGGATACGCGCGCCGGGCGCGGCGCGCTGGCGGATCGCTTCCCATTCCTCGACCAGCGCGTCCGGATAGTACGAACTCATCCAGTCCATGTGATCGAGCAGGACGAAGCGCGAGATCGTCTCGTCGTGTGCGTGCAGGAACTCGGTCACGGTCGTCGTGTGCGGCACGATGCGATCGACGAGTCCTTCCTTCAGGCGCGCGAAGTTGGCTTCCTTGAGGTACTCGGGGCAGCAGTCGCGCCGGTAGCGGCCGGTCATGTAGACGTGCCAGAAATAGTTGTCGGCGAGCGGCAGCTGGCGGAAGACGTACTGCACCGCGCTGCGGATGAAGCCGGAGACGCCACCGTCATGCTGCGCCTCGACGAGCTTGCGCTGCGGATACGGCACGCCGAGCAGGCTCATGACGAACTGGCGCGAGATGATCCAGTTGACTGGCTTGCTCCACAGCTGCGGCGCGATGCGCGCATCGTAGATCGCCTGTTGCTCGGCGATGTCGCGCGCGTCGAACAGGTCGGCCATCGCTGCGCGCAACTGCGGGCGCGTGGCGAAGTACGCGCGCACGCCGCGCGCGACGAGCCCGGAGAGGCCGTGGAAATAGAAGCTGCCGCGGCCGCTGGTGAACCAGCTGGTGTGCTTGTCCCACCAGCCTTGCGCGAATTCCGACAGTTCGCCGCGCAGGCTCTCGCGATAGATCTCGGCGAAGCGCGCGTGATAGCCCTCGCCGAAGATCGCGAAGTAGTCGTCGAACGCGAGCTTGCGGATGCCGGCGATCTTCAATTCCAGCAGCGCCGTCTGGCGCGGATTGGCGTCGACCGCATGAATCACGCGCGGCGCCTGGATGGCGTAGTCGAGCGCGTTGCAGCCGGCGCTGGTGATCACCAGCACGCTGTCGTCGGCGCCGAGCGCGAGCGCCTTGCGGTCCACGGCCGGGTCTTCCCAGCAGGTGTTGTAGACCAGGCTGCGCGAATAGATCGCGTTGAAGATCTTCTGGTCGAGTTTGTCGCGCAGGTTCGGGGTGGACATAGGACAAGGCTTCGCGTGAGCGGGAACGAGCGTCCCCGTGTGCACGCTAGTCGGCGGATATGACAATCGTGTGTTGGAGATCTGTCCGCGACATGCAGGACGCGCGCCCGCGCGGTTCGCGCGAGCGGGCGCTGTCACCGCGATGCAACCGCTGCGCAACACCAGCGATATCCAAGCGGCCTAGATTGCTGCGGGCTCCTACGAGGATGCGTGATGACGCGACTCTCGTTTCGCAGCGTTTTTGTTTCAGACGTCCATCTCGGCCTGGCCGACTGCCAGGCAGGCTATCTGCTCGATTTCCTGCGCTCGATGCAGTGCGAGCGGCTGTATCTCGTCGGCGACATCGTCGACTTCGAGAACATGGCCAAGCGCCCGTACTGGCACGCCGACCACAGCGCCGTGCTGGCGGAAATCCTCGCCATCGTCGCGCGCGGCACCCGCGTGACCTATATCCCGGGCAATCACGACGCGACCTTGCGCCGCTTCGCCGGCCAGCGTTTCAGCGGCATCGACATCGCGCTCGACGCCGTGCACGTGGGCGCGGACGGACGCCGCTATCGCGTCAGCCACGGTGACGAATACGACAGCCCGCACGCGGCGCCGCCCTGGCTGCTCAAGCTCGGCGACGTCCTGCAAGGCTTCATCTGCTCGATGAGCCGGCGCTGCAACGCCCTGCTGCGCCGCTTCGGCGTGCGCTACCTGCCGCTGTCGATCTGGATCAAGGAGCGCATCGGACGCGCGCGCCAGTTCATCGAGGACTTCGAAGCGCGCGTCGCCGACGGCGCGCGCGCCGACGGTTTCGACGGTCACATCTGCGGCCATATCCACTACGGCCGCATCGCCGACCACGACGGCGTGCTCTACATCAACGACGGCGACTGGGTCGAACATTGCACGACCCTGGTCGAGCACCACGATGGCGCGCTCGAACTGCTGCACTGGAGCGAGCAACGCCGTTCGCTGGCGCTGCGCCGCTTCGAGCCCGGCCTGCCCGAGGCACTGCCGGCCGCTGCCTGAGGCGCCGCACAGCGGCGCCGCCCGGCGGATCAGAAGTGCAGGTTTTCGTGGACGAACACGGAAACCGTCCCGGTCGCCGTGCCGCCGTGACCGTCCGACACCGTGTACTGGAACGAGTCCGCGCCGAACTGGCCGTGGTTGGACTGGTAGTGCACGGTGCCGTCCGAGTTGATCGACACCGTGTTGATCGAAATCGGCCCGGTGTGCTCGACCGCGATCACCGTCAACGGATCGCCGTCCGGGTCGGAAGCGGCCTGCAGCACGGGGATGTCGATCGAACTGCCCTTCTGCACCTCCACCGACAAGGGTCCGGCGATCGGCGGATGGTTCGGCGTGCTGACCGTGATGTTGACGGTCGCGCTGGCCGTGCCGCCTTTGCCGTCGCTGATCGTGTAGGTGAAGCTGTCGGGGCCGAGGTAACCCGGTGCCGGCGTGTAGGTGACGCCGCCCGCGGCCGCCGCGGCGGTGCCGTGCGACGGCATCGACACCGCGGTCACGCTGAGCGCGTCGCCGTCCGGATCGCTGTCGTTGGCGAGCACCGCGATCGCGTTGTCGACCGAATTCTCGGCGACCGTGGCGCTGTCGTCGTGGGCGACCGGCGGATGATTGGCGTACTGCTTCGGGCCGAGCGTGGTCGTGCTGGTCGACTTGGCGAACTTGTAGACGTCGACCGTGCGCTTGTGCTCGGCCGGATCGCGCAACGCGCGATCGATCCACGCGGGCGGCGCCTTGACCGGCTCCTTGACCCACTCCATCACGTTCTTCTTCGACGGCTCGACCGGCGTCGGCGCGATCGTGGTTTCCTCGATCGTCAGGAACTCGACGTCGACGCGGCGATTCTTCTGCCGGTTCGCCGCGGTGTCGTTGGGATAGCTCGGATGCAGCTTGCCTTCGCCGCGCGTATCGATCTGATCGGCCGGGATGCCGTGCGCGACGAGATAGCGCTTCGCACTCTCCGCGCGCCGCTCCGACAGCTTCTGGTTGTAAGCCACCGAGCCGACCGAGTCGGTGTGGCCGACGACGCTGACTCGGCTGACGCGGCTCGACGATTTCAGCTTCGCAATCAGCTCGTCCAGCGCAGCGATCGCATCGGGTCGCAGTTCGGCATGGTCGAAATTGAAGAACGCATCGCCATCGAGCTTGACCTCGTTGCGCACGACCTGCGGCTCGGCCGGAATCGGCGGGTCGGCGACGACCGCGCGCTCGCGCTCGACCATCTTGTACGGCTCGCGCGCGCGGTAGTTCTGGCCGATGTCGTAGCGCAACAGCAGCCACGCGCGTGTGTCGTTGCGGTCGCCGGTCTCGAAATCGCCGCTCTTGCGCAGCGCTTCGCCGAGCAGGGACACGCTGAAGCCACTGTTCGCGAAATACTTGTCGAGACCCAGCGACAGGGTGACCTGATCGGAACTGTACTTGCCCTTCTCGTAATCGAGGCCGCCGCGCAGGCGCAGCAGCGGATCGTCGAAATACTTGCCGAAGCGCACGCCGACGCCGTTGTCGTAGGGATGCTCGAAATACTGCGTCAGCGTGTCGATCGTCTGCGTCTGCGTGAAATCGCCGCCGCTGTCGCTGCCGTTGATCTGCGTGACGACGCTGGTGTTGATCTGGTTGACGAAGCGCGAACCCGAGGTCGCATGCATCAGGTAGCCGTCGACCGAGAAATCGTTCTTCTCCCAGCCGAAGCCGACCGAGACCTTGCGGTCCTTCCACTGGTTCTGGTCGAACGCGCCGAACGCCTTCAACACGCTGACGCTGTCGGGCTTTTCGATCGCGTCGGCGGCGCTGCCGTGCAGCCAGTGGTAGTCGATCTGGACGCCGCCGGCGCCGCCCTGGCCGAGCCAGAGTTCAGCCAGCCAGGCGTGCTCGTCGGTCTTGCCCAGAATGCCGAGCACCTCGCCGAGCACGTCGCCGTGGTCGTCGACGCCGAGCGAAACGCGCGCGTTCGAGCCGACGTAGGTGATCGGAATCGTGCTGTCTACCGGTGGCGGCGGCGACACGGACGCCGATTGCGCGAACGCCGTGGACGACAGAGCGAGGCCGACCGCGATCGGCAGCAGCTTGCGACGAACCATGTTGAAACTCCCCTGGAGCCGACTTGGACTTCCCCTTGCACCGGCGATTATTGCCCATAAGTCCCCAGCGACCAAACGCGGCCGTCCCGGCTGCGGCGTATCATCGCCCTCCCCACCTATGGAATCGCCCATGTCGCTCGCCCCCGCCACGCGCGCCCGCATCGAATCGCTGCTCGCCAGCCACCGTGTCGTTCTGTTCATGAAGGGCAGCCGCAACGCCCCGCAATGCGGCTTTTCGGCCGCGGCGACGGACCGGCTGAACGCCCTTCTCGACGACTACGCCACGGTCGACGTGCTCGCCGACGAGGAAATCCGCGCCGGCATCAAGGAATTCGGCCAGTGGCCGACGATTCCGCAGCTGTATGTCGATGGCGAGCTGGTCGGCGGCGCCGACATCGTGCAGTCGATGTTCGATTCGGGCGAATTGCACCGTGCGCTCGGCGTGGCCGAACCGGACCGGACCCCGCCGGCGATCACGGTCTCCGACGCCGCCGTCGCGGCGATCCGCAACGCGCTGGCCGACGCCGGCGAGATGAAGCTGTTCCTCGTCGTCGACGGCCGTTTCCAGCCGCAGTTCCAATTGCGCGAAGCCGGCGCGAACGACATCGTCGCCGTTTCGAACGGCCTCGAAGTGCATTTCGACGTCGCCAGCGCGCAGCGCGCACGCGGCGCACAGATCGACTGGACGCGCACGCCGCATGGCGAAGGCCTCGCGATCCACCTGCCCGCGGCGCCGCAAGTGCTGAAGTCGCTCGACGTGCACGCGCTGCAGCAGCGTCTGGCCGCCGGCGACATCCTGCTGATCGACGTGCGTCCCGAGCACGAGCGCGGCATCGCGTCGCTCGCCGGCGCCGACGTGCTGACCCCGGACACGCACGCACGCCTGACCTCGCTGCCGAAGGACACCGCGCTCGCCTTCATCTGCCACCACGGCATCTCCAGCCGCAACGCGGCCGAGCATTTCCGCGAGCACGGCTTCACCAACCTGTGGAACGTCGAAGGCGGCATCGACGCCTGGTCGCGCGAGATCGATTCGTCGATTCCGCGTTACTGAGGGGGCGACGATCTCCGGCAGGGTACCGGCCGCTGGCGTACCCGGCGAGCGAGGCGCGCTGCGATCGCGAGCGCCATCGATAACGCGCTCGCCGCGCCGAGCGAGAGAGCCGGGACGGAACGGGGCGACGCTCCGTTCCCGATCGGCAACACGATCTCGTTGTTCGCGGGGTCCGGATCGGAACCACCGTCTTGGGTGCCGAACAGATGGAACCGGAAGGCGTGGTCGACCGGCGTGTCGACGACCACTAGGCGAACACGGCACGTCACGAATTGTCCGATCGAGAAGCTGTGCCCTTGCAACGTGTACGCCATGATGGGCGGCGTGGTGATATCCATGACATCGATCAGATCGCACGCCGCATCGGGAACGGGCGAGAGCAGGATTCGGCGCCCACCGAGATAGGTCGATTCATCCGCTGAAATCGCGTAGTCGCCGCTCTGCAGCGGTCCGTATCGAACGATGTCGAATGCGAGCACGGCCTGCGTACCGATACGGAACTGCGGATCGGTCGTGCTTTCGATTCGCAAGGCCATGCCTACGTCGTCGGGCGAAGCAGCCTGCGCCGTGCTGATCGTGATCGCAAGACTGAGTACACAAAGCCGATGCATCGCAGTTCCCCTTCTCGGATCGAACGCTCTTTCTCAGCACGCGGTCATTCCGCGTCCACGCCGTCCTCGAAGCGCAGATGCTTCACGCTACGTCCGTTGCGGCGCACGAGCTTGAGCGCTTCGATGCCGATCTTGATGTGGGCCTCGACGAAGTTCGCCGTGATCAGCTTGTCGCTGAGTTCGGTCTTGACGCCCTCCGGGATCATCGGCTGATCCGACACCAGCAGCAGCGCGCCGGATGGAATGTGATTGGCGAAGCCGGCCGAGAAGATCGTCGCGGTCTCCATGTCGATCGCCATGCTGCGCGTCTTGCGCAGGTACTCCTTGAAGGCGACGTCGTGTTCCCAGACACGCCGGTTCGTCGTGTAGACGGTGCCGGTCCAGTAGTCGTGGCCGAGGTCGCGGATCATCGTCGACACGGCGCGCTGCAGCTGGAACGCCGGCAGGGCCGGCACTTCGGGCAGCAGGTAGTCGTTCGAGGTGCCTTCGCCGCGGATCGCCGCGATTGGCAGTACGAGGTCGCCGAGCTGGTTTTTCTTCTTGAGGCCGCCGCACTTGCCGAGAAACAGCGCGGCCTTCGGCGCGATCGCGCCGAGCAGGTCCATCACGGTCGCCGCGTTCGGACTGCCCATGCCGAAATTGATCATCGTGATGCCGTCCGCGGTCGCGTTCGGCATCGGCTTGTCGCGCCCGAGCACCGGAACGCCGTGCCATTCGGCGAACAGCTCCACGTAGTGGCCGAAGTTCGTCAGCAGCACATGCTCGCCGAACGCGTCCAGCGGCGTGCCGGTGTAGCGCGGCAACCAGTTCGCGACGATGTCGTGTTTGTCCTTCATCGATCCTCCTTCGCCTGCCGCGATTATAGGCAGGTGCATGGCTGCCGGATCGCGGCGTAAATTCAGCCGGCGAACACGCGGCGCGAGGCATAATCGCGCGATTCCAAGCCCACGACAGGAACGCGCATGCTGCTGACCTTCGTTCTCGCCCTGCTGGTGTTCCTGGGACTCGCCTTCCGCGGGCTCGGTTTTCTGGCGTGGATCGCCGCAGCGGGCGTCTGGCTGCTCGGCTGGCGGCTGGCCGGCGTCGCGTCGCCGCTGCTCTTCGGAACCTGCGTGATCGTGCTCGTCGTGCTCGCGCTCGTGTTCGGACTGCCGCCGCTGCGCCGCTCGCTCGTCTCGCGCTGGGTGATGCCGCGTTTCGCCAAGGTGCTGCCGCGCCTCGGCGACACCGAGCGCATCGCGCTCGAAGCGGGCACGGTCTGGTGGGACGGCGACCTGTTCGCCGGCATGCCCGACTGGCAGAAGCTGCTCGACTTCCAACCGCGTCCGCTCAGCGACGAAGAGCAAGCCTTCCTCGACGGCCCCACCGAGGAACTCTGCCGCCGCATCAGCGACTGGGACATCTATCAGCAGCGCGACCTGCCGGCGCCGATCTGGGACTTCATCAAGCAGCAGCGTTTCCTCGGCATGATTCTGCCGAAGGAACACGGGGGCCTGGGATTCTCCGCGCTCGCCCACTCGCGCGTCGTCACGCGCATCGCCAGCCGCTCGGTCACCGCCGCCGTCACCGTGATGGTGCCGAACTCGCTGGGTCCCGGCGAACTGCTGCTGCACTACGGCACCGACGCGCAGAAGCAGCGCTATCTGGCGCGCCTGGCGCGCGGCGAGGAAATTCCCTGCTTCGCGCTGACGGGCCCCGAGGCGGGCTCCGACGCCGCGGCGACGCAATCGGAAGGCATCGTCGAAAAGCGCATCGTCGACGGCCAGGAAGTGCTCGGCCTGCGCCTCAACTGGAAGAAGCGCTACATCACACTGGCGCCGGTCGCGAGCCTGATCGGCCTCGCGTTCCGCCTCAAGGACCCCAACAAGCTGATCGGCGACAAGGAAGATCGCGGCATCACCTGCGCGCTGATCGCGCGCGACACGCCGGGCGTCGAGATCGGCCTGCGCCACGACCCGATGGGCGTGCCGTTCCAGAACGGCCCGATCGTCGGCCGCGATGTCTTCGTGCCGCTCGACGAAGCGATCATCGGCGGGCGCGAACAGATCGGCCACGGCTGGCGCATGCTGATGGAATCGCTCGCGGCCGGTCGCTCGATCTCGCTGCCGGCGCTGTCGATCGGCGCGGCCCAGCTCGCCACGCGCATCTGCGGCGCGTACGCGACCGTGCGCGAACAGTTCGACACGCCGATCGGCCGTTTCGAAGGCATCGAGGAGCCGCTCGCGCGCATCGCCGGCCTCACCTACCTGATGACCGCAACGCGTACGCTGACGTGCGGCGCGCTCGATGCCGGCGAAAAACCCGCCGTGATCGGCAACATCGCCAAGGCGTACCTGACCGACACGATGCGCCAAGTCGTCGGCGACGCGATGGACATCCGCGCCGGCTCGGCGATCCAGCGCGGCCCGCGCAACGCGCTCGCACGCGCGTGGGATGCGGTGCCGATCGGCATCACGGTCGAGGGCGCGAATATCCTGACGCGCACGATGATCGTGTACGGCCAGGGCGCGATCCGCTGCCATCCGTTCGTGCAGAAGGAAATCGATGCGGTCGCGAAGAACGATCTCGGCGCGTTCGACCGCGCGATCTTCGGTCACGTGAACCTGTTCGTGACGCGCGCGATCCGCACCAAGCTGCTCGCGCTGTCGGGCTCGCGCCTGGCCGGCGTGCCGCACGTGGCCGACACCGCGCGCTACTACCAGCACTTGTCGCGCTTCTCGGCGGCATTCACGATCGTCTCCGACACCGCGATGGGCACGCTCGGCGGTTCGCTGAAGCGGCGCGAGAAACTGTCCGGCCGCCTTGCCGACGCGCTCGCCTACCTGTATCTGGCGAGCGCCGCGCTGAAGCGCTACCACGACGAACCGAAGACGCGGCCGAACTATGCGCTGGCGCGCTGGTCGGTCGAGCTGTGCCTGTACCGCATCCAGGATGCCCTGCTCGGCGTGCTCGACAACCTGCCCGTGCGCTGGGCGGCCGTGCTGCTGAAGCTGGCGATCTTTCCGCTCGGCGCGCGCTTCCGCCCGCCGTCCGACCGGCTCGGCAGCGAGGTCGCGCGCGACATCCTCGAAGACCGCGAAGCCCGCCGCAGCCTCACCGCGGACGTCTTCATCCCGCCTGCCGACGAACCCGGCCTCGGCGCGCTCGAAGCCGCGCTCGAAAAGGCCGTGCTCGCGCTGCCGATCGAGACCAAGCTGCGCGACGCGGTGCGCGCCGGCCGCCTCGATCGCGCGCCCGGCTACATGCTCGACGAACTCGGCGTCACCGCCGGCGTGATCAGCGGCGACGAGTACGACCTGCTCAACGAAGCGCGTGAAGCGCGCGACGAAGTCATCGCCGTCGATGCGTTCGATGCGCAGGTGTTCAAGACGCTGCATTGACGCGCAGGGACCAGCGGATGAGTGCGGGGAGATACTCGAAGCGCAACGTGATTGCGCCGGAAAAGCGGCTGCTCGCGCTCATCGCCGATCGCATCGACGATTCGATGCTGCGCGAAATCGCCGAAGCCGATTACGGCATGCAATCAGATATCTATCTGGCAGGGTTGCGAGGGCTGCGCGATCTCCACGAGCTGCCTGCCCCGGATTGGGCTCGCGGCGGGTGGAACGATGAAGTCCTGGAACTCGTCCGATGGAGCCGCCCCGAAGTCGCTGGATGGCGCCCCGGAGGCGAAGGCGAGCGCGGCCATTGGATGCGCGCATTCTGCTGCACTGCGCTGATGCTTCGTCATCCGCAATCCATTCAAGCAAACGCCGACGACGGCGGCTTCAACCAGACCCTTGCGGCGTGGCTGGACAGCATCGCCCAGCTCGATCCGATTCTTCGCCCGGCTGCAGCGGAACTGCTGCGCTGGCTGCAGCAAGCGGTGAGCAGCCCGGAAGATCTTGCCTTTCTTGCGCTGGCCGAGCTGCTCATCGAGTTGATGCGGCTTCCGATCGACTGGGATCGTTGCCTCGTGCTCGCGCAGCGCCTACCGGAACTCGTCGAATGCGTGAATCGCGATAGCGCGCCGTCGGAAGAAGCGCGTCAATGGTGGCTGTTCGGTTGGACCTACTTCGATATGCGTCACGATCTGTGGATGCAGCTCGTGACCAACCGCATGCTCGGGCTGCCCGCTCACGCTCCCAGACTGGCGGCGGCCGAAATCGAAGACCTCGGCCGTCGACTGCTGCCGCCTCGGAACGCATAGCCAAAACGCTGGATTGCCGGGAGGCAAAATCCCGCACCGCCTCGCCCCTCCCGCGTCGGTGCTTCAGGCCTGGCGCGGCAACACGGTCGACTCGCCGATTTCCCCGGGCTGGTACTGCGTCACACGATTGCGTCCCTGCGCTTTCGCTCGATACAGCGCCATGTCCGCGTGCTCGATCAACGACTCGGCGCTCGCCGAGGCGTCGTCGAGCAGGGCGATGCCGATGCTGACCGTCAGGCGCAGTTCCTCCTCGCCGACGGGCACACGCAACGCCGCCGTGCGCGCGCGGATGCGCTCGCCGATCGAACGCGCGAGCAGCTCGTTGGCGTCGGGCAGCACGATCAGGAACTCTTCGCCGCCATAGCGGCCGAGCCGGTCCGACTCGCGCAATTCGTCCTGCATCGCCGCCGCGAAGGCGGCGAGCACCGTGTCGCCCGCGGCATGGCCATGGCCGTCGTTGATGCGCTTGAAGTGATCGAGATCGAGAAACAGCGCCGCGAGCGGCTTTTGCGCCTGCCGCGCGTCGACACAGGCGACCTGCAGGCGAGCCAGGATCGCGCGGCGGTTCAACACGCCGGTCAACGGATCGAACTGGGCCAGACGATGCGCGACATCGCGCTCGCGCCGCGCCTGCAGCGTGCGGTCGGCAAGGCCCACCGCGATGACGACGGCAGCGTAAGCCATGCTGGCCGGAAATCCGTACTCGAGCCATGCCGGCAGCGGCAGGCCGAACAGCAGTTGGGCGACGCGCAGGACCGTCAGGCTGAGCAGCGGCAGCCACGAAACCAGGAAGAATCCGGCCTGCCGGCTGCGATAGCCCCAGGCTCGCCAGCCTGCGTAGAGCGCGACCGTGGTACTCAGCACCAGCAGCGCATTGACGACGTTGGGCAGCCATCGATCCGGCTGCAGGAACGGAAGCCACAGCGCGACCGCCAGGAACAAGTACGGCCAGCGCAGGGCCGACAGCAGGCGCGTCAGCCGCGGAACGTAGCGCGAAAGGCCGGCGAACTCGATGATGAAGCTGATCGACATGCCGGCCGAAACGATCGCCGCGAACTGGCCCGGATGGAACCCGAGCGGAGCCAGCCATGCGGCGCCCGGCAACGCGTACAGCTCGCCGGTGACCGACATCTGATAGGCGAGCTGCGCCGTGACGTACACGAGGAAGTAGACGAAGACGCGATCGCGCAGCACCAGCCAGAAGCAGGCGATGACCAGCAGCATCGCCATCTGCACGCTGGCGAAGAAGACGCTGAGGCGTACGTGGTGCAGGTCCTCGACCTGGTAGCGGCTCTGCTCGACGATGCGCGCGCGCATCGGCTGGGTCTGCCCCGGCGCACCGAGTTCGAGATAGATCGGCTGGTCGGCGCGCAGGTCGCGCGGCAGTTCGAACACCAGCGCATGGCGCGAGTAGCGCGGATCGAGATCGGCCGCATACGGACTCGCCTCGCGGGCGGCGTAGTCGGGAGGCAGATAGGCGACGAGGCGTGCGCGCACGTCGCCGGAGATCGTCAGCAAAGGTGAGCTCGCCGCATTCCAATCGGCAGGGAGCCGCAGCCGGTACCACGTCGGGCGATCGTTCGCGGCGCGCAGCAGCGCCTGCGGCGCGGGCCGGAAGTCCTGCGCGTGTTCGCCGCCGAGCAAGGCCTGGACGGTGACCGCTGCGGCGGCGTCGCCGAG
>Ga0105248_10000132_pt1 | contig 87051 bp, 59 predicted proteins | sample KBSS34metaG_FD_81524 | JGI IMG/M metagenome (GOLD analysis project Ga0105248, IMG submission 81524) | Switchgrass rhizosphere microbial communities from Kellogg Biological Station, Michigan, USA - KBS S3-4 metaG | ecosystem: Host-associated > Plants > Roots > Rhizosphere > Soil | place... | reverse complement strand
CTCTACCTGCAGGCATTCACAGCACTGAACACCTCGCCAGGCGCCCGGGCCTACTACGACACCCACCGCACCCGCGGCGCCACCCACCACCAAGCCCTACGCACCCTCGCGAACCGGCTCGTCGGCATCCTCCACGGCTGCCTACGCCACCACACCCCCTACGACGAAGCCACCGCCTGGCCCAGCCACACCACCGACCAGAAGATCGCCGCTTGACAGTTAGAACCGTGGGATGGCTAGGCGGGTGGCCCGCTGCGGACGATGGCGGTGAACTCCTCGGCGTGCAGACTCGCGCCGCCGACCAGGCCACCGTCGACGTCCGGCATGGTGAACAGCTCCGCCGCGTTCGCCGCCTTCACCGAGCCGCCGTAGAGCACCCGGATCCCGGCGGCGAGCTCCGGCGTGAACAGCTCGGCGAGCCGGCCGCGCACGGCGGCGCACATGTCCTGCGCGTCCTGCGCGGACGCCGTCCGCCCGGTGCCGATCGCCCACACCGGCTCGTAGGCGATGACGACGGTCTCCGCCTGCTTCAGCGTCACGCCCGCCAGCGAGCCGTCGAGCTGCGCCAGGCAGTGCTCGACGTGGTTGCCGGCCACCCGGACGTCCTCGTGCTCCCCGATGCAGACGATCGGCGTGAGCCCGTTCCGGTAGGCGGCGGCCACCTTCGCCGCGACCACGGCGTCGGTCTCCTGGTGGTCGGTGCGCCGCTCCGAGTGCCCGACGATCACGTAGGAGCAGCCGATCTTGGCGAGCATCGGCCCGCTGACGTCGCCGGTGTGCGCGCCGGAGTCGAACGGGGAGAGATCCTGCGCGCCGTAGCCGACCGCCAGCTTGTCGCCGTCGATCGTCGTCTGCACGCTGCGCAGGTCGACGAACGGCGGGAACACGACGGTCTCGACCCGGTCCAGCTCGTCCGGCTTCAGGTCGTAGGCGATTTTCTGGACGAGCGCGATCGCCTCCAGGTGGTTCAGGTTCATCTTCCAGTTGCCGGCGACGAGCGTGCGCCGCCCGGTGCCCTTCGGCTTCGGACCACCCGCCGGCCTGGCGCCGCCGGCCGGCTTCGCGCCGCCGGCGGACTTCGCCGCGGACCGCCCCAACGCGGGAGGAGTCACGATCCGAGCACCTCCAGCGCCGCCAGGCCCGGCAGGGCCTTGCCCTCGAGGAACTCGAGGCTGGCCCCGCCGCCGGTGGAGATGTGGCTGAACGACGACTCGGGGATGCCGAGCGTGCGCACCGCAGCGGCCGAGTCGCCGCCGCCGACGACCGTGAACGCGCCGCCGCCGGCCAGGCCGGCGATCGCCTCGGCGACGCCCCGGGTGCCGGCGGCGAACGGCGCCAGCTCGAAGACGCCCATCGGCCCGTTCCAGAAGACCGTCGCCGCGCCGGCGAGCCGGGCCGCGAACAGCTCCGTCGACGCGGGACCGATGTCCAGGCCCAGCCAGCCGTCGCGGATCCCGCTCACCGACACCACGTCGGTCGCGGCGTCGGCGGCGAACCGGTCGGCGATGACGACGTCGCGCGGCAGCACGATCCGGTCGCCGCCCTCGGCGAGCAGGTCCTTGCAGGTGTCGATCATCTCGGGCTCGAGCAGCGACGCGCCGACGCCGTGGCCCTGGGCCGCGAGGAACGTGAAGCACATGCCGCCGCCGATGAGCAGCGCATCGACCTTCGGCAGCAGCGCCTTGATCACGCCCAGCTTGTCGGAGACCTTCGAGCCGCCGAGCACGACGACGTACGGCCGGCCCGCGTCGGCGCTCAGCCGTCGCAGCACCGCCAGCTCGGCGAGCACCAACCCGCCGGCCGCGTGCGGCAGCCGCTTCGGCACGTCGGCGACGCTCGCGTGCGCCCGGTGCACCGCGCCGAACGCGTCGCCGACGTAGAACTCGGCGAGCGCGGCCAACTGGTCGGCGAACGCGGCCCGCGTGGCCGCGTCCTTACTGGTCTCCCCCGGGTGGAATCGCAGGTTGTCCAGCAGCGCCACCTCACCGTCGCCGAGGCCGGCGACGACCGCCGCGGCCGCGTCGCCGGCGATGTCGGCCGTCCCGTCGCCGGTGAAGGCGACCGGCCGGCCGAGCGCCTCGGCGAGCCGGGCGGCGACCGGCGCCAGCGAGTACTTCTCCTCGTACTCGCCCTTCGGCCGGCCCAGGTGGGAGCAGACCACGACGCGGGCGCCGCGCTCGGCGAGCGTCCTGATCGTCGGCACGCTGGCCAGCACCCGGCCGTCGTCGGTGATCCGCGGGGTGTCGCCGGACCGGTCGAGCGGCACGTTCAGGTCGCTGCGGACCAGCACCCGGTGCCCGGCGACCTGCAGGTCGTCGATCGTCCTCACGCTTGGCGTCTCCAGTGACGAGGGAAGGGAGCGGGAAAGAAGAACGGGTGGGCATAGACGACGCCGCCCGGTGCCAGCGGCACCGGGCGGCGCGTCCCTGCGGGTCTCTGCCTGCGCCGGCGGCTACGCGAGGCGCGCGGCGACCAGGGCGGTCAGGTCGACCAGGCGGTTCGAGTAGCCCCACTCGTTGTCGTACCAGCCGATGACCTTGACCTGGTTGCCCCAGGACATCGTCAGCTTCGAGTCGAAGGTGCAGCTCGCCGGCGTGCCGACGATGTCCGAGGAGACGATCTCGTCCTCGGTGTAGACGAGGTAGCCCTTCAGCGGGCCGTCGGCCGCCGCCAGGTAGGCGGCGTTGATCTCTTCCTTGCTGGCCGGCCGCGCCAGGTTGACCACCAGGTCGGTGACGGAGCCGTCGAGCACCGGCACCCGCATCGACAGGCCGTCGAGCTTGCCCTTCAGCTGCGGCAGCACCAGCGAGGTCGCCTTCGCCGCGCCCGTCGAGGTCGGGATGATGTTCTGCGCGGCGGCCCGGGCCCGGCGCAGGTCCTTGTGCGGGAAGTCCAGGATGACCTGGTCGTTCGTGTAGGCGTGGATGGTGGTCATGAACCCGCGCTCGATGCCGAACGCCTCGTCCAGGACCTTCGCCAGCGGCGCCACGCAGTTCGTCGTGCAGCTCGCGTTCGACAGCACGTGGTGGCTGGCCGGGTCGTAGGCGTCGTCGTTCACGCCCATGACGACCGTCAGGTCCTCGCCCTTGGCCGGAGCCGAGATGATGACCTTCTTCGCGCCCGCCGCCAGGTGCTTCGCCGCCGCGTCGCGGTCGGTGAACCGGCCCGTCGACTCGATGACGACGTCGACGCCCAGCTCGCCCCACGGCAGCGCCGCTGGGTCCCGCTCGGCCAGCACCTTGATCGTGGCGTCGCCGACCTGGATGCCACCGTCGGTCGCCTTCACCGTCTCGGCCAGCGTGCCCAGCGTCGTGTCGTACTTCAGCAGGTGGGCGAGGGTCTTGCTGTCGGTGAGGTCGTTGACCGCCACGACCTCAAGCCCCGCCTGATTACCGGCCGCCAGCGCCCGCCAGAAGTTCCGGCCGATGCGACCGAAACCGTTGACCCCTACTCGCGTAGCCACGTCCGCGGACTCCCAACCGTCGTGCCGCCGTCATGTCTTCCGTTGTCGCCACAGAGCCTAACGACTTTGGGCCGCCGGGATCGGCATCCACGGCGCAACGGGCGCCGGATCACCCCCGGCGACCATGCCTTTCCCGCATTTCGACCCAGCTCGGGAGCAACGGCCCCGCCACCCGATCGGGCCCGCGGCCCTACGCGTTCTCCAGCAGCTCCGGGGAGACGCTGGCCTCCGTGTTGGGGATGCCGAGGATGCTCGCGCGCTTGTCGGCGAGGGCGAGCAGCCGCCGGATCCGGCCCGCGACGGCGTCCTTCGTCAGCGGCGGGTCGGCGAGCGCGCCGAGCTCCTCCAGCGACGCCTGGGCGTGCTGCAACCGCAGCCGGCCCGCCGCGAGCAGATGCTCGGGGGCGTCGTCGCCGAGGATCCGCATCGCGGCCTGCACCCGGGCCCCCGCGGCGACCGCCGCCCGCGCCGAGCGGCGCAGGTTCGCGTCGTCGAAGTTCGCCAGCCGGTTCGCGGTCGCCCTGACCTCGCGGCGCATCCGCCGCTCCTCCCAGGCGAGCAGGCTGTCGTGCGCGCCTATCCGGGTCAGCAGCGCGCTGATCGCGTCACCGTCCCGGATCACCACCCGGTCGACGCCGCGCACGTCCCGGCTCTTGGCCTGCACCCCGAGCCGGCGGGCCGCGCCGACGAGCGCCAGCGCCGCCTCCGGGCCGGGCGAGGTGACCTCCAGCGAGCACGACCGGCCCGGCTCGGTCAGCGAGCCGTGCGCGAGGAACGCGCCCCGCCAGGCCGCCGCCGCGTCGCACGCCGAGCCGGTGACGACCTGCGGCGGCAGGCCGCGGACCGGGCGGCCGCGCTGGTCGAGCAGGCCGGTCGAGCGGGCGAGCTGCTCGCCGTCGCGCTCGACCCGCACGATGTAGCGGACCGAGCGGCGCAGGCCGCCGGCGGCGAGCACCGCGATCGTCGACGGGAAGCTGAACACCTCGGCGATCTCCCGGCGCAGCCGGCGCGCCGCCGCCCCGGTGTCGAGCTCCGCCTCGACGACGATCCGGCCGCCGACGATGTGCAGGCCACCGCCGAACCGCAGCAGGGCCGCCATCTCCGCGCGCCGGCAGCAGGGTTTAGCCACCCGCAGCCGGCTGAGCTCGTCCTTCACGGTGGCCGTCATCGCCGCCACACCGATCACTCCTTGTGGTCGCGGGCGGTCACCCGCGGGTCGGGAGGGCTGGAGGTCGCGCGCATCGCCAGCGCCGCGGCCTCGGCCGCCGGGCTGGGGATGGCGCCGGGCGCCGGACCGAACGCCGCGAACACGGCGCGGAAGGCGGCCGCGAGCAGCGCGGGGTCGTGGGTCCCGGCGGTGCCGGCCGACCGGACCGGCGCGAGGTGCAGCTCGGCGCCCAGGTCGGCCGCCGCCTGCGCCAGCGCCGCCGGGTCGGGCACGGCCGACGGGTCGGCGAGCACGACGTCCACGGTGAGCCCGGCGGCGTGCCGGGCGAGCACCTGCAGATGCGCCTCGGGGGTGAAGCCCTCGGTCTCCCCCGGCTGTGCGACCAGGTTCAGCACGACCAGCCGGCGCGCCGCCGCGCCGGTGATCGCCTTGTGCATCTCGGGCACCAGCAGGTGCGGCAGCATGCTGGTGTACAGCGATCCGGGGCCGAGGACGAGCCAGTCGGCCTCCTCGACGGCGGCGCAGGCCGGGGCGCAGGCCCGCGGCTCGGCCGGCTCCACCCAGACGTCCTGGACGGCGCCCGCCGTCGTCGCCACCGCCACCTGCCCGCGCACCCGCCGGGTGGCGGCCGGGTCGCGCGGGTCGAGGCCCGCGACCTCGGCGACGATGTCGATCCCGTCCTCGGACAGCGGCAGCACCCGCCCGCACGCCCCGAGCAGCCTCGCGGCCAGCTCGCAGGCCGCCACCGACGAGCCGACGTGCTCGGTGAGCGCCGCCAGCACCAGGTTGCCCAGCGCGTGCCCGGCCAGCGGCCCGTCGCCGGCGAACCGGCTCTGGAACACGTCGGTCCAGGTGCGGGACCATGCGTCCGGACCGGCGAGGGCCGCGAGCGCCATCCGCAGGTCACCCGGCGGCAGCGCCCCCAGCTCGTGGCGCAGCCGCCCCGACGAGCCACCGTCGTCGCCGACGGTGACGACGGCGGTGAGCCGGTCCGTGATCCGGCGCAGCGCCGCCAGCGACGCCGCGAGGCCGTGCCCGCCGCCGAAGGCGACGATGGCGAGCGCCGCGGGCACCTGGTCCGGCGGGGCCAGCGCCCGGCCGGCCCTGGACTGGGGCGGGGCGGCCGCGGGCACGTCGTGCGCATGGTCCGGCACGGGCGTCACTCCCTGCCCAGGTCGCGGTGCACGATCTGGACGCCGACGCCGGTCGCGGCGAGCCGGGCGGCGAGCTCCTCCGCGACGGCGACGCTGCGGTGCCGGCCGCCGGTGCAGCCGACGGCGAGCGTCAGGTACCGCTTGCCCTCCCGCAGGTAGCCCTCGCCGACGAGCCGCAGCAGCTCGGCGTACCGGTCGACGAACTCCTTCGCACCCGGCTGGTCGAGCACGTAGTCGCGCACCTGCGGGTCCCGGCCGGTGAACGGCCGCAGCGCCTCGACCCAGTGCGGGTTGGCCAGGAACCGGCAGTCGGCAACCAGGTCGGCGTCCAGCGGCAGGCCGTAGCGGTAGCCGAACGAGACCACGGTGGCGTTCAGCCGGCTGCCGCCCGGCTGCCCGAACGCCGCGTCGATCTTGGAGCGCAGCTCGTGCACGTTGAGGTCGGTGGTGTCGAGCACCAGGTCGGCCTCGCCGCGCAGCTCGGCGAGCAGCGCGCGCTCCCGGCTGATGCCGTCGACGACCCGGCCGTCGCTCTGCAGCGGGTGCGGGCGGCGGACGTGGTCGAACCGGCGGACCAGCGCGTCGTCGGACGCCTCCAGGAACAGCACCCGCGGGCGGGTGCCTGCGGCGTCGAGCGCGTCGAGGGCGGCCCGCAGGTCGGCGAAGAAGGCCCGGCCGCGGACGTCGACGACGACCGCGATCCGGCTGACGCCGCCGCCGGAGCGCCGGCCCAGCTCCGCCATCGTCTCCAGGAGCGCCGGCGGCAGGTTGTCGACGACGAACCAGCCGAGGTCCTCCAGGCACTTGGCCGCGGTGCTGCGGCCGGCCCCGGACAGCCCGGTGATGATCGCGAGATCCAGCGGAACGCTGGGTGCTGCGGTACTCACGGCGTGGTCCCCCTTGTCACGGCGTGCGGCTCCTGCTCGTGGTCGTGGTGCGTCGGGTCCGGGTGTTCCCCGGCGGGAGCCGCCTGTGCGTCCAGGATCTCGCCCGTCAGCGGGTCGACGGCGGGCGCGGGGGCCGAGGCCGCCCCCGGTGCGCTCGTCGCCAGTGCCGTGACGACGGCGGCGGCGGTGCGCGGGCCGATCCCGGGCACCGCGGCGATCTCCTCGACGCCGGCCGCGCGCAGCTTCGCGACCGAGCCGAAGGTGCGCAGCAGGGCCTTGCGCCGGGTCTCGCCGAGGCCGGGCACGCCGTCGAGCAGCGACGCGGTCATCGACGCGGACCGCTTCTGCCGGTGATAGGTGATCGCGAACCGGTGCGCCTCGTCGCGGACCCGCTGCAGCAGGTACAGGGCCTCGCTGGTGCGCGGCAGGATGACCGGATCCGGGTCGTCCGGCAGCCAGACCTCCTCCAGCCGCTTGGCGAGCCCGCACAGCGCCACGCCGCCGGGCCCCGACTCGATGCCCAGGTCGGCGAGCGCCCGCGCCGCGGCGGCGACCTGCGGCGGCCCGCCGTCGACGACGACCAGGTTCGGCGGGTAGGCGAACTTCCGCGGCCGCCCGTCGACCACCAGCGGCTCGACGGCGGTCAGGTCGCCGGCCACCACCTCGCCGGAACCGGGTGCAGCTCCCTCGGCGTCCGCCCCGCCGGTCTCGCCGGTCGTGCCCGGGTCCTCGTCGGCGCCGGGAAGCTCTCCGGTCCTGGAGCGCTCGGCCAGGTACCGGCTGAACCGGCGCCCCACCGTCTCGTACATGCTCGCGACGTCGTCCTGGGCTGGCCCCTGCTCCTGTTGGCCTCCGGCCGCGCGGGCTTCGCCATCGTCGCGCGGCCCTTGGCCGGCGAGGCCCCTGATCGAGAACCGGCGGTACTCCGACTTGCGCGGGATGCCGTCCTCGAAGACGACCATGCTGGCGACGACGTTGGTGCCCTGGATGTTCGAGACGTCGAAGCACTCGATCCGCAGCGGCGCGTCGGCGAGGCCGAGGGCCTCCTGCAGCTCGGCGAGTGCCCGGCTGCGGGCGGTCAGGTCGCTCGCGCGCCGCGTCCGGTGCAGCGCCAGCGACTGCTTGGCGTTGCGTTCCACGGTCTCCAACAGCGTCCGCTTGTCGCCGCGGCGCGGCACCCGCACGTCGACCCGGCCGCCGCGGTAGCGGCCGAGCAGCTCGCCGACCGCGTCGGCGTCGGTCGGCAGCTCGGGGACGAGGACCTCGCGCGGGATGTCGGCGCGCCCCTCATTTGCGGCGGGCGCGTCGTTCGCCGGCGCCGGCCGGGCGAGGTCGGCGCCGGCGAGGTCGATGCCGCCCACGTCCTTGTCGCCCAGGTACTCCTGGGTGAGGAACTGCTCGACCAGGTCGGCCGTGGCGACGTCGGCGAGCTTGTCGACGACCCAGCCGCGCTGGCCGCGGACCCGGCCGTCGCGCACGTAGAAGACCTGGACGGCCGCCTCCAGCTCATCCTCGGCGAACGCGACGACGTCCGCGTCGGTCCCGTCCGGGAGGACGACGGCCTGCTTCTCCATGGCGCGGCGCAGCGCGCCGGCGTCGTCGCGCAGCCGGGCGGCCCGCTCGTAGTCCTGGGTCTCGGCCGCGTCCCGCATCTCCTTCTCCAGCCGGCGCAGGAAACGGCCGGTCTGGCCCGCCATGAAGTCACAGAAGTCGTCGACGATCTGGCGGTGCTCGTCCGCGGTGACCCGCCCGACGCAGGGGGCGCTGCAGCGGTCGATGTAGCCGAGCAGGCAGGGCCGGCCGACCTGGCCCGCGCGCTTGAAGACGCCGTTGGAGCAGGTGCGCGCCGGGAACACCCGTAGCAGCAGGTCCAGCGTCTCCCGGATGGCCCAGGCGTGCGCGTAGGGGCCGAAGTACCGGACGCCCTTGCGCTTCGGCCCGCGCATCACCTGGAGCCGCGGGAACTCCTCATGCAGCGTCACCGCGAGACTCGGGTAGCTCTTGTCGTCGCGGTAGCGGACGTTGAACCGCGGGTCGTACTCCTTGATCCAGGTGTACTCCAGCGCGAGTGCCTCGACCTCGGTGGACACGACGGTCCACTCGACGGAGCTCGCGGTGGTGACCATGGTGCGGGTGCGAGGATGCAGCGCGTAGACGTCGGTGAAGTAGTTGCCGAGCCGGGCGCGCAGGTTCTTGGCCTTGCCGACGTAGAGGACGCGGCCGTGCGGGTCCCGGAAGCGGTAGACGCCCGGGGTCTCGGGGATCGAGCCCGGCGCGGGTCGGTAGGACGCCGGATCAGCCATAGGTCGAGCCTACGGCGATCCGGGTCACGATCAGACAGCGCCTCCACGTAACCATTTCATCACGCAGCGCGTTGGTGCCCGACGGCGGGTACCCCGGGAGGCGTCCGCCCGGCGGCCGGGTCGCGCGCCCCGACGCCCGCGGGCAGCCGAACGCAAGGGCCCAAGCGTCGCAGGAAAGGAGGTTTTTCTTTCCGGCGTTTTCCCCACCCGTCCAGGCACCGACGAGGGCCAGCACGTATCGTGGACGTAGCGTGCTTGCGCTAGTGCGCGCCGCCGCGGGATGGGCGGTGTCGCGAGCGGACGCCGGCGGCGTTGCCGTGCGCGCACAACAGCGAGGACGCATCACGGTCAGGGGCACGGCTGCAGGGGCGCATCGCCTGTCGGGGACCACCCGCGAGAGCGCCACCACTAGGACGGCACAGCGGCGATGTGGCCGCGGGGCACGGCTGCCTGTCGGCAAGCCGCCCGCACCCGACTGGCACCTGGAACGCGACGCTGCGACGCTCATATCAGCAACCGGCCTTCATCTCAGCAAACCGAGGCGCGGGGCTGATGGGAGAACGCGGCGTCGTCGGCCTGACAGGCGCATCGAGGGAGGGACCCACCCGTGCAGGGTCTGGACGTCACCACCGAGTTCGTCGTCGACGACGACGCGTCGACGAGCGGACGCGTCACCGTCCTCGTGGTCACCTGGCGGGCCTGTGACCCGCTGGCCGTCAGCATCGCCCTGGTCTCCCGGCCCGACCACCCCGCGCTGCCGCAGGGCAACTGGGTGGCCCCGCGGGACGCGCTGCGCGCCGGCCTGCAGGAACCCACCGGCGACGGGGCCGTCCGGTTCACGCCCAGCCAGCGCGGCTCCGAGGTCCGCCTCGAGCTGACCGACGGCGACCGGCACTCGACGGTCGTCCTCGACGCCGAGCCGCTGCGCGACTTCCTCGCACGCACCGAGCGGGTCGTCCCCGCCGGCCAGGAGCACCCGGAGCACGAGCTCGACGCCGTCCTCGACGAGCTCCTGCGCGCCTAGCCGCGCCCGGATGACGTCCCCGGGACCGGCGGCCGACGAGGACCGGCGACCGACGCGGCGACGGCCCGGCGCCGGGCCCACCGCGCTCACCTGCCTCGGGCCGGCCGCCCGGCCCGCCTTCGACGCCGTGACCAGCGCCTCGGTGGTCGTGGTCGCCGACGACGGCCGGCTGCTGCTCGCCGACCTCGCCCGCGGCCTGGACCTGCCCGGCGGGCACGTCCAGTGGCGCGACACCTGCGCCGAGGACGCCGCCCGCCGCGAGACGCTCGAGGAGGTCAGCGCCGAGCTCGGCGACCTGACCGTCGCCGAGGTCATCGAGTCGGACTACTTCGGCGCCGACGATCCGACCTACATGGTCATCTTTGCGGCCCGGGTCCGCCGGCTGCTGCCCTGGGCGGGTGGCCATGAGTCGGCCGGCCGGGTGCTGCTGTCGCCCGCGGACTTCCTCGATGCCTACCGCGGCACCCGACCGGAGCTGATGCGCCACCTGGTCGCCGCCGCGCTCGCCGTCCTGCCGCCCGGCGCAGGGCCCCGCCGGGCCGGGCCGCACGGGGCACCTCCGCGCCGGCCGAAGTCGGACATTGGCGCTCACGACCCGGCGGAAGGTGACACAGTGACGCTGTGAGCCGGGACGAGCCGCCACAGCAACGGTCGCCGGCGCCCACGGCGGGCGGCGGGCCGCTCGCCGTCGCGCTCACCGAGGACGAGGCCGCCGCGGTCGCGGTCGCGCTGGTCGCGCTGCCCCCGGGGCCCGCCAGCGGCGCCGGGCGGGACGCGCTGCACAAGGTGCTGACGACGCTCGACCCGGCCGCCCAGGACCGGGTCACCGCGCTCGCCGCCCGAACCTGGGCGCACCCCGCTGGCCTGTCGCGCACGCCGGCCACCCCGGTCATCGAGAACGCGATGGGCGCCGGGGTCGCGGTCAGCATCGACTACGTCGACGCGGCCGGGCGGCCGAGCCACCGGCGGGTCGAGCCGCACGCCTTCGCCTACGCCCGCGGCAACTGGTACCTGATGGCCTGGTGCCTGGACCGGGACGGGCCGCGCTGGTTCCGCTGGGACCGGATCAGCCATGCCGAGCCGACCGACAAGGCGATCCAGCCCCGGGAGGCCTTCTCCGTCTACCCGGCGCCCAGCCCGCGCGCCTGAGCGGCGGCCAGCGGCCAGCGGCCAGCGGCGAACTATGACGGATAGCGACGGAGCGAGTGCGGCTGAGATGGCCACGGACGGCCCGTCGCGGCTGGCCGACAGGCGAGCCCGGCCCCCGGCCGCGGGCTGACCGGTGCCCGAGACTCACCGAACCGCTCCGTGGGCCAAACCGTGTCGAACCAGTGAGCCTATAGACACACTCAAGTGACACGCCTCGGCGCGCCTCGCGCAAGGTGTGTCTCTTCAGTGAGCCTATAGGCACGCTGAAGCGACACGATCCGCTGCATGGCCCCGGCCCGGTGAGCGCGCGCTACCGGCCCGGGTGCTGGTTGGGCCGGCCGAGGCTGGACGGGATCACCGCCCGGCCGCGCAGCGGCGCGGTCTCGATCGCTCGGCGGATCTCCGCCGGGCCGACCATCCCGACGACGAGCGGGGCGCCCCGCTCGTCCCGCTGCTCGTCGTCGAGGACGAGGACGCAGCCGGCGGCCGGCCGGCCGGCGAGCCGGGGGGCGATGACGGAGAGCGGCTCGTCGGGCCGGGCCGTCGGCACCGACGCCAGTGGGATGGTCACCCGGCTCACCCGGGCGAGGCCGCGGTCGTCGAGCGGCACGGACGCAAGGCCCCGGGCCAGCGCGACGCCGACGAGCGACTCGTCGAAGTCGTGCACGGTAAACACAGTCGCCATCGGCCTGCCCGGCGCCGCGAGCGCCCGCAGCGCCTCGTCGACGGTCTGCCACGACTTCAGCCGGGGCGGCGGCGGGACCATGACGTCCCGCACGAACACGCCCTCGAGCGCGCTGCCGGCCCGCTGGCGGGCCTGGGCGAGCCGGGACGTGCCCAGCGCCATCCAGCCGAGCAGCACCGCCCACAGCCCGACGAGCCCGACCAGGAAGCAGGCGGCGACCCCGGCCGCGATCATCACCCAGCCGATGACGACGCCGGTCCGCGCGACCGCTGCCTCGGCCCGGCGCGGGTCGCCGGTGCGGCGCAGCACGGACGCGGCCAGGATCCGGCCGCCCGGCGTCCGCGGCGACGGCAGCAGGTCGACGAGCGTGATGAGCAGCGTGAACGTGCCGACCCACAGCGCGACCTGGCCGGCGAGCGCGACCGTCCCACCGGGCGCGAGCGCGCCGAGGGTGACGAACACGACCCCGAGCAGGCCGGTGGTCAGCAGCCCGGCGCGGGCGATGGCCGCGTCCGCGCGCGGCTCCAGCCCGTTCGGCCACGACGCGCCCCGGCCGGGCGTCCCGCGCTGCCCGCCGGCCGCCTCGGGCGCTTCGGCCCCGGCGCCGGGATCGGCCGGGCGCTGGGCACCACCGGCGGGCTCCGGCGGATAGGGCTCCGTCGGCACGCCCCAGACGATCTCGTCGGACGCCCGCCGGGAGGTGCCCGGGCCGCCCGGACCGGGCGGCCGGGCGAGCACGAGCCGGCTGCCGAAGGCGCCGAGGACGATGCCGCGCACGTCGAGCCCCGACCGGCGGGCGGCGACGGCCCGCAGCAGGTCGGCGGCGACCAGGATCGCCAGCAGCAGCAGCGCGCCGAGCAGGCCGGCGCTGGCGTAGGCCGACCCCGTCCGGTTCGGCACCGTGACCGGCAGCGTCAGCCAGCCAAGCAGCGCGGTCACGACCGCAACCGAGACGACGAGTCCCGGGCGCACGGTGATCCGGGGCAGCCGGCCGCCCCGGGCCGTGTCAGGGGTGGCCATGGCGCTCGCGGCTCCTTCCCGGGCCAGGCGCGCGGACCCTTGCCGCGCCGCCGCCCGCTGTCCTTCTCACGATCGGTCTTCGCAACGTCTGTGTCCTGGCAACGTCCTGTGTCTTCTCAACGTCTGTCGTGCCCCCAGCCCTCCCGCCCGAACCGGGCGAGTACGCCGAACGCGCGCGCCGCGCGCCGCGCGCCTCTCGCCGGGTGCCGGGCGCCGGGCCCGCGCCCGACCGGGCCGGCGGCGGGGAAACTGTCGGGGGCGTGTGGTGTTCTGGAAGACATGAGCACGACGTTCGAACGCCCGACTCTGAGCGTGGAGCGCTCCAGCGCGCCCTTCACGGTCGTCTCCGACTACCAGCCGTCCGGCGACCAGCCCGCGGCGATCCAGGAGCTGGCGCGGCGCATCAGGGCCGACGACAAGAACGTGGTGCTGCTCGGCGCGACCGGCACGGGAAAGTCGGCGACGACGGCCTGGCTGATCGAACAGCTGCAGCGCCCGACGCTGGTGATGGCGCCGAACAAGACGCTCGCGGCCCAGCTGGCCAACGAGTTCCGCGAGCTGCTGCCGAACAACGCGGTCGAGTACTTCGTCTCGTACTACGACTACTACCAGCCCGAGGCGTACATCGCGCAGACGGACACCTACATCGAGAAGGACTCCTCGATCAACGAGGAGGTCGAGCGGCTGCGGCACTCCGCGACGATGAGCCTGCTCACCCGCCGGGACACGGTCGTCGTCGCCTCGGTCAGCTGCATCTACGGCCTCGGCACCCCGCAGGAGTACATCGACCGGATGGTCCGGCTCCGCGTCGGCGAGGAGATCGACCGGGACGTGCTGCTGCGCCGGCTCGTCGACGTCCAGTACGCCCGCAACGACCTCGCGTTCACCCGCGGCACGTTCCGGGTTCGCGGCGACACGGTCGAGGTGTTCCCCGTCTACGAGGAGCTGGCGATCCGCGTCGAGCTGTTCGGCGACGAGATCGAGCGCCTCGCCTACCTGCACCCGCTGACCGGCGAGATCGTCCGGGAGGTGCCGGATGTGTACGTCTTCCCGGCGACGCACTACGTCGCGGGCCCGGAGCGGATGGAACGGGCGATCGCCGGCATCGAGGCGGAGCTGGCGGCCCGGCTGGAGACGATGGAGGGCCAGGGCAAGCTGCTGGAGGCGCAGCGGCTGCGGATGCGGACCACCTACGACATCGAGATGATGCGCCAGGTCGGGTTCTGCTCCGGCATCGAGAACTACTCGCGGCACATCGACGGCCGCTCGGCCGGCACCCCGCCGCACACCCTGCTCGACTACTTCCCGGACGACTTCCTGCTGGTCATCGACGAGTCGCACAACACCGTTCCGCAGATCGGCGGCATGTACGAGGGCGACATGTCCCGCAAGCGCAACCTGGTCGACCACGGCTTCCGGCTGCCGAGCGCGATGGACAACCGGCCGCTGCGCTGGGAGGAGTTCCTGGAGCGCATCGGCCAGACGGTGTACCTGTCGGCGACGCCCGGCCCGTACGAGCTGGGCATCGCCGACGGCGTCGTCGAGCAGATCATCCGGCCGACCGGCCTGATCGACCCGGAGATCATCCTCAAGCCGACGAAGGGCCAGATCGACGATCTGGTCCACGAGATCCGGCTGCGGGCCGAGCGCGACGAGCGGATCCTGGTCACCACGCTGACCAAGAAGATGTCCGAGGACCTCACCGACTACCTGCTGGAGCTCGGGATCCGGGTCCGCTACCTGCACAGCGAGGTGGACACGCTGCGCCGGGTGGAGCTGCTGACCGAGCTGCGCCGCGGCGAGTTCGACGTGCTGGTCGGCATCAACCTGCTGCGCGAGGGCCTCGACCTGCCCGAGGTGTCGCTGGTGTCCATCCTGGACGCCGACAAGGAGGGCTTCCTGCGTTCCGAACGGTCGCTGATCCAGACGATCGGCCGCGCGGCCCGCAACGTCAACGGCCAGGTGCACATGTACGCCGACAAGATCACCCCGTCGATGCAGACGGCGATCGAGGAGACGAACCGGCGGCGCGTCCTGCAGGTCGCCTACAACGAGAAGAACGGCATCGACCCGCAGCCGCTGCGCAAGAAGGTCATGGACATCCTCGACGACATGGTCCGGGAGAACGCCGAGGGCGAGCTGTACGGCGGCGGCCGGGCGCAGTCCCGCGGCAAGGCCCCCGTGCCGGGGATGAAGTCGCGCGGCGGGAAGCAGGACGCGGTCGGCAAGTACGCCGCCGAGCTCGCCGGCATGCCGCGCCACGACCTGGCGAACCTGATCCGCCAGCTCGACGACCAGATGCACGAGGCCGCGAAGGAGCTCCAGTTCGAGCTCGCCGCACGCCTGCGCGACGAGATCGGCGAACTGAAGAAGGAGCTGCGCGGCATGACCGCCGCCGGCGTCGACTGACCAACGCCGGCCGCGGCCGCGCGCCACGTCAGCCGATCCTGATCGTGGACGGCAGCTTCTCGACCTCCGCCGGGTGCTGACCGGTGTAGTGGAGGACGCGGAACGGGATCCCCGACAGGTACCAGCTGCGCGGGTGGAAGACGTACCCGTCATCGGCGCAGTGGGCGTCCCACCCGTCGTACGCGCAGCAGGCAGGCCCATCGCGCCCGCGGCTCTCGGTCGGCAGGCTGACGAAATTCGGGACGGGCCCGACTGGGGGGCGGCATCGGCGATCGGGTCACGGCCAAGCCTCCGGAGCAGACCGTCGACTACGGATCGCGACCGATCGTGTGCGGCTGAGTCGGCCGCTGGCGAGCCGGGGGCGGCCCGCCGGCCGGCGGCCCCTGGGGTACGGCCGGCTGCCGCCGACGCGGCGCCGGTCACCGAACCCGAACCGTGTCTGCTTGGTGAGCCCATAGGCTCACCAAGCAGACACACCTCGCCCGACGACCGCAGAGGTGCGTCTGCTCGGTGAGTCCATAGGCTCACTGAGCAGACACGGTTCGTTGGCGGCAGGGCGTCAGGCGGCGTTGGCGGCAGAGTGTCAGGCGGCGCTGGTGGCGCCGATGACCGCCGTGAGGTGGGCGGCGTCGGTGGTGGCGGACTTCTCGGCGCGGCCGGCGAAGATCTCGCGGAGGAACACGCCGGTGTGGCTGGCGTCGTTCGCGGCGACCGACTCCGGGGTGCCCTCGGCGACGACCCGGCCGCCGCCGGTACCACCCTCGGGGCCCATGTCGATGATCCAGTCCGCCGTCTTGATGACGTCCAGGTTGTGCTCGATCACGATGACGGTGTTGCCGGCGTCGACGAGGCGGCCGAGCACGCCGAGCAGCTTGCGGATGTCCTCGAAGTGCAGGCCGGTGGTCGGCTCGTCGAGGACGTAGACCGTGCGGCCGGTCGACCGGCGCTGCAGCTCGGAGGCGAGCTTCACCCGCTGCGCCTCGCCGCCGGACAGTGTCGGCGCGGACTGGCCGAGCCGGACGTAGCCGAGGCCGACGTCGTTCAGCGTCCGCAGGTGCCGGGCGATCGCCGGGACGGCGGCGAAGAACTCGGCCGCCTCCTCGATCGGCATGTCGAGGATCTCGGCGATGTTCTTGCCCTTGAAGTGGACCTCGAGGGTCTCCCGGTTGTACCGGGCGCCCGCGCAGACCTCGCACGGGACGTAGACGTCCGGCAGGAAGTTCATCTCGATCTTGATGGTGCCGTCGCCGGAGCACGCCTCGCAGCGGCCGCCCTTGACGTTGAACGAAAACCGCCCGGGCAGGTAGCCGCGCACCTTCGCCTCGGTCGTCTCGGCGAACAGCCGGCGGATGTGGTCGAACACGCCGGTGTAGGTCGCCGGGTTGGACCGCGGGGTCCGCCCGATCGGCGACTGGTCGACGCGGACCGCCTTGTCGAGGTGGTCGAGGCCGGAGACGGTCCGATGCCGACCGGGGACCTCGCGGGCACCGTTCAGCTTGTTCGCCAGCACGGCGGCCAGGATGTCGTTGACCAGCGTCGACTTGCCCGATCCGGAGACGCCGGTGACGGCGACCAGGCAGCCGAGCGGGAACGACACGGTGACGTCACGCAGGTTGTGCTCGCGGGCCCCGTGGACGGTGAGCATCCGGGCCTTCGTCGGCGGCCGGCGCACCGCCGGGACCGCGATGGACCGCCGGCCGGACAGGTATGCGCCGGTCAGCGACTCCTCGCTGGTGAGCAGGTCGGAGACGGGTCCGGAGACGACGACCTTGCCACCGTGCTCGCCGGCGCCCGGGCCGATGTCGACGACCCAGTCCGAGGCCAGGATCGTGTCCTCGTCGTGCTCGACGACGATCAGCGTGTTGCCCATGTCGCGCAGCCGCACCAGCGTCTTGATGAGCCGGCGGTTGTCCCGCTGGTGCAGGCCGATCGACGGCTCGTCGAGGACGTAGAGCACGCCGACGAGGCCGGAGCCGATCTGCGTCGCCAGCCGGATCCGCTGCGCCTCGCCGCCGGCGAGGGTGGCCGCGGTGCGGTCGAGGGAGAGGTAGTCGAGGCCGACGTCGAGCAGGAACGCGAGCCGCGCGTCGACCTCCTTGAGCACCCGGCCGGCGATCGAGCGCTCCCGTTCGCTCAGCTCCAGGTCGGTGAGGAAGCCGGCGCAGTCGCCGATCGACATCGCCGACACCTCGGCGATCGACCGGCCGCCGACGGTCACGGCCAGCGACTCGGGCTTGAGCCGGGCGCCGCGGCAGGACGGGCACGGCACGTCGCGCATGTAACCCTCGTAGCGCTCCCGGCTCGCGTCCGACTCGGCCTCCCGCAGCCGCCGCTCCAGGAACGGGATGACGCCCTCGAAGGCCGTGTAGTAGGAGCGCTTGCGGCCGTAGCGGTTGGTGTAGCCGACGTGGATCTCGGTCTCGCCGCTGCCGTGCAGCACCGCCTTGCGGGCACGGTCGGGCAGGCCCTCCCACGGGGTGTCCATCGAGAAGTGCAGATCCTCGGCGAGCGCGGACAGCAGCCGCTCGAAGTACTCCTTGTTATGGCCGCCGGACCACGGGCCGATCGCGCCGCCGGAGAGCGACAGAGTCGGGTCGGTGACGATCAGCTCCGGGTCGACCTCCTTGCGGGTGCCGAGGCCGGTGCATTCGGGGCAGGCGCCGTACGGGGTGTTGAACGAGAACGACCTCGGCTCCAGCTCCTCGAACGACAGGTCGTCGTAGAGGCAGGCGAGATGCTCGGAGTACATCCGCTCGCGGTCCTCGTCCTTGGGGTCCCGGTCGACGAAGTCGAGCAGGATGAGCCCGTTGCCGAGACGCAGCGCGGTCTCCACCGAGTCGGTGAGCCGACGCTTCGAGGACTCCTTCACCGCGAGCCGGTCGACGACGACCTCGATCGTGTGCTTCTTCTGCTTTTCCAGCTTCGGCGGGTCGGTCAGTGGGATGACCGCGCCGTCGACCCGGGCGCGGGCGAAGCCGGATCCCTGCAGCTCGGCGAACAGGTCGACGTACTCGCCCTTCCGTCCGCGGATCACCGGCGCAAGCACCTGGAAACGCGTTCCCTCGGGCAGCTCCATCAGCCGGTCGACGATCTGCTGCGGCGTCTGCCGGGAGATCGGCCGACCACACTTCGGGCAGTGCGGACGACCGGCCCGGGCGAACAGTAGACGCAGGTAGTCGTAGACCTCGGTGATGGTGCCGACGGTCGAGCGCGGGTTGCGGTTGGTCGACTTCTGGTCGATCGAGACCGCCGGGGACAGGCCCTCGATGAAGTCGACGTCGGGCTTGTCCATCTGCCCGAGGAACTGCCGGGCGTAGGCCGACAGCGACTCGACGTAGCGCCGCTGCCCCTCGGCGAAGATCGTGTCGAACGCGAGGCTGGACTTTCCGGAGCCGGACAGGCCGGTGAAGACGATCAGCCCGTCACGCGGCAGGTCGAGGTCAACGTCACGCAGGTTGTGTTCGCGCGCACCCCGCACCACGAGACGGTCCGTCATCCGCGTTCCCTCACGTCTTCTCGGCTTCCTCGGCCCACTCGGCTTCCTCGGCCCACTGAGCTTCCTCAACCATCCGGACAACCTGGGCGCGAGCAGCGGCAGTCCCAGCGTACGGATGGCATCCGACACTTCTCGGCCGACCGCGCCCACACGCGCTGAGTTCGGGCCATCGTCCCGAACGCCCGTTCGAGACTAGCGAACCGCGGCGGTGGTTCTCGCGGAGGGGCCACGCCGGGGCCACGGCGGCGGCGAACCCACCCGTCGACCGCGCCGCGCTGCCCACCGGGTCGCGACCGGCGCCCGCGGCCCGCTGCCCGCGCCCGGCCGCAGCGACGATGCCGCGCGGACACATCCCGATTTCCCATACCGTCTGCCGACTATTCGGATCCGTATGCTGTCTATGTTTCATCTGTACGGGAGAAAACGCCGGAGCGGATAACCGGTTGATGCCGCGTGATCTGCGTCATGCCGTTTTTCCGACTCGCCGAAAAGAATCCACCCGCAGGCCTGTCCGACGTGGTTACGGTGAGACCGGTCATCAAGCACGCTGGTCGCCGAAATCACGACGAAGAGCGGCTGGCCGACGCCCGGAGGGCGGAATATTGCACAGCCTGCTTGCGGTCGTCGTCTCCTACGGAGGCTCACCCCACCTGCAGGGGCTGCTTCGCGCGCTCACCGGCGTCGTGGGCTGCCGGGTCGCGCTCGTGGAGAACAAGCTCGGGCGACAACCCGGCATCGTGCCGGACGGGGTGCGCGTCCACGCCGGGCACGGCAACGTCGGCTACGGCGCGGCGGTGAACCTCGCCGTCAGGCGAGCGCTGGAGGCCACCCCTGGCCCCACGCACGCACCATCGGACCCAACCACGCCCGCCGACCCGGCCTTGCCAACCGATCCGACCAGGCCAACCGACCTGACGAGGCCGACCGACCCGGCCAGGCCGACCGACCCGGCCGCGCCGGGGGGCCTGGCCGAACCGCCCGGCCGCGGCCCGGACTGGCTGCTGATCGTCAACAGTGACGTCGCGATACCGGCCGACACCCAGGAAATGCTGCCAAAGCTGCTCGCGCAGGCGGCCCCGGACGTCGACGTGCTCGGTTTCGCGATCCGCTCGCATGACGGCGGCCCCGGGCGCTCGACGGCGGTGCTGCCGACGACGGCGACCAGCGCGTTCACCGCCGTGCGCGGCGAGCCCGCCGCGGTGGCCCGATGGCCAGCGCTGCGGTATCCCGTCGGGGCGTTCTTCGCCGTGCGCACGTCGGCGTTCCTGCGCGTCGGCGGGTTCGACCCGTCGTTCTGGCTCTACTACGAGGAGACGGACCTGTTCGCCCGACTCCTCGCGGCCGGCGGGCGGATCGACTGGTGCGACGGCGCCTGGCCGGTGCTGCACACCGGTGGCGGCACCGCCGGCCGGGACGCGGAGCTCCAGCGTGAGCTCGGCCGGGCCTCCGTGTCCTACGCCGCCCGCCACCGCGCGTCGACCGGCCGCGGCTGGCTGGCGGTGCACGCGGCCCAGCTCGGTCTGCTCGTCGCCCGCAAGGCGGCCCACGGCCGGTGGCCGGACGCCGTCCGCGCCAGCTGGATCCTGGTCGGGGTCGTGCAGGGCGTGGTGCTGCCCCGTTGGGAGCCCGCCACGCGCTCCCGCTGGCACGCGGTGCCCGCGGGCAGCCGGGCCGCGCTCGCCGGCCTCGACGGTGTCGCGGCGGCGCGCCTCGGCGGACGGTCCGCGAAGCCGGTCGCCGCCGGCTGAGCGGCCCAGGCCGGGCCGCGCCGGGCCGCGCCGGGCCGTCGCCGAGCGTCCTCGGGGAGAATGGGGGTGCGGGGAACGTCCGGCGCGGCCACCGGCCGCCGGCGGGGTGCTGGAGGAGCGATGAGTGTGCACGGCTACACCGGTGACGTCACGGTGGGCGGGCCGGCGGACGTCCGGGTGCTGCCCGGGCTGACGATCACCAAGGTCGCGGTCGGCCCGTTCGACAACAACTGCTACCTGCTGCGCTGCACGTCGACCGGCGAACAGCTGCTCATCGACGCGGCGAACGAGGCCGACACCCTGCTGCGCCTGATCGGCGAGCGCGGCCTGGCGACGGTGGTGACCACGCATCGCCACCCCGACCACGTGCAGGCGCTCGCCGACGTCGTCACCGCGACCGGCGCCACCACGGTCGCCCACCCGGACGACGCCGACGAGATCCCGGTGCGCACGGCGACCCTGCTGGGCGACGGCGAGCAGATCCAGGTCGGCGCGGTCGCGCTGCGCGCGATCCACCTGGTCGGCCACACGCCCGGCTCGATCGCCCTGCTGCACGACGCCGACCCGGCCGCGCCGCATCTGTTCACCGGCGACTGCCTGTTCCCCGGGGGGCCGGGGAACACCCGCGGCGACGCGGCCGCGTTCACGTCCCTGATGGACGGCCTGGAGGCCAAGGTGTTCGGCCCGCTGCCGGACACCACCTGGATCTACCCGGGCCACGGCAAGGACAGCACCCTCGGTCACGAGCGCCCGCAGCTCGCCGAGTGGCGGGCGCGGGGCTGGTAGCCCCGAGCCCGAGCCACCCACCCACCCACCCACCCCAAGCCGGCGCCCCAAGCCGGCGCGGCCCTCGCACCCGCCACCGGGCGAAACACGCTGGACCAGGCCACCACCGGCTTGCAGGATGCGGCCATGCCCACCCCAGTGACCCTGCGGGGACACGTCGTCCGCCTCGAGCCCCTGTCCGCGGGCGCCGTCAGCGATCTCCTGGCCGCGGCGACCGAGCCGGCCGGGACCTCCCCGTTCACTCTCATCCCTCAGGACCTCGCCGCGATGACGGCCTACGTGACCGCCGCGCTGGCGGATCAACAGGCGGGGCGCGCGCTGGCGTTCGTCGCGCGCCGGCAGGCCGACGGGCGCGCCGTGGGCAGCACCCGTTTCCTGGACCTCGACTACTGGCCGGGGCAACCGGCCTCGCCGTCGGGATTCGCCGGTGGGTCCGGCGCGGAGATCCCCGACGTGGCCGAGATCGGCAGCACCTGGCTCGCGCCGTCGGCCCGGCGCACCGCCGTCAACACCGAGGCGAAGCTCCTCATGCTCGCCCATGCCTTCGACGGCTGGAACGTCCACCGCGTCACGCTCAAGACGGACGCGCGCAACGCCCAGTCCAGGAATGCGATCGAGCGCCTGGGCGCCCGTTTCGAGGGCATCCGTCGCGCTCATGTGCCGGCGCTCGACGGCACCGTAAGGGACTCCGCCTACTACTCCATCCTGCGCGGCGAATGGCCAGGCGTGCGCGCTCTCCTGCAGAAGCGACTGCGGCCGGTGCGTTGAGCCGAAGCGGGTACGACGGACCGTCCACGGTGCACGCTCGGGACGTCCGCCTCCGCTACTTCCTCGGGAGGCGGACCACCAGTTCGACGCGGCGGTTGAAGGCCTGGCCGGCCGGGTTCGCGGAGCCGTCCGGGTTGGTCTCGAGGACGAGCGGCCGGGTGCTGCCCAGCCCGACGGAGGTGACCGACGCGGCCCGGATCCCGTGGTCGGTGAGGTAGCGCGCGACGGTGGCCGCGCGGCGTTCCGACAGCGGCTGGTTGGTGCCCGCGGAGCCGGTCGCGTCCGTGTGGCCGCGGAGCTGGATGTCGCCGCCCGGGAAGCGCGCGTTGACCAGCCGGATCGTCGCGTCCATCGTGTCCGTGCTGTTGATCACGTCGCTGCCGGTCTCGAAGAGGCCGTCGCTGTTGAAAATCAGGATGAACACCTCGCGGCCGGTGTCGTCCAGCGCCTGGAGGTTCTCGCCGGAGATACCGCTGAGGTCGACGGTGTCGGGCCCGGGCAGCCGGTAGAGCGAGTCGGGAACGAGCGCGGTCCCGTCCTCCGGCGTGTGTGCATAACCGCTGAAGTCGCCGCAGGGAATGCGTAGCATCAGCCCGGCGCCGAAGTCCTGGGTGCCGCAGGTGGGGTCGGCGGTGCCGTCGTCGTCGAGGTCGAACACCCCTTGCTGGGCGCCCGGCGGCAGCGACGCGTCGGCAGCCAGCGTCGCGGTCGGTTCGGGTGCCGGCGCGGCGGCGGTCGCGGCGGTCGGCGCGGTGCTCGACGGGCTGGGCGCGGGTGCGTCCCCGGAGCCCGACGAGCAGCCGCTCGCGATCAGCAGTCCGGCCGTGACCGTCGCCAGCAACGGAAGAGCGATCTTTCGCTCCATCCCGCCCCTCTCCCGAACAACGCGATGGTCGGACATTAGGCGCAGTCGGAGCTCAGACGATCAGCCTGCCGGGTAACCGACAGCTCTGGTGGCTGTCCGTAGACTGAATGCTTATGTCGGTAGTCGACCGGAATCGGTTGGGAAAACTGGTCCAGGCGGAGACCGCCCGGTTCGTCGCGACCCATCCGGCCGCTCGGTCCGCCTTCGAGCGGGCTCGCGGCTCCCAGCTCGCGGGCGTCCCGATGAACTGGATGACGCGCTGGCCCGGCAGCTACCCCGTGGTGGCCGCGGCCGCGGCCGGCAGCCGGCTCACCGACGTCGACGGGCACGACTACGTCGACTTCTGCCTCGGCGACACCGGCGCGATGGCCGGCCACTGCCCGGCGCCGACCGTGGCCGCGGTCGCGGCGCAGGCGGCGGTCGCGATCACGACCATGCTGCCGTCCCCGGACGCCGCCACCGTGTCCGAGCTGCTGCGCAACCGGTTCGGCCTGCCGCTGTGGCAGTTCACCCTCACCGCGACGGACGCCAACCGGTTCGTGCTGCGGCTCGCCCGCGAGATCACCGGCCGGTCGAAGGTGCTGGTCTTCGACCACTGCTACCACGGCACCGTCGACGAGACCGCCGCGACGCTCGACGAGCACGGCGCCGTCGTGCGCCGGCCGGGCAGCCTCGGCCCGCAGGTCGACCTGGCGGCGACCACCCGGGTCGTCCCGTTCAACGACCTCGCCGCCGTCCGCCGAGCGCTCGCCCACGGCGACGTCGCCTGCGTGCTGACCGAGCCGGCGCTGACGAACGTCGGCATCGTGCTGCCCGATGAGGGCTTCCACGCGGGCCTGCGGGCGCTGTGCGACGCGCACGGGGTGCTGCTCGTCATCGACGAGACGCACACGATCTGCGCTGGGCCGGGCGGCTACACCGCCGCCTTCGGCCTGCGGCCCGACCTCCTGACGATCGGCAAGCCCATCGCCGGCGGGATCCCGATCGGCGCGTACGGGATGACAGCCGAGGTGGCCGCCCGCGTGCTGGCGCGGGACATCCCCCAGCTCACGGACGTCAACGGCCTCGACGGCACGCTCGCCGCCAATCCGGTGTCGTTCGCCGCGGCGCGGGCGACGCTCACCGAGGTGCTCACCCCGGCGGCCTTCAGCCGGATGACGGCGCTCGCGGCCCGGTTCGAGGCGGAGGCCGCCGAGCTGTTCGCCGCGGCCGGCCTGGGCTGGCACACGGTCCGCCTCGGCTGCCGGGTCGAGTACATGGCCGGCGCCGGTGCCCGGGGAGACCGGCCGGCGCACGACGGCGCCGAGGCGGCGGCCGCGTTCGACGAGGCGCTCGACGCCTACCTGCACCTGGCGCTGCTGAACCGGGGGGTGCTGATGACCCCGTTTCACATGATGGCGCTGATGTCGCCGGCGACGACGGACGACGACGTCACCGCCCACACCGAGGCCCTGCGCGCGGCGCTTGCCGCCCTGACCGGTTAGCCCGCGGGCACCGGGCCGGGCAGCACCCGCAACCCGGGGGCGTCGTCCCAGCCGGTGACGATGAGCAGGCCGAGCAGCCACGGCGCCACGGCGTGCAGCACGAGGCGGCGCCCGTCGCGGTGCAGGTTGCCCGCCGAGGCCACCAGCGCGCGCAGCCCGCCGACGTCGACCCGGCGCAGCCGGCCCAGGTCGACGCGTACGTCGCCGCGGCCGTGGTGGGCGACCTTCGCCAGCGTGCCGACCAGCGCGGGCAGCACGGAGACGTCGATGTCACCGTCGATGGACAGCATCGGCGGCTCGAAGGTCGCGGCGACGTGCATCGGTCCGGTCTGGATCTCCAGCCGCTCCACGTCGAAGGCCTGGTAGGCGGGCTCGGCCGGGTCCGCATTCCCGGAACCGCCGGCCGGGATCGTCGCGCCGGCGGGTCCCGCCGGCGGCGCTGGGTCGGTGAGGTCGTCGTCGTTCGGGACCGCTCTGACGTCGGGCACGGGTGCCCTCCCCTGTTCCCGCGGGGCCGTCGGTCCCACGGGTCGCGCGGGCCCTCCGACCGGTCGGAACCGTCATCTGCCGAAACTGATTGTCCAACGAACGGGACCGACCGTAAGATTCGTTCGCGCAACGTTTGCCGGTGTCGGCCGGCCGACACCGGCCGCACACCCGTTCTTCCCGGGCATGCGTCCGCCGGCCGGAGGCTGGGACGACCTCGGCCGGCGGACGTCAGCTCCGGGCGCCGGGCCCGGCGGCCTCTTCGGGCGAGTCCTTACCGCATGTCCATGTGCGACCGGTCGCGGGACTGGTGTCGCCGGCCGGAGCCGCCGAACAGCGACGGACCGCCGCCGACACCGCCGGCCCGCCGCCGCACGAAGAACGGCGAGGCGAGCGCGACGAGACCACACGCGACGCCGATCTGGAGAACGTGTCGGATCCAGTCGATTCCGCCGGTGTGGCGCACTCCGATCGCGCTGGCGATGACATTACCGACAAGCGCGCCAATAATACCGAGACAGACGGTCGCCCACAGCGGGACACTTCCCCGCCGCATCAGCGCGCGGGCAAGCAGACCGACGATCGCCCCGCCGATCACGATCCACAGAATTTGGAACACGGCAGCCTCCGACGCCCTCGACGGTGAGGCCACGGGAATACCCGGGCCCCACACCACGGAAACGTCGGCCGCATTGCGCCGAAAACCCGGACAGACTACCGCGAAATGCAATTCTCGCGGCCCGCGACTGCCGTCAACCCGGGCCGGCCGCGCCGCGTCGTCAGCGGCGGTGCGTCAGCCGCGGGCCGGCAGCAGCGGGGCACGGGACAGCAGCTGGATCAGGTCCTTCGCCTCGGCGGGGACCGGCTCGGCGAAGTGGTGCCGGCCGCGCCGGGCACCGTCGTCGACCTCGACGGCGTAGGCGAACCGGTCGGGCCCGGTGGCATCCGCCCGTCCGGGCGCGGCCGGGAGCGCGGCGACCAGCGCACGCAGCCGGTCGGCCTCGGCGGACGGCAGGTCGTCGGTGTCGAGGCCACGGCGCACCGTCCGCCCGGCGAACCCGCCGGACCGCTCCAGCACGACGCGCACCCGCTCGCCCCCGCTCATGCGGCCAGGATCCTCATGCGGTCATTCTCCCCTCCCCCGCGGCCGGCGTGGCCCGCCGGCCGCGGGCCGCGCCGGCGGCGGGGGCTCCGTCAGACCTTGACGCCGACCGCGCGCCAGGCGTCCTGGACGATCTTGCCCGCGTCCGCGTCGAACAGCGACCTGGCCTCGGCGACCGTGATGGTGGCGAACGCGGAGAACGAGGCGTTCGTGCGCAACCGCGACGAACGCAGCGTCTCGTACCAGATCTTGCCCGCCTTCTCCCAGGCATGGCCACCGAAACCGATCGCCACGTTGTAGAAGGCCTTGTTCGGAATCCCGGAGTTCGTGTGCACCCCGCCGTTGTCCGCGCTGGTGCGGACATAGCCGGCCATGTTCGCGGGCTGGTCGTCCTTTCCGAGCACCGGGTCGTCGTACGCCGTCCCGGGCGCCTTCATCGACCGCAGGGCCACGCCCTGCACGCCGGGCGCAAGCAGGCCCTCGCCGATCAGCCAGTCGGCGTCCTCCGCCTTCTGGCCCAGCTTGTACTGCTTCACCAGCGAGCCGAACACGTCGCTGACCGACTCGTTCAGCGCGCCCGGCTGGTTCAGGTAGGCGAGCCCTGCCTCGTCCTCGGTGACGCCGTGGGTGAGCTCGTGGCCGATGACGTCCAGCGAGACGGTGAACCGGTTGAACAGCTCGCCGTCGCCGTCGCCGAAGACCATCTGCTCGCCGTTCCAGAAGGCGTTGTCGTAGTGGTCGCCGTAGTGGACGGTCGCGAGCAGCGCGAGGCCCTCGTCGTCGATCGAGTTCCGGTTGAAGACCGCCGAGTAGAAGTCGAACGTGGCGCCGAGCCCGTCGTACGCCTCGTTGACGGCGACGTCGCTGACCGCGGCCTGGCCCTCGGCGCGCACGGTCGTGCCGGGCAGCGTCTCGGAACCCCTGGCATCGGCGATCGTGCGGCGCGCCGAGGTCGTCGCCGGCACCGGGCGCGGCCGCTTGCGCGCCAGCGACGCCGCCACCTGCGCGTTGTGGGCCCGAACCATGCGGTTGGTGGTGTCCAACGACAGGGTGGCGAGCGCCCAGTCCCGCTGTGTCTCGGTGCCGTTACGAATGATCCGCTCGAGGATGTTCGGCGGGAGGGCGCAGGGCGTCTGCCGGGTGGGCACGATGCTCCGGGGCTCGAGGTGCACGTCGACTCCCTTGTCACGGGTCTCGGGGCCGGCCGGCGGGCCTGCGCCGGCCCAGCCCCCGGATGGTGCGCAACGTGACCGACCCTTCCGTCTCCGCCTGCTGTTGTCCAGACTTCGCGGGACATCTCCGTCTCGACACGATGGCCGCAACGCGCCTCGGGCACCTCGACGCGGCCTTGTGCCGGCCCGGCGCTCGCCGGGGCGCACCCGGCGAGCGCCGGGCCGGACATTCCGGCGAACGCCGTCCTAGGCGCCCCGGCGGGCGGTGCCGGTGAGCCGCACGTAGTCGATGACGGGTTCCGGCAGCCGCTTCGCCACGGCGTCGACGAACCCCGCGTGCTCCTCGGCGGACAGCCGGTCCAGGTCGGCGCCCAGGATGATCGTCTCGAGGAAGAGCCGCAGCGTGCCCGGGTCGTCGAGCCGGGTCGGGTCGGGGTCGAGCGACGTCAGCACGTCGACGAAGCCGGCCGAGCGCAGGCGCGCGGCGGTCTCCTCGGCGGAGGCGAACGGCCACACCGGCGCTCGGTCGGGGACGAGCTCGCCGATCGCCCGCTCGACGGCGGCGATGTTGCCGTGGCCGCCGCAGTCGAAGACGAACTGGCAGCCCGGGCGCAGGACGGCCGCCAGGTTGCGGAACAGCGCGTCGTGATCGGGGATCCAGTGGAACGTCGCGACACTGAACACCGCGTCGACCTGCTCCGGCAGCGGCAGCGGCGCGGTCAGGTCGGCGCGCAGCACGGTGAGGCGGTCGCGCAGGTCCGGCCGGTCGGCGAGCCGGGCGAGCAGCGCGGCGAGCATCTTCTCCGACCCGTCCACGGCGATCACCCGGCCGTCCGGCACCGCCGCCAGCAGCGCGGCCGTGTCCCGCCCGGTGCCCGCGCCCGCGTCGAGCACGGTCTCGGTGCCGGTCAGCCGCAGGCGGCCCAGCGTGCGCTGCCCCCACCGCTCGTGCGGGAGGGGCAGGCTGTCGTATGTCGTGGCGTCCCATTCGCGTGCCATGTCCGCACGCTACATGTTTAGCCTACCTAAATACATGATCCTCACGTACCCGGGAGGCAACTTTCAGTCACCGTGACGGCGGGCCCGGGCGTCGCGGCGGGCGACGAGATCGGCCCACAGGGCGTCGATCTGGGCGTGCAACTCGGCGAGACTGCCCCCGTTGTCCAGCAGCACGTCGGCGACGGCCCGGCGGGCGGCGTCGTCGGCCTGGTTCGCCATCCGCGCCTCGGCCTGGTCGCGGGGCAGCCCGCGGTGCGCCAGCCGCTCCAGCCGCAGCTCGCGCGGCGCCTCGACGACGACCACCACGTCGTAGCCCCTGCCCATCCCCGCCTCGACCAGCAGCGGGATGTCGTGCACGATGATCGCGTCCGGCGGCGGGGCGGCGAACCGGCGGGCCGTCTCCGCCCCGATCAGCGGATGGGTGATGCCCTCCAGCCGCCTGCGCTGCGCCGCGTCCGCAAAGACGATCTTCCCGAGCGCCGCGCGGTCGAGGCTGCCGTCCGGCCGCAGCACGCCGGGCCCGAACGCCTCCACGACCGCCGCGAGCCCCGGGGTGCCGGGCTCGACCACGTCCCGCGCGAGCTGGTCCGCGTCGACGACCACCGCGCCGAGCTGCGCCAGCCGGGCCGACACCGCGCTCTTGCCCGACCCGATCCCACCGGTAAGTCCCACCCTCAGCACGCCGACGAGTCTGCCCTACCCGCCCGGCGGCGGGAACCGGACGAGTCTGCCGGACCGACGGGCATGCTGGACCGGTGGACGAGCAGCCGGCGCCGGTCGAGGCCTCGACCGGCCCCGCACAGGTCGAGGCCCCGACCAAGCCCGCGCGGATCGACGCATCCCCCGGCTCCGTGGCGGGGCGGGCCGCCCGGGTACGCCGGCTGGCCGCCAGGGTGTGGCCGGCCGCGCTGCTCGCCGTCCTGATCGGCGGCGGCGTACTCGGCCTGGCGCTGTCCTCCCGACTGGCCGACCGCGCGCCGCTGCTGCTCGTCGCGCTGCGCCCGACGCCGTCGATCCTGCTGCTGGTCGGCGGGTCCACGCCGGTACTGCCGACGCTGCTCGTCGCGGTGCCGCTGCGGGCGCTGGTCGACGTCTGCTACTTCGGCGTCGCCCGGGCGAACCTGCGCTCGCTCGCGCTGCTGCGCCCCGGCGGCCGGCGGCTGGTGGACGCCCTGTCCCGGCACTCCGCCGAGCGGGCCCTGCTGTACTTCTGCCTGGTCAACACGAACGCGGCGGTGGACGCGGCGCTGGGCGGCGGCGACGTGCCCTGGCGGCGCTTCCTGCGCTTCCTGCTGCCCGGGACCGTCATCTCGACGACGGCGTACCTGCTGGCGGCCCGCGCCGTCGCCCCGTGGGCCCGCGACCTGGTCACCTGGCTGGACAGCCACGCCACCGAGGGCCTGCTGCTCCTGCTCGCCGTCGGCGGCCTGCGCCTCGCCGTCCAGGCCGTCCGGTCGCGTGTCCCGCGGCGCGGCGGCCGTCCCGAGGCCGCCGTGCCCGGCGAACCCCGCTAGCTCGGGACGCCGGGCGCAGGCCGCGGGGCCGGCACGCTTCCGCGCGCCGGCCCCGGGGCGTTCCTCGCCGGGACGGGAGACTCCGTTGTCGTCACATCCCGGCGGCGTCCGGGTCCTAGTCGCCGGTCCGGGCCGGGGCGCTGCCTGCCAGCTCCGGCTCACCGGTCGCCGGGCCGGCCTGGTCCTCGTCCTCGTCCTCGTCGTCGGCCGGCGGCGGCGGCGTCACCAGCGACCAGACGACCGAGGCCACCAGCACCACGCCGATGACACCCAGCGAGACGGCGATCGGCATGTGCACGACGTCGGTCAGCAGCATCTTCGTGCCGATGAAGGCAAGGATCACCGCCAGTCCGGTGCCGAGGTGGTGGAACCGGTCCAGGGCGCCGGAGAGCAGGAAGAACAGCGATCGCAGGCCCAGGATCGCCAGGGCGTTCGCCGAGTAGACCAGGAAGGTCTGGTCGGTGACGCCGAGGGCCGCCGGCACCGAGTCGAACGCGAACAGCACGTCCGCGGTCTCCACCGCGACGAGCACGGCGAGCAGCGGCGTCGCGACGAGCACGCCGGCGCGCCGCAGCACGAAGCGCTGGCCCTGGTACTCGTCGGTGACCGGGATGACCTTGCGCAGCAGCTTGACCGCCCGGCTCTGGCCCGGGTCCACGTCGACGCCGGAGTCCCGCACCATCTTGATCGCGGTGTAGACGAGGAACGCGCCGAACACGTAGATGATGAAGTGGAAGGCGTTCAGCAGCGCCATGCCGCCCGCGATGAACGCGAACCGCAGGACCAGGGCGCCGAGCACGCCGTAGAACAGCACCCGGTGCTGGTACTCGCGCGGCACCCGGAAGTACCCGAAGATCAGCGCGAACACGAAGAGGTTGTCGACGGACAGGCTCTTCTCCAGCAGCCAGGCCGCCGTGTACTCGCCGGCCGCGGCCGGCCCCTGCCAGGCCCAGATCACGAAGGCGAAGCCGATGCCGAGGCTCACCCAGAGCGCGCTCCACAGCGCAGCCTCGCGCAGCTTGATGACGTGGGCCCGGCGGTGGGCGAGCAGGTCGATGGCCAGGAGGGCGACGAGGGCGGCGACAAAGGCTGCCCAGGCCCAGAAGGGGACGTGCACGGCTGTCTCCTAGAGAGTCCGGGTAGTCGGCGGATGACTTTGGTACCGGTCGACCACACCGAGGCGGCGCGTCGACCTGCATCTAGTTCACCCGCTGAAGACCTTCCTGGTCCCGGCAGTTCTGCATCGATGAAGGCCGCATTCGCTATCATCAGCTTGCTGAGACTCGGCAATGACAAGTCCCCGACGAGCCGTGCCGGGGCGCACCCACGCCGGCACGCCCGCGTGCCGGACGGCCGCGGGAGGGAGGACGACCAGTGACCGTCGACGACGAGTTCGGCGAGGCGGCAGGGCTGCCCGAGACGAGCCTGACGCGGCTGCCGCGCGCCGCGGTGCTCGCCGCCCAGGACGCCCGGCTGCCGGCCAGCCTGCTCGGCGACTACCTGCCGGCGCTCGCCTCGGCGGCCCAGACCGGCCGCCGACTCACGATCGCGGAGCTCGCCCGGTTCCGTGAGCTCGGCCAGGCCGCCGCCGAGTCGGGCGCAGCGCTGCGCGCGCTCGTCGACCTCTACCTGTCCGCGACCTGGCGGGCCTGGCCGTCGCTGCCCGCCGCCGACCACGTCGCGGCGCCGCGGCGCCGGACCGGCCCCGAGCCCCCGGCCGCCGAGCGGACCCGGGCCGCCGCCGCGGCGGTGCTGCGGGCCAGCGACGACGCCGTCGCGGCCGTCTGCGAGGGCTACGAGGCGGCCCGGACGGCCCGCGCGAGGGCCGAGGAGTCGCTGCGCCGCGAACTCGTCGACGATCTGCTCACCGGCACCGCCACCGACCCGGGCCTCGTGCTGGAGCGTGCCTTCGCGTTCGGGCTGCGGCTGGAGGCGCCGCACCTCGTCCTGGTCGCCGCGGGGGATCGCCGCTTCGTCGACGGCCGGGGAACGAGCCGGGCGGTCGACACCGCGCTCGGCGTGATCTGCGCGACCCCGCCCCTGGTCGTCGCCAAGGGCGGCCTGCTCGTCTGCGTCGTCCCGCAGGAGACCCCGCCCGGCGGCCGCGCGCAGCCCGAACCGGCCCAGCCGACGGTGCGGACCGCGCCACCGGCCGACGGGCCTGCCGCACGGTTCGCCCCGCTGCCGACCGGCGGCGCCGGTGCCGCGTCGGGAGTGCCGGACGCGGTCGCCGCGCTGGCGGCGGCGCTGGCGAACGTACCCGGGTGGCGCGTCGGGATCAGCCGCGTGCGCACCGGCGTGACGGGCGTGCGGATCGGGTTCGCCGAGGCGGCCGGCGCGGTCGACCTCGCCGACCGGCTCGGCCTGTCCGGCCAGGCCGTGCACACCGACGACCTGCTCATCTACAAGGTGCTGCTGCGCGACCGGGAGCCGCTCGCCGAGCTGGTGGAGACCGTCCTCGGGCCGCTACGGGACGCCCGCGGTGGCCCCGGCCCGCTGCTGGAGACCCTGGACGCCTACTTCGCTACCGGCGCCATCGCCCTGGCCACCGCCCGCCGCCTGCACCTCTCGGTCCGCGCGCTCACCTACCGCCTGGCCCGCATCCACCAGCTCACCGCCCATGACCCGACCGACCCCGCCGACCGCTACGTCCTGCAGACAGCCGTCATCGGCGCCCGTCTGCTCAGCTGGAACGGCACCGACTAGCAAACACCCAGAACGAAAGCGCCCCCGCCGGCGAACCGGCAGGGGCGCTTCCCGTCAAGCCATCCCCACGACGACCCCAAGAGGGGTGTCAGGGGGCAAAGCCCCCTGACTGTGGGGTCCGGGGCTCGGCCCCGGAGTCACATCGAGGTGACGGACCCCGGCGAAGCCGCCCACAGGGCGGCGAACAGGGGTCCGCTCCGTCAGCCGCGTCCGAACTGCTCGCGCAGGCGGCGGAGGGCCTCCTCGTCGATGGCCAAAGCCGGCTGCTGCGACTCGGAGGTGTAGGAGCTCGGCGCGACCGCGGCGGCCTCGGCCTCGCGGGCGGCGCGGATCTGCACCTGGTGCGCCTCGAAGCGGGACTGGGCCTCGGCGTACTGCCGCTCCCATTCCGTCTGCTGCTCCTCGAAGCCCGGCAGCCATTCGCCCGTCTCGGGGTCGAAGCCCTCGGGGTAGACGTAGTTGCCCTGCTCGTCGTACTTGGCTTCCATGCCGTACTGGCTCGGGTCGAACGTCTCGCCGTCGCCCGCGAGCCCGGAGGCCTTGTTCGCCTGCTTGAGCGAGAGGCTGATCCGGCGCCGGTCGAGGTCGATGTCGATGACCTTGACGAGGATCTCGTCGCCGACGTTGACGACCTGCTCCGGGATCTCCACGTGGCGCTCGGCCAGCTCGGAGATGTGGACCAGACCCTCGATGCCTTCGTCGACGCGGACGAACGCGCCGAACGGCACGAGCTTGGTGACCTTGCCGGGCACGACCTGGCCGATCGCGTGCGTCCGGGCGAACTGGCGCCACGGGTCTTCCTGCGTCGCCTTCAGCGACAGCGAGACCCGCTCGCGGTCCAGGTCGACGTCGAGCACCTCGACGGTGACCTCCTGGCCGACCTCGACGACCTCGGACGGGTGGTCGATGTGCTTCCAGGACAGCTCGGAGACGTGCACCAGACCGTCGACCCCACCGAGGTCGACGAACGCGCCGAAGTTGACGATGGAGCTGACGACACCCTTGCGGATCTGACCCTTGGCCAGCTGCGAGAGGAACTCGGAGCGGACCTCGCTCTGCGTCTGCTCCAGCCACGCCCGGCGGGACAGAACCACGTTGTTGCGGTTCTTGTCCAGCTCAATGATCTTGGCCTCGAGCTCGCGGCCCACGTAGGGCTGGAGGTCGCGGACGCGGCGCATCTCCACCAGCGACGCGGGCAGGAAGCCCCGCAGCCCGATGTCGAGGATCAGACCACCCTTGACGACCTCGATGACGGTGCCGGTGACGACGCCGTCCTCCTCCTTGAGCTTCTCGATCGTGCCCCAGGCGCGCTCGTACTGTGCGCGCTTCTTGGACAGGATCAGCCGGCCCTCTTTGTCCTCCTTCTGGAGGACGAGAGCCTCGACGTGGTCGCCGACCGAGACGACCTCATGCGGGTCCACGTCATGCTTGATCGACAGCTCACGGGACGGGATGACACCCTCGGTCTTGTAACCGATGTCCAGCAGCACCTCGTCGCGATCCACCTTGACGATGGTGCCGTCGACGATGTCACCGTCGTTGAAAAACTTGATCGTCTTGTCGACGGCGGCGAGGAAGTCCTCGGCCGAGCCGATGTCGTTGACCGCGACCTGTGGGGTGGTCGGGCTTTGCGGGCTGGTCACGGTCTCCACGGGTCGAACGTCGGTGGTGCTCGTCAAGGGGTCGGCTCCGGCTAGGGGTTGACGTCAGCGCGAGAGCCGGGTCGAACCGCCGGGACGGAGGGACAGAGAACGCGCTACAACTGCGCTCGCTCAACGACGTTGCGCTGACAACGACACTGTCAGAACCGATAACGACTGCTCGAGTGGATCTGCTCGGTCCGAGACCCACAGACCCTCGTGCTGAGTCCAGTCTAGGGAAGCCCCTCCGGCGAGGTCAACGGGAGTCGCCAATGGGCGCGCGCGGCGCCGGCCAGCCGACGCCGCGGGTCGGACGAAGACCCATATGGCGGGCCGGGAGACGGGCCCGTGGAGCAGTTCGCGAGCTCAGCCGCCCGCGCCGCGCTGGCCGCCCGGACGTGGCCCCGCCGACCGGCTGTCCGGCTGGCTCCCGCGCTGGCCGCCCGAACCGCGACCGGTGGGCGCGGGATTGCCCGAACCCTGACCACCGCCGCGGCTCACGCTGTGCCGCCCGCCGATCCTATCGGGTTGGCGCGGCTCGGGACGAGGCGGGACGGTCGTCTCGGCCGCCGCGCCGACGAGCGCGCCGGCCCGGATGGGCGCAGGTGGCGAGCCGGGCGCCGGCGCCGTCGGGGTCGGCGCGGTCTCCGGCGCCGGGACGGCCCGCGCCGGCGGGACCGTCGACGCCGCCGCGGGAACCGGGCCCCGGCTCGGCCGGTTGCGCCAGCGGCGGGCCCAGTCCCGCGCCAGGTTCTGGCAGGGTCGCTCGACGAGGTAGTAGGTGAGCGTCGCGAGCGCAATGGTGATCACCACGACGACCGCGAAGAACGGCAGGAACGAGACCTGCCAGATCTTCCAGCCGCTGCGCGCCATCACCACGTCGATGACGGTCTGGTGCCACAGGTAGATGCCGTACGAGATCGAGCCGAGGAAGGTCATCACCCGGCTGGCGAGGAAGCGGCGCACGACCCCCCGCCGCTGCGGGCCGAACACCGCCGGCAGCAGCAGGAAGAAGCCGAACAGGCCGTAGAACAGGTGCTTGCCGAGGTCGGTGCGCACGGTGGCGTCGTAGATCGGCCACAGCGGCAGGCCGATCCGCTTGCTGGCGACCCAGTAGCAGACGGCGGCGAGCAGCCAGCAGGCCGTGCCGGAGAACGGCAGCGTCGACCAGCGCGGCTGCCGGCCCTGCCGCCCGTACCAGGCGGAGACGACCGCGAGGAACATTCCCAGCGAGAACAGGTCCCACCACACCGGCAGCCAGATCGACCAGCCGTCCGCCGGCCCGGACTCGGTGCCGATCATCCGCCAGTGAATCAACGTTCCCAGCAGGTACAGCCCGGCGACGCCGGTCAGCTCCAGCCACAGCTGGGTACGCGGCGCGCGCACTCGCCGGCCGAACATCCAGGCGTAGAGCGGGACGAACAGGTAGAACGCGACCTCGACGTCGAGCGTCCACGCCTGGCTGAGGCCCTGCAGCGCCCAGGACTGCCGGTAGCCCTGCAGGAACAGCAGGCACTGCACCAGCCCGGTGATGTTCGAGACGATCATCTTGTCGGTGACGACGACCAGGCTGATCACGAAGACGAGCCAGTACAGCGGGACGATGCGCATGAACCGGCGCAGCAGGAAGCCGGCGACCTCCGGCACGTCCCGGCCGCCGCCGGCCTCGGCGAGCGCGAAGTGCCGGGCGACGAACGGCCTGTACAGCAGGAAGCCCGAGATCAGGAAGAAGACCGCGACGCCGATTTCGGCCCGCGCCGCGTACGGCCCGAACGGGGTCCGCAGCGTCAGCGTGGTCATGAAGCCGGTATGCACGACGATGACCAGCAGCGCCGCGATGCCGCGCAGCCCGTCGAACCCCGGGAAGATCGTCGTGTCCCGGCGGGGGGTGACCGGCGCCAGCAGGGCGGCCGCGTCCGCGGGGGCGGGTGGCGCCCCGGACACGACGGTGGTGTCGCCGTCGACCGCGACGGTCGGCGGGTCGTCCGCGCGCCCGAGCTGGTGAAGCCCCGCCCCGGTCATGGCGCGGGCCGGGGGTGGCTGCGGACCGGCACCGTCGCAAGGTACCAGCCGCCGGCGGCGCCGCCGCGGGCACGGCGGGGCGGGCAACCACTGGAGACCACGGACAAACCGACCGTGATCTCCGCGCCCGGGCGGCTCATCCGGTGGGTGCCGGCGCCCCGGCCGGGGCCGGATCCGGCGCCGCCCGCCCGGGCCCGCTGCCGCCGTGGCGGCCGCGGGGCACGCTGTGCCGGCCATGGGGCACGAGCTGGGCCCGGATCGAGGCGAGCGCGATGGCGGCGAGCAGCACGACGGCGGGCTCCGCGACGGCCCGGAACCGGCTGGTGCCGTAGACCATCGTGGACGCGAAGGTGAGCGCCCCCGGCAGCGCTATCAGCGGCAGCAGCAGGGCCCGGCGCCGGCGCAGCAGCACCGCGCCGACGACCCCGGCGGCCAGCAGCGCCCACAGGGAGTAGAGCGCGGCCGTGTTCAGCCCGACCGGCCGGGCCTCGATCGTGTCGAACCGGATCTGCTGGAAGGGCCGGAACACCCCCCAGGTGCGCCCGGCCCTGGCGAGGGCGACCTTGGGCAGCTCGTCCTTGTGGTCGCCGATGTACCGGTAGGCCGCCTCGCGGTAGTAGACGTCGCGCTCGGAGCGCTCGATCGGCGGGTCGGGGATCTTCGTGATGCAGCCGAAGTCCCACCAGCCGAGGAAGGTGCCGTGGTAGGTCGGCTCGCAGTGCGTGACCGCGAGCGTGCTGCCGAGGCCAGTGGACAGGTACTCGGGCTGCTGGAACCGGCTGAGGTTGTAGACCGCCCACGGCGCGATCGCGAGGACGCAGGCCGCCCCGGCGGCCGCGAGCAGCGCGATCCGGCGGCGCCACGACGCGCGCGCGCCCGCGCCCGGGCCCGTCGCCCTGGCCGCACCGTCGCCCGCGGGCTCGCCCGGCGGCCGCGGTGCCCGCGCCAGCAGGACGAGCGGCGTCACCAGGAAGACGGCGAGCAGCAGCAGCTCCGCCCGGGCCAGCGCCGCCGCGGCGGTGGCCACCCCCAGCAGGGCGGCGTCGAGGAATCCGCGCCGGTCCCAGAAGCGGTAGGCGAGCCACAGCACCGCCGAGCAGGCGAGGATCCCGGTCGTCTCCGACATCAGCAGCGGGTCGTTGATCCACATTCCGGGGTAGACCGCGGCGAGCCCGCCGGCGACCAGCCCGGCCGCCGGCCCCGCCGCCCGCCGCCCGGTCAGCGCCACGAGCAGGATCGCCAGCGTGCCGAGCAGGCAGTCGAACACCTGGTGCTCGAGGAACGTGGTGAGGCCGACGACCGACGGGATCGCGAGCAGCGCGCTGGTGAGCGGCGGGTGCTGGGCGTCGGCCACGTATCGGTGGTTCAGGTCCAGCTCGTACGGGTCCGGCCAGCCCCGCCCGTGGGCGAACAGGTTGGCTGCCTCGTGGTAGTACAGCGGGTCGCCGCGGACGATCGCCGGGTGCATCCAGCCGAACAGGTACGTCAGCCGCACGCCGAGACCGACCACCAGGATCAGCGCCAGCAGCAGCCACCAACGCCGGTCGCGGGGCCGGGCGGCGCCCGGCCCGGCCCGCTGCGCCGGAACCGACGTCACAGCGCTCTCGGTCACGGCCGGAAGGTACCAAGCGCCTTACCGTCATCTGAGCGCGATAGGTGTGACGATGTGCCTTCGACGCGACCGGGCGACCCGGCCGGCGGGCCGCGCGCGAGAATGGCCGCGCCGCACCCGACCGGGGACGCGCGGGGCGCCGTCACGCAGCGCCGTCACGCAGCGGCGTCACCGGGCGGTCCGGCCGAGGACGCGCGCGCCGGACCGCGCCGGGGCTGACGCATACTTCGCAGAGCGGTCAGCCGGACGCGGGCCGCCCAGCAGCACAGGCGGATGAGCGGGAGGAGGCCCGGCTGAGCGGCAAAGACGCTGACACCGTCCGGATCTCCGACGCCGCCCGCTACCGCGCCCAGCAGTCCCGGCAGCCCGACGACGGGCGAGCCGGCGACGACGAGCGCGACGGTCGGGCACGCGCGGACGAGCACCGCGACGGCGACGCGCCCGCAGCGGCCCGCGGCGACGCCCGCGACCGCGACGCGGGCCCGGCCGACGGCGAACGCGGCGAGCGGGGCGTCGGCACGGGCCCCCGCCGCGGCGACGGCGCCCGCACGGCCGCGGAGCGGGAGCCCGCCCGGCGACGCGTCGCTTCGGCCGGCGGCGTCCCGTCGGCTGGGGGCGCCGGTTCGGCTGGCGACGGCCGGGCGGACAATGGCCGCAACGTCACCCGCCGGGAGGGCACCCGCCGCGACGGCGCCCGCAGGGACGACCGCCCATGGGCGAAGTACGGGCCCCCGGGGCCCTACCGCGGCGACTCCTCCGGGTCTCGCGCTGCGCGCGGCGGCAGCGGCTCCGGCGACCGGCAGGGCGGGCGCGACCGGGACCGCCGGGACGACGTGGCGGACACCGCCCAGCACACCGTCGCGCTGGCGCGCGGCGCGATCGAGCGGGAGGCCGCCGAGCGCGAGGGTGTCGACCGCGGCGCGGACCGCGGCGCCCACGACCGCGCGCCGGACCCGGTGTACACCCGGCGGCCGCCCCGGCAGCGCGCCGCCGACCCCGACGACGCGATCGAGAACCTGGAGCCGGAGCCCAGGACCGCGGGCCTGATGCTGCTGGACCCGCGGGCGGCGCCGGCGTCGACCGCGATCGGCCCGGCGGACTCCGACACCACGGGCACGTTCCTCGCGCCGATCGTGCACTCCCCCGGGCTCGACGGCCTGCGCGCGCTCGCGGTGCTCGCCGTGATCGCGTACCACGCCGGGCTGTCCTGGGTGCCCGGTGGCCTGCTGGGCGTGGACACGTTCTTCGTGCTCTCCGGGTTCCTGATCACCGGCCTGCTGGTCGCCGAGTACCGCGCGACCCGCCGGATCGACCTCAAGGACTTCTGGGTGCGGCGGGCCCGCCGGCTGATGCCGGCGTTGCTGCTCCTGCTGCTCGCGGTCTCGGCGTACGCCCGGTTCCTGGCCGCGCCCGGCGACATTCCCAAGATCCGCCTCGACATCCTGGCGTCGGTGTTCTACGTCGCCAACTGGCGGTTCGCGCTGTCGAACCAGAGCTACTTCGACCATTTCTCGGCGCCGTCGCCGTTGCTGCACACCTGGTCGCTGGCGGTCGAGGAGCAGTACTACGTGCTCTGGCCACTCGTCGTCTTCCTGGTGATGCGGCACAGCGCGCGCACGGTCGACAAGTGGAGGGGCCAGCGGCGCAAGGCGCAGTCGACGGCGCTCGCGGTCGCGGTGCTCGGCGCCGAGGTGAGCGCGCTGGTCGGCATCGGCCTGCTGCTCGTCGGCGTCGACGCGTCGCGGATCTACTACGGCACCGAGGTCCGGGTCCAGGCGCTGCTGACCGGCGCGGCGCTGGCGGTCTGGCGGGCGCAGCGGCGGTCGGGGTTCACCGCACGCGGCAAGCGGGTGCTCGGGTATGCCGGCGCCGTCGCACTGGTCGCGCTGATCGCCCTGTGGGCGACGGTCGACGGCCAGGCGCGCGGGCTGTACGCGGGCGGCTTCCTCGGGGTCGCGATCGTCGTGGCGGTGCTGGTCGCGGCGATCGTCGAGGTGCCGGGCTCGGCGGTGGCGAAGGTGCTGTCGATCGCGCCGCTGACCTACGTCGGGAAGATCTCCTACGGCCTGTACCTGTGGCACTGGCCCGTCCTGCTGACGCTGACCGCGGGCCGGACCGGCCTGCACGGCCCGGTGCTGCTCGTCGCCAGGATCGCGCTGACGATGACCTGCACGCTGCTGTCGTTCTACCTGGTCGAGAACCCGATCCGGCGGCGGCAGCTGCGCATCCCCAAGCCGGCCCTGACCACGCCGGCGGTGATGGCCGGCGTGGTCGCCGTGGCCATCCTGGCGACGAGCACGCAGGCGACCACCGCCCGCAGCCCCGCGGACCTGGAGAAGCTCGCCGCCCGGGTGCAGGCGGGCGGGGCGCTGCCGACGGCGGCCCCGGACGCGCAGGGCAACCGGCCGTTGCGGATGCTGATCGCGGGCGACTCACTGGCGACGACGCTGATCGGCAGCCAGTTCGGCGAGGTGGCCGCGTCGCTGAACGTGCAGCTCGCGGACGCCTCGATGCTCGGCTGCGGGGTGGCCCGGCTGCCGGAACGGAAGCTCGACGGCAAGGCCGGCCCGACGACGATCGGCTGCGACCAGTGGCCGGACCGGTTCGCCAAGCGGGTGGACGAGGTCAAGCCGGACGTGGCGGCGCTGCTGGTCGGCCGGTGGGAGGTCACCGACCAGCTGCTGGACGGCCGGTGGACCCACATCGGCGAGCCGGACTTCGACGCCTACCTGGCGTCGCAGCTCGACCTGGCGATCACGACGCTGTCCGCCGGCGGGGCGAAGGTGGTGCTGTTCACCACACCGGCGGTCGCCGCCCGGGAGGGGCCGAACGGCTCCCAGTACCCGGAGACGAGGCCGGAGCGGGTGGCGCGGTTCAATCAGGTGCTGCGGGCCGCGGCCGACCGGCACCGGGACGTCGCCACGGTGTCGGATCTCAACAGGGTGCTCACGCCGGGCAACCGATACACCGATCACGTGAACGGCATCCTGACCCGGGACGACGGCGTGCACATTACGGCGGCCGGCGGGCGCATCGTCGGTCAGGCGCTGCTTCCGGCGATTGTTGGGCTGGTTCGTCCGACAGGCGCGGATCGTGCTCCGGTGGCGTCTCCCACGTCCCCCGGCTGACCTGCGCGCATTACCGAACGCTAACCTTTCCGACGGCAGCGTGCCGCACTCAGACAGGAGGGTCATCGTGCCCCGAGCGCTCATTACAGGGATCACCGGCCAGGACGGCCTGTACCTGGGAGAGCTGCTCACGGCCAAGGGCTACGAGGTGTTCGGACTGGTCAGAGGCCAGTCGAACCCCAAGGTGGCCACCGTCGAGCGGATCATTCCTGGCGTCCAGCTGCTGGAAGGCGATCTCACCGACCTGTCCTCGCTGATCGGCGCCGTGGAGATCTCCCAGCCGGACGAGGTCTACAACCTCGGCGCCATCTCGTTCGTCGGACTCTCCTGGAAACAGGCTGAGCTGACCGGCGAGACGACCGGGATGGGTGTGTTGCGAATCCTCGAGGCGCTGCGGATCACCGCCGGCAGCGACGCCTCCCGGGTGCGCTTCTACCAGGCGAGCTCGTCCGAGATGTTCGGCAAGGTCCGGGAGACGCCGCAGCGGGAGACGACGCCCTTCCACCCGCGCTCGCCCTATGGTGTCGCGAAGACCTTCGGGCATTACCTCACCGTTAACTACCGCGAGTCTTACGACATGTTCGCCTGCTCGGGGATGCTGTTCAACCACGAGTCGCCGCGGCGCGGAATCGAGTTCGTCACCCGAAAGGTCACCCGGGCCGTCGCCCGGATCGCCCTCGGACTGCAGGACTCGATCACCCTGGGCAACCTGGAGTCCCGGCGCGACTGGGGCTTCGCCGGCGACTACGTCGACGCCATGTGGCGGATGCTCCAGCAGGACGAGCCGGACGACTTCGTCATCGCCACCGGCGAGACGCACTCCATCCGGGAGCTGCTGGCCGCCGCGTTCGCCCGGGTCGGCATCGACGACTGGGAGCCGTACGTCAAGCAGGACCCGCGCTTCTTCCGGCCGGCCGAGGTCGACCTGCTGGTGGGCGACCCGCAGAAGGCCATGGACGAGCTGGGTTGGAAGCCGACCGTCACCTTCACCGCCCTCGTCGACATGATGGTGGACGCGGACCTCGCGCTGGAGCGGGAGACCGCGGGGCAGGCGCTGACGATTCGGTGACCGGTCCTCGGTTCGGCGTGACCGCCCCGGCCATGAGTGCCTGGGCGCAGCGCCGTGCACCGATGGCCCGCTCGGCCCGGCCGGGGACAACTGCGTCCCCGGTGGCAGCGAGAGCGCGACCGGCCGCGTCGGGCGACAGTAACAACATGCCACGGCGTCTCTACGTTCCGCCGCGTGCGGCGCCGCCGTCCCGTCCGGAAGGCCCGGCAGGCCCCCCGGCCCCGGGGCCGGCCGCACCGCCCGCCGCGCAGCTCGCCGGCGCCGGCCGGCTGCGCGGCGCGGTGCGCGGGGCGACGCCGCTGGCAATCGCCGGCATGCTCGCGAACGTGGCGAACCTGGGCGTCACCCTCGTCATCGCGCGCGCGATGAGCACCCGCTCGTACGGGGCGACCGCCCAGCTGTTCGCCCTTTTCATGATCGTCTCGATGCCCGGCAGCGCGCTGCTGGTCGGCGTCGTGCGCCGCGTGACCGCCTGGACGCGCACCGGCCGGGCCGACCTGGTCGCCGGCTGGGCCGCCCGGGTGCGCCGCGCCGGGCTGCGCGGCGTCGTCGCCGTCGCGGTCGTGGCGGTGGTGGTGCGCTGGCCGCTCGCCGACGTGCTGTCGCTGCCGGGGCCCGGCGGGGTCGCCGAGACGCTCACCGCCGGCGCCGCCTGGTGCCTGCTGTGCGTCGACCGCGGGCTGCTGCAGGCGGCCCACCGCTACCGCGAGCTGGCCACGAACCTGCTGGTCGACGCGACCGTCAAGGGCGTGGCGACGGTCGGGCTCGTGGTGGCCGGGCTAAGCCAGACCGGCGCGGCCGTGGCCGTGCTGCTGGGCGTGCTGGCCGCGCTCGCCCACGCCCGCCGCGCGCTCGGCCGCGCCGCCGGGAACGCGCCCGCGACCGCACCGGCCCAGCCGCCAGGCCCGCCCGTCGCGCGCCAGCGCCGGCTGGCCGTGGAGCTGGGTGCCGCGCTGACGGCGCTGGCGTTCCTCGCCCTGCTGCAGAACATCGACGTCCTGATCCAGGGCCGGCTGTCGCCGGGCCAGTCGGGCCAGTACGCGGCCGTCTCCGTCACCTGCAAGGTGCTGATGTTCGGCGCGGTCGTGCTGGCCGGGTTCCTGCTGCCGGAGGCGGCCGACCGCCGCCAGCTCGGCGAGCACGCCCTGCACCAGCTCGGCGCGACGCTCGCGATCCTCGCGCTGCCCGCCGCGGCGCTGCTGGCGGCCGCGTTCGTCGCCCCGTCGACGCTGTTGTCCCTGGCCTTCGGGCCGCGTTTCACCGACGCCTCGGCCGCCCTCCTCCCCCTGGCCGCGGCGATGACCTGTCTCGGAGCAACCGTGCTGTTCACCCACTACCTGCTGGCCCTGGGCTCGCGCGCCGTGCTGGTCGCGCTGGGGCTCACGGCCGCGGCCGCCGCCGGGCTGATCTCGCTCGCCGACGGGTCGCCGGTCACCACCGCCCGGATGGACCTCGCGGTCCAGGCCGTGCTCGCGGCGGTGACCGGGCTGCTCGTCGCCCGCGCCGTGCGCCGGACGATGTCGCCGACCGGCGCCGGCCGCGCCACCGAGGCCACCACGACCGAGGCCGGCCCGGGGGTGGCGACCGCATGAGCACTCTCGACGAGGGCACGAGCCGTCCGGCCACGGTCGGCCGGCTGGAGAGCATGAGCCGGCTCGCCGGCGCCGTCGGGCTCGCCGAGCCGCGGCGGGCGCCGTGGATCGAGGCGCGCGAGCCCACCCTGGCCGAGCTGGTCGAGCGCTCGGGCCTGCGCCGGGTGCACATGCTCGCCTGGCGGGACCTGGACGACCCCGAGGCCGGCGGCTCGGAGCTGCACGCCGACAAGGTCGCGGCGGCCTGGGCGGCGGCCGGCGTCGACGTGAGCATGCGGACGGCGCACGCCCCGGGCCATCTGGAGACCGCGACCCGCAACGGCTACTCGGTCGTCCGCAAGGCCGGCCGGTACATGGTGTTCCCGCGCTCGGCGATCTCCGGCGCGCTCGGCCACGGCGGCCCCTGGGACGGCCTGGTGGAGATCTGGAACGGCATGCCGTTCTTCTCGCCGGTGTGGGCGCCCTGCCCGCGGGTGGTGTTCCTGCACCACGTACACGGCGAGATGTGGCGGATGGTCCTCAAGCCGCCGCTGGCGAAGATCGGCGAGACGCTCGAGAGCACGATCGCGCCGCCGCTCTACCGGCGCACCCGGATGCTGACGCTGTCCGAGTCGTCCCGCCGCGAGATCGTCGAGATGCTCGGGCTGCCGCCGGCGAACGTCTCCGTCATCCCACCGGGCATCGACGAGGGCTACCGGCCGCTCGGCGAGCGCTCGCCGCACCCGCTGGTGCTGGCCGTGGGCCGGCTGGTGCCGGTGAAGCGGTTCGACCTGCTCATCGACGCGCTGGTGCGGCTGCGCCAGGAGCAGCCGACGCTCGAGGCGGTCATCGTCGGCGAGGGCTACGAGCGCCCGGCGCTGGAGGCGCAGATCCGGGCCGCGCGCGCCGACGACTGGCTGAAGCTGCCGGGCCGGGTGGACGACGACGGCCTGCTCGCGCTGTACCGGCGGGCCTGGGTGCTGACCAGCGCGTCCGCCCGCGAGGGCTGGGGCATGACGATCACCGAGGCGGCGGCCTGCGGCACGCCGTCGGTCGCGACGAACATCGCCGGGCACACCGACTCCGTCGCCGACGGCCTGTCCGGGCTGCTCGTCGAGCCGCGCGACCTCGCCGGCGCGCTCGGCCGGGTGCTCGGCGACCGGGAGCTGTACGACCGGCTGGTGGCCGGCGCGCTGGCGCACGCCGCGACATTCACCTGGGCGAACACGGCCCGCCAGACCTACGCGGCCCTCGTGCAGGAGGCCGGGAAGCACCAGCGCCGCGCCCCCCGCCCCGGCGGGCTGGACCGGCTGCACGGGCCGCTGCGGTGACCTTGACGGAACAGGACCCGGGCGGCCCCGCCGGGAACACCGGCCCCGGCGCAACGGCCGGGGCCGGGACCGCCGAAGCCGGCACCGCCGCGACCGCGGCAGCGTCGAGCGGCGCGGAGGAGCGGCGGGGGTTGCGCAGCTGGCGGCCGCGGCGGCCGTCGTGGGCGACGCTGCTGCTCGCCGCCGTCGCCTACCTGCCGCTGCTGCGCACCTCGCCCGGCCGGATCGGCGCCGACACGAAGGCCTACCTCTACCTGGACCCGGGCCGGCTGCTGCGCCGCGCGGTGTCGATGTGGGACCCCGGCGTCGGCATGGGCACGGTCACCCACCAGAACATCGGCTACCTGTTCCCGCAGGGCCTCTGGTACTACGTGCTGGACCTGGTCGGCCTGCCGGACTGGGTCGCGCAACGACTCTGGACCGCGACCATCCTGTTCGTCGCCGGCGCCGGCGTGCTGTTCCTGCTGCGTTCGTTCGGCTGGCCCGACCGGTACGCCGTCGTCGCCGCGTTCGGCTACATGCTCACGCCGTACTCGCTGGAGTACGAGGCGCGGATCTCGGCGATCCTGCTGCCCTACGCCGGCCTCGGCTGGTTCATCGGCATCACCGTCCGCGGCCTGCGCGAGGCCGGGGAGGGCAAGGGCAGCTGGCGCGGCGCCGAGGCGTGGCGCTGGCCGGCCGCGTTCGCGCTGGTGGTCACGTCGGTCGGCAGCATCAACGCATCCAGTCTGATCCTGATCCTGCTCGCGCCGATGCTGTGGGTGCCGTTCGCCATCTGGGGCACCCGGGAGACGACGGTGCGGGCCTCGGCCGGCCTGATCGGCCGCGCGGTCATCATGACGATCCTGGCCAACGCCTGGTGGGCGGCCGGGCTCTACACCCAGGCCGGCTACGGGCTGAACGTGCTGGCGTTCACCGAGACGGTCAAGACGGTCGCCAGCAGCTCGCAGGCGTCCGAGGTGCTGCGCGGTCTGGGCAACTGGTTCTTCTACGGCGAGGACGCGCTCGGCCCGTGGATCACTCCGGCGGTCGGCTACACCCAGGCCCTGTGGCTGCTGACGGTGAGCTTCGCCGTGCCGCTGCTGGGGCTCGCCGCCGCCTCGCTGATCCGCTGGGGCCATCGCGCCTACTTCGTCACCCTCGTCGTGCTGGGCACCACCGTCGCCGTCGGCGTCTACCCGTACGACGACCCGTCGCCGCTGGGCCGGTTCTTCCGCGACTTCGCCGAGGGCTCGACGGCGGGTCTGGCGCTGCGCTCGCTGCCGCGCGCCGTGCCGCTGGTGGTGCTCGGCCTGTCCGTGCTGCTCGCGGGCGCACTGGCCGCGTTCACCGAGCGCGCCGTGGCCCGCGCCGCCGCCGGCCGCGCGGGCGGCGCCTCGGCTGGCCGCCGACGCAGGCAGGGCCTGGTCTTCAGGCCCCGGCCGGGCGCGGCGCTGCCGACGGCCGTCACCCTCGTCGTGCTGGCGCTGCTCGCCCTGGACATGGCGCCGCTGTTCCGCGGCCAGTTCCTGGAGTCGGGCCTGCAGCGGCCGGAGAACGTGCCGGACTACGAGCAGGCGCTCGCGAACGACCTGGACGCGAAGGGCGACGCCACCCGGGTGCTCGAGCTGCCCGGCGCCGACTTCGCGCACTACCGCTGGGGCTCGACGCTCGACTCCGTCACCTACGGCCTGATGGACCGGCCGACGGTGCAGCGCGAGTTGGTGCCCTACGGCGAGGCGGGCAGCGTCGACCTGGTCCGCTCGCTCGACCGCCGGCTGCAGGAGGGCGTCTTCGAGACGTCGTCGCTCGCCGACGTCTCGAAGCTGATGGGCGTCGGCGACGTCGTGCTGCGCGGCAACAACCAGTACGAGCGCTTCCGCGGCCCGCGGCCGCGCGCCGACTGGGAGCTGTTCACCTCGCCGCTGCCGAACGGCCTGGACAAGCCGAAGACCTACGGCCCGCCGGTCACCGAGACGACGTCGATCCCGTATCTCGACGAGATCACCCTCGGCACCGACCCGGCCGTCCCCGACCCGCCGACGCTTGCCGACTTCGCGGTGCAGGACCCGACGCCGATCGTCCGGCCGGCCACCACCGGCCGCCCGCTGCTGGTCAGCGGCAACGGTGAGGCCCTCGTCGACGCGGCGACCACCGGCCTGCTGGACGACGTCGTGTCCGGCAACCGGACCGTGCTCTACACGGCCGCCCTCGCCAAGGACCCGGGCGGGCTGAACCAGGCCCTCGCGGACGGCGCCGAGCTGCTCGTCAGCGACTCGAACCGGCTGCGCGCCGAACGCTGGACCGGCATCCGGGAGAACTTCGGCTACGTCGAGCAGCCCGGCGTCGCGCCGCTGAAGAAGGACCCGGACGACAACCGGCTGCCGCTGTTTCCGGACCAGACGACGGCGAACCAGACGGTGGCCGTGCTCACCGCCCCCGGCGAGCAGGCCCAGGTCGCCGCGGTGACCGCGTCCAGCTACGGCAACACGTTCGCCTACGGCCCGGCCGACCGGCCGGTGCACGCGATCGACGCGGACCTGACGACGGCGTGGCGGGTCGGCGCGTTCACCGACCCGGCGGGCGAGAGCTGGCAGACGACGCTTTCCGAGCCGACCACCACCGACCATGTCCGGCTGGTCCAGCCGCTCACCGGCCCGCGCAACCGGTGGATCACCCGGGTGACGATGTCCTTCGACGGCGGCGCGCCGGTGACCGCCGACCTCATCGACGGCTCCCGCACCGAGGCGGGCCAGGTCATCAGCTTCCCGAAGCGGACGTTCAAGACGCTGACGATCCGGGTCGACGCGACGAACTTCGGCAAGCAGAAGAGCTACGACGGCCTGTCCGCGGTCGGCCTCGCCGAGGTCGACATCCCGAAGGCCGACGGCAGGCCGGCGGTGGCGCAGGACCTGCTGCGGATGCCCACCGACCTGCTCGACACCGCCGGCCAGGGCTCGCTCGACCACCCGCTGGTGCTCACGATGACCCGGGACCGGGCGAACCCGGCCGAACCGTTCAAGGAGGACACCGAGTCCACGATCCGCCGGGTGTTCTCGGTGCCGACCGACCGGACGTTCAGCCTGACCGGCACCGCGCGGCTGTCCGCCTACGCGTCGGACGACCTGATCGACAAGCTGGTCGGCCGGCCCTCCGGCCCGCCGCTGGTGCTGTCGTCGGGCCGGCTGCCCGGTGACCTCGCCGCCCGCGGCTCGGCCGCGTTCGACGGCGACCCGACCACCGCCTGGCAGCCCGGCTTCGGCGGCCAGACCGGCACCTGGGTCCAGCTGACGGCCCTGTCCCCCGTCACCCTGTCGACGGCGAAGGTCACCCTGGTGACCGACGGCCGGCACTCAGTGCCGACCAGGCTTGGCGTCGAGGTCGACGGCCAGCGGGTCGGCTCCGTCGACGTGCCACCCGTCACCGACACGGCGGGAAAGCGGGACGCCACCACCACGGTGACGCTGCCGCTGCCGGTGGGCCAGGGCCACCAGGTCCGGTTCACCGTCGACGCGATCCGCCCGGTCACGACGACGGACACGATCTCCGGCGCGACGTCGATCATGCCAGTCGGCATCGCCGAGATCGAGCTGCCGGGCGTGTCCGGGACCGGTCCGTCGGCGGCGTCGATGACGAAGCTGCCGGTCGACTTCAGCACGGACTGCCGGACCGACCTGCTGACCGTCGATGGCCAGCCGGTCGGCGTGCGGATCAACGGCACGACGAAGGACGCCGCCGGCCGGCTCGGCCTGGACGTGCGCACCTGCGGCACCCCGGTGCAGCTGTCCGCCGGTGACCACGTGGTGCGGACCGCGAACGGCCAGGAGACCGGGATCGACCTGGACCGGCTGGTGTTCGCCTCGGACGCGGGCGGGACGACCTGGCCGGACGCCACGTCGATCAACGCCCTGGACACCTCCCGGGAGCAGCGCACGACGGACCTGGCTGGCCAGTCCGGGAACCCGGCCGGCACCGCCGCCGCGACCCCGGCCACGCCGACGGTGAAGGTCGACGTCGCGGGGCCGACGACGTTCGTCATGAACGTGACCGGCGCCAAGCCGGGGACGCCGTTCTGGCTGGTCCTGGGGCAGAGCCTCTCCCCCGGCTGGCACGGCAAGATCGACGAGAACACCGACATCGGCGCGCCGCGGCTCGTCGACGGCTACGCCAACGGCTGGCGGATCGACCCCGAGTCGACGAGCTTCAAGATCCAGCTGACCTGGACGCCGCAGCGGGTGGTCTTCGCCGCGCTGACCGTCTCGGTGGTGACGGTGGTGCTGTGCCTGGCGCTGCTGGGCGTCACCGCCCGGCGGCGGCGCAAGGCCGGCTGGCCGGCGCCGACCCCGGACCTGCCGTTGCTGGACCGGCCGTTCGCGGCCACGCCCCGGCTGCCCCTGCGCCAGGTGCTGCTGCTGGTGCTGGGGACGGCGGCGATCGGGGCGTTCATCGCGAGCCCGGCGGCCGGCGCGGCCGCGGCCGCCGCGACCCTGCTGGCGGCGGTGCTGCCCCGCGGCCGGGTGCTGCTGCGGGCCGGCTCGGTGGCGGCGCTGGCCGGGTCCGCGCTGTACGTCATCGAGGTGCAGGTCCGGTACAACCTGCCGGTCAATGGGTCATGGGTGTCCGAGTTCGACAAGGTGGCGACGGTCTCGTGGCTCGCCGTGCTCCTGCTCGGCGCCGACGCGGCCCTCGCGCTGCTGCACGCCCGCGCCACCCGGCGCGCGGACGCGGTGCAATCCCACGACCAGCCCGCGTCGGTGACCCCCGACGGGACGCTTCCGGGCTGACCGATGTGGCCGGTATGCCGGCCGACCCGCACGCAGCGAAGTCATACGCGCGCTTTCCGTAGGCAGATCATGCCACCCGCGGCGGGGTAACCCGGGCTACCGGGTTACCCTGCGCCGGCCGGTGGACATGGTGTGACTGACCGAAGACGGGCCGTATCGCACGCGGAGGCTGGTCGGATGCGAGGGAGGGGCTGGGTCCGAGAGCGCGGCGTCCTCATCGTGCTCCCGCTGGCCGGCACGCTGTTCCTGCTGCTGATGCTCGTGCTGCCGACGTCGCGGTCGTTCCTGCTGCCGCAGACGTTCGTGGCCTTCCTGATCTCGCTGGCCGCGCTCTGCTACATCACCCGCGCGCCCCGGGGCCACGCGCGGCGCAAGGCGCTGGTCGTCACGGTGGCGACGACCGCCGCGATGGCGACGGCCGTGCTCGGCGACCCCTCCCCCACCCCCCTCGCGTTCCTGGCCTGGTACCCGTGGGTGGGCGGCTACGCGGCGCTGGTGTCACGGCGGGCCGGCCCGGTGGCCGCGCTGACCGCCCTCGTCTGCGCCGCGCTGGTCAGCACGCTCGCCCTGCACGGCGACCTGACCGCGATGCCGGTGGCGTACGCGGCCGTCCTGGCCAGCATCGTCGCGTCGGCGACGGTCACCTACGGGTTCTTCAGCTGGGGCCGCGGCCAGGCCTTCGCCGACCCGCTGACCGGGCTGACCAACCGCGCCGGCCTCATGCACGCCGGCGATCCGGCGATCGCCGAGGCCCTCGCCGCCGGCGGGTCCCAGGCGGTGATGGTGCTCGACGTCAACCGCTTCCGGGAGATCAACTCGGCGCTCGGGCACCAGGCCGGCGACGAGGCGCTGCGCGAGTACGCCGACCTGCTGCGCGACGTGCACCCGCGGCCCGCGTTCGTCGGCCGGCTCGGCGGCGACGAGTTCGTCCTGGTGCTCTCCGGCCATGACCAGGCGGGCGACCGGAGCGATCCGAACGGCGACTGGCTCGCCCGGCTCGGCGAGCGGGTGCTCGACCAGCTCGACGGCCCGATCCACATCCGCGGCATCAACATCGAGCTGGAGTCCACGGCCGGCATCGCGTCGGCGCCGCGCGACGGCGACCGGCTGGCGAAGGTGCTGCCGTGCGCGGACGCCGCACTGGCGAACGCGAAACGCGACGGCGCCCGGCTCGGCGTGTGGAACGCCGGGATGGCCGGGACGGTCGGGGTTCGCTCCTGGGAGCTGGCGCTGCACGCGGAGCTGCGCAACGCGATCACCCGCGGCGAGCTGGTGCTGTACTACCAGCCGGTGCAGGAGGCCGCCACCGGCCGGGTCGTCGGCGCCGAGGCGTTGATGCGCTGGCGGCACCCGGAGCGCGGGCTGCTGCCGCCCGGCTCGTTCCTGCCGATGGCCGAGCGGTCCTCGCTGATCATTGGGCTGACCTGGTGGGAGCTGGAGGAGGCCATGGCCCAGTGCGCACGGTGGGCGCGCGCCGGCCTGAACCTGCCGGTGTCGGCCAACCTGTCCGCGCGGATGCTCGTCGTCGACGACCTGCCCGCCCGGGTCGCCCGCCGGCTGGAGCACCACGGCCTGCGCCCGGAGATGCTCACCCTGGAGATCACCGAGAGCGCGCTGGTCTCCCAGCCGACCCGGGCCGCCGCCATGCTCGGCGAACTGCGGACCGCCGGCGTGAAGCTCTCGCTCGACGACTTCGGCACCGGCTACAGCTCGATGGAGATCCTCAAGGCGCTCCCGTTCGACGAGATGAAGATCGACAAGAGCTTCGTCACCGACGCCCGCGGCAGCCTGCCGGACGTCGCGATCGTGCGGTCCGTGGTCGACCTGGGTCACCGGCTCGGCCTACGGGTCGTCGGCGAGGGCGTCGAGGACGAGCAGTCGGCCCGGATGCTCACCGAGCTCGGCTGCGACCGTCTGCAGGGCGACGTGCTCTCGCCGCCGCGCCCGGCCGGCGAGCTGGAGGTCCTGCTCGCCCGCGGCGTCGATGTCCGCCGGGACCGCGCCGCAGCGGCGGCCGTGAACGCCCGGCCGCCGGCCGCCGGCGGGGCACCCGAGCCGCCCGGGAGCACGGGCGGTCCGGGCCACCCTGGAAACGGGGGGACGGCGGGCGGCCAGGGCCCGATGAGCGCAGCCTGGGACGCCGCGCGCCAGGCCAGGGCGGACCGGGTGCGTGCCGACGCCGCTCGCGCGGGCGCGCCGCCGGCTGGCACGGGGCCGACCGGCGCGCCGCCGGCTGGCGCGGGGCTGGCCGACCTGGCGCGCGTCGACGCGGGGCGGGTCGAGGAGGCGCGAGCAGCCTCGGCGCGGCTGGCCGCCCTCACGTCGGCGAGCGCCGCCCCGTCGAGCAACGGGCACGGCGCGGCCGCCGAGGCCGCCGAGCCCGCCGCGCCGATCCCGGCGGTGCCGGTGGAGACGCTGCGCAGCCGGGAGCGGGAAGGGGTGCGCCCGCCCAAGCCGCCGGACGAGCCCGGCCGGCTGTTCGCCGTGCGCCAGTACCGGATCATGGATACCGACCCGGAGCCGGAGTTCGACGCGCTGGTCGCCATCGCGGCCCACCTCACCGACTGCGGCTTCGGCTACCTGGCCTTCATGGGCGACGACCGGGAGTGGCCGAAGGCGTGTCACGGCGTCCAGGGCGGCGAGCTTCGCGCCTGGGTCGGCCCCGGCTCGTTCATCGTCGGCGAGGGCCGGTACCTGGAGGTTCAGGACTGCTCCCGCGACCCGCGCTTCGCGCACCTCGCCCGGCTGGAGCCGCGGGTCCTGACGTTCTTCGCCGGTGCGCCGCTGCGTACCGCCGACGGCCACGTGATCGGCTCGCTGAGCGTCTCCGACCGGGTCCCGCGACGTCTCACCACCGGCCAGCGGACCGCGCTCGACACGCTCGGCCGGCACGTCATGCATCTCCTCGACGCCCGGCTGCAGCGGCTGCTGCTCGCGGAGGCCGACGCGGGGCTGGCACGGCTGGAGGAGTTCTGGCATCGGCAGGACCTGCCGGCCGCCGCCGGGCTGTGCGCCGAGGTCGTGCGGACCCTCACGCAGGCGGACGCGGTCGCGGTGATGATGCCCGAGCTGCCCGGCTCGACGATCTTCCACGCCGCCGGCGCGTCGGTCGCCGAGGGGGTCGTGCCGCTGACCGAGCTCGGGGTGCGGGCGACCGGCGAGGACGAGCGGGCGATCCGCGAGCTGGCCTCGGCGCGCGGGCCGGTGTTCATCGCGGACGCGGCGACGCACCCGATGATTCCGACGGAGATGGTGGAACGGCTGGGAATCGCGTCCGCGCTGATGGTGCCGCTGCTCGGCGCGGGCGGGGTGCAGGGGATGATCAACGTCCGGTGGAGCCAGCACCTGAGCCGGCTCGACCCGGCAGTGCTGTCCGCCGTGACGCTGTTCTGCGGCCAGGCGCGCTTCACCCTCGGCAAGCTGCAGGCCGCGCGGGCCGGCGGTGCCGCCCCGCCGGGCCCGGACGGCCGGGGACCGTACGACTGCGAGCCGGAGCCGCCCTATCCGCCGGAACCGGGCCCGGCTCGTCCGGCGGCGGGTGCCGACGGGCCTGGCTGGCGGCGCTCCCGGACCGCGACCGGCCGCCGCTGACCCACGGCGCGGCGCGGCGGTCGGTGGCCCGGCGGTCAATGCGGCGGCGGCCAGCGGATCTGGGCAGCACTTCGGGGCCGGCCCGGGCAGTTTCGGTCCCCAGGTGCCGGCCCGACGCGCATCCGTTCCCAGCCGGGCTCTCGGAGTAGCCGACATCCGACGAAGATCAAGGTGGTAGCCCGGGTGGGATTCGAACCCACACTGTCGGTGGTTTGAGCACCGTCTCTCTGCCGTTGGAGTACCGGGCCTGGCTTGGGGAGGTACGGCGGGCGTCCCCGCGGTGAACGCGATACGGCGACCGCGCGTGGGAGTCCCTCGGGAGGTGCTCCCTCAGATGACTCTAGCCGGGTAGGGTGCGTTTCGACCTCTCGCCCCGCCTGGGCGCATTCACGTGCGGCCCGGGCCCGGCAGAATGGTGACGACGCCGACAGATCCCCCCGACGCCGACCTCAGGAGAACGTCTCGATGAGCAGCCAGCCATCCTCGACGCCGCGCCGGGTGCTGATCGCCGAGGACGAGGCGCTGATCCGTCTCGACCTGCGCGAAATGCTGCAGGAGGAGGGCTACGAGGTCGTCGGCGAGGCGGGTGACGGCGAGATGGCCGTGGTGCTGGCAGGCAAGCTGCGCCCGGACCTGTGCATCCTCGACGTCAAGATGCCGAAGATGGACGGCATCGAGGCCGGCGCGAAGATCGCCAAGGAGCGGATCGCCCCGGTCGTGATCCTCACCGCGTTCAGCCAGCGCGAGCTGGTCGAGCGGGCGCGGGAGGCGGGCGCGATGGCGTACGTCGTGAAGCCGTTCCAGAAGAAGGACCTGCTGCCGACGATCGAGATGGCCATGAGCCGGTTCACGGAGATCGTGAGTCTGGAGGCCGAGGTCGAGGACCTGCAGGGCCGGCTGGAGGCTCGTAAGATCATCGAGCGGGCCAAGGGCGTGCTGCAGACCGAGCACAAGATGACGGAGCCGGACGCGTTCCGCTGGATCCAGCGGACCTCGATGAACCAGCGGCGCACGATGCGCGCGGTCGCCGAGGCCGTTCTGTCCGGGGAGGCCCTGCCCGGCCAGTGACCCGCGAGAACGGTCCCGACCCCGCGGACGACGGCGACCGTGGGGGTGACCGCTCCGGCGGCGCGGGCCCCGCGGCCCGGCGGCCCGCCGTCTCGGCTGGGTCATCGCTGCGCCGCGCGGCGCACTGGCTCGCCGGCAGCGCGCGCGGCGGCGAGATCGTGGCCTCGGACCCGGTCGTGGGCGGCGGCCTCGATCCCGACGGCCCGCTGGTGCCCGGCTGGCACGCGGCGAAGCTCGGGCTGGCCAGGGCTGCGCGGTGGCTGCGCGGCGCCGCGGGGGCGACCCCCGGGTGGGTCGGCCGGCGGCGCCGGTCGCCGCGGGGGCGGGCGCTGCTCGCGGGGCTGCTCGCCCTGCTGATCGCGATCCCCACCGGGCTCACGCTCGGCCTGCTGACGCTGCGCGACCGGGGGGCGGGCGACGGTCCCGGCGGGACGCACGGCCCGCTGGTGCTGCGGCTCGGGGTGATGGCACCCCTTTCCGGCGACCTCGGCAACATCGGCGGCGCGGTGCGCAACGCGGTGACGCTGGCCGTCGACGAGGCCAACAAGACCGAGGCGATTCCCGGCTGGAAGGTCGAACTCGTCGCCAAGGACGACCTCGCCCGGCCGGACGGCGGCGCCGCCGCCGCGGAGACGTTCACCGAGGACGCGGCGGTGATCGGCGTCGTCGGGCCGCTGAGCTCCTCCGTCGCCCGCATCGCCGTGCCGATCCTGGACGCCGGCGGCATTCCGGTCGTCTCCCCGTCCAACAGCGCACCGGAGCTGACCGCGCAGGACGAGCCGGTGGGCGTCCGCAAGCGTCCCTACGACCGCTACTTCCGGCTCAGCGGCACCGACGCGCTGCAGGCCCGGGTGGGCGCCGACTACGCCGTGCGCACCCTGCACCGGACCAGGATCGTCGTGATCGACGGCGGGCCCAGCTACGGCGACACGCTCGCCGGCCGCTTCACCAGCGACGCGATCGGGGCCGGCGCGCAGGTGCTGACCACCTACCAGGTGCAGGGCGCCGGCGCCGCGGGGAAGGAGGTCCAGGAGGTCGCCCAGGGCATCAAGGCGCTCGGCCCGGATCTCGTCTATACCACGACCGGCTACGGGTTCGCGAGCGCACTGCGGCAGCGGCTGGCCGACGAGGCGGTCACCGTCCCCCTGCTCGGCACCGACGCGATGCTCAGCGCGCGTTACCTCGACTCCGCCGGTGCCACGGCCGAGGGCGACGCGGCCACCGACCTGGCCGTGCCGCTGTCCCGACTGCCCACGGCCGGCGCGTTCGCCGCGGACTACCTGAAGCGGTGGGGCCCGGTCGCCGGCGGACCCGAGCAGCCCGCGGTTCCGGACAAGAAGACCGACGCGCCCTCGGCGACACCGTCGACGGGCGTGCCGACGGCCGCCGGCAGCGGCGACCGACGCGGCCAGAGTCGCGACGACCATGGCCCGGACGCGACGGCAGCCGGGGGCGGCACGGCGCCGGCCGCCGCCGGCACGCCGGCGGGCGACGGTTCCCGTGGCGACGAGCCGCGGGCGGCGACCGACGAGGACGCCGACATGATCCCGGCCCTCGCGGCGTACGCGTACGACGCGGCGCGGGCCCTGCTGCGCGCCGCTGCGGTCGTCCTGCCCGGCCGGGTTGCGGTCGACGACGCCACCAGGGCCGCGATCGCCGGCCAGATCGCGCGCGGCTCGTTCGTGGGCGTCACCGGCGAGATCGCGTTCGACGCCTTCGGCGACCGCCGCGACCCGCCGGCCGTGATCTACACCATCGCGGATCGCCGCTTCGTCCCCACGGTCGTCCCCGCCGCCTAGCCCGGCTGCCTAGCCCGGCAGATCGGCCCGGCCGATCGGCCCGCTCCGCCAGCTCCGCGTCGCGTTCGGGCCGGCGGAAGGCGCCGTGCGGCCACGCGAGACTACAAAAAGTAGCGACACCCTTACTTTTGGCTTTCCATGTGGCCTGATCCGCCATTAGGTTCCCGCCCGTCCGGCGATCGTCGGGCCCGCGTCAACGCGCATGCGGTCGACTCGGATGGGTGAAGGGGCTGCGGGCGATGGGTGGTCTGGGACGGCGGCTGCGGCCGGCGGGGGCGATGGCCACGGTGCTCGCCGTCGCCGCCGTGACGGCGGCGGTGGCCGGGTGCGGCGGGCACGACGACGCGGCCGGAACGAAGCAGCAGATCGCGATCGGCTTCCAGGGGCCGCTGTCCGGGGACAACCAGCAGCTCGGCATCAACGCGTACGACGGCGTGCTCACGGCCGTCGACGCCGCCAACCGGCAGGGCACACTGCCGTTCACGCTGCGCATCGTCGCCGCCGACGACCAGGGCTCACCCGAGCAGGGGCCGACGGCCGCGCAGAAGCTCGTCGACAACGGGCAGGTGGTCGCCGTCGTCGGCCCGATCTTCTCCGGTCCGACGAAGTCCAGTGAGTCGCTCTACAGCGCGGCGCACCTGCTGTCGGTCAGTCCGTCCGCGACCAACCCGCAGCTGACCAGCCTCGGCTTCAGCAGCTTCTTCCGGGTGATCGCCCCGGACACCGTCCAGGGCGCCGCCGCCGCCGACTACCTCGCGAAGGCGCTGAAGGCGAAGCGGGTGTTCTCGCTCGACGACGCCAGCGACTACGGCACCGGCCTGTCCGCCGCCCTGGAGCGCGGGCTGAAGGCCGACGACGTGACGGTCACCCACGACACGGCCAACCCGACGAAGGACTACACCTCCGAGGCCACGAAGATCGTCGCCGCCCATCCGGACGCGGTGTACTACTCGGGCTACTACTCGGAGTTCGCACTGCTGGTGAAGGCGCTGCGCGGCAAGGGCTATGAGGGCACGATCGTCGCGGGCGACGGCTCGAACGACGACCAGCTCATCGCGCAGGCCGGCGCGGACACCGCCGAGGGCGTCCTGCTCACCTGCGCCTGCGGCGACGCGAACTCCGACCCGAAGGCCGCGGCCTTCGTCGCCGAGTACCGGCGGGTCAACAGCGACAGCAAGCCCGGCACCTACTCCGGCGAGGCCTACGACGCGACCCAGGCCGTCATCTCGGTGCTCGCCAAGGAGGGCCCGGGCGCGACCCGGGCGTCGGTCCTGCGCGGGTTCCGCGACGTCGACATGCCCGGCGTCACCAAACGGATCATGTTCGACAGCCACGGCGAGGTCCAGGGGTCGACGGTGTACGTGTACGAGATCAAGGGCGGCCAGCGGGTCGTCCTGGGCCCGACGAACGCGCTGCTCAAGCCGTGACGCCTGCCGACACCCCGACGCCCGACGTCCTGGCCGACGACGGGATCGACGACGGGACCGAGGACGAGGTCAGGGACACCGACGACGGCGACCGGCTGACCGACCTCGCCGGCAGCTGGGACCGCCGGGTCCGCACGGCGAGATGGGGAGCGCGATCCGCGCGTGGGTAGTGGGGGGCAGGCCGCGCGGCTGGCCGTCGACGGGCTGACGGCCGGCGCGCTCTACGCGCTGATCGCGCTCGGATACACGCTGGTCTACGGGGTGTTGCGACTGGTCAACCTGGCACACGGCGAGGTGTTCATGCTCGGCGCCTTCGGCGGCCTCTACGCCGTCCGGACGGTGCTGCCCGCCGGCGCGGACGCCGGCCTGCTGGCGGGCGTCGGCATCGTCGCGGCGGGGATCGTCGCCGGCGGCCTCGCCGGCGCGCTGGCCGCGCTCGGCTTGGAGCGCGCCGCCTTCCGGCCGCTGCGGCGCCGGGGTGCGCCGCGGCTCGCCTACCTGGCGAGCGCCGCGGGTGCGTCGATGTTCGCGGTGAGCCTCGCCGGCAAGGAGTTCGGCCGCCGCGACGTGCCGGTGGCGGGCCCGTTTCCCGACGAGACGGTCCTCAGCGTCGCCGGGGCGAGCGTCTCGGCCGAGGCCCTGACGGTCGTCCTCGCCGCCGTCTGCCTGCTGGTCGCTGCCGAGCGGCTGGTCGCCGCGTCCCGGCTCGGCCGGTCGATCCGGGCGGTCGCACAGGACCCCGAGTGCGCGACCCTGCTCGGCGTCGACGTCGAGCGGGTGGTCGTCGCGACGTTCGTGCTCGGCGGGGTCCTCGCCGGCGCCGGCGGCTTCCTGTACGCGATGACGTTCCACGCGTCCTACGCCATGGGCTTCGTCCCCGGGATCAAGGGCTGCACCGCCGCGGTCCTCGGCGGCCTCGGCAACGTGCGCGGCGCGCTCGCCGGCGGCCTGCTGCTCGGCCTGGCGGAGAGCTTCGGCGGCCACTACCTGCTGACCGGGACGTACCAGGACGCCCTAGCCGTCGCCGTGCTGTTCACCGTCCTGCTGGTGCGCCCGTCGGGCCTGCTGGGCGACCGCGCCGGACGGCTGGCGTGACCAGGGGCAGCCCCGCGCGCGGCGCCGCGAACGGCCACGCGAACGACCCGGCGCACGGGTTCGCGAGCGGCCTGCCGACGGTCGCCGACCGGCTGGCCGAGCTGCGGGCCGGCGCCCCGCCGCCGGTGCCGCCGCCGCGCCGCGCCGCGCCGGCCGACGCCACGAGTCCCACCGCGGGCGACGGGACCGGTCCGGGGCGAGGATGGCGGCGGCTCGGCGGCTGCCTGGTGCTCGGGCTGCTGGCGGCGCTGGTGACCGGGCCGTCGGGGAACGCGGACCGGCCGCTCGACGGGGCGCGCGGGGCGCTGCTGGGGGCGCGCGGCACGCTCGCCCTCGCCGTCGCGCTGCTCGCCTGGGCGGGGCTGACCTGCTGGCCGCGGCTGCGCGGCCCGGCCCGGCTGCTGGCCGCGCGGCTCGTCGAGCGGGCGGCCGACGGGCCGGCGGGTGCCCAAAACGGATGGTGGTCGCGCCGACGAAGGCCGCGGCACCGCCGCCGCCGGCCGCCGGGCGGGGGCTATCTGCTGGCGCTCGCCGTGGCCGTGGCGGCGCCGTTGCTGGTCTCGACGACCGCGCGTCAGGCGATGGTCAACGACGTGGCGCTGTACGGGCTGCTCGCGGTCGGCCTGAGCATCGCCGCCGGTCGGGCCGGTGTGCTCGACCTCGGGTACGCCGGCTACTGCGCGGTCGGTGCCTACGCCGCCGCCTACCTGTGCGCACCCGGGGCGATGCCCTGGCGCGCGCCGGTCACCATCCCGTCGCTGCTGGCGCTGCCGGCCGCGATGGCGGTGACGGCGGTACTCGGCCTGGTTCTGGGCGCGCCGCTGCTGCGCCGCCGGGCCGACCCGCTCGTGGTCGCCGTCCTCCTGCTGTCCTTCGGCGGCCTCGTCCAGCTGCTGGCGAACGGCGCCGCCGGGGTCACCGGCGGCGCGGGCGGAGTGTTCGGGGTGCCGCGACCGTCGGTGCGGATCGCCGGCGCCCGTTACGCCTTCGGCCTGGACCCGCTGCCGTACTACTACCTGCTGCTGGGGCTGACGGTGCTGCTCGTCGCCGGGCTGGCGGGCTGGGACCGGTCGCGCGGCGGGCTGGCCTGCGCCGCGGCCCGCGCCGACGAGGCGGCCGCCGAGGCCCTGGGCGTCCGGGCGGCCAGGACGCGGGTGCTGGCGCTCGCGGCCGGGGCGGCGGTCTCCGGCCTCGTCGGCGCCGTGTTCGCGACGAAGCAGTTCTTCAACCCGCAGACGTTCAGCCCGCAGGCGTCGATGCTCGTGCTGACGGTCCTGGTCGCGGGTGGGCTGGGTTCGCGCCTCGGGGCCGTCGTCGGCGCCGCCGTCCTGCAGGGCCTGGCGTTCGCGCTGCGCGACCACGTGGCCGCCGGGGACCGCTTTCTCTACTTCGGCGCGCTCGTGATGGTCCTGATGGCCTGGAGGCCGGCTCGGCTGCTGCCCGCGGGCATCGGCGGCCCCGCCCGGCCTCGTCCGGGCTCGTGACCGCCCCGGAGCCGCGCCGCCGGCCCCCCGCCATGGTGCCGGCCCGCCCGGGGGTGCGGATCGGCTGGAGGCCGGACGCGCCGACGGTGCCGTCGCGTGGCCTGCCGCTGCCGCCGCGGCCGGTGCTCGACGTGGCCGGGGTGACACTGCGGGTCGGCGGCCTCGTCTGCCTGGCGGGCGTCTCGCTGCGCCAGCAGCGCGAAACCGTGCTGGCGGTGATCGGGCCGAACGGGGCCGGGAAGACCTCGCTGCTGGACTGCCTGTGCGGGGCGCGGCGCCCCGACGGGGGCAGCGCCCGGTTCTGGCCGGGCCGTCGGGCCGGCGGGCGGGGCGGCCCGACGGGCGGGCCGGTCGAGCTGTTCGGGCGCTCGGCGCCGGCGGTGGCCCGGCTGGGCATCGCCCGGACGTTCCGGGGGTCCGCGCTGTTCGGCGGGCTCACCGTGCTGGACAACGTCCGGGTGGGCGTTGAGGCGGCGGCCAGGGGGCACTCCCGGCGGCCGTCGCCGGCGGCCTGGTGGGCGCGGCGGGAGGCCGGCCCGGCGGCGTCCGCGGCGTGGGACCTGCTGGAGCTCGTCGGCCTGGCGGACCGGGCGGGCGTGCGGGCGGACCGGTTGTCGCCGGGCGAACGGACCCGGGTGGCGATCGCCCGGGCGCTCGGGACCCGGCCCGCGCTGCTGGTGCTGGACGAGCCGGCGGCCGGGGCGAGCGGCGCCGACCGCGCCTGGCTCGCCGACTTCGTCGGCCAGCTGCGGGCGGACGGCCTGAGTGTCCTGCTCGCCGAGCACGACGCGCGGCTGGCCCTGGCGGTCGCCGACACGGTCGTCGTCCTGGCGGCCGGCGCGGTCGTCGCCACCGGCCCGCCGGCCGACGTGCGCGGGGTGTGGCCGTCGACCGGCCGCGAAAGAGGTCGGTGAGGTAACGGATTTACCGGGTCTTCGGTCTCGGAAACCGACCTCGACCGAATGCCGTGCGCGGGCCGCGTTGACGTGCTTACTCAACGCTTCTACCGTTTCCCCCGCAGCGGTGCTCGGGGGCGGGCGAGTAGAAAACGCCCTGGCGCGGGGAAGGCCAGGACGGCGCCAAAACCCGCCCCCGGATCACCGCCGCCCCGGTGGAGCGCGCCGCGCCGCCGGTCGCGGGACCCGGCGGGACCACGGGCACCCGGCCGGCCGCCCAGCGCGGTCGGAGGAATGTCCCACCGGCGGCCTAGACTTCGCTGGGTGTCCGGTTCCACCACGCAGTCCGCCCTGACCAGCCCCGCCGAGACCCCGGCCGACGCCGAGGCCGCCGACGCCGAGACCCAGGCCGACGCCGCGCCGCCGGCTAGGCCGCGCGCCCGCCGTGCCGCGAAGGCGCCGGCCGCCGCCGCCGGGAAGTCCGCGGTATCGGCCGGCCCGCCGCCCGGTACCGGCCGGCTGCTGCTGCTGGACGGCAACTCGCTGGCCTACCGGGCGTTCTTCGCGCTGCCGGTGGAGAACTTCTCCACCACCACCGGCCAGCCGACGAACGCCGTCTACGGCTTCACGTCGATGCTGATCAACGCGCTGCGCGACGAGAAGCCGACGCACGTCGCCGTCGCCTGGGATCTGCCCGCGCCGACCTTCCGGCATGCCCAGTACGCCGAGTACAAGGCGGGCCGCTCCGAGACCCCGGCGGACTTCGTCGGCCAGATCAGCCTGATCCACCAGGTCTGCGACGCGCTCGCCGTCCCGAGCATGTCGGCCGCCACGTACGAGGCGGACGACATCATCGCGACGCTGGCGATCCAGGGCGAGGCGGCCGGCATGGACGTCCTCATCGTCACCGGCGACCGGGACGCCCTGCAGCTCGTCACCGACCGGATCACCGTCCTGATGACCCGCAAGGGCATCAGCGACATGATCCGCTACACGCCCGCGGAGGTGCAGGCCAAGTACGGCCTGACCCCGGCGCAGTACCCCGACTTCGCCGCGCTGCGCGGTGACCCGTCGGACAACCTGCCGTCGATCCCCGGCGTCGGCGAGAAGACCGCCACCAAGTGGATCCAGCAGTTCGGCAGCCTCGCCGAGCTGGTCGACCGGGCGGACGAGGTCACCGGCAAGACCGGGACGGCGCTGCGGGACCACCTGGCGGGCGTCATCCGCAACCGGACGCTGACGGAGCTCGCCCGCGACGTCCCGCTGGAGCGCGGCCCGGCGGACCTGCGGCTGGTCCCCTGGGACCGCGAGGCCGTGCACACGCTGTTCGACACGCTGCAGTTCCGGGTGCTGCGCGAGCGCCTCTACCAGGCGCTCGCGATCGTCGAGCCGGCGGCGGGCGAGGGCGGCTTCGCCGTCGAGTACACGATCCTCGGCCCGGGTGACGTCACCGAGTGGATCGACGAGCACACCGCCGGCGGCGCCCGCACCGGCCTGTACCTGCGGGGCACCTGGGGCCGGGGCACCGGCACGGTCGCCGGGATCGCGCTGGCCGCGGCGGACGGCGCCGGCGCGTGGATCGACCCGGCGCAGCTCGTCCCGGCCGACGAGAACGCCCTGGGGGGCTGGCTCGCCGACGAGACGAGGCCGAAGGCCGGGCACGATGTCAAGGGCCCGATACTGGCGCTCGCCGAGCTGGGCCTCACCCTGGCCGGCGTCACCAGCGACACCGCGCTCGCGGCGTACCTGGCCCTGCCGGGGCAGCGCTCGTTCGACCTCGCCGACCTGGTGCTGCGCTACCTGCACCGGGAGCTGAAGGCGGACGCGGCACCGTCGGACGGCCAGCTGACCCTCGAGGTCGAGGTCGAGGGCGTCGCCGAGACGGACGAGGCCGAGGCGGACGTCGTGCGGGCCCGGGCGGTCGCGGAGCTCGCCGACGCGCTCGACGGCGACCTGGAGCGCCGGTCGGCCGCGTCGCTGCTGCGCGAGATCGAGCTGCCGCTGCTGACCGTGCTCGCCGGGATGGAGCGCGCCGGGATCGCCGCGGACGAGGGCTACCTGGCCGACCTGCAGTCCCAGTACGGCGCCGAGGTCACCAAGGTCGTCGAGGCGGCGCACGAGATCGTCGGCCGGCCCTTCAACCTGGGCTCGCCCAAGCAGTTGCAGCAGATCCTGTTCGACGAGCTGAACCTGCCGAAGACCAAGAAGATCAAGACGGGATACACGACCGACGCGGACGCGTTGGCGTGGCTGGCGGTGCAGACCGACCATCCGCTGATCCCGACGCTGCTGCGCCACCGCGACGTGGCCCGGCTCAAGACGGTCGTCGAGTCGCTGCTGCCGATGATCGACGACGCCGGCCGGATTCACACCACCTTCAACCAGATGATCGCCGCGACCGGCCGGCTGTCGTCGACCGATCCGAACCTGCAGAACATCCCGATCCGCACTGCCGAGGGCCGGCAGATCCGCCGGGCGTTCGTCGTCGGCGAGGGCTACGAGACGCTGCTGACGGCGGACTACTCGCAGATCGAGATGCGGATCATGGCGCATCTGTCGGCCGACGCGGGGCTGATCGAGGCGTTCGCCTCCGGCGAGGACCTGCACACGTTCGTCGCCGCGCAGGCCTTCAACCTGCCGGTCGCCGACGTCGACCCGGAGCTGCGCCGGCGGATCAAGGCGATGTCCTACGGCCTCGCCTACGGCCTGTCCGCCTACGGCCTGGCGACCCAGCTCGGCATCGCCCCGGACGAGGCCCGCGACCAGATGGAGGCCTACTTCGCCCGGTTCGGCGGCGTGCGCGAGTTCCTGCGTGGCGTCGTCGACCGGGCCCGCAAAGACGGGTACACCGAGACGATCCTCGGCCGCCGCCGCTATCTGCCCGACCTGACCAGCGACAACTCGCAGCGCCGGCAGATGGCGGAGCGGATGGCACTCAACGCTCCGATCCAGGGCTCCGCCGCCGACATCATCAAGATCGCCATGCTGGGGGTGGAGAGCGGCCTACGCGAGCGTGGCCTGCGTTCCCGGCTGCTACTCCAGGTCCATGACGAGCTGGTCCTCGAGGTCGCCGCCGGCGAGCGCGACGACGTCGAGGCGCTCGTCCGCGGCGAGATGGGCGCCGCGTACACCATGTCCGTCCCGCTGGACGTCTCCGTCGGCGCCGGCCGCACCTGGGACGACGCGGGGCACTGACCGCCGCGCCCGGTCGGCTCCGGGCGGTTCACGTTGCGGCGCCCCGTCGTCCGTTCGGGCGAGCTGGTCGAGGAGTGGTCGAGGTCGGCGCCGAGGTCCGGGGGCGGTGCAAGCGGCGCATCGGATCCCGAGCCGAGACCGGGCCGTCGATACGCTTGCGGCGGGGCCAGCCGGTATCGCACCGGGCGGTGCGCGCTTCGTCGGGTTGGAGGCAGTGATCCTCGGTCAGGCGATCCTCGGGCAGACGATCCTCGGGCAGGTGAACCTCCGACAGCGGTCGGTGCGGATCGGCTTTCGCCGCCCGGGCGGCCACCGGTGACGGCGCCGCCGCGGCCGGGGCCGGCGCTGCGGGTGACGATCCCGGGGCCGGCGCCGGCGGTGCGCGAGTTCCTCGCGACCGAGGCCGGCAGCGCGGTGCTGCTGCTCGCCACCACGATCCTCGCGCTGGTCTGGGCGAACTCGCCGTGGTCGTCGAGCTACGAGCATTTCTGGGAGACGTCGACGACGCTCGCCGTCGGCGGCGCGTCGCTGCGGCTCACGGTGCACGACTGGGTCAACGACGGGGCGATGGCGATCTTCTTCCTGGTCGTCGGCCTGGAGATCAGCCGGGAGGCGACGACCGGGGAGCTGCGCGACCGGCGGTCGGTGGCCGTGCCGGCGCTCGGCGCGGTCGGCGGCCTGGCCACGCCGGCGCTCGTCTACTGGCTGTTCAACCGCTCGGGCGACGGCGGGGCCGGCTGGGGCATCTCGATGTCGACGGACACCGCCTTCGTCCTCGGGATCCTCGCGCTGTTCGGGCCGCGCTGCCCGGACCGGCTGCGGCTGTTCATGCTGACGCTCGCCGTCGTCGACGACATCGGCGCGATCACCGTCGTCGCGGTCTTCTACTCCGACCACGTCAACGTCATGGCCCTGATCCTGGCCGCCGCCACGGTGATCGCAGTGCTCGTGCTGCGCTGGATGGGTGTCTGGCAGCTCACGCCGTATCTCCTCGTCGCGGCGCTGATGTGGCTCGCGGTGCACGCGTCGGGGGTGCACGCCACCCTCGCGGGCGTGCTGATCGGGCTGCTGGTGCCGGCCCTCCCGCCCCGGCGCGAGCAGATCGAGAACGTGCCGGTGTTCGTCCGCGCGCTGCAGGAGGACTCGACGGCGTCCCGGTCGGCGCTGGCGGTGTCGGCGGCCCGGGCCGCCGTCGCGCCGAACGAGCGGCTGCAGCACCTGTTGCACCCGGTGAGCGCGTTCCTCGTCGTCCCGCTGTTCGGGCTGGCGAACGCCGGGGTCAGCCTGAACGGGGAGGCGCTGCGGGCGGCGGCGAGCTCGCCGGTGACGCACGGGGTCGTGCTGGCGCTGCTGGTCGGCAACACGATCGGTATCACGCTGACCGCGACCTGCGCGGTGCGCACCGGGCTCGGCGTCCTGCCCGGCCAGGTCCGCTACGGGCACGTCCTCGGCGCGGCCGTCCTGGCCGGCATCGGCTTCACGATCTCGCTGTTCGTCACCCAGCTCGCCTTCCACGACGAGGCCCTGCGTGACCAGGCCAAGATCGGGATCCTGGTCGGCTCGCTGATCGCCGCGACCGTCGGCAGCCTGCTGCTGCGCTTCCTCGGCGAGCGGATGCCGCTGTGCTCCCCCGACAGCGAGGGCCTGCCACCACCGCTGCCACCCCGGCCCTGGCGGCCGCCCGCGATTCCCGCCCGCTGGACGTGACGCGCCGGCGGCGGCCTGACGGCGGGCGCGCGGCCGTCAGCGCCGGTCGGCCCAGGCCGAGGCCAGGGCGGAGGTGGCGGCCACCCGGACCGCCCGGCGCAGTGCCGGCAGCTCGGGGCGGCCGCGGAACTGCTGGCCGTTGATGTACAGCGTCGGCGTGCCGCGGACACCTTCGGCGACGCCACGCTCGTAGTCGGCCTCGACGGCCTCGCCGTAGGGCTGGGCCGGGTCGCCGACGACGAGCGCCGGGTCGATCCCGATGCGTTCGGCGCGCATCCGCAGGTCGACGTCCTTGAGCCGGTCCTGGAGCGCGAACAGCAGGTCGTGCATCGCCCAGAACCGGCCATACGCGTGCGACACCTCGGCGGCGAGTGCCGCGGTCAACGCGTACGGATGGATCTCGAAGACCGGGAAATGCCGGAACTCGTGCCGTACGAGCGATCCCTCCGACTCGATCAGCTCATGCAGCACCGGCGCCGCCTGCGCGCAGTAGGGGCACTGGAAGTCCCCGTACTCGACGAGCACCACCGGGGCGTCCCGGTCGCCCCGCGACGGCCGCTCGCCCAGCAGCACCGGCGCGGCCAGCAGTGCCCCGGTGTCGTGGTGCCCCGCCGCGACCGTCGAGCCTGCGGCACCGACGGCGTCCGGCGCGTCCGGGGCCGCGGCCAGCCCCGCGGCAGCGGCCGAACCCGCGGCGCCCACCTTGGCTGCGGACCAGGGCACCGCGCACCAGCCCGCCTCGGCCGCGCGCGCCGCGGCCGCGGTGTCCCCCAGCGGCGCGGTGTCTGGCAGCGGCGCCGTGCCCGCCGCGCTCGGGTGCGCGCCCGAGGAGCCGTCCCGCTCGTTCACCGACACCGGTTCCATGCCTGCAGTATCGCGCCGGGGCCCGGAACTAATCCCGCGCTCCCGGGAGACGGTGCTGGCCAGGCCCGGGACACCTCCTGATCGCGCCGTTGACGCAGATCGCGGCGGTTCTGGGCCGGCGGTCCGGGTACGCCGCCAGTCGGCGGGACACCGACTCAATCGGAGTAGGCCGTGGGACGAGCAGCGACCAAGAACGCCCAGAAGGCCAGTGGCGACGGCAAGCAGACCCACAAGAAGGCCGGCAAGCACGGGGCGACGAGCAACAAGCATGGCGCGAAGGCTGGCAAGGCCCGCGCGATGCCCGGCACGCCGCCGGACGGCGCGGTAGCGGGCACCTCGGCGACCATGAGCCGCCCGGACGGAGCGGCCGCCGCGGGCGGCGCCGCCGGCACCGTGGTCGACGCGATCATCGCAGCGGCGCTGGGCGAGGCGGTGGCGGAGTCGCTCACCGAGGCGCTCGCCGAGTCGATCAACGAGTCGTTCACGGAGATGATGGCGGGCGGCCTGGCCACCGCGCTGGAGCAGGCGCTCACCCAGACCGTCTCGGCCGCGGTGGCCCATGAGCTGCCGGGCGCGCTGGCAGCCGCCGCGGACGCGGCGGACGCCACGGCTCATCGCTCGGCCGCCGGCCCGCTGCCGCGAACGACCTCGCCCGCGCCGAGAGCGGCGGGCCTGCCGGGAGCGCGTTCGGTCGCGCTGGCCGCGGCGCGGTCCGTGTGGGATGCGCTGCCGCCCAGGCGGCTGCCGGTCCTGCCCGGCCTGGACCTGGTGGCCAGGCGGGTCGCGGCCAGCGACCCGGAGCGCGTCGGCGGCGACTGGTATGACCTCACGGCGCTGTCGGCGGACACCGCCGTGCTCGACCTCGGTGACGTCGGCGGGCACGGGCCCGACGCCGCCGCGCTCACGGCGGAGCTCTGCCACGCGACCCGGGCCTACGCCCTGCTCGACCTGCCGCCGTCCGAGATCACGACCCGGCTGGCTGATGTGGTGTTCGCGGGCGGGCACCGGGCGGTCGCCTCGGCCGTGACGGCCCGGCTCGACATCCCTACCGGTCACCTGACCTGGTGCAACGCCGGCCACCCGCCGCCGGTCCTCGTCGCCCCGGACGGCGCGGTCTCGTTCCTCGGCGACGTGCACGGCCCGCTGCTGGGCGCCGCGCCGGGCACCGGTCCCGGTGTCAGCCTCGGGGGCGGCCCGGACACCCGGGCGGGCACGGAGTACGCGCAGAGCACGGTGACGATGCCGGTCGGCGCGACCGTCCTGTTCTATTCGGCGGGCCTGGTCGACGAGTCGGGCGGCCCGCTCGCCGAGCGCCTCGACGCGCTCGCGGCCGCCGCCTCGACGGCGTTCGCCGGCCAGTCGCTCGCGGCGGCCTGCGACGTGCTGCTCGCCGAGCTGTCCGGCGGCCGGATGATGCCCGGCCAGGCCCGCCGAGTGGCCCGGAGACAAGCCGCCGACGCCTGCCTGCTGGCCGCCAGAATCTGCTGAGCCGCTCCCGCCGCCGCTGCCGAAATCCGCCGCAGACCGGCGCGTCGGACGAATCTGACCGCTCCCCGTATTTCGACCAATTCCGCTGCGCGCGGCGCTGGTCTACTGGCGCCATCGACACCTCAGCCGAGGGCGATGACGTCAATCGATCGGGGGCAGTGATGGAACCGAACACCCGTTAGCACCCGCCGTCATAACCGCCCGCGCTCGCGGACGGACGGTCATGACGGTCGCCGAAACCGGCCCGCGGGGCCCAACGGTCCCCCGCTGGCTGGTCTCTGTCCAGTCGAGACGGTTGCCTCTCCTTGCTCGGCGCCCGGGGCGAGTTGTCCGGCTTCTGTCTCACACACCTCACCACTAAAGGCGCATCCTGGCCACCACGGCCAGTCAGCCGGCGCCCCGGCCGGGCGATCCCCACCGCCGGGTACCGGCCCCGCCGGGTGGGGCGGATACCCGGCCCCACCCGGCGGTGCACCGCCGGGTGGCCACCAACCGATTTTCGAAGCAGCGCCGGGGCCACCGGCGCGGTCGACGCCTGGTACGGGAGGCGCCGGCCGCCGCCGGCTGGCCGCGGCCAGCCGGCCTGCGTCATCGCGGGCCGGAAACCGATCGGAGGACAGGAGATGGACAGCGCAACGCGCCGGGCCGGGAGACCTTCCGGCAGCGCGGACCGGCGAGCCGGCCGGCTCGCCTGCGACGGCACCACCGGCGGCGAGAACGAGGAACCGAAAAGCGCGGACCTGGGCCGCGCGAAGCGATCACCGGCCGCCTGACACCGAGTCCGGGGCCCCGGCCCGCGCGGCGCGACACGTCACCGTCGCCGGCCGCCGCGCGGGCCGGCCGGGGCCCCGGCCTCGCCGGCTCAGGTCCAGCGCAGGCCGTAGCACAGGCCGAGGGCGAGATGCCCGAAGCTGGCCGATGCCTCCCCCACGCCGTCCACGGGCACCGCCGTGAGGTCGATCGCCAGGTCCTCGACGGCGCGCGGTGGCAGGCCGTCCAGGCGCTGCACGACCGGGGCTGCCCCAGCCGGAAACCGGACCCGAAGCTCCAGCGCGTCACAGCGGATCGTCGGGTTCATCGCGTAACGCGGCGCCATGGACTGTCCGGCCGGCACCCGCCACACGCAGCCGAACTCGTGTCGTTCCTGGGCCTTCAGCGGCCGGGGCAGCCGCAGCACCGGGGAGAAGACCGTGTCGCCGCGGCGGTCGACCCGCACGATGCGGCCACCGAACATCACGTCCACGCCCAGGTCCCGCGGGCTGGGCGGCGCGTCAGGGGGGCGCGGCAGGCTCATCCGCAGGGCCACCTCGTCCAGCCCGTCCCGCATGGCGACGATCCGTCTCGACTCGAGCAGCTCCGGCGAGGGGGTGTCGAGCCGCATCAGCGCGCCCACCCGCTCCAGGTACCAGTCCGTCGCGCCGTACGCCAGGGCCGCCGCCGCCTCGGCGGCGGGGCTGCGGACACCGGGCCAGCCGCGGGCCGCACCGATGCCGTCCTCGCCGTCGCCGGCCACGGCCACCTCGGCGAGCAGCCGGAACGCGTCCCGCAGCCGCCGGCGCAGCGTGCGGACGTCCCGGTCGAACTCGACGGCCAGCCAGTCGAGCCGATCGGTCAGCAGCCGGTGCGCCGCTCCCGGCTCCAGCCCGAGGGCCACGCCGGCGACCACCCGCAGGTCGTCGGGCAGCACCGTCAGGCCACCGCCGAGCCATTCCACGAGTCCGGACCGCAGCGCCGCCCCGGACGTGCCGTCGAGCCCCGCGTAGCGGCGCAGCAGCGGCCCGGTCTGCGCGTCGAGGTCCACGGACCGCAGGCCGCGCCCACGGGCGAGGGTCCGCAGCTCGCGCTGCAGGGCCTCGAGGTGTGTGCCGCTCATGGATTCATCTCTGGCGAACGCAGGTCCGGACCCACCCATACGGGCCAGGCCGCGGGGCCTGTGGGAAACCGGCCACCAGCGGAAGCGGCGTGCGTCCGCCGGTGTCGCCGTCCGCCATTGGCCTGGTTTCATTATGCTGACTTTCCGCCCACGGGCGGGCACGTACGGCGGGCGGGCGGCACGGGCAACGTCCGGATCGGGGCGGTGCGCCCGTTTTACCAGTTATGCGCAATTATCGCGGCGGACATTGCGCGCAAGATTGTGCCCGCGATCGCGGGCCGCATTGTTCGCACGTGACCGGCGACATGAGGCCATGGTGGGACTGACGGGGGATCCATCGTGCGACTGACCGCGGAACTCGAGGACACGGCGGTGGCCCGGTGGTACCGGGCCGCGCGCTTCCGGCCGAACCCTGGCCGGCTGGATCCCGGCCGGCAGGACCCTGGCCGGCGGGAGGCCGGCAGCGCGCAGCAGCGGCTCAACTGGCAGACGAGGACGCGCTACTACCAGACGCTGGTCGAGTTCCTCGACGCCAGCGACGGGGTCGTCGACGACCTGGAGCGGGACGCACTCGCCGCCGCCGCCGGGCAGCGCCGGCCGTCCACGCTCTATTACCTGGTGAGCCCACGCAGCCCCGGTTCGCTGGCCGGCACGCTGCGGACGCCGGCGGCGTCCCGGCTGTACGAGCGCCGCCACGGCGAACGGGTGCTCGACCTGCTGGTGACCGAGACCAAGGTATGGAGCTACTGGCCGCACCGCGAGGGCTGGCTGGAGGCCCTGGGCGACCTGGGGGTCGTCGATCGCTGGCTCGCCGCCGCGAGCCTCGTCCGGGTCGTGGCGGACTGGGCGGCGGCGACGCGGCCGGTGGCGAGCGCGGCCGGGTTCGCCCCGCCGCTCGCGGCCATCGAGGACCTGCTCACGGTCGCGGACACCGGCCGGTCGCCCACCGACCGGGGTGACGCCGACGCCCGCCTTCCCGAGGTCACCGCACTGCTGGCGACGGTGGCGCGCTGCGCGCTGGACGGCACCGGCGCTGGCCCCGGCTTCGTGCTCGGCGTCGTGCACCACCGCCTCGCGGCGCTGGTGGCCCGGCCGCCGGCACCGGCCGAGCGGATCACCAGTGAGGTCGCCGACGCGCTGACCCAGCTGGAGCATCTGCTGCCGGGGCTGCCCGGCGACGAGCGGCGCCGGATGTCCGACGAGCTCTCTCCCCGGCTGCGTGCGGTCCTCGACCGGCTCGCCGGACCCGCACCGGACGACGACCCACCCGACGCCGACCAGCCGGACGACGGAAAACCGGACGACGACCCGCCCGGCGACGGCCTCGTGGAGACGCGGTGACGGCGTCGGCCCGCGGGCCGGTGCGGGCCGACGAGGTGGAGCGCCGGCTGCGTGGCCGTGCCCACACGGTGCTCGCGTACACGGAGGCGACCGCCGACCCGTGGCCGCTCGTCGGGCTGCACGACAGGATCGGCGCGGCGCTCGGGCCGGCGGACCCGCTCGCGCTGCTGGTCGAGTACCACGTCGAGGAGCTGCGCAGCCGTACCCGCTCGGTCGCCGAGTCCGCGCGCGTCTGGGCGGACCTGCACGCCAGGGCCGAGGCGGCACTCGACTGGCACGACACCACGCTGATGGGCATCAAGGCGCTGTACGCCCGGTATGCGCGGCTGTCCGGCGGCCCGGCCGACCTGGACGCGGCGGCCCAGGCCTACGAGGTCGAGTGGCTGCGGCGACTGGCGATCCTCGGCCCCCGGGCGGACCGCACCCTCACGGCACACGCCAACCTCGCGATAGCGCTGCGCGACCGCGGCGGCCCGGGCGACCTGCGCCGCGCCTGCCAGATCGCCCGCGAGGAGGTCGCCGTGCGCCGCGACGTCTACGGCGCGGACAACGCGTTCACCTGGATCGCGCAGCTGGTCCTCGCCCAGACGCTGCTGCGGGTCGCGGAGCGCCCGGACCAGCCCGGCGAGAAGGCCGCGCAGCAGCGGCCACCGGAGGCGGACGGCTATCCCCCGGTGCGCCTCGACGACGTCGAACGGCCGCGACCCGAGCTCGTCGCGGAGGGGCGAGCGCTCGCCGCGCAGGTGCTTTCGTCCCGCCGGGAGCGGTTCGGGGCGACGTCCGACGCGACGCTGCGCACCCAGCTCGTGTTCGCGCAGGCGCTGCTGCTCGCCGGCGAACCGGTCCGGGCGGCGGAGGAGATCCGCTACGTGCTGGCGACCAACCGCCGGGTCAGCGCGAACCTCGACCCGGGCTGGCCCGAGCTGCTGCTGGCCCGCGCGCTGCTCGCGACCGTGCTTCGGGAGGACGGCGACGACGGCGGCGACAGCCTGGACGAGGCCCTGCGGCAGGCCAGGGCCGCGGTCGAGGCGCGACGCAACCGCTATCCGGCGGACGCGCAGCGGGTGACCGAGGCCGAGCTGTTCGAGCTGGAGGCCAGGCGGTTCGCCGGCCAGGAGCCCGAGTAACGTCGGGAAACGGTCCCAGCCGCCGGTGGCCGGGTAGTGACAAGAGCACGGAGGTCGATGTGGGCACGGTCGTGACCGATGGGGCCGGTGCCTTCCTGGACCTGCTGGCGCTGGAGCAGCCGGAACCGGACCTGTTCCGCGGGGTCAGCCACGAGGGCGCGCCGCTGCGGGCGTTCGGCGGGCACGTCGCCGCGCACGCCCTGGTCGCGGCGACGTCGACGGTCGACCCGGACCGCCCGGTGCACTCGCTGCACAGCTACTTCGTCCGTGGCGGCGACCCGACCCGACCGATCGACTACCACGTCGACCGGATCCGGGACGGTCGGTCGTTCACCACCCGGCGGATCACGGCCGTCCAGCACGACGAGGCGATCTTCGTGCTGTCGGCGTCGTTCCACCGCCACGAGGACAGCCCGATCGAGCATCAACGGCCGGCGCCGCGGGTGCCCGCGCCGCCGGACGGCCTGCCGCTGTTCGACGGCCGCGCGATGCCCGCCGAGCCCGCCGGCGACGACGGTCCCGCCGACCCCGGATCGGACCGATGGAAGGACGAGCAGCGGGAGAAGTGGGCCTGGCGCGGCTTCCAGGTGCGGGACGTCTCCGCGCCCGCGGACGGGGGCCGGCCCGCGCCGGCCCGGATGCAGGCCTGGCTGCGGGTCACCGACACGCTGCCCGACGACCAGCACACGCACGCCTGCGCGCTGGTCTACATGTCGGACCTGACGCTGTCGCACTCGGTCCTCAGACCGTACGGCGGCGTGGGCCAGGGCATGCAGATGACCTCGCTCGACCACGCGGTCTGGTTCCACCGCCCGTTCCGGGCCGACGAGTGGCTGCTGTTCGACCAGGAGAGCCCGACGGCGGCGAATGCGCGGGGCCTCGCGATCGGCGAGTTCTTCGACGCTGCCGGCACCCTCGTCGCGACCGTCGTCCAGGAGGCACTGGTCCGGCCGACGCGCCGCCCCGCCGGCTGACCCGCGCCGGCCGTGCCGGACCGGAGGAACGCGATGGCCCGGCACGCCGTACGTGCCGGGCCGAGGCGACCTGTCAGCGACGTCCCGCGCTAGTTCGAGCCGCCGACGCGGGAGCGGGCGGCGTCGAGGACCTTGCGGGGCAGGACCGGCGCGTCGCGGCCGGTGCCGTGCGAGCCCGCCGGCTTCGCGGCGCCGGACGAGGATCCCGAGGACGCCTTCTCCTCGTGGTACTCCTCCTCGACGTTGACCGTCCAGACGTCGTGGTCCGTGCCCTTCGCGATGTTCTCCGCGGTCAGCATGGCGGTGAACATCGAGTGGTCGGCGTTGTTGTAGCGGAACATGCCGTTACGACCGACCGGGTGCACGTTGCTGGCGTAGTCGGTCAGCCAGCCGCGGATGACGTCGACGTTGGCTGCGTAGACGTCGTCGTAGATCGGGTACGCCTTCGGCTGGCGAACGACGTAGCCGGCCTCGATGTCGCGGTACTTGACCAGGCCGAGGCGGTCGAGCTCCTGCTTGCCCTGCTCGATGAGCTTCTCGTCGGACGCGGTCCAGTCGGCGTCGTTCTCGAACACGGTGTACTCGAGTCCGAGGACGTTGCGGCCGTCCTTGACGAGGTACGGCGACCACGAGGCGAAGTTCTGGATCCGCATGGTGCGCACGCTCGGGTCGTGAATGTAGATCCAGTTGTCCGTCCACGACACGGCGCTCGCCGGGACGACCAGGGCGACCGTGAGGAAGTCCCGGTAGCGCAGGCCCTGCGCCGCCTTCAGCACCCGCGGCGGCACCGGCGGGTCCATGACCTCGATGAGCTGCGAGATCGGCATCGAGGAGATGACCTCGTCGGCCGGCAGGACGTCGACGCCACCGTCGGCGTGCTCGGCGACGACCTCGAAGGCCTTGCCGTCCGCATGCCGGATCTTGGTGACCTTCGTCTCCATGACGACCTTGGAGCCCTGCGCGACGACCTTGTCGCGGCAGACCTCCCACATCATCCCGGGGCCGAACTTCGGGTACTCGAACTCCTCGATGAGGGAGGTGATCTCCTTCTGGTTCGTCTTCGGCTTGACCGCGTTCAGGATCGCGTTGCCCAGGTTCAGGCTCTTGATCCGCTGCGCGGCCCAGTCGGCCGGCATCTCGCTGACCGGGACGCCCCAGACCTTCTCGGTGTAGGTCTTGAAGAACGTGCGGTACAGCCGCCAGCCGAATCGCGCGACGAGCCAGCTCTCATAGTCCGACTGGTCCCGCGGCGGCCGCACCCGAGCCTGCAGGTAGGACGCGATGCAGATCGCGGCCTCCTTGGGCCCCAGGTTCTGCAGCGCGTTCACGGCCTTGATCGGGTAGTCGTAGTACTTGCCCTGGTAGAAGATCCGGCTCTTGCGCGGCCGCAGCAGGAAATCCTCCTGCGGCAGGATCTCGTGCCAGAAGTCCTCGACTCGCTGAACCTTCGAGAAAAACCGGTGGCCACCGATGTCGAACCGCCAGCCGTCACGCTCAACGGTCCGAGAGATACCACCCACCTGGGTGTCGGCCTCGAGAATCGTCGAGGGGATCCCGTACCGGTGCAGCTCGTAGGAGGCGGTGAGGCCCGCCGGTCCGGCGCCGATGACGACGACGTCTACGTTTTCCGACATCAAGACTCAGCCGTTCCTTGGGGTGTATGACTGGGGCGACGACGCGGGCCGCGCCGCCGGTGCGCCCGCGCGCGCAGGAGGGACCCGACAAAGGTCACTCAGCGTGTCGGAACCGACGGCAGTGTCCCTCGCGGCGTGCGCAGCATGCCAGCGGTGGGGGCGTATCGCCCAGGAGGGGGCGAGCCGCTCACGCATCGTTGACTCCGCTCCTGGTTCCAGAGGTCGCGGGGACTGGTGGAGAGAAGCGGGTGAGGTTATCCGCTTCGCGCACACTGTAACCGGCGAACAGAACACCGAAACGCACGGGTCCGCCCCGCCACGCGCTGTCGACGGCCGGGCGCCGTGCCCACGCGGGGCCCGAGGCGCGTCCGACGGTACGCATCCCGCCGCCCACCCGGGCTTCAGCGGCCCGCGGCGGCCGGAATCCGCGGCGCGCCATTGTCACGGAATGTGACACATTTGTGGTCCGGCGGTGCCCGCGAACGCACCCGGACGGCGCTCAGCCGAGGACGAGCGTGATGAGGACCGCGAGCAGGGTGCCGGCCGCCAGCGTGGCGCGCAGCCGGCGGCGGTGGGTCGGGGTGTCCCAGGGGATCCCGCACGCCGCGGCGACCGGCTCCGCGGCGGCCAGCAGGACCACGCCCGCCCAGACCACCGCCCCCAGCAGCCCACGGTCCGGCCGCACCACGGCGACGAGGACCGCCAGGCCGAGCCCGGCGGCGGCCAGCGGCACGGGCAGCAACGGCGTCCAGCCCTCCGCCGCGACCCGCGTCCCCGCGGCCCGCCACCCGGACGACCGGGACGGCGACCGGTCCGCGAGCCGTGGCCAGCCCGGCAGCCGCGGCCGCCGCGCCCCCGCCTTCCCACCCCGCGCCGCGATGGGCGCGGCGTCCGGCGCCGGGAGCGGCGGCGGCGTCAGGACGGCCGGTGCCACGTCGGGGGCGCCGGCGCCATCCGACCGGCCGCCGAGCAGCACCACCCGGGCCACCGCCAGCACCGAGAGCGGGATCGACGCCAGCCAGCCCGCGAGCGCCACCCCGACCCCGCCCAAGCCGGCTCCGCCCGTGGCGGTCACCGCGAGGCAGAACAGCGCCGCTGTGGCGAGATAGGGCACGCCGAAGCCAAGCCAGCCGGTGACGCTCGCCCCGGCCGCGACCCGCCCGCCGCCAAGCACCACGAGCGCCGGCCCGAGCCACATCCCCGCCTGCGCGGCGGACAGCACCGGCGCGGCGGCGTCCCAGAGATAGTGCGCGCGCTGCCGCCGGTCCAGGCCGTGCTTGCGCAGCGGGTTGTCGAACAGCAGGATGCGCAGCCGGTCGACGGCCCGCACCACCTGGAGCCGGGCCGCCGTCGCCGGCGGCCGGGTCGCCCGGGCGACGAGGGCGGCCGGGTGGTGGACGCTCGTCCAGCCGGCGGCGTGCAGCTCGTACGACGTGCGCGGCTCCTCCGTCCCGCCGCGGTCGCTGAACCCGTCGACGGTCTCCAGCGCGGCCCGGCGGTAGAGCGTGCCGCTGCCCACGCCCGCGGCGGCGCCGTCCCGGTCCCGCGCGGCGGCCCGCAGGCACGCCAGCGTCGGCTCGGCCCGATCCGGCAGCGGACCGGCGCCGGCGGCGGCCCGCCACCCCGAGGTGACCAGGCCGACATGCGGGTCGCGCAGGTAGCCGAGCAGCTGGTGGGCGGCGTCCGGGACCACGGAGTCGCCGGCGTCGAGCAGCAGGACGGCCTCCGCGTCGGTCTCGGCGAGGGCGGCGTTGAGCAGCGCCGGCCGCTGCGGGGGGCCGGCGGCGTGCCAGAGGCAGGTCACGTCGAGCCGTTCGGCCAGTGCCTCCAGCGCGCGGGCGCCGTGCCGGCCGGCGCCGTCCACCCACGGGTCGGTGACCCGTGGGTCGGCGACGAGGTAGGTGCGGTGCGGGTAGGCGAGATCGCGGGCCGAGCGCAGGGTGTGGTCGACGTGGCCGAGCGGCTCGCCGCGCGTGACGACGAAGACGTCCAGCGAGCCGGCGGGGCCGGGGGCGCGCCGCTCGAAGCGCCGGTTCACCCGGGCGGACTGCACGGCGAGCACGGCCAGCGCGAGGAAGGCTGCGACCTCCGCGGCGAAGCAGACCGCGCCGGTGAGCCCGGTGCCGGCGAGGTGGCCGACCCGCCAGGCCAGGTACGCGCCACCGGTGAGGACCGCCGCGCCGCCCGCGGCCGCCGGGACCGCGGCCGCCAGCGCCAGCCCACCCGGCCTCAGGTGCCAGCCGGCCCGCACGGCCGACGCGGGCGACCGGTCCACCGGCAGGGACGCGTCCGGCCGGCCGGCGAGGGGCGGCGCGGCGGCGGCCGTTTTCCCGAGCGCGGCGGCGGCCGGCTTCCCGAGCGCGGCGGCGGCCGGCTTCCCGGGCGCGGCGGCGCCGGCGCGACGGGCAGGTTTGGCGGCCTTGGTGAGGGCGACGGGCTTCGTGGCTTTCACGGTCCTCGTCGGCTCGGCGGCCGCGGCGGACTGCTTCGGCCTGGCTCGCTCGACCGTCGTGGCGGGAGCGGCAGGGGTGGCAGGGGTGGCAGGCTGGGCGGCCGAGGGCGGCTCCGCGTCCCGCGGCGCGGGAATGGTCGCCCTGGCCGCCGCGCGCCGGGCGGCGGCGCGGCGCGCGGCGTCGCGGCCTGCTCCTCGGCCAGACATGGCCACCCCCTTCGTCCAACCGGTCACACGTCAGTCACGGACAGTAACATCAGCCGGGATCGAGGCCAGCAACCCCGCGGCGGCGGCCCGGAGCGGCGGTCGGCCGCCGGAGGGACTCGGCTCTCGGGCTCGCGGCCGCCATCAGGCGCGCGCGGACGCGGGGATCCCCAACCGGCGTCGGACCACTTACGATCGGGTATGGACCCGCGAGGCGCGCCCATGCCGGGCGCAGCGTCGCGTCACCCCAGCCGGGTACCTACAGCGGGTACCGGACCCCGACGACGGAAGGGATCATGAGCGGCTCCGGCGATACCGGCTGTAGTCCGATCCGACCCTCGCGAGTGGGAGCGCCCGCGGAGGTCGTACGTTGATCCAGGCGCTCCTTCTCGTTCTCGGCGTTCTGCTGCTCCTGGCCTGCGGGCTGTTCGTCGCCGCCGAGTTCGCCCTCGTCACGGTCGACCGGTCCAGCGTCGAGCGCGCCGCCGAACGTGGCGACCGGACCGCCCGCGGCACCCTGCACGCGCTGCGCACCCTGTCGACCCAGCTGTCCGGTGCCCAGCTCGGCATCACGCTGACGAACCTCGGCATCGGTTACCTCGCCGAGCCGGCCATCGCGCAGCTGCTCGACGGCCCCCTCACCGGGCTCGGCGCGTCCGAACAGCTGGCGGACAGCCTGTCGGTGACGCTGGCGCTCGTCCTCGCGACCGCGCTGACGATGGTGTTCGGCGAGCTCGTCCCGAAGAACCTGGCACTCGCCCGCCCGCTGGGCACGGCGAAGGCCACGCAGCGCTTCCAGCGCGGCTTCACCCGGGGCACCCACCCGCTGATCAGTTTTCTCAACGGCGCGGCGAACCTGCTGCTACACCGGTTCGGGATCAGCCCGCAGGAGGAGCTCGCGTCGGCCCGCTCGGCCCAGGAGCTGTTCTCGCTGGTCGGCCGGTCCGCCGAGCACGGCGCGCTGGCCCGCGAGACCGCGACGCTGGTGCAGCGCTCGCTGCTGTTCGGCGACCGCACAGCGCAGGACGTGATGACGCCCCGGGTGCGGATGCGCTCGATCAGCGCCGTCGAGCCGGTGGCCGCGGTCATCGCGCTGACCCGGCGCACCGGCCACTCGCGCTTCCCGGTGCTGGGCGAGGACAGCGACGACGTCGTCGGCCTGGTGCACGTCAAGCATGCGGTCGCGGTGTCCGAGGACGCCCGCGCGTCCACCCCGGTCCGGTCCGTGATGGCGCCGGCCGTCACCGTCCCGTCGGGCATGCTGCTCGAGCCGCTGCTCGAGCAGCTGCGCGCCGGTGGCCTGCAGATGGCGATCGTCGTGGACGAGTTCGGCGGCACCGACGGCCTGGTCACCGCGGAGGACCTGATCGAGGAGATCGTCGGCGACGTCGTCGACGAGCACGACCGGGTCAGCCCACGGGCGGTCCGCCACCGCGACGGCACCTGGGCGCTGTCCGGCCTGCTGCGCCCGGAGGAGGCCGAGGAGCTGACCGGCGTGCCCGTGCCGACGGACGACGCCTACCAGACGCTCGGCGGGCTGATGGCGACCGCGCTCGGGCGGATCCCGGCCGGCGGGGACACCGTCGAGGTCGCCGGGGTCCGGTACACGGTGGAGCGGATGGACGGCCGCCGCGTCGACCGGGTCCGCCTGGAGCCCTCGACGGGCGCGGCGGACAGCCGGGACAGCGCCAACGCGGCGGTGCCGGACCGCCCCGAGTGTGGGCAGGCGCCGGGCGCCACCCGGCCGGCGGGCGGCCAGCCCGCGACCGCGGAGGGTGACACCGTGGTCGACCCGCGCCGGGCGCTGCCGCCGACGCACCCGCCGCGCGGCCACGGCCGCCGCGGCCACACCGCGACGGCGGAGGGCCGGCGATGATCGACCTGCTGAAGCTGGCGCTCACCGTGCTGCTGCTGGTCGGCAACGCGTTCTTCGTCGGGGCCGAGTTCGCGCTGATCTCCGCCCGGCGCACGTCGATCGAGCCGCGCGCGGCCGAGGGGTCCTGGTCCGCCCGGATCACGCTGCGGGCGATGGAGCATGTGTCGATCATGCTCGCCGGCTCCCAGCTCGGCGTCACGGTCTGCACCCTCGGCCTCGGCGCGCTCGCCGAGCCCACGATCGCGCACCTGATCGAGCGGCCGTTCGACGCGGCGGGCATGCCAGCCACGGCGCTGCACCCGGTCGCGTTCGTGCTCGCGCTCGCGCTGGTCACCTTCCTGCACGTGGTGATCGGCGAGATGGTGCCGAAGAACATCGCACTCGCCGAGCCGGACCGGGCGGCGCTGGTGCTCGCGCCGCCGCTCGCCGGCTTCGTCTGGTTGCTGCGCCCGGTGATCTACGGCCTGAACTGGATCGCGAACCACACCGTCCGGCTCCTCGGGATCGAGCCCAAGGACGAGATCGCGAGCGTGTTCACCCGCGACGAGGTGGCCGGCCTCGTCGACGAGGCGCACCGCGAGGGGCTGCTCGAGGAGGACGAGCACGACCTGGTCAGCGGCGCGCTGGCGTTCGACGAGCGGACCGCCCGCGACGTCCTGCTCCCCAGGGAGGGGCTGGTGACGGTGCCGATGACCGTCACCCCGCGCGAGATCGAGGACCTGGCCGCGAGCACGGGCTACACCCGGTTCCCGGTGCTCGACTTCACGGGCCGGCTGATCGGCTACCTGCACCTCAAGGACATCCTGGAGACGAGGCCGGAGCGGCGGTCGTCGCCGGTCGCCGCGAAGTGGCTGCGCCCGCTCGTGCACGTGCCGGCGGATGCGACGCTGCGCCAGGCGCTGGCGACGATGCAGCGCTCGGGTGCGCACCTCGGCCAGGTGACCGACGAGCGGGGCGACTCGCTCGGCCTCGTCGCGCTGGAGGACATCCTGGAGGAGCTCGTCGGCGAGATCCGGGACGAGGCCGCCGGCCGCCCGGTCCGCGCCGCCGCGGCGGCGATGGTCGGCCCGGGCCAGCGGGCGTCCTGACCGCCGCGGGCTGACGCGCAGCTGCAGGTCGCGAGCCCCGCGTCACCCCTGCTGGCGCCGCTCACCCGGAGGGGGGCGCTGCGCTGTCGGATGGCCGTCAACCGGCCGGTTATCAGTGCAATCGCGGTTCCCGCACGGTTCGGTGCGGCGTAGCGTGTGCCACGTGCCGGGTAGGTCGGCGGCACACCACCGAGGTCGGACGCCCAGCTGCGGGTGCCTGCCAGGCTGGGGGGAAGCGTCGTCGCGCGTCGGCGTCGTCACCGACGACACCTCTGAGTGACGCACGTCCGGGGCGGGAGGCACGGTGGCTGGATCGACCCCTCCTCCGGTGCCCGGGAACGCGCCGACGCCGCTGGCCGCCGCCGACCCGCGCCGGCTCGGCAGGTACGAGGTCATCGGCCGGCTGGGCCAGGGCGGCATGGGAACGGTGTACCTCGGCCGGTCCCCGGAAGGCGTCCCCGTCGCCATCAAGGTGATCAAGCCGGAGCTGGCCGAGGCGCCCGAGTTCCGCGGCCGCTTCCGCCGCGAGGCCGAGAGCGCCCGTCGGGTCCGCCGGTTCACCACCGCCGCCGTGCTCGACGCCGACCCCGACGGGCCGAATCCCTACCTGGTGACGGAGTACGTCGAGGGCCCGACGCTGTCGAAGATGGTCGCCCGGCGCGGACCGCTGCGCCCGGCGGACCTCGAGCAGCTCGCGCTGTCGGTCGCGACGGCGCTCTCCGCGATCCACGCCGCGGGCATCGTGCACCGCGACCTGACCCCGGCGAACGTGCTGCTCTCCCCCGTCGGGCCCAAGGTCATCGACTTCGGCCTGGCGCGCGACTTCGAGGGGTCCGGCGAGTTCAGCCGCACCGCACGGCACGCGATCGGCACGCCCGGCTACATGGCGCCCGAGCAGATCCTCGACTCCCCGGTGACCTCGGCGGCGGACATCTTCGCCTGGGGCGCCATCACGATCTTCGCCGCGACCGCCCGCCCGCCGTTCGGCGAGGGCCGGATCGAGGCGCTGCTGTACCGGATCCTGTACGAGCCCGCGAACATCGACGGCGTGCCTCCCGAGCTGGCGCCGCTCGTCGACGCCGCTCTGCAGAAGGAGCCGGAACGGCGGCCGACGGCCGAGGCGCTGCGAGCCGCCCTGATGAGCGGCGGCGCCCTCGCCCCCGAGGCCTCCGCGCCGATGGCGACGGGCCAGGACGACCGCGAGGCGAAGGACGGCGCCCGGCGCCGCCGTGGCCTGCTGTTCAGCCGTGGCGGCCGCGGCCTCGGCGGCGAGGACGCACCGGTCACCGTCACCCCCGCGGCGACGTCGCGCCCGGGCACGACGACCAGTGCGGCGACCAGTCTGCTCACGCCGCCACCGCCGACGGCACCGCTGCCGCCGCCCGTGACGCCCGCCTCGCCCTTGCCCGCGCCGCCGAGCGGGAACCGGCCCGGCGCCTGGCCAGCCGGTCCGGGGGCCACGCCGCCGCGCGGCCCGGCCATCCCGCCGCCGCCGCCCGTCCGGCCCGTGTCGCCTTCGCCGGCAGGCGCACCGCCCGTCGGCCCGGGGCCCCTCTCGCCGGTGCCGCCGGGCCAGGGCGGCCCCGACGAGCGCGCCGCCGCCGAAAGGCGGTCCGGGCGGCGCAAGGCCGTCCTCGTCATCGCCGGCGTCGGGGCGGTCGCGGTCGCCGCCGCCGTGGCGATCCCGCTGGCGCTCGGCGGCTCCGGCGACGGCGGCCGGGACTCCGCCGCCGACCGGGCCACGCTGTCCGCCGGCCTCGCCCAGCAGGCGGCCGACGTGCGCGCCAGCGACCCCGCCAGGGCGGCCCGGCTCAGCCTCGCCGCCTACCGGATCTCGCCGACCGAGGCCGCCTCGGCCGCGCTGGTCGGCTCGTTCACCGCCGGCTCGTGGACCACGCTGCCGAACTCCGCGGCGAGCTACACCGGCGCGGCGCTGTCCGCCGACGGCAGGCTCGCCGCGACCACGGACACCGGCGACCACCTGCGGCTGTGGGACCTGTCGAACCCGGACAGCCCCAGGCAGACCGCCGACGTCCCGGCAGCAGGCGACGGGCCGCCCGTCGGCCCGCGGTTCCTGGACACCGCCGGCCTGGTCACCGGCGGCTCGGCCGGCCATGCCTGGTCGCTGGCGGACCCACGCGCCCCCCGGTCGGTCGCCGCGATCACCCCGGCGGCGGGCCAGGTGTCCCGGCTCGCGCTCTCGGGCGACGGCAAGCTGCTGGCGACGACGGACCTCGCCCGCAACATCGAGCTGTGGGACGTCAGCGACCCGGCGAAGCCGCGCTCCCTGCGGGCGCTGCGGAGCCCGGGGCTGACCACCGACATCGCGCTCAGCCCCAACGGGCACGCGCTGGCCGCCGCCGGCGTCGGCGGCGCGGTCGCGCTGTGGGACATCACCGACCCGACGAAGCCCGTCGGCGGGGACGACGGCAGCCACCAGGCCGTCGGGCACCAGGGCCCGGTGAACGCGGTCGCGTTCCTGCCCGACGGCGCCCGCATGGTCACCGGCGGCGACGACGCGACCGTGCGGCTGTGGGACATCACCGACCTGGCCAAGCCGAAGCAGATCGGCCAGCAGTGGCAAGGCCACCAGGCCGCTGTCGTGGACGTCGTGCCGGTCGGCAGGACGCTGGTCGCCAGCGTCGACATGACCGGAAAACTGCTCGGCTGGGACTCGGGCGCCGCGGCACCCGCGCCCCTGCCGCTCGACGCCAAGGCGACGCCCCGCGGCGTGGCCGCGGACGCCGCCGGACGCTGGCTGCTCAGCGCGCCGACCGACGCGTCGGCGGGCGGCCTCGCCCTCGGCTCGTCCGACCCTGCCCGGCTGGTAACGCTCGCCTGCCGTACCCCGGCGAACAGGATGAGCCCGGCCGAATGGACGAGTCTCATCTCCGGTCTCGCCTACGAGGATCCGTGCGCCGGCTGACGGCGTGACGAGAGGAAGCACGGTAAAACGCCATGGGCTACCAGCTCGGCATCGACATCGGCACAGCGAACACCGTCGTCGCGATCGCGGACGGTGACTGGCCGCAGGTCCTCACGGTGGCGGGCGGCCCGTCGATACCGACGGTGCTCTACTTCCCGCCGACCGGCCCGCTCTCCTTCGGCCGCGCCGCGGCGCGTCGGGCGCTGGCCGACCCGTCCCGGGCCACCGACGGCTTCATCCGCGGCATCGGCGACTCCTCCCCCATCATGATCGGCGGCGGAGCCTACGCGCCAGAAGGGCTGGTCACCAGGTTCCTGGAGCGGGTCATCACGGCGGCCGCCGCGACCCGCGGCTCGAACCCCGACCAGGTCGTCGTCACCTACCCGACGAGCTGGAACACCCGCCGCCGGGAGCTGCTCACCGACGCGCTGGACCGGCTCGACGTCCACGACATCCCGGTGTCCGCCTCGCCCGCGGCCGACGCGCTCGGCGCGGTGCTGGCCCGCCGGGCCACCAGCCGGACCCCCGGCCGGCGCAACGACCTCGTCGGCGTCTACGACTTCGGCGCCGGCACGTGCGAGGCCGCCGTGCTGTCCGTCACCGACTACGGCGCAGAGGTCGTCGGCACGCCGACCGGGCTCGCGCACACCGGCGGCGTCGACCTGGACACGCTGTTGCTGGCGCACGTGCTCGCCACCGCCGGCCAGGCCCTCGACGGGCTGGACCGGTCCGACCCGGCGACGGCCACCGCGCTCGGCCGGCTGCGCCAGGAGGTCGTCGCCGCCAAGGAGACGCTCGCCGCCGACGACGAGGCGTCCGTCCCGGTGACCCTGCCGGGCGTGTTCACCTGGGTCACGCTGCAGCGCGACGAGGTGGAGCAGCTAATCAGGCCGGCGATCGAGGACAGCGTGCGGGTGCTGGTCCGCGCGGTGCGTTCGGTGCCGACGACGGCCGAGTCGCTGTCGGCCGTGCTGCTGTACGGCGGCGTCGCGCGGATGCCGCTGGTCACCCGGCTCGTCCGCGCCGCGCTGCCCGGGGCCGCCCGCTTCGAGAACCGGCCGGCGGAGGACCTTGCCGTCGGGGCCGCGCTGCTCGCCGCCGGGCTCGCCGAGCAGGCGGAGCCGGTCGCCGGCGGCGCGACGGCGCTGATCGGCCCGTCGATGATGGAACCACCCGAGCTCTCGTCGTTCCCCGGGGTGTCGGTGCCACCGCCGGCCACGACCTACTCGACCGCCGCCACGAACTACCCGACCGCCGCCGCTGCGAGCGCGGGCGTCGCCGCTGCCGGCGCGGCCGCCGCCGCGCCGGCGGTAGCGGCCCAGTCCCCGTGGCAGGACTCCGAGTCGACTGCGCGCATCACCGCTTACGGCTCGCCCGCGGCGGCCGGCTCGGCCGCCGGCACGGGTTACGCCGCCGGTGCAGGCTACGCCGCCGGAGCCGGCGCGGCGGGCGGCGGCATGGCGGCCGGCGCCGAGCAGGCGTCCGACCAGGGCCTGGTCTCCTGGGGCACCGGCCCAGAGTCCGGCACCGGCCCGCGCACGGTCGTCCACCCCGGGCCGAGCCGGGCCGCCGGCGCGCACAGCGCCGGGCGCCCGGGCGGGCCGCCCGCGCGCCGCGCCGGCGTCCTCGGCTCGCTGCGGACCAAGGCCGGCATCGCGGCGATCATCGCGGCGGTCGTGTTCATCGCCGGTGGCACCGCGCTCGGGTTGACGCTGACGAAGTCCGACGACTCGGGCCCGTCGATCACCGCGCAGTCCACCGGCGGGCCGTCGGCCGCGCCGGTCGCCGGTCCCGCGACGACGCCGCCCCCGGTGACCCGCAACCTGGTCCGGATCGCCGACTCGAACGAGGTCGCGCCGATCTCCGAGCGGGCGTTCCAGGAGTTCCGCCAGGGCGAGCCCAACGTCACGGTCGCCTTCGACCCGGCGGTGACCGACACGACCCAGGCCTTCGACAAGCTGTGCAAGGGCCAGGTCGCGATCGCGGGCACGTCCTACGAACTGGATCCGAAGTTCGCCCCGGACCCGGCCTGCAAGGACAAGGTCGTCGGCTTCGAGATCGCGCACCACACGCTGCCGATCGTGGTGAACCCGGCGAACACCTGGCTGGGCTGCCTCGACCTGGCGAAACTCAAGCAGCTGTGGGGCGCCGGCTCCCAGATCACCCGGTGGAACCAGCTGAACCCGAAGTACCCGGACGAGCCGATCAACTTCGTCGGGCCGAAGTCGGACAGCGTGCAGGCGCAGGTGTTCAACGCCAGCATCAGCGGGGACAGCACCAAGGCACGGTCCTACACGCAGACCGACCTCGCCGGCGTGGCCCAGACCGTCCAGAGCGACCGGGACGCCATCGGCTACCTCGACTTCCCGACGTACACCCAGCTCGGCTCGAAGCTGCGCGGCGTGCTCGTCGACGGCGAGGAGGGCGGCGGCTGCCAGCCGCCGAACGCCATCACCGCGGGTAGCGGCGCCTACGTCCCGCTGTGCAAGCCGCTGTTCGTCTACGCCCGCGTCGACGCGCTGAAGGACCCGGCCACCGTCGCCTACCTGCGCTACTATCTGGAGCACGCGCAGACCATCACGACGGAGACCGGCTACGTCGGCCGTTCCAACGCCACCACCAAGTCCAACATCGACCGCCTCGGCACGCTCTCGCAGGGAGTCGGCCCGGTACCGGCCTAGCGTGCGTCCCAGGCCCCGAGCGGCAGCGCCCGGGGCCCGGGGCGGCGCCTGGGGCTGGGGATTTGGGTCGGGCGCGTCCCGCTGGGCACGTCCGCCTTGAGGCGCCGGGTCCGAGACGCCGGGCCGCCGGGCGGACGCAGGAGCGAAGGCCAGTGCTGATCCGTGTCGAGGGGTCGAACCTGCCGGGTCGCGCGTGTGCCGGCGGCCCCGGGTTCCCCGGATACGCCGACATCCACGTCGCCGTCCAGCGACGTGGCCGCCCGACCGACCTGCTCGGCCTCGTCCCCGGCGACGCCCCGTCGGCGGTGTGGACACTCGAATGCACTGCTGCCGGCGGGTCTGGCGGGATCGACCTTCGGGGCCAGTGCGTCCAGGGCCGGCCGGGCGAACGGTTCATCTACCTGTCCTGGGGCGTGGTCGACCCGGCCGACGGCGGCTTCGCGATGTTCCGCCGGGCCAAACTCTGGCTGAACGCCGTGCCCGCCGACGTCCTGGCCGCCGCGGTCGCGTCGGGCCTGCTCATCGGCCGCCTCGGCCTCACCGACCCGAAGGGCCACCCCCGCTGCGCCTCGGTCCGCCCACCCACCATCACCTGGACCGCCGAGCACCCCTGACCGGCACCCCGACGGCCAGCGGCACCGCGACGGCCGCCGGCACCCCGACGGCCAGCGGCACCGCGACGGCCGCCGGCACCCCGACGGCCAGCGGCACCGCGACGGCCGCCGGCACCCCGACGG
>Ga0105248_10000129_pt1 | contig 87673 bp, 76 predicted proteins | sample KBSS34metaG_FD_81524 | JGI IMG/M metagenome (GOLD analysis project Ga0105248, IMG submission 81524) | Switchgrass rhizosphere microbial communities from Kellogg Biological Station, Michigan, USA - KBS S3-4 metaG | ecosystem: Host-associated > Plants > Roots > Rhizosphere > Soil | place... | reverse complement strand
TCTGACGGGTGCGCCGGTAGGGTGAAACATAGACTATCGCGTCACGGATGAAGTCTGCACCGAGCTTGCGCCCGGCTTTTCGTGCCTGCTTGATGCCCTTGGGCACAAGCTTGATTTTGTGGTCAGGCACGTCCTTCAGATCTTCCTCACCCGTGTTGGCTCCGGAGAGCCCATGGCGGAGGAGTTTGATAATCATAGGGGGTCCTTGGTTAAGACTGACCTTTGAGCTTGCTCAGCTCGGCCTGGGCGTCGCTAAGACGCTGGGCCAACTGCATCACCGCCACTTCCATGACGGAGTTGACGGGGTCGAGCATTTTCTTGAGGTTGGGCTTGACTGGCGTCCAGGTGTCGTTTTCGAATTTCTCGACGACGACAAAATAATCGATACCGGGGGCATGCATGATCACGACGCGCAGCTTCGGACCGAAGAGAGCTGTGTGTTCCAGCACTACCTGCGGTGCGGCGGCGGCGCAATCGGATTGATTGGCCTGCGGCGGTTTCTTGCTTTTTGGCATGACATAAGTCCTTCTGCGTGAGGAGTTGGAAAATGTTGAACACGCCTGAAGACACCGACCTTGATGGCCGGTGTCTGTCAAACGATGGTTACTTCAGTTGCTGCTCGCTGTCATCGGCCAGGTCCAGGTGTGCCTCGGCTTCCCGGTGCAGCGCCCGCGACTCGTCCATGAGCGTGCAGTAGAGCTTGGTTTCGCCTTCGGCTTTGCGCATCAGGCGAGCTTCCGCTTCCATGGCCATCGCCGTCGACTGGCAGGCGCGCCAGAGGCGGCGATGCAAGGCGGCGACGGTGGGATACTGGAGGCGGTGATCGAGCACTTTCATTTTCAGTGAAAGTGCCGCCAGGCGGATGGCATGCGCTTCCGTGAGCACAGCCTTTTCGCTGGACAGCCGGGCGATGGCTTCCTGGTCCTGCGACGTGAGGAGGGGAAGCTCGTCTTTGCCCTCGAGCTTGATGCTCGACAACAGCACGCGGTTGGCCCGCTGGTAGATGTCGCGGGATTGTTCGTGCAGTTCGGCGATGATCATGTCCATATTTTTCTCCTGGTGAATTTACCCCATGCCGAGGAAAATGGGAAACCTCGGCACAAGGCAGGCTGGAAGTGTTTCCACTTCCAGGTCTCAAGGGTGAGGGCGAGATTCAGCGAGATTCACTGAGATCCTCGACCCGTACCAACGTCGACTTTTTCTCGAGTAACTACGCTGTCGGCGATGAGTTGCTGAGGTTGAAGAGACTTTCGGCCATGGCCTCGATCTCCTTTGCCAGTGCCAGCTTTTTCAGCCAGGCCCCGGGAATGCCCGCCATGCCGTAAAAGGCACCGGCCAATTGGCCGTAGATGGCGGCGGTGGTGTCGGCGTCATCTCCGAGATTTGCCGCCTTGAGGCAACCTTCCTCGAAGGAGGACGAATTGTGGAAAGCCCAGAGTGCGGCTTCCAGAGCGTGTGCAGCGTAGCCGGTGCCCTTGATCTTGGGCGGATTGGCCAGCTTGTAGGAGCCACCGGCGATGGCATGGACGATCGGGGTGAGCGGCTCATGTTGCCAGTGTCGTGCGGCTCCGGCCGGGCAGTAGTGCTGCGACAGCAACTCGTCCTTGGTGGCGCCGTTGAGGGCACCGACGACGAGAGCGGCCATGTAGCGGCAGACGTCCACGGCTACATCTGCACCATGGGTGGTGCGGGAGCTTTCGCCGGCCAGTTCGATAGCTGTCACGGCATTGGCGGCGTAGGCCATCGGCACCGGGGCCAGACGCATGAGCGATCCGTTGCCGGCGGTTTGCGGGTCGGTGCTGCCGCAAAATGGCGACGTGCCGAGCCCGGCCTCAAACTTGTGCAGCGCTGCCCGCACAGTGTTGCCGATGTCGAAACATGTGCCGTTGCTGCTCAAGTGACCTTGACGGTACCAGAGACAGTAGCGGCGCATCTGGTCGGCGGCATCGAAGCCCTGGCAGTGCAGGAGGCTTTCTCCCAGGCACAGGGCCATGGAAGTGTCGTCGGTCCATTCACCGGCTTTGAGGTTGAACGGCCCGCCGCCGAGCATGTCGGTGAGCGGGCTGAAGGTACCAGGCGAGCAAAATTCGATGCTCGTACCCAGGGCGTCGCCGGCGGCGAGTCCTAGAAGAGCGCCCTTGAAGCGTTCAATTCTATTCATGGTCAGTTCCAACCTGAGTCGAGGTGGTTGTTGGATTGATTGTAAATCATTGGTCATTTCCTCTCAGTCTTACCGGATTTAGCTCTCGAGGGCAATCCGGTGGACTTGCACGTTGTGAAAACCTTGCTTTTGCAGGGCTTCCTGTGTGCTCTTGTTTCGCACCCAGATATATTCACCGGCGCCGAGGTCCAGCTGTGGTGCGAGCATTTGCACGAGATGACTGTCGCGTCTCGCCTGGCGAAGCCAACGAGCTTCGTTCCAGGACTTTTTGAAGAGCAGGCGGCGCAGACCGGGACCGATTTCTCGCTGGCAGAGCACGTCGGTGAGGACGATGTTCCACCATTGATAGTCGTTAAAGCTGCGGACCGGCACCGATTCCAGCGGGATGGCGAAGAGTACTTGATTGGGAAATTCGCCTGCCTTGCGGTAGATTTTGCGATATTTCTTGTCCGCATCAAAATCGCCGCCGATATAAACTCGCCATTGATTTTGATAACCGGTCATGTACACTGCGTCGCTGTCGCGATCTCCGATGGAGAGAAAAATGGGAAAGAAACCGACCTCTTTCTCCAACCACTGGTAAGCCTCAAGCCACTCAGGATCGGAATAGCGCCGGTCAGCCACGATGGTGCCGTGGACGACCTGTTCTAGAGGCATCGAGTGATAGACATAGGTCTTCTGTTTCATACTCACTCCTTCTTCGTTTAGGTCAGCAATGAGCATCAGGCGCGTGCTACAAGAGTCGTTACCTGGTTGCGCAATGTTACAGAGTGATCTCTTCAAACGCTCTGGCCACAGCCAAACGACAATTCGCACAGCAAGCCGCTAGTTGACGCGATGCCGCATGGCAGCGAAGAAAGCGGGCGGTAGCTGTGGTGTATGGCGGGCTGGGGGTTCTTTGATCAAATAAGCAATAAGAAGAGATACCCGAATCCTAGTCTTCGGTAAGCTCCTATATCTAGTCTTACTGCCATGACTAGTTTTATTTAAGTTAGCGGGGCTCTGGTAGCCGATTTTGAGATTCGGCTAATGCAGGTCGAAGGTCAAATATTTGCCGTCGCTGTAGAGTTTTTCACCGATTTTCCAAATTCCTTCGGGCATGATTTCGCAACCTGAGCGGTACTTAACAGTCCCGTTGCAACGGCAGAGTGAGACGAGTGCTGCCTTGCCCTTTTCCTTGTCGGCATGATAGAGGAGCATGGCGGCATAGACGCGCCCCGCAGGGCTACCGGCCTCGGTCATGTACTGGAGTTCTGCCATGTGCTGTGACGCTACCGGTAGAGCCTTTTCAAATGCTTGCCGATATTTGGAGGGGCCGCCACCTTCGCCCACTTGCTGGTCATCCAGGCTATCGGCGTCGAACAACACGTTGAGCGGAGCTGTAAGTTTTTGACTTTTGGGCAGCATGCTTTTAATTTGATCCAGTACTACGGGCAGTGGCGTTGTTTTTAAAGGCTGGAAATTTTCGCCGTCGAACCATTCAAGGGTGTTTTTTTCAATTGGTCTAATACTCAAATGCCAGTTGGAGCCGGTAAGCAGGTCGCCGTTATGGTTGAGAAAGACGAGTGCCTTTCCGTTTTTCAGAGAACAACGGGCGCAAATGAAATCTTCGCCGCCGTATATCTCAAGTTCTCGGCCTGGTTTACCTTTCAAAACTGTGTCCACTGTGGCCCTGGCTTTCTCGCTGTAGGTCCAGTTGGTACTTTTTTGCTTGGTTTTTTCCACCGTTTTAATAGACACCACAGCAATAATCTCGCTGTTTTGCACCATTTCAGATTTGCCGGCGAAGTATGCCTTAGCTAGAGCCGGATTGTCCATGGTCACTGTACCCGCAATACTTGCTGCTAAAAACGCCGAAATAATCTTGCTCTTCATTTAGCCAACCCCTGTAATTTCAACCTACCACTTGGGCCGACTAACAACACTGGGGTTTACTCTAAATCTGAAAATAAAATACGGCGACAACAACTCGGCAACAGTAATAGAATATGATTGAAGATTTTGCTTTTATGCCACTACTTATGGTGGCGCATCTTTGCTATTTGTGTGCGCTGTTTTTGCCTTGCTTTGATTCGCTAATGTTAGCTAGCGCGAGCGTTTTGCCTTAGAATAGCGCTTTTTTCCCTGGGGCCTTTGCAGTTAGATTGAAAGCCTGAGTTTTTCACCATCACAAATTACAGGGCAGCTGTACAGCAAATCAAAAACTGCATTTTCCCACAGCAGTAAGGCAATCGCAAACGGCGGTCCGCAATGGGGCCGTTTGTAGGAGACCCTCGGCGGCACCCGGTGCTGGGCCTTGAGGCAGGTAGATTTATGATCAAATTATGGAAAGGTTTTAGTCGGGCCCAAATAATTGCAATAGTAGTCAGTGTTTGTGCCCTTGGTCTTGAGATTTATGTAATTGGCTGGGGTTGGTCGTCTTCCGTACAACGGTCCAACGCAGAGCAAGCAAAGGAGGAGCCGTCTTTTGCCGATAAAATGAGGTCTCAGCAGGTTCTCTATGGCATGCTGTACGCTGGTCAGCCAGCCTTCTGGGACGCCTCCCATCCGCAGTTTCTAACAACTCAGATCCTTGCAGCCAACGCTTTTGCCGGCACCAATTTTTCCAGTTCAGACTTTGCTGACTCCAATTCAACAGAGGCTAATTTTGCCAATAAGATTTCCGCAGGGCAGGCTGTTTTTGTTGAGGAACTTTCGGGACAGAAAGTTGAAACCGGTCGTGCAAACGAACGATTTCATCCCGCTTCAACAATAAAGCTGGCCACCGCTTACGCGGCTCTAAGCCAGTTTGGACCAGACTATAGTTTTAAAACTGTGGTCAGTACCGATGGAATTATCGAGCAAAACAGCGGTACTTTAAGAGGCAATCTCTATGTGTGGGGCAGTGATCCGTCCTTTCATGCGGAGAACGCCGTAGAACTGGCCCGGGAGATGAACAAGCTCGGCATCAGGCGTGTCACCGGTCGGATTTTTGTTAGTAAGAGCTTTACACTTCAATGGGCGCCGACAGCTGAGGCAGCTGCATCCGCTCTGCGGCGGGCACTCAACGTAAGGACGCGCGCTTGTGAGACGGCGGCGGCCTTCAGCACCACACAAAATCAGGACGCGGGGATCTACAGTGTCGAGGTTCTGGGGCCGGCGGGGCTGTACTCGGAGCTGGATAATGTCTTGCTTTCTGTGTCGTCACAGGCCAGAACGCAATATCTGCTGACTCATAATTCGCCGCCGCTTAAATCCATCCTCAAAGCCATGCTCAGTTATTCTGACAATTTTATGGCCGAGAGCCTGGGTGCTGTAATGGGCGGTCCCAAGCAGGTTGAGCGTTATCTGGTCGCCGTTCTCGGTTTGTATTCGGGTGAAATCCATCTGCAATCTACTAGTGGCCTGGGTAACGTCTATATTACGCCTCGGGCGATGATGCTTGTATTGCGGGCCCTGCATGGCGAGCTGGAGCGCAATGGCCTGGCTTTTGTCGATATCCTTCCCGTCGCCGGAGTAGATGAAGGCACGCTGTCAAAGCGCTTTGTCGAATCCAACAGGCAGGGTACAGTTGTGGCAAAAACCGGCACTTTGGGACACGATTTTGGTGGCGTCAGCGCTCTAGCCGGTATAGCAAATACGGCTCAGGGTGCGGTTTTCTTTGTCATTTTTGACAGGGGCGGTAAGGTCTCAAATTTCCGGCGGCGCCAGGACAGGCTAGTGAAAGCCATCCAGGACCGCTTTGGCGGTCCAGCCAGACTCGCATATAAGCGGCTCAGGCTGGCCATAACAATGAGGCCTCGATGTGGTCGGTAAGGCTGACCGTTTCGAGGAAAAACGAAAAATAGAAATTAGAAAGGAGATTATTATGTTTTGCAATTCATGTGAAGAAAGAGCCCAAAAGGGCCAAACGTTAGGTGTTTCAACAGTCTGTGTTGCAGGGCCTGTTGCCCTGCAGGCCCCGGCCCTAAAGGGAATAAATCAATGCCAGGGCTGTCGTTGCGCCATCAGCCGGGTGGGCTTTGCCGTACTGCCGCGTGGGCGCCATCCGATGACCCGCAAGGAAAGAATACTGGACCGTCGCGGTCGGCGCCGGCCGATCTCGTTTTAATTGATACGCTGGTCGACACAGATAAAGGGCCTTTTGGCCCTTTTATTTGGCGTTTCTGTCCGGCTCGAAACAGTAACCGACGCGGTGCACCGTGCGGATAAAAGACTGTTGGCCGTCTTCATCAATTTTCTGGCGGATGCGCGTAATGTGCACCCTCACCGTATCTGGTGACGTATCCGCCTCACTCGACCAGACTCGGTCGAGAATTGTTTCGGAGCTGAAGAGTACACCAGGATTGCGCATGAAGAATTCGAGCAACTGCATCTGTTGTGGTAGAAGGCGAATCTCAACACCGTCGCGGCTGAGTTTTTGTGCCTTAACGTCGAGCTTAAGTGGGCCCGCTTCTATTACGTCGGATATCATTTCTTTCGGTCGGCGAAGCAAGGCTCTCACTCTTGCGGACAATTCCCTCATCTCAAAGGGCTTGGTCAGATAGTCATCAGCACCGGAGTCCAGACCCTCCATTTTTTGTTCGGTTTCGTTCCGGCCCGTGAGCATGAGTATTGGTGTGGTGCCGCCGGCGGCGCGAAATTTTGTGCAGACTTCAATACCGTTGAGTCCCGGCATGGTGATATCCAGGATGATCAGATCGTAGGGATAAAACTCCAGACGTGATAGACCTTCCAGTCCATCATGTACGAGATCGATGACGTGCTTGTCGACTTTGAGCCAATCTCCCAGCACTTGTGCTAAAGGTTTATCATCATCGATGATTAGAATTTTTGCCATGAAATACTAAATCCAGTAGTGTAACCCTGATTCAAGAGCCCGAATTCTAGCACAAACGTCATTCTCTGGGTTTTGGGCCTGGTGCGCTCAGGTTTGAATATTATGTACTTGCCCAAGGCTGCTGATGAAATTTACAACCAGTGCTTCTTCGTCCGATGAGTGCGGGGCCATATCTCTGTCGGCGATCTTTTGCAGCAGACTTTGTGCGCGATTATCATTGCGGCAACAGTAGGCGTTTACTGCCTTAGCCAGGGTGAGATAAAAGGTGCGATTAGCTAATTTTTTGTCTTTTTGCACCTGTCTCAACAGGCCGCGGGCGACTCTCATGGCCTGCACATTGTCCCCCGACAATTTGGCGGTTATGGCCATTGAAATGATTCTTTCAGCTGAGTCGTCGCCTTGCATTGCTGCCTGTTACCGCCTGGTTTTTGGTCGTGCTTATTCTTCGGCTGGTTGTTCTTTCTGAAAGAGTCGAAGTGGATCTATTCGTTTGGGCATCAGTTCCTTGAAATCAGGGTCTTCAAAGAGGTCTAGTTTCCGCTTTGGTTGCTGCTCGGTCTGTTGCTTTGGCTGCTGCTCTGGCTTTCTAAACATTGGTGGCTGGCTCTCTGAATTAGTTTGTTGGTTATTGTCTGATTCAGTTTTGGGTTCGACTTTGGGAGTGACATTCGTAGGTTCTTGGCACTTGTCGAATTGGTCGGCATCGCCGCATTGCGAGATATCGTCGGCGTTTGTATTGGCATCCCATTGCTTAGCCGGCTTCGACTGCGACTGCGACTGTGTTTCGGACTTTGGTTGGGGTTCGGATTTTGCCGCTGCCTGGCCCGGCAGAATGATTTTGTGACCAATATAGATGCGGTCTTGGTTGTGGATAGAGGTGGGGCCACTCTTATTTAGATCCATAATTTCTTTGATGCGAGCGCGGATCTGGTCATGGGTCAAGGGCTCCTTTTGATCCGCCGAGCGACCTTCTATAAGGCTGCGGCTGGCGATCTTCCAGAGAGTGTCGTTGGGTTTGATTTGATATTCGGAGGTTTTTTCGGCCTTGGTTGGCTGTTCGTCTTTGCTGTTAGGTGCCGGATTATCGTTGGATTTGGCGTTTGCATTGGGCTGGCTTTGAGCAGACTTATCACCGGTCCGGTCTTTGTTTTCTTTTTCGTGGCGGTCGTCGGCATTTTTAGCCAAAAATTGAACGAATTGGTCGTCGGTCATTTTCATTTTAGTCAGCGCCGGGCTGGCGTCGTAATCTTCAACGATCTTGGAATAGTCGTCCACACTGCGCGCCTGCACGTGATGAGTCTTCTTGTCGTAAACAACCAGTAGTTTTTGTTCGCCGTTTTTACCCATGTCGATGATTGAGCAGTCGGGAAGATGTTTGTGTACGGTGTCGTTTAAAGCCGCTCTTTCTGTCTGGTTTTCCTGCCTGTTAGTATTGTTAGTCCATTCAACAAATACTTCGTTGAAATTGATTTTTTCGGTTTCTTTTTTTGTGGCATCATAATGAGTCAAAGCTGCTTCAGCTTTATTTGAAATACCCGCGGCATCTAGTGACATGCTGATTCTCCGTTTGTGGTTAGGGCTCGGGAGCTTGCATCTGCTGCTCGTTTCCGGAACCTCCATCAAGATAATTTTTATTTGTTACCGAGTTGTTGCTACTTTCAAGTTTTCAACGTCTTTAACAATCACGTAGTTGTAATTTTCTGTCAGCCGAATCTCGCCCTTATGGCCTGGTATGGGGAATTCCTTGTACACGGAGCCGGAATTGGGACCGATATAGAAAGTCTCGCCGTTGATCGTCAGAGGGCGATAGAGTTTGAACTGTTCGCTGCTTACGGGCATGGCTGAGAGGGCCCAACCGTCGCCTCTGTGGGGGTTGAAGATTATGGGCCTGCCGGTGCTGTTGTCGTATTTGACCAGGGTGAAGTCATTGCCGTCATATGAAACCTGGCTACCCGGGCGGTATTTGCCACTCTCATAAGGGACCAAAACCTTTTCAACCTGTTCGACAATTTCTACAGGCTTGGCCGGTTGGACCAACTCTACCGGTTTTGCTTGCTCGACAACTTCTATCTTTTTTGATTGTGAGGCTGCCGGTTTAAGTACTTCGCCCGGTCTGTAATGCGGCATGCCGGGTGGAATAATGGGGTTGAATTTGGGCTTCATTTCCCGTACCAATTCATCGATACTTACTTCTTTTGCCAGGCCTTTGACCTTGGTAAAGAGAGCTGTGCCGTCTGAGTTCAGTCCCTCGTATTTCCAGCCCAGTGCGAGCTTTCCCTTGACCGAAATTTGATACATCTCGCCTTTTACAAGTTGCCGACCGGAGTTGAGGCGCATGACTTCGTCAACCGCCAGAGGAAGTTTGCCGTCATGCAGAAGTACGACGTGGTTGGGTTTCATAGGAGTATGCGATGATACAACCCAATCTGGATTACCTTTGTAAGAGACTTTATCGCCGGGCATGAGATTGAGTTTGTCAAACTTCCATGTTCGACTGTTCATGTTATCTATCTGTTCTGTGGCCGGTATGATGCCTTCAAGATTGTTTGGATCGACTCCAAATATTTGATTCCGTGGATCGAAAATATATCTGTCGCCGTCTAGCACGACCTCGTTCAAGACGTGGTTAGAGCGGGTTCCGGCCTGGACTATTTCTCCCGGATCCTTAACGTATGCCTGGACCATCGAAGATTCAAGCCCGAAGTCATCTGCCAGGACTTTAAACAAAAAGGCCTGTTGTGAACAGACTCCGCCGCCTGTGCCAGTTTTGGCCATCGTTATGTAGTTGCCCAGAAGGATTTTTTTACCGGTGTTGTCGTCGAGGAATTTGTCATAGACTTCGTCTAACTTCTCCTCGCTCCAGCCGGCAGGGTGCATTTTCTGCTTGGAAAATTTTGTTAGTTCCGTGGCCAGAGCCCGGGGATCACCCTTCAATTTGTCAAATTTATCGTGAGCTTCCTGGAAGGTCGCCTGCAATTCTCTGTCTCCGGCCCTATCGAAGACGTCAAAAACGACCCCCTTGGGTTGATTTGGAGTATTAAAATTGATTTTCACCGGCCGGTCCTGACTGGTTGTCTGGAAGCCTTGTTCAAGGCGCTTGTTAATTGAGTTGCCATCCTGAAAGCGGTTGGATTGATTCAGTGGTGATTCCAAAGTGGTGATGTCGACGTCGCCCGGCTTGACTTTAAATTCGTAGATTTTGTTTTGCATTCCGTGGAAGGTTAACTCGTCGGAGCCCATTTTCAGACGGTCGTTGACTTTGAGAAGGACGCCTTCCGAGGGTACCGGGTTACCGTTTATTAAAGTGCCGTTGCTTGCGTTGAGATTCCTGAAAAGCGGACCTTTCTCGGTCATCACTATTTCACCGTGCAGGCGGCTCGCTGTGTCAGTGGTCAGGGGGACATCGAGATCGGGATTGCGACCTATGGTGATTCTCTTGGTACTGGGATCGAGTCTGGTATTGCCTATGACCAGCTCTTGTTCGGCTTTTTCGTACTTCCTTGGGGAGATGTATTTGTGAAAGAGTTCTTCCAGTTGATCCTTGATTTTGCCCGCAAGGACTGCCTGCTGACCATCTCTTGCGTTGGCCGCGAGCAAGGTATGTACTCTCGCTTCCAGTTGTTCCGGATGCTTGGCCGACTCCCGGATCACCTGTTCAAAATCAGCAGCGAATTGTCTTTCCGATACGCCTTCCTTGAGCAGCGCCGCCGCTCCCGGTGCCCGTAAAACACGGGCAGCGGCAAGAGGGGCAAGGTTCATAGCAAGATTGAGGCTGATTGAAATACCGTCGGCCACTGCTTTTTTGCCGTCGTATTTGCCGCCTTCGATAGCTCTGCGTGAGGCGACTTCTCCTACGCCTATGGCGATGCATGAGCCGATGCCAATCGCTTCCATGGTCGGGCCGACAAAGGGAATTGCCGCACCGATGGCCATAGTCACGGCCATTGCCGCTCTTTCCACCTTGGCCACGGCTTCTTTCTTACCGCTTTCACTGGTGCTTACGGCCTGGGTCAGGTTGGTCATGGCCTGGTCAATTTTTGCTTTCTGTTCCGGCGTGGCCTTCTGCATGGCTTTGTTCATGGAGTCTGTGTAGTTGGCCAGGACTGCCGCCTGTTGATTGGTTGCGCCAATTACGTCGCCTCCATTGAGCACGTTGATAATGGCTCGCCCGGTATCACTGACATTGGTGGAGCGGTCCGCGATGCGCAGCTTGTTACTGGCGGCGCCGCTGTAGGTGCTGGCGCGCTCCATAAACTGCTGTCTTATTGCCTCTTTATCTACTTCGCTTTCTGCCCTGGCTCTCAGATCCGCCTGCAAGTTACCGCCATATTTACGCTGGTAGTCTTGTTCCAGCGCATGTCTTTGCCCGGAGGTCATTTTTGCGGTCAGTTCTTCTATTTGTGCTGCTTTGATATCGCCGCTGAGGATCAGCTTGCGCAACGTGTCCTCCGTTCTTTCGCCGCCCTGTGCGGAAATGTATTGGGCTATTGTTGTGCTGTCCTTGTCCAGACCATTCGTTTTCAGACCAGTGCCGTTGGTGGAAGAGAGACCTTCCAGAAATTCTCGCGAGTCTGTATTGGGCCTGTCCGTATCGACTACTCCCGTCTTGGCGTTTACCGGATAGGACGTGGTCATTTTGTAGAGTTCGTCGGCTGTCATTTTGCCGCCGCTTAAAATTCTGTCTGCAATTTCAGTTGATCTCACAGCACGGCGCAGAGCATCGACGGTGGTGGCGCCACGAGGATCGGTTTTTAGAGTCTGGCCCAGATTGGGATTTTCGGCTATGGCCTGCGAGACAGCATTGATCAGTGACATGTCCGATTTGCGGGAAATTTTCATATCGAGGACACGGAGATTGATGTTGTCGACGGCGTCGGCCGGTTTGCCCGAGCGGTACATATCGAGACGATAAAGAGCCATGGCTCGCTCGCCCGAGCCGGCGTCGGTGGCGTATAAAATTTGTCCGCGTAGACCTTTGTAGACATCTTTATCGGCGGCGATTTGATTGATTGTTTTTTGATCGGCCTTGCTCAGGAAGTCAACGACTCTATCTCCGTAGTGAGTGTTTTGATCGATGGCTGATTTTAGCTGGTTCAAATTGAGGCTGTTGGCTTCCTTGATATTTTGTTTGAGCTCGATGTCGTTAAGGATGTTGTGGCAGCCGTAGCGGGATGCCGGATAAGGATTGGAGTTGGAAAATGCACCATCAATGGCGCGTCTTACTTGTTTCTCGTATTCGCGATCGTTCTTGATGCGGTTGAAGTCAGCTTCCGACATATTGAGCAGTGCGTCGCGTACGCCTTCTTCGCTGTTTTTGCTGCGACTGATGCGGCCAATGAGAGTGTCCCTTTGACCGCTTTCGAGCATCGAAGTCCAGCGCATGTAGGCCAGCTCGTTTTGCGGTGTATCGTTTTGAAAGCGGTCCATGTAGCCGTTAGCATAATAGGATGCATCTTTCATTGATTTGTCGAGTTTGTTAAAGAACTCGACGGCTTTGACGTCGCCCTCATTGGTGGGCGCTGTGCCCGCGCTAGTGAGAGCTCTGCCCCGCTTGTAGAGTTCTCTTTGCTCATTGGACATCGAGGCTATGTAATTGTCGATATTCTCGTCGTTGACCCACGGCCGCCATTGCTTATTATCGCGTTCGATTTCGGTGGCCGGATTGACCCGGCCTTCGGTGAGTACGTCTTTGGCGCGATTGTATTCTGCGCCATCACCGAAGACATCGCTCAGTCGCTTTTCGCCGCCCTGCTGCATAAACAAATCACGGGCCGCTTTGTTCTCGGCTGAGTCACCACCGATAGTGGCTTGTAATAAAGCTACTTTGTCTTCAAAGGAACTGAAAAGGTACCACTTGCCGTCGTCGACGGAAAGGGCCATGTTAGCCAGGTCCACCACCGTTTGGGGACTGCGCGCTTCGTGGCTGGTGCTGATGATTTTTTGCAGATAGGCGTTCATTGGCTGAGGAATGCTGCCGTTGGCGGCCAGGATGTTCAATTGTTCGGCCAGATCTTTACCTGTTTGCTGCTTGTAAGCGTTAAATAGGGCCTCAATTTGCTGCGGAGATTTAGTCAAAAGCTCTTCTGCTATCAGTCTGGCACCACCTTTGGAATTGCCCTGCGCCAGCTCTTCTATGGTGGTGGCCAGATTTTGTGCCACAATCGGCATGTCGACGAGGGCCGCTGCCTCCGGGTTTCTGAGCAGGTCTTTGGTCACCTGACCGAGAAATTTCTCGACAATGACCCCCTGGTCGTTGGTCATAATAAAGGCACCATTCCATGTCTTATCCTTTACTTCTTCGCCGCTGTTCTTGCGCCAGACCCACTGTCCGTCAGCCAGTGAACGACTGGCGTCGTATGAGAGCACCTTGTCCGGGCCATAGACTTTGACCAGATTGTTGCCTTCCCAATCGATCACCATAAGCTTGCCCGAGGCGCTTTCCCAGGCCATCAGATCACCGTTTTTATCGTAGTAACTTTTGCGTTCGCCGTCTTTTCCCTGTACCGTGCAGTCCTTCAGACCGGCTATCAGCACGTCTCGCTTGCCTGAGCCCTCCCCCTGTTCTGTGGCCGCTTTACTTTGATCTCCAATCGTTAGTTTGGGCAGACCGTCAGATTTGTTCTCTCTGGCCTCACCGGCACGCAGAGCGTCCATGTCTGCTTTCTGTTTACTGAAACTGCTGGAATTGGGATCCAGGTGCAGCATGGGGGCTGCGTCTGTGGCTTCAATGGCGGGGGATGCGTCTGTCGGCATGGAAAAAGTCCTCATTCGGGATGGTGGCATCGTACGGCGCACTTGTTGCCGAGTTGCTAATTGGGCGGAGGCTCATTCTTGTTTGCTCTAAGGTTAGATACTGTATACAGTAGTAATGTTTTAGAAAAAAACCGAGCAGTGAAGCAGGCGAGGTTTTAAAACTCCTGCCTGCCGCACTGTCGGTATTAGACTAAAGAGTCGTCGAGTCAGCTATGCCCTGGGCCAATTCTCAGTAGCCTGGCGCTGAGCATTTCACAGCGTGACGGTAGATGCGCTCAACTTCGGCAAACTTAGAACTGATCGCTTCGCCACCAGTTCCCTGGCTGTAGTCATTGCCGTAGACGGCCTCCAGATTTTTCAACTCACGGCCAAGGCTGCGCAGGCGCAGGTCGGTCGCAAGGCAATTGTTCAAGCAGATGCGCAAGGTTTCCCAGCGATCCGCCGTCATACGGCTATCGGCCTGCACTTCTACCAGAAACTGCTGTGTTTCCACCACGGCGGCAGGCAACGCTTTGCAGATTTCCTCGTAGACGGCCTGCAGTTGGCGGCGTGCGAGCCACACCTCCTGCCGGACGCCTTCGTAGAGGCGGCGCCGTTCGTTTTGCTCATCCAGCTGAGTAGCCGATGGTGTGCCACCAGGGGGCTGCCCGTACAGTGCGTCCAACAGACGATTGGCATGCTGCCGCTCGTTGATGGTTCCGTTGTTGATTTTGCTGAAGTTTTTATCGCTTGGATGCAAGCTGCCTTTGAGGCGGCTTTCGGCCAGACGAGCAGCTTCGGCGAGCGGCTTCAGTTGCTCCATCAAGTGGGCGAGGGTTTGGTTGGCAGGGTGCTTGGAGTTTAGACAGTCGACAAAATCGACCAGCTGGACGTTACGCAGGTCCGCGCTCTTGTCGAGGTAGGACTTATACTTGCGTCCGGGCACGATCAGGTCTGTGGTATAGCTGCGGCTCGGCGCGGATTTGGTCAGTTCGGCGGCGAAGGCCGTGAAGGTCGTGACCAGGATGTTGTGGACCCGGTTGAAGATCGGGCTGTGAACGTCAACGCGGGAATCGCCACGTTCGCGGTCGCGTAGTTGAGCGGCCTCGACACAGCGCGTCTGCATGATGAGCTTGAGCCAGCTGTCCTTCGATCTGGAGCCGATGGCCTCAATGACTGCTATGACGTCTCTAATCGTCCCTAGTACCTCCTGATCGCAGTAGAACAATTGGCGCCGTGGACTCTGGTGAGAGAGCCAGTACGACATGGCACTGATGGCGCTCTCGTCGTACTCTATACGCAGTGCTTCGAGCGCTTCCGGCTTGCCTCGGGCGGCCTCGATTTTGCGGCTCCAACGTACCGGATCGACATCTTCGCTGGCGTAACCGATCCATTTGTCGCTGTGCTTGAATTGCTCTTGTGCTGCGATCAACTTCACCATGGCTGTCTCGAGTGCAGTCAGGGTGGGGTGGATGTATGTGATGTTCATTGTGTTTTGCCTTGCCTGCTTTTTGATGGCGGTGATGCATGCAGGCCGCATCAGCACCAGATTTGCACCAACAGAAGGCAGGATGTCCCGGCTTCTGCTACGAGGCGCGTAAACGCAAAGAAAAAGGCGCGTCTTTTACACGCCCTTTTCATTGTCGTCTCAGTATGCGTGGCGTAAACGTCCTATGCCTGGCGATTCGGTGCCAGTCCAGCGAAGTCGACAAAGAGGTCGTGAGAAATCACCACGTAGCACTGCGCGCCTTCCAGAGAGATCCGGCGAATTACCGTTTCGTCGATCAGTTTGCGGGCCCTGGCGCCGTGCAGGCCGATGGTGGCGGCACTGCCGAAATCCACTTGGAACGTGACGCCAGGCACGTCTTCATTATCTTCCACCTGCACGCCACTGATTTGAGCGATCGGGGCTAAGCCCGCAAAAGACACGTAACAGCAGCAATCGGATAGGAGAAGCATGCAGATCGAGCCTTCCAGCGGCAGTTTTCGAGATTCGGCCTGGGCCAGCATCTTAATTGCTTCATCTCCACGAACGCTTATCTGCGAATTATGTCCGAGCGCTCGGTCGCTTTCGAAGGCAACGTCGAAATTGACGGTCGCCACGCCATCGTCGGAAAAGACGCGGACGTTGGACATGACAGCCGCTATGTTCAACTTCAGATTGAAGGTATTGGTCATGATCTATTCCCTTCGTGCTGGGCCTTGCGCCAACCTGACGGTGGGCCGACAAGGCAATGCGGTTGAAAGATTAGATAAAGCCTGACTCAATCATCAATCATTCATTGCCACCCACAAACAACCTCTAGAAATGCCGCCGTGCCTCCTATTGCGACAAGTGTCGCCGGCCGAGATTGCGGTAAATATATGAGGGGTTTTGCGTGAGAGCTTTTAGATAGTCCAAAGTGGAAAAGAATGAGTGATACCAATTGCTAACGCGAAAGCAGGTGTCAGAGCAAGCGACTGCTGGTGGTAATACGTAGGCGAATGCGATCTACAGGTGGTCTGGCTTTGCGATGGGAGCTAACAGCGCTAGTGGTTGCTTCTGTTGGGGCGGCTGGAAGCGGAAAAACACTGTGCAAGCGGCCGGGAAATAGATAGGCCCTTCGCTAACCTTGCTAATTGTGGTATTGCCGGTAATACCATAGCATGTTAAAACGGACAGCGCACATCTGGTCGCGCTGCCCTACTAAGAGCTTTGAGTATTGAAGGCACCGACTGTAGTGCCTGGTTCGTGAAAAACATGTGACAGTGCGTATTACTGTAACGAGGAGTTGACGCAACAGATCTATATCAAAATACTCTCAATGACTGCGAGAAGCTTACGACAGAGGGATTAGTAAACATTTTTATCTAGGGGGATGGCGAAAAAACTTAGCGCTAGGAATTTTGCCCATTAGTGCCGGATTTCGACATTACGATATACAACTTCTTGATATGCCTTGTGCACTTATGCCTTTGTAGTAGAAACCTATCTTGAGCGAAGGTCAGATTAATCCACCTTCTTTCACTCCCGTACAAGCAAGCGCAACAAAAGCCCCTTCTGCAATTGAACCCATATTTCTTGCCACAGGCGGCAAGAAGCGTTCTGTTGCCCGTCTTGCGCTTGGTCCCACAATCTATCGTCATAGGAGAAAGTAATGAACAACGTGTTACGTTTGTCATCAACATCGGGCATCACCTCGACGCCCGGTCGCCTCAAACTGGTCCTGGCCGCCGGCTGGTTCTTTGCCCTTCTGCTCTTTGCCCTGACGGCATTCAGCGCTCACCAGCGCTACCTTTCGGTAAAAACTGTCGGTGTCGACGCCGCTCCTTCTGTCGTTGCTTCGCAGCGCATAAAGATTGCCATCGCCTCCCTCGATACCAATATCGTCAATGAGCTGCTGGCCAAGCCGGGTGCTGCACCGGAGACCATTACCGAGTTCGAAAAATGGCGTCTTCAGATTGCCGAACAGCTCGTGATCGCAGCCAAAAACATCACCTATGATGGAGAACAATCTGCCATCCAGACGATGCAGGCAGGTCTTACTGAAATGGCGATGGACGTCCAGGGGGCCAGGGATGCTCACGCTCTGGGTAACGATGCCCTGGCCATTTCGTGGTACAGAAAGTCGCTGAGCGTTCTGGAAGACACTCTCTTGCCGGCATCGCAGAAGCTCGAGCAAATCAACCATGCCCAGCTCGAGACCACCTACGCGGGCCAAAAGGCAAGCTCCTGGGTGTTCCTAGCCCTGGCGCTGGGCTCCGGCATCGCCACAATCGCAGCGCTCCTCTGCGTGCAAATATTTCTGCGTGGTCGCTTTCACCGCAATTTCAGCCCGCCTCTGGTGGCCGCTATCTTGGTTGCGGCCGCACTGACGACCTATACAGGAGTTGCCTTTACCTTGCAATCCGGGCACCTGCGGGCAGCCAAGCAAGACAGTTACGACTCGGTAATTGCTTTGCTCGAAGCCAAGTCCAATGCCTACGTGGCCAATGCCGCGGAGAGCCGTTACCTGCTCGACCCTGCTATGGCAGCCAAATACGAGAAGACATTCGTCGACGAATCACGTCGCCTGGTGATCTTTTCCAACGGCATGAACTACGACCAGGCCACCAGTCTTGCCGGTGCAGGTCAATTGGTGCCCAAGGAATCGTTCAGCGGCCGCCTGGCGGACGAGTTGAACAACATCACTTTCCAGGGACCTGAGTTTGTTCAGCGCTACGGCTTCGGCGAACGCGATGTGGCCACCTCCACACTTAAAGCCTGGGGTGTTTACATGGCGGCTGATCAAAAAATTCGCGCACTGGAAACGAACGGGCACCATGCCGAGGCAATCGCATTCTGCCTCAGTTTCAAACCCGGCGACAGCAACTGGGCCTTTGCGCAGTTTGACGCGGCCCTGGACAAGACCCTTTCCATCAACATCGGTGAGATGCAGCGCAATACCGGCCTGGCTTTCGCTGACCTTGCCTTAATGCCGTATCTGCCTCCGCTGGCCTGTTTCTTGATTGCCATCCTAATCTACTCGAGCCTCAGACCGCGCCTGCGCGAGTTTGAGATTTAAAAATCCCTGTCGGCTGTGAGTCTGTCTATCCGAGTAATCGGATGGGCATGATTCACCGCCGGCGGTGCTTTAAAAAAATGGCCCTATCAACTATATCGTTTAATATAAAACTTGAAAATCGAAAACGCGAAAAAAACTGCGGTGGTAGTTGGTCGAAATTCGAACAAAAGCGAGGGGGTGGCTGAAATCACAAGAACAGTTGTTCCTGGAAATCAGCCACCCCTCAGGTGAAAGTCGATTACTTTGGTGACTATCAGTCGTTGACGGACAGCACCAGCTGCGGCTTGTCGATGTGGTGGTCTTCGCGCAGCGGCACGATGGCGGTGCCGATGACGAAGAATTCGATCACGTTCGGGTTCCAGCCGTAGGAGCCTTCGTGCAGATCGACGCCGACGATGCCTTCGGCGCCGTCGCGTTCGGCTTCCGCTTGCATGCGCTCCATGGCCAGCTCACGCGCCTCGTAGAGGCCCTGGGTGAAGTTGGTCATCTCGGTGTTTTGGCCGACACTGCGGAACCACTGACCGAAGCTCTGGTGGGCGATGTGATAGACACAGTTGCCCATGACCATGCTCACCGGCTTGTAGCCGGACTGGATCATGGTCCAGAAGTCCTGGCCGGACAGATCGCTGGTGAAGGGCAGGCCGTTCTTCTGCTTGAAGGAGCGGTCGCCGTCCTTGCGATAGACGGCCGTGCCGATGGCCACGAACTCGACGAGGTCCGTGTTCCAGGGCATGTGCTTGACCTTGAGCCGCACACCGACGACGCCATCGGCGTCGAGCTCACGAGCTTCTTCTTCCATGCGCTCCATGGCCAGCTCGCGGGCGTGGTACAGAGCCTGGGTGAGGACACCCATCTCTTCGTTCTTGGACCAGCGCGCTTGCTGATACCCGATGTGGTAGATGGACGAGCCGACCACGAGACCGGCGGGTTCGAAACCGGCTTCTTTGATCAGCAGAAACTCGTTGACCGAAAGGTCGCTCGTGAACAGGCCGCGCTTTGCCTCGGTGCCGCGCATGTGCGCGAGACGAGCATGGGCTTCGGCGGGGATGGGGGTGATTTCTTTGTCGTTCGTAGGCATTGTCATTTCCTTTCGCTTATTCACTGACTCTGGGAGCGTTGGCGTTGGACACTTCGGGCGAACCCGAGAACTCGTTGGTGTGGCCCGAATGTGTGCCGCCCTTGTGGCCGTCGGCCAGTTGGCTCAGGCGCGTGTAACCGTGCCGGCCCTGGCGCTTGGCCTTGAGGTCGATGCACATGCCGGTGGTTTTGGCTTTGGCCACGGCGATATCGGGGCGATACGAGACAGTGGTGCCGAAAGCCAGGAAGTGAGCGATCAAGTCGTGATAGGTCGTCTTGTTGCTCTCGTACTCGACGTGCTCCAGGCTGCATTCGATGTCCATACCGACAACGCCGTCGGCCTTGTGCGCCTTGATGTCGTCGGTGACGCGGTCCATCGCCTTTTCACGGGCAAATTGCAGACCGCCGGTGTAGAGCGCCACTTCGATGTTCTGGCTGTTGCCGCCAAACCAACCGCCGGTGGCCTGGACGATATTGCGGGTGTCCTGGTCGGTGTACATGTAATACGAGCAGACACCGAAGGCCACATCGTGCGGCACGTAACCGGCATTGTAGAGCTGCCAGAATTCCTGGGCCGAGAGCGCGCTGGTGAAAGGGGCGCCCTGCCATCCGGGGATGCGCACGGCGGTACCAACGGCGGTGAACTCGGTTAGACGCGAGCTCCATTCATGGCTGTTTGACTCCAGCTTGACACCAATCACGCCGGAGGCACCCATGAGGGCAGCTTCCTCACGCAAACGGCTCATGGCACGGCTGCGCGCGTCCATGTGCGCCTGCGAGAGGTCGAGCATTTCGCCGGTATGGCGACGCTGACGTTGCTGCAGGCCGAACCAGCTGACGTTGTAAAACGAGCTGCCCATGACCAGACCAATCACCTCGACGCCGGTTTCTTTGGCGAGCAGGTATTCGCGTGCGGTCAGGTCACTGGAAAAGAAATTTTTGCCGAGCGCCATTTCGCGCTCGATGCGTTCGCGGGCATCCAGAGGGATGCCGCCTTTGTCGAGGGATGCCAGAGTGGCTTTGCGCCGCTCTGCCAAACGAATCGCCTCGGGCGATTGGGAACCGAAAAGGCCAGTTAGCCATTGGAACATAGGTTATCTCCCTTCGGCGAATTTACGCAGAGCAATGCGCGTAGCAGCGCTCTCCGACTCCATCTTGGTGAGACGAGCGACGATGTCGCGGATGCAGTCTTCCATCGAGGTCTTGCTCGACTTGAGAGTGATACCACCGACGATTTTGCTGACCACCGCCGCCGGAGCACCGCTCTTGCTGCGGCTGATCTCGATGGCGCTGTCGTCGAAACTGATGTTGATCTTGTCGACCGGCCGCACTTTGTGCCAGAAACGGCCGCCGAGTGCGATTTCGACACGTTCGGGAACGGCTGCCTGCAGAAGCGAAGCCAGGGTGTCGAGGGTGGCTGCCGTCTGTCCGCGCTCATTGCGCAGCAGATGACCGAGCACGGCAATCTGAAGAGAATCGTCCGCACCAGAAAGAGGCTGGTTGGGATCAGGGGTGTCTGTCATAACAGGTCCTTTCAGAAGTTGAGATGAAAGTTGACTGAGAGAAGTCGGCGGCACAAAACACACATCGAGGTGATGCGCAATTCATGGGGGCTAGGGCTGTATGTCTGTGGGCCGGCTTGGAAGAAATCTCAGAAGTGAGTTTTAGAAGTGATAATTGAAACTATCAAGAGATTTTCGGTACCCACAAGGCTTTTAAGACTGTGAAGGAAAATGGTTACCTGTGTAAATAAGCATGACTTTGCGCGCAAGCTTGAATTAATGGCTTGATCACCGTTTGCGCTAACGATTTGTGATGAATATCTCAAGATCCCCGAGCCTAGCAATCCTGACCGAGGGACGGTTGGATGGCATTGAGTGGTTTAATCTGCGTGCCAATAAAATGCCGGTAGCTCTGGTGTGTAATGTTATTACTGAAAATATGCCTTCGTATTTACACCATGCGCAAGCGGCGTAAACGATAACAAAGGTGCCCAGGGCGCCTGTTTCGGCTTGAATCCTTGGCCCCAAATCAGCCACAATAAAGACATTCCATCCACTCTTTCCCCAGAGAAACACTTCCCGAAAAATTAGCCTCTATGGCAACACCAGTACTTTTTGCACTCTCAGGAGTGTAGGGAAAGAGCACGCTGTCTATTTTCTTAGCACCCAGTAAATCATTGAGTCCAGGTGATTCAGTGATCCAAATTTCCCCGAGAAACTGAACCATGTCAGTCCAACTAATCCTCCCCGGCATCTCTTTGTTAACCCTCCTCTACCCCGTTTTTCGCGTTGTGGTTGCTCGGAGGAAAGCCAGGGAGGCAGTGCGCTGGGCCGAGGCCAAGCGAAAGGAAGAAATTGCAGCCGCCGCATGGCGAGCGCGATTCTTTCAAATGTTGGAAGAATTCCCTCACGACTTCCAGGCCGTCACTAAACTGAGCGCTCCCTACCTGGATGTAGACTCAGTCAAAGTCAGCCTGGACAAAGCCTCTGAAGACTACGCCAACGCGCGCAACTATGTGCGCCGCGACGAAATGCTTTATGCCGGTTACGCTCTCAGTTCCGCCAAATGGTTTTTGCGTCAAGCAAAAGAAATTGCCGAGACATTGAGAGTGAAGAAGGAGTCGGAAGCGCAACTCGCAACCTGACTTCGCCTTTCAACCCTTGATTGCGAAGTGGAATTTTCAATGCCCCCGAACATCGAGAACGGAATTGCCATCATCGTTCTGATTCTCTGGATCCTCAGCCTGGCCCGCAGCAATGCCGACAGAGAGCTGATGGAAGTTGAAAACGAACGGCAGGCACGCCGACGCGAATTCGAAAATGACAGACGTCTGTACGACGGACGGCGTTTCTAACAGTCAATAAGATTTTCGCGCGGATTAGACTTCGGTGGAATGGCAGTGTAACTGCTGCTATTCCTCCGGAGTTTTCCAAAGAACAGAAACAGCAACAGCAACAGAAACAGACGCAGGAACACTCCAATGACCCCTCAGCACCTTGTTATCGTGGCCATCATCCTGGTCGCAGGGTACTTCATCCTCCGCAGGCTTTATCGCGCCTGGCGCGCCAGAGAGGACAGGCTGCAACGTGAATACATAATCGCAGAAGGCGCACGCATTCTTCAGCAAAAGACAGACCTGGCGGAACATCTCGCCAAGTTCCCGGAGGTCTACAAGGCCGCCGTGGAGGCTTGTGGACCCCATGCTGGTGAGAATTACGTCTCGACCAGTCTGGCCTGTGCACGGGCTTCTTTCGCCAGGGCTCGCAACAATGCTCGTCTGGACGAGACGGACAAAGCCTTCGACGATCTTCTTTCGGCCCAAAGCTCGCTTTTTCATGCCCAAAAAATGGCAGCCGAGACTGCCAGCAATGAGGAATCGCAGCGTTTGCTGAGCCAGGTTGGTAACTAAGCCGGCAGGTTATTTTGTTTTGATCATTGGAGAGCGTCCTTCCTCTGCGAGGGGCGCTCTCTAATGGTTGATTGACTTTATCCCAGTATTTAAAAATTTTCGAAGTGATACTACAATAAGCAGTAGCAACCAGGATTTTTTTTGAATCTTTGAATGAATGCTGCCGCTTTTGATTGTTGATAGACCGGAAGCCGCTCTTTAGTCACAGGATTGAACCTGCTGTTGAGCGACTTCCGGTCCGCAACTAGCCCGTTTTACTTGATGGGCGTGGACACCTTGCCTACGAAGAGCAGGGTGCCTGAGACTTCGTCGACCAGCGCGGCGACGAAGGGACGATTGACGTCGACGCGGGGCGTCATGCGCACGCATTCGAGGGCGATGCCGACGGCGGTGACTGCCGCTGCCTCGCCGCCTTCTTCGTCAAACTTGGCGTAGGTCTTGTGCTTGACCATGCTGATGTACATGGAAGCGTCGGCCAGGCCGGTGAGGTCGGCGCCCGGATTGACGGCTTCTTCCATGCCCAGAGCGGCCAGGGAGTCCTTCAGGTCAACGTCGTACTCGCACTCGAAGCGCGGCAGGCTGAGGTTGACTTCGCTCTCCCAGCCGTTCTTGAGGCCTTCGAATACGGAGGCTTCCAGTCCTTCGACGAAGGTGTTGATGTCGACGCCTTCGTTAGGCAGCACGACATACAGCGCCACGCGCTTGCTGTCGCCGAAGGGCAGAGCCACCGCCTGGTAGTCCTTGCCGCGGCTGTACTTCATGTCGGCTTCGCGGTTCATGTAGACGGCGTCGACGGCTTCGCCGGACTCGCTCTTGAACTTGCCGGGCTTGCTCTCGTCCTTGTCGAACTGAGCAGTCCATGTGCCCTTGAAGTAGATGGCATTGAGCAGGAACATGACCATGTCGGGCGAAATGTCCTTGATGATGGTCGGAATCTTGCCCTTGGTCGCTTCATCGGCCCAGCCGTTGATATCGTCGGCGGTGGCGGGATTGGCGAAGTCGGCGGTGGTGACCTTGGCCTTGTAGGCGGTCACGACGCGCTCGACGAAATCCGGATGGAACTTCATAGACTGCTCGGCCCAGATTGCGTTGGCCACATTGAGGACGACGCCGCTTGTCGGGTCGGCCAGTGCGGTGAGCAGAGCTTCCATGGAAGCATTGATCGTCTCCACGGTCTCTGCTGTTCCGAAGCCCAGGGTGGACTTCATCGCGTCGAGGGTGGTGCCGCGGGCGCCGTTGAGGGTCATGGACAGAGCCACGGCCACCGAGGCAGGCGAAATGAGAACGGTCTTCCCCTTATTCTGCCGAGCTTCTTCCTTCAACAGTGCCAAACCGAAATTGGTGGTGGACCGGGCGGCGGCGTTGGGGGAATTGGTGTTGCTGGATTCCATTAGTGTAGGTACCTGATATTCCGGATGAGTGCTACTACCCATCCCTGTTTGGTGGATTCGGATTCGTGCTGCGCTGCAGTCACGATGTGCTTCTCCCGTCACCTCTTGCACCACGACCAAAAACCGGTCAAATTCTCCTTCGCGCATGGGCAGAGGAGATATTGATCGGTGCCGGATAGGCGTTGGTTTTTTGATCTGATGTGAGTGAGTTCGTGGTCGAGGGGGTGATTGGAGACAACTCGAACTTAGTAATCGGCGGTGTTTGATTACAAGGCGATCTGTGATTCGAAGTGTAAACATATGCGCCGGCGCGGGTAGCGCCGCTAGCGTAGTGCACTGGTGAATGGTTTGCGGCACTGCCACTGGTACCTTAGCAATGGTTAGTGACTTAAAAAAACTCAGTATAAAGACTCCCTGGTTTCGCTTTATTTGTTTCACGGCCTTTTCACGTCGTGTTCGGTAGAGTCGTATTTACAAAATCTTTTGATGAATAACCCGAACTTGAATGCGGGTTGTTCTTTTTCTGCTGCCGCACCGCGGGCGATACCAGATCTATCGCAGCTGGCGCAGCCTTTTGGCGGGTTAATTGCCTGACTGCATTGATTAAGAATGACAGTTTGAGCCTCGTGAGCCTTGTTATATGAAATTCCCCTGTGTCATGTTTGTGATATCAATATCACTTTCAATTTGCATCGGAATTTTTTCCAGCCGACTATTACTTCTACATCGCCACTCTTTTCAATTCGATGCAAGTCGACTGTTGCACTGCGTTAACGTCGTGAATTTCGCACAGTGGTGCAGCAGTTCTCGGTGGGCTAAGCTCGGCTCTTGCCTGCACATCGGCCTCTAATCAGGCTTCCACCCGGTCGGCCTACGGGCCTACCATCGAACCAATCGTGCCTATCCCAGGAAGAACAATCATGTTCCCTTCACGTAAAGTCAGAAAATTCGAAAGCAAACGCCGGCGCCGGAACATCAAGGCCGCTCGCACCTTCCAGCGTAATTTTGACCGGACGTGCCGTCAGCTCAATGGCCGGATTCACTACTTCGTCGGCCCCAGCAACATGGTCAACCCCGCCGCTTACGCCGGTCCGGGCGACTGGATTGGTACCGGCGACTTCTACCGGCACTACAGCAACGCCTATTACCTGCCCACGGAATAACTATCAACTCACTCAATCGGAGTAACCGATATGCAGAAAAAAATTGGAATTGCCATGCTCGCTTGTATCGTTGTGAGCTCGCTGGCAGGAATGGGGTTCAACGCTTATATGAACTCGCGGCACAACGCCGAGCTGACCAGCAAGGGCCTGCCCATCCTGGCTCAGAAAACGGCCGCCGCTTCCAGCGCAATGCAGTTGCGGGCGCAAAATTTTGTCGGTCGCTATGATCAACGAGAAACTCTCAAGGGCGCGGCGCAATATATGGCGAAGGCAGCACAGGAGGCCAGTACGCTTACCGGTAAGGAAGCGGACTTCCCGATGCAGCTGCGCCAGCTGGAGATTGATTTCTCTACTGCTTACGCCATGTCGGAACAAGTCAGCTACGACCTCTCCCGCTCCTATCAACGCAGCTCCGACGAAGGCATAGCGCTGTGCAAGGTGCTTAACGCCGACCACGCCGCAAGCAAGACTCGAACCGGCAATGCCGATGCTGTCATTGCCGCCGACGCAGTCTTTGCCGCCGACGCGCTCTATGCCGACGCCGTCGCCGACCTCGCCACCCTGCAGGAATATTATGAAGACGCAGCTCAGGGCAATGGGCTCGATGCCGTGGTCAGCAATCACGACGCAGAACGCGTCAAGGCTCTTGCGGCCCGCGCCAGTGCCGGACGTGCAGGCATCAGCGCTGTACTGAGGGAGGCTAACAACGCTGCTCCTTCGGTTCAGGCCGCTGCCGCCCGCACCAATGAACTGGCACGCACGATCGGCTCTTGCAAATATGAGGCCATTTGGACTATTGCTCCGGAAGCCGCGCGTTCGTCTTCCATCGGCGATTATTCCACGGCGGCTATACTCTACGCCATGGCCGGCGAAATGATGGATGATGTAATTGCCGCCGGCTCCGATCAACCGCAGGAGGTTAAGACCTGGGCCGACCGGCGCTCCGATTATGCCGCTCAGGCGCGGGACAGTGAGGCCCGTTCGGACAAGGCCATCAATCGCGACATCCAGGACGTCCTCGTCCCCCTCGTCCAGGCGATTGCTCCTCATTCGTACTGATCCTGGAATAGTCTCAGCGATTACCGGGTCTTCGTTAAGCCCGCTCTTCGCTCACCCAATCAGTCGGATGGCGGTTTTCCGCCCTCCGGCGATTCCGTTTAAATCAAACAAGAAAATAGAAGGACCACTAACATGTCTAAAGAAATAGCATGGGGCGGCGCGCTGATAGTCGCCGGAATAGCCATCTCACTGGTGGCGGTCAGCACTTCCAGTTGTACGCGGCGTGACCGAGAGCCGAGCAAAAGTGAGGTTGTGAAAGCCGACTTCTCTGCTCTCGCTCAGGCCGTGGACACAACTGCGCAGGCGATAGCACTGCGCTGGCAGGCCTTTAGTGGCCGTCTGGATGACCGGGCCGTGCTCGCTAAGTCAACCAAGACGCTCGCCGATTTGGTCGCAGTCACACGCAAGTTTGCCACCGACGGCAGTGCTAAGGTTGAAGACTTGCGAGTGGCGCAAGCAAATTTTTCCTCTGCCGTGGGTCGTACCGAAGAGGTCACTCCTGACCTCTACAAGATGGTCTCGCTCAAGGCTTCTGAGCAATCAGCCTGGTGCATAGTCGATGCTGCCGACGCCATGGTTCCTTCCGACCAATTGGCCGCTGCGGTGCTTTATGCCGACGCGGCTAAGAAAGCGGACGCCATAACGAAGGAGTACGAGAACGCGGCTGAACGCAGTTACGACGGCGATGCCATTTTTGCCGCTCAGAACGTGGAGAGAGGCAAGTCGCTGCTGCAATCGGCGCGGGCCGGCATGAACCGCACCAGCGGCGATTCGACTCTGCAGAAGAGGCCCCAGCCCGGCACATCCATAGAAGACCGTGTGGCCGACAAGGCTTCACTGGCCATCGGACACTGCCGCTGGTCTACTTCTTTGGCCTATGCGCAGACGGCCGCCAATTTCCAAAACTCACTCGATTACACGGTTGCCGTTGTCTATTTCCACGTGGCCGGTGCGCTGCTGGATGTGGCGGTCACCGACGCAAACGGTGATGCCCACAGTTTGGCTCTCTGGGCCAAGACTGAAACTGAATTTTATGCCGCCGCCGATGCCGCTCAGAAGCAAACTGGGGTTGAGGCAATAAGCGCGGCCAGAGACCAATTTAATAAATTGCTCAAGCCTTACGGCGAGTGAAATCGCTGCAAGATCGCGAAAGGCAGGGATCTGCCTTTCGCCGGACCTAATGTTCGGCCGGTCCTCCGCACTGTTTCGAAAAATTTTTTTGCTGTTATACTAAGCGTTATCATAGATCGATCCAAAAAACGAAGCACGCAGGCAAGGATTTTAAGTCCTTGCTGCGTGCCTCGATTGAGTGGGTCATCCTCAGTCCACCTTTGCGGTGGCTACCTGCTCGTAGGCGCTGCTGCGGCCACCGATGAGCTTGCCCAGACCCAGAGCTGCCGCTTCTTTGGCGGACAGATAGGAGTCCGGCTGACGGCCCATTTCATCCAGCAACTTCTGGGTGAAGCCGGGCGCCCGCATGAGCAGCTCGCAGGTCTGGTTGTAGACGCCGAACTCGACCGACAGCAGTTCCTCGGCGTTGTCCAGGTCGCAATCCACTTCGGTGGACGGCGCATGGAACATCAGCCGGGCCAGCTTGTCGATTAGGACGTCGCCCGATTGCAGGGCGCAAGTCGGGAACCAGATGGCGCTGGAATAGGCCTCACCCAGGACCTGGACGGTCAGGTGGTGCCCCATGCGCTGTGCTTCGCAGAGCAGCCCGTAAAGGCTGAGCGCTTGCACAACCGTGCCGCCCCACGAAGTGAGGAAGACACGCATCGGACGGGCGTCGTTGGCGCTGTCTTCCAGCCAGTTGTGGATGGCGATCTGCAGGTCATAAACGGAGCCGTCCTTGGCGAAGGCGCCGTTCATGTGCACGTGGTGTTCAGGCTTGTTGCTGCGCTCGACCGCCTTGGGGAAGGCGAGGACTTCGTCGCAGAGACCAAACTTGAACGCTTCCTGAGCCGACATGTGACGGGCCTTCCAGGAGCGCACGGTAGCTTCATCGAGTTGGCCGTTGGAGCGCTCGACGATGGCTTCGACCAGGAGGTCGTACATCTTCTTCTGAGCCTTGATGTAGCTCTGGATTTCGAAGACGTTGCCTGACTTGAGAAACTTCATCTGGCCAAAGACCAGGGAAGCACTCGGCTCCATCACCACCTTGTTGGCGACCGAAGCCACCATGTAGGTGAAATTGCAGAGCTGGCCGAGGATGTGGACGATTACTTCGTGACCTTCGGCTTGAACCTGATGCAGCAGGCCGCAGAGGCCGGTGATCTGTTCGGGCACGCCGCCGGACGAAGTGATGCGGATCAGCAGGGGGCGATTGTTACCGCGATTGAGCTTGAGAAACTCGGTGATGAGCTTCGAGAAGTTCGCGATGTTTTCGTTGATGCTGCCGTTGTAGATAAACGCCTGCCGGGGCAGGGAAAGGGGAGTGGACATGATGGTTTCCTTTCGTTTACAGACATTGCAGACAAAAAGCGCCGCCCATTTGCATGGTCGACGATTTTTCCTGGGTTACAAAAAAAACAGCGGTGCATCACTGGGACACACGGTAGAGACTGAGAGCCATTCGATAACTTCCCGCAGGAAGTGCAGGGAGTTAGTGCATGGCTCTAGGCAAGGTACTTGTTAGGCGCTGTGGATCTCAAAAAAAAGAAAAGTGAAGGTTTGAGCCTTGAACCTACCAGGATAAAACTCTGAAAAGAACAACCTGGTGAGTAATAAACGCTCTACTCGGCCGAGAGAATGACAAATTTATCTTTATTAGGCCGCGTTAAGATTAGCGAAGCTAACCTAGTCAATGGGGCGGGCTATTTTTTCTACAGTTGTGATCGCCTGATCGCTTGGACTGAAGAGGGTTCTGACCACATCTGTCTGATAGAGAACCCCATGAAAACGGTCGTTTTCGGTCACAGGAAGCCAATTGAAGTGATGATGGGTGAAAAGCGGCAGAATATCTTCCAGAGTTTCAAGCGGTGAAACTGACACCGGATGTGAAGTCATTACATCGACTACCTTCATCTCGCCGGCCGCTTCGCCCAGGTGCAATAAATTGGTCAGATTTTCCTGGCGAATCACGCCTACCAAAACGTTATTGTCCACCACTGATATGCCTTGATAGCGCTGCTCCGCCAGCTTTGTCAGTAAGTCTTTGACTGTGCTGCCACTGGTAACAGAATCGGCTGCGGCAACGCACAAATTTTTGACGAGGGTTTGGCTGACGGCAATTTGCGATTGCGATCCACTTTCTCCCCGATCGTCTTGGCGGCGCAAATGCAGTCCGTTCCACTCCATCAGCCTCTCATAGAGTGAGCCAGGCGAGACCCACTCGCCAATTGCCGAGGCCAAAACGCATGATATCATCAGCGGTATCAGAAGCGTAAAGCTGCCGGTCAGCTCGAATGTGATAATTATGGCTGTTAAAGGCACTCTTGCCACCGCTGCGAAGAACGCTCCCATGCCCACCAGGCTAAATGTGGCAGTCGAGGCCGAGGCAAAAAGATGGTGTTCAAGGCTGCCCGTCAAGAAGCCAAGACTGGCTCCTATGGCTAAACTCGGGGCAAATAACCCGCCTGGGGCACCCGATCCGTAGGCGATTAGCGACAGCGCGTAGAATTGAACTAGAGCGATAGCCACTGTTTGCCAGCTTTCCAGCCCGCCGATAATTTCGCTGCGCAGAGAAGCGTAGTCATGAAAATTTTGCGGAGTTGAAGCGATAATGATGCCCGAAAGTAAGCCTGCCAGGCCGACTTTGAGCGCCACCGGCAAGAACTTGGCGCGGCGATAAAGATTGAGCGAAAACAAAATGCCGTTGTTGAAAGCGGCGCCGGCCAGGGCGCAAATCAGCGCCAGCAGTACATAAAAGGGTAAGTCCAGGGCCTGGAAATTTATTTGAGATGCCATCAAATGAGCAGAATGAGATTCCCTCGGCGGCCAGAGCAAATTGACTGCCAGAGCCGCCGTCGAAGACGAGGCAAGGGCGATGACGACGGTCGAGGGCTTCATTTCTTTGAGCAATTCTTCCAGGACAAATACCGCTCCGGCCAGTGGTGCATTAAAAGCTGCTGCCAGACCCGCTCCCGCCCCAGCGGCAATTAATTGTCTGCGGTAAGCTCGGGCCCCGGGGGCAAATTTGCCCAGGGTTGCTGCCAGGGCTGCGCCCAATTGAACGGTCGGTCCTTCGCGCCCCATGAATAATCCCGAACCCAGAGCGATGGTGCCGCCCACCAATTTGACCACTGCTATGCGCCAATCGAGGGGCATTTTTAACCTGTCCAGGGCAGCGCGCACCTGCGGAATGCCTGAACCTGAGGCCTGCGGCGCCACCCGCTGCACAAGCAAGCCGGCTATGGTGCCGCCCACCAGGCCGAAAAGTGGCAAAACGATCATGGCGTTGTATTTTGTTGAGAGTTCAACGCGCCAGGTCCCGAGCGCGTCGACGCCCAGACTGAGGGCAACGGCCGAGGCTCCGGCGACAAAGCCAAAAATCGCCGCTTCCAAAACCGGCAGGTAGACAGCGACTTGTACACTATCGCTGGCGGCGTGGTCTTGGGCTGTTTCTTCGGGCATAGCCTACAAGTATGGCAGCCCTTGCCCCTCCCTGATCATTCGCCGGTCTCACCTGCCGTTGTCACGTGTTTTTCACCTGATAGAAGTTAGAACTGATCTGCGGTTTTCCCCACTGCAGAGGCGCCCATGCAGGAAGTCCAGACCAATGTTGACAGGCCACCGGCTCCCCCTCCCGCGCAGGACGGGCGGGAGAATTTGATTCATGACCTGATGCCCGCCAAAGACTCACTTACTAAATTCAGATCCGATTCTTCCAGCTCAATTTCCGGCAATGCAGGCAGCAATAGCAATTCTGATGCCTCTCAGAGTGCCAGGGACGACAGAAATAGGACGCTGATAGCAGACGGTAGCCTGACCATACCGCCCCTGGACTATGGCTCGCAGAGTTCCAAGCTGGCCCCGCCAGTCGATAAAGAACTTTCGGCCGAACGTAGCAAGTCCGTTCGTGCCGCCAAGGACGATCCCTTCCAATATAATGCCGACAAGTTTCTAGACATTGCGGACTCACAATTGGGCAAAGATTTGACCGTGGCGCCCAGGGGATTGGGAATTGGTGAAATTCCTAAAAAATACGGATGTGCCGCTGCTATGTCCAACCTCAGTCAGAAGGCCGGCCTCTTTGACCGCAAAGAATTCTCAGCCAGTGTCGACGGTTTTGAATCACTCTTGCAGCGAAAAGGAGCCGAAGTCGTCTCCGCGTCCCAATTGAAAAAAGGCGATTTCGTTTTCGGACGCGGTGAACTAGACGGTTCCGGTGGCAGGCATGTGGGAGTTGTTGATACAGACTCGAAGGGAAATTTGGTTGTCCTCAACAATCATGTCGGAGTGCTTAAATCAGACACTGTTCAAGGTAGATTTTTGGATCGCTATAAGACGGTCTACGGGTTGCGCTTACCATCTTCTTAGGCGTTCTGATAACATTTAGGCCCATACATCAGCACAAAGTAGAAGCACATGACGCAAGAGTTAGAGAGCGGCAATTGCCGCGTGGCGGTAATCGGCTACGGAATTGGTGGTGCCGTTTTTCACTGTCCCCTGGTGGCATCGGTACCTGGCATGTCGGTTGCAGCTATTGTCACGACGAGCCCGGAACGGGTGGCGCAAGCCAGGCGGGATTTTCCATCAGCGAAGATCCTGTCTAGCGCTGATGAAATTTTTGCCCATGCCGGCGAATATGATCTAGTAGTAGTCACATCGCCTAACCGTTATCATTTTCCCCAGGCAAAAGCGGCTCTGGAAGCTGGTCTCAATGTGGTGATTGATAAGCCTATGGCTACCAATTCGGGCGATTGTCGCACACTGATCGATCTCGCTAAAAGAGAAAAGCGTTTACTTTCAGTATTTCAAAACCGGCGACTGGACGGGGATTTCCTTACTGTAAAAAAAATCATTGACGAGGATATGCTTGGTAAAATTGTGCGCTTTGAGTCGCGCTTCGAGCGCTATCGGCCGCAGGCCAGGCCCGGTGCCTGGCGCGAAAGAGGCAGGTTGGACGATGGTGGCGGTCTACTTTTTGATTTGGGCAGTCATTTGATTGATCAGGCCTGTCACTTGTTTGGAAGCCCCGTCGAGGTTTATTGCGAGTTGGATAAAAGGCGGGCTGAAGTGGAAACGGATGACGATTGTTTTGTTGCCCTGTCCTTTGCAAATGGTGTGCGGGCTCATCTCTGGGCCTCGGTTATGTGTCGCATCAAAGGCCATCGATTTAGACTTTCAGGTGAGCGCGGTAGTTTTGAAAAATATGGACTGGATCCGCAGGAAGACGCATTGCGAGCCGGCCTCCGACCTGGTACCGCGGACTGGGGCAAAGACAATCCCGGCCAATTTGGTGCGATCTTGACAGAGGTAAACGGCAGTACGGTGGACGAAAAAATAGAAACGACGCCGGGCGCTTACGAAAAATACTATAGTGATGTGTTTGACGCGGTGCGCTCTGGTGGCCCACCTCCGGTCGATCCTGCCGATGCGCTTTTGACTGCAACAATCGTGGAAGCAGCCTTTAAGAGCGCTACTGAGAAAGTAATCGTCACTCTTTGACGGCATTTTGTTTAGCTGCGCACGGTCGCCTGTAAACGCAAAGTTTGAGTCATTTACTGTAATACTAAATGATTTAGTACTGTCGCCGAAAAAACAAAAAGCCCGGGACGCGGGAGGGGATGTTGAAATCCTCTCCCGCGCTTACAGGGAATTAGGTCGTGATGGTCGTCAGATGACGCCCAGCATGTGGAGCAGGCCTTCGATGAAGCCGACGGGCGGCAGCAGCGAGACGAGGCCGAGGATGATGCTGTGCGAGAAGCCGAAGACGACGCCGGTGCCCCAGGTCCAGACGACTGCGACGACGACTGCGAGCCAGAGGATGACGCCGAGGATGCCGAGCGATGCGAAGAATTTCATGATGAGAACCTTTCAGTACGTGGTGGTGAGCGTCCTGGAAATTCAACCCCGTGTATCAAGAAAATGTACGACAGGCACCTTCCCAACAGCGTCTTGCTGAAGAGAAATTTTTTGCTTGTGCAAATGGTGGCTGTTTTGCTGGAACTTTTGGGTTGGGTTGGGGTGGAATAGGACGTATCTGTTTTTTAGCAACTGTGGCCGTGGAATGACAATATTGGGAAATGATACGTATCCTTTACAACCTTGTAACGGCCTGTAAAGAAGGGCGGGGCGGCGCTTGGCAGCCGGATCTGTGCTGGCTGGAATTGGCCCTCAACCTGACACCATTAATCGGGGTCGGTTGTATTTGCTTAATAGAGTACCGCCCCGGTCTTGCGCATTTAGCGCTAGCCCAGGGCGGTAGATGAGAGCGTTGTTATTGTCTGTTCGTGTGCTTGATCGTCAGGCCGCCGGTGAACATGGTGATGACCATGAGAATCAGACCGGCGACGATCGAGCTGCCCCAGCTATCGAAAGCCAGGTTCTGCGGGAAAAAGTGAGCCAGGGCCTGCAGTTGTACAGCCGGGATCAGCCAAAATCCGAAGATCAACAGGATGGCGCCCAGTCCAAAGGTGCCCAGGGTGAAGGCGGCGATGGCGATGGTGAAGGCCCAGCTGACGAAAGTCAGCAGGAAGGCGTAGGCGATTCCGGCGGGCCAGAAGGTGCCGCTGAAGTGCGCCCCCGGAACCATGGGCAGGATATAGACGAAGAAGAAGGAGGTGAGGACCACTCGAAGAGCGAGTTTCGTAAGCATTTTGCTACCTCGGCAGCGATGCCGAGAGGTTAGGTGATGGTCTTGCTTGGAAGAATCGGAAGAATAACCTACTGCTTTGCCAACCGCTGGATGCGCTCAACCATGCGTATCGCCAGCGAACCGGCCAGATGGTGAGCGCTACCTTCGGCGCTGAAAGTCCAGAGTAAAAGCAGATAAGCCGCGACCACAGAATAGTGGCGCAGTGGGGTTTGAGCCGGAGGGTTGCGAAATTGCGACTCGTCGTCCGGGATGTACTTAGGCAGCGGCTTGCCGATGCTTTCGTAATGCTGTTTATAGCCGCTTAAGAGACCGGCGGCCGATTGGTCTGTCTTGCTGTCGGCGGAAAACATCAGCCAGGCATAAGCCAGATCGTAAAGCGGATGCTCTCGCTGGGCATAGTCAAAATCGACCGCCGCCAGAGCCTTTTCGCCATCAAAGACGACATTACCCGGATGAAAATCGCCATGCACAATCGTTTCTTCCGCTGTCAGGGTTGCCGCTTCGGCACCGCTGGTGATGGCGTTAAGAGATTGGGTAATTGTATCGCTGAGAAGCGAAATTAGCCCAGCATCAAGGAAAGTCTCCTCGGTGTTTTCTCTCAGTACTTGCGCACAGTTTGTCAAAGAAGGTAAAACCGAACGCAAGTCTTCTCTTTCTACACGGTCCAGCTGTTTCTGGATTGTGGCTCCGGCGCAGTGAACTTTTGCCAGAAGCTCACCGGCGGAGCGAGCATGTGCCGGCTTCCACGCGGGAGCGTTGGTGAGCCAATCAAAGCTTGTGCCGGCAATGAATTGGCACGAGCTCCAGAGCCTGTTGTCTGTCGGGGAGAGCCAGTAGTAAGCGCCTGTATCTGCGGTGGCAAGCCGTTTGGGAACTATCTCCGGGCACTTCTGCTGCAGCAAATTTTGGACCTTGGCGGTCAGGGCGAGAGACTGCAAGCGCGAGCTATCCGCGGGCTGGGTGACTGTTTGACCTTTGAGGACGACCGCGTCCAATTGCACAACAGTCGACTGGGGGTCGTCCTTGAGCACCCTGGGAGAGCCTGTCGCAGTCAATCCAAATGCGGAGAGCACCGGACCTAGCTGCTCGATTGAAATTAGAGTTGACTGCGACACTGGCTTACCCTCAATTATCTGCGGTTGCGCAGAGCGTCGACGATTGCTCTGGGCAAGTCTACACCGAAACCGGCTTTGATGAGGCCGAAGATGATGAAAGGAACGTGCACAAGCAAACAGAGGAGGGTGAGAATGAGGCTGGCGCGTACCGAGAGAATCAGGCCGTAGAGCCAGAGTCCCAAAAGTACGACCAGGACGACGAGGTAGATTACGCCTACGAGTGAGGCGCCGATTAATGCTGTCATTTCTGCTTTCTCCTGGGTTGAATTACTTGGACAACTTGCGGTTGACGTCGTCCAGCATGTTGGAGATCAAGCGCGCGAAGTTGGGCTTTTCGCCTTCCCACATCTTGCGGTTGGCGAGGGCGCTTTCCAGTGCCTGACGGGCCGCGGGCAAGTTGCCCTTCTTTTCGTGGATACGAGCGATGCCGTAATAGGCTTCCGCTTCGAAGAGGTAGCAGCCGCTCTGGAGAGCAAGCGGGATAACACGCGAGTAAAGCGAATAGGCTGCGTCGTGCTGACCGCGCATCATTGCGCCTTCAGCCTGTAGCAGGAGGTCGTCAGCCTGTCCGAATGCCCTGCGTGAATTGCCTCTGCCGGCCATACCGGACGAACCAGAGGTGAAGACGACGAGGGCGACGATGAGTACGACTATGATGCCGATTAGTGCCATGATTTTGATTCCCGTTTGAGAGGACGCTGCAAGACCAGGCGCCTGGGTGGCACCGGAAGAAGGTCTTGGTAGTAGAGCGTCGGGGGATTTAGATAAAGTTTCGGGGGAAGAAAGTAGGAAAAAGGAGGACTTACTCTAGTTGTTCAGATACTTGAGTCTCAAGCTCATTAAGCACATTTCCTCTGTCAAAGCCACGTGAATGCCGTCTCAGTCAGGCTCGTCGCGCTAGTTGCGCCATCTAAGTAGGTGCATACAATAGGCATTCAAGGGGATATGGTGGCAATATCGCTTGCAAAGAGAAGTTGGAAACCATTGCTGGGTGGGACTCTTAACACGGCCACACTTTGCCACCATTGGTTTGATTGGTGCTAGCTAATTTGGAAAGGCCCACTGGCAACTGCTAACGTAGCCTTTGTTATTTACTTCTTCCAAATCTCATGAGTTTTCATTCTTCTCCCGCTACTTAGCTATTTCACTCCTTCAGCTTACTGAGTCACTGCATCTGGTGGCACGGAGGAGTTGTCGCTGAAATCGGGACCGATTTGCCTATGGCAGAGGAGATACACATGGCTGCGCAAACGCTCACCGTGCACACAGCCTTTCTTCCCGCGTCCGCCCATCGTAGCTTCCATGTTTCTTGCGAACCCGGCGATGTCCTGGTGGTGCAAAAGGAGCATGAGCACGGAGTTACTACCCATAAGAACGGCGTTCTTTGTTTCCTCCTGGACGAAGAAGTCTACAAGTACTGCCATCCCCGGGTCCTTCCCCAACCCGAGTCTGCATCTGCATCTGAACCTGCGAGCAAAAACTGACCGCGGTTTTTGACTAAGACCAAACCAAAGCCTGAACCAAAACTCCTTTAGAGTTTGTGCGGGGATGCCGATAATTCAGTGATTTCCACTGATGCACTTGGCTCCCCGCGACTCTTTTTTTGCTGTGCAATTCTCTGGTCTTTTGGCGTTTTGATTCTCTGGTAGTTCTCCGAAAGTTCTCTGCTGCTTCTTTGTACGCTCACTTTTCCGCTCCCTGACAGGCTCTTCCGTTCAGTGTTCTTTAGTTTTTTATTTCCGCGTATAATAGTAGACCGGTCGGTCTAGAGCGATATTTGTGCCACCGCCACAAAATGGAAGTACGGCTAAAGAGCGGGTATGGGGCGGGCATCTTGGGGCTTTTGCCCACCGTGGATTATTAACACAGCATGAAAGATTGAGGGTTGCCAAGGGGTGGTGAATATACTGGGTCCATTACCAATCAGCCTGCAGTGCAGGTCAAAAAAATGAACGAAAATGCTTTCTACCTTGTCCTTTTGGCAATTTTTGCAGTTATCGGCTTTATCAAATTTATGCGGCGCGTCGACAGCACCAACTACGGTACGCGCGGCTCTTACTACAGCAGTGACGCGGACTTCGACTTCGACCTGCTCAATATGTGTCTTATCGTTGGCGTAATCGGCATCATTCTCTGGCTCTGTATGGGAGGCTTCACAACTCCTATCGGCGCGCCGACAACCGCGGCGTCGGCCCCCTATCAGTCCTACCATGTAGGCCGGAGCACCACCGGTATACTTGCCCGAGCCTTACTCGGCGGTCGTCCAGGCTTCAGATTTTTACGCAGATAGTTACTTTTGCTTGGCTTTGCCAAAGTTCTGCCACCAATCGGTCACAACTAGGAATTAGATTAGAAGTTGCAGCCCCCTCTGCAATAACCATCACCCCTCCACAGACCCTGAGCCTTCGACTCAGACACGGAGTGATTTTTCCTATGGCCAGCAATACTCGTCCAGCAGTTGATCAGATCGTAACTGACCTCAATAAACTCAATGCCGATCAGGATTTTACAAAAGTAGCAACCGAGGTGGCCGCCCTTCAGACGGCGGACCGGGTGCATTTTCAGTCAAATCTGGCTGAAATAAACAGCAAAGTCGACATGAAAAAATTGGGCTTCAGTGAAGACTTCCAGATTGTCGGCTTCAAAGGTGACCAACTGGTTGCCCGCAGTGAAGACGGCAAGCAGGTGGAATATCGACAACTGAGCAACATGAAAAATGTGCAGACGGCAGATAATGCCGGTCAAATGCAGGCAGTAGGTGATCATGGCCGACAGATGCTGGTCCGTCCCGACGGCAGCATGTCCTACAAGGCCGAGGCTAACAAAGGCGATTGTTACTGGCGTGTAGCGGCCGATGTGCTCAAGGGCCGAAGTGGATCTAATGCCAGCGATACTCAGGTGGCCAATTTCGTCAATGAACTGGCTGCGTACAATAAGAAAGCCGATCCCAATAAGCTGGCAGTGGGCGAGACAATTGAGATTCCACCACCCGTAGAAGTGGCTCCGCCAAAAGCTGAACAGGCCACAACTGCGACTGAACCTGATCTCTACGACGGTAAGCGCAACGGCGACGGCGACGTCACAGCCGACAACGCAACGACACCAGCGGCGACGACTACAACCGACAACGCAACGACACCAGCGGCGACGACTACAACCGACAACGCAACGACACCGGCGGCGACGACTACGACCGACAACGCAACGACACCAGCGGGGACGACTACGACCGACAACGCAACAACTCCTGCGGCGACGACTACGACCGACAACGCAACAACGCCGGCCTCGACATATACAACCGACAATTCAAGCGGCGCAGTAAACTCGGACAATACCAACGTGCCGCCCGCAACTGAAGCTGCTCCTGTTGTGCCGCCGGCAATTGCACTGAATGCGGATATCCTTCTGCCCACGGGCGAAAACAAAGATATCTACAATCCGCTCGCTCCAGTCGGCCAGGGGATGGGTGCTTTCGGCGAGGTCTGGTCAGATAAGTCTCGCGGTCTGACTGCTTCGCGCACTCTGGAAAGCAGCGACACAGACCCCGCCACCGGCAACAAGACCAATCACTACAGAGGCAATCTGGACAATAGCTGGCTGTTCAACTGGACTCAACAGGGATTCCGCGCCGATGAGACAGTCGATACTCAAGGCAATATGACCCACCGCAAGATCCTCTACCTCAACGACTGGGGCACACCGACAATGAAGTTCCAACTGCCCGATGGCGTACATAACATCGAACATGTTTCCAGTGTCGAATCTACTCGCGATGCAGCCACTGGAAATTACTCGACAACGATCCAGGATGTGTACGGCAAACGCTGGCAGGCTACAAATTCGGCCGACGGTAAAGTGACTTCATTCATTTCGGTAGATGATGCTCCCAAAGATCCCAGTGAGCTGCAATTTACGCCCTGGCTGGGGATGTAGGCTACTGGTCGTCCGTTTAATCTGCAAAACTGGCACTGCACCTGGCTCTCGGCTTTTTTCGAGATGAGCGCATGTTTTTCATACCCCGGGGTATATAGAACAAGTGTAATCGCCATGTGGCCGCGAGGTATCCTTTATGCAGAGAACAGAACGTCGGGACAGGGTAGCGCTGGATGAGGCCTACGATTTTTACCGCCAGACAGTCAACGATGGGTCCACGCAAGATTTGCATCGTCTGGCCAATTCTCTAAAAACAGTTTGCAGCGCTTTAAACGCCGCCGAATCCGGTGAGTTGGAGCTGACTTATCGTCTCTGGGCTAAAATAAGACAGGCCCTGTTTGATAAATTACTCACGGCCTTTCCTGCCTACGTTGTTGCTATAACAGCTGATGGAGCGGCACTTACAGCAAAAAGTATACTGCCTGATGGTTGTACTGTTGAGTTGCATCCCGAGGGTCTGCGCCGAGATGATGACGTTTTTCGCATGGTTATTGAAGAATTGCATCCGCTCACCCGTAGTCGTTTAAACAAAGTCTGGATGGAACGCGGCCCCGCAACTCGCAAAGAAGATTTTGACCACATGGTTGATTGCTCTGACGGTGTTTGCTCGTTGGGCCCCAACACATTTGTAGTCGGTGGTGAAGTAATGGCGCAGGAGGCACAAACAGGTCGGCAGCGCGCTTATCAAGATTACTGGCGTCTCTACTGGCAATCATATTGTTCACCCAGTTCACGGGAAAAACAGTATTTGACCAGACAGATGGCTTCGCTGGAAGCGGTTTGGGGCAACTTGCACTACTAAACCCGGAATATTTTTCAAATCTACTTTAGGTTATGATGGGGCGCTGTGGACAGTGCCCCATTTTTTACTACTATGCTTGAAACGGTCGCCGTGGCCGTTGTCGCTTTTTTGTATTCCTCGGTCGGTCATGGTGGGGCAACCGGATATATTGCCGTGTTGTCACTCTTCGGTGTGCAGCAGGACGCCATCGCCGGTACGACTCTGGTCCTCAACTGTCTTGTGTCGGGTCTGGCTCTCTTTGCCTATGCCCGGGCCGGTCAATACAGCCACAAAACAGTCTTGCCCTATTTGATACTGTCTGTGCCCTGTGCTTTCATTGGCGCCCTTCTGCCTGTCGATAAGCGGCTCTTCCACCTGATACTTTGTGTGGTCTTGCCGCTTATCGGTTTACGTTTTCTTTTGTGGCCGGATTTAAAAACGGACAGCGATGTAGAAGTGGTGCGGCCGCCCCTGGCTCTGGCCGCGGTTATCGGTGGTGTGCTGGGACTTTTGGCTGGCATTGTCGGTATCGGCGGCGGTGTGTTTTTAAGTCCCATTATGATCATGGCTCGCTATGCCACCACCAAAGAGACTGCCGCCGCTTCGGCTCTATTCATCCTGGCCAACTCGCTCAGTGGGCTGGCGGGCAAGGTTGTACAGGGCAAGTTGGCCCTGAGTGACTCCAGTCTCTGGCCTTTTCTCCTGGCGGCTTTTGTTGGTGCCCTGGTCGGTTCGCATCTGGGAGCCAAAAAGTTTTCCACAACTCTCTTAAAGCGTTTGCTCGGTGTAGTCCTGATAATAGCCGCGCTCAAATTAATCCAGGGCAAGTAGTCCGTCAAATACTGTGCAATCACACAGCGCTAAGCGCCATGCTTTTTCGTACTCTGCATCTGTGGTCCGACAGACAGAGGAAAATAAACGATGCAATGCAGGCAAACATTGAGCAGAGATTTGCTCACCGACGGAATCTGGTCCAACTATGTCGAAGTGGCTTCCAGCGCTATTTTGCACGGTCAGTGGCGATTGGCGCGGACAATGTTTGCCGCTGCTCTCAATGAAGCGGAAAATATTTCAATCAGCATCGAGCGCCAGATAACCAGCTTGCACGGCCTGGCGTACGCCGAGCTGAAAAGCGGTTGCCGTGCCGATAGCGCCCTGCATTTGCGTAAGGCTTTTCGGCTTATATGCTTGCATCCGGACGGGGCTTACTGCGATATCTATCGCCTCAGTCGTATCGCCTGTCTCCTGGCCGATTCATATCTGGAGCAAAAGAGCGCAGCCAAAGCCATGCCGGTACTGAAGAGCGCAGCGGAAAAGATCCGGCGCCGGGAAGGCGACGAGTCGCAGGCGCTGGCCCCTTTACTTAAGCGAATGGCCATGATTTACGCCGGAGGCGGAAGGCACGTTAAGGCGGAGCAGTTTCTCCGCCGCTCCTTGACCGCCGAAAAGGCTCTCTCCTGCCGCAACTGAAACAGTCACGTGTTTTTCACTTGACGGCGCATATTGTATCGGACGAAGAGGTCGAGGCGTTTTCCTAGAGACTGCCCAGACCATCAGCCCACCATACCACCCTTAAAATATCAGGTTGATTCGTCCGCAGCGAGTCACCCTGATATTTTTGCTGTTTGGTACTGCCGGCGGTGGCAAAGTTAGCGCAGCTGGCGCGCCTGATTTAGTAGCTGAAATTGACTCGGTGTAAGAGATCAGGCGTGTTAATACGTGTCCTCTTGCTTGTTCCGGCTCATGCAATTGCTGGAATGTATAAATACTAATTCATTCCATTTTCATTTCAGGTAAGAAACAACAGCCAAGTCCCTGACTTCTACTCAAGCATATTTTTCTGCGACGACTTCGCAGTCAATGTTGCTCCGCGTGGAATTGTAGTGGCAGTGGTCCATTATTGCTTCTTGCCTTGTGAAACAACACTGACGGAGTACTGTAATGTACGTCATCAACACCATCGTTTCCATCTTCTTTCACTTCGGACTCTTCGTTTTCGCCTGCGTTGTTCTTGCTGCCGCCGCCGCCGCCAGCGCCTGGTGCTTCGGTTTCTTCGGCTCGGTCTGTGCCGTTGGACTGTTTCGCACGACCGAAGGCAAAGGCGCGGCCCGTTGCGCACCCTATGGTGGTGCGGTCGGCGCTCTTCTTACTCTCTGGACTATGCTCTCTGTTGGCATCGGCAGCGCAATTTTTTGCGCCATCGGTTTTTGCGCCATCACGCTGCTTGCCACCGGCGTTACCTTTCTGCTCTTCCCGCCGCCGCCCCTGCCCTTCGGTGACGACGGTCTCTGCTGAGCGACTCTCTCAAAATTTCTGCTAAGCGAAACTTGTTTTTCTTCCAGGAGTTCACAATGATGCAATTGAAAATTGCAAACCCCAGGGGTCTCTCCTATGACTACTGCCACGACCGATGTTGCGGCTTCACTCCGGACTGCCGCTGAATACGAACAGTACGCCCTGTCATTGATCGAGCAGGGGCGCAATGCGGAAGCTATTCCGGTGATCGGAGAAATTATCTACGAGCGCGACAAGAGAGCTGCCGCGCCCGCTATTACCACCCGTTGGTTGGAGCGGATGGCCTTTTGCCTGGTCAAGACTAAACAGCCGGGCAGCGCAGCTTTGCTCCTTGAGCGGGTGCACGATAGCTATGTGGCGCGCTATCCCGAGCGGCATCCGGTGCGTGTTTTTACGCAAAGGCATCTAACATTTGCTCTGGTCGCCAGCGGTGATTTCGACAAGGCGCTCGCCGCTCTGCCTCAGGCCGTCGCCAACGCCACGCACTTCTACGGCACGGGGGCCTTCGCCACTGCCGAGTGCTACGCCCGCTGGCTCACCTGCCTGCGGCACCTAGAACGCTGGTCGGAGTTGATTGCGGTCGGTGAAAAATACCTCGAAGAGTGCCGCGATACAAAGCCCGATGCCTGGCGCGGTCCGCTTGTCTCCATCTTGCACAGCCTCTCTTACGCGTATCGAAAACTGGAAAATTACGACAAGGCTGTGACGTTCCTGGAGGCGGCTCTGCATTACGGCCGTATCGAATGGGGCGAAGTTGATGAGCGCAATATGTCTGCCCTGCGCTGGCTGTCGCGCTGCAAGTTTCAGCAGGGCAGTCTGGACGAGTCGCTGTATTTGCTCAAGCATGTCCGCCGGGTCTATGTCGCTACCCTCGGAGCCAGTCATGTGCGCACGCTGAAAGTGACCAGTGAATTGAAGCAGAGGCGCTTCAAAGTGAGTCAACGCAAGGGTTACGCCCGGCGTCAGGCCGTGCGGAGAATAGGAGCTCTTCGTTGAGCTACGTTGAGATAGCAAACCCGCGAACAAGGCGTATGATTTCAACACGCAGGAGTTACACATGAACATCATTTCCGGCGAGACCAAGACCAACACCAAGACTGACTCTGCCACCCCTTCTCAGGATGAACTTCGGGAGCTCGGTCAGGCCCATTCTCTGCTCCGTAGCCGTGATTTTGCCGAGGCCATTCCGGTGATAAACCGGATCATCGTCCTGCGTAAATGGCGAGACGCAGATATAAGCGAAACAACTCTCTGGTTTGTCGAATTGGCCTACTGTTTGCGTGAGGTAAAGCAGTTTGATGCAGCGGCAGCAATTCTGCAAAAGGTGTATGCGGTCTACGAGAGCACCTTTGCCGAAGACCATTCGCTTCGGGTAATTGCCCATCAAAACATGGCTCTTGCCCTGGCTGAAGCCGGTGATGCCGACAAGGCTCTGGAAGTTTTGCCGACTGCCGCCAGCAACGCTGCTCGCACCGAAGGCATCAAGTCTTTTGCCTGCGCACTGTGCTACTCTCACTGGCTTGATTGTCTGCGAAAGAAAGAACGCTGGTCGGAAGTGATTCTTATCGGCGAAAAGTATCTCTCCGAGTTCGGCCATTACGAGCCGCGCGACTGTTGCACTCAGGTAATGGAAACCCAGGTCAGTATTGCCCACGCCTACCGCAAGTTGAACAACTACGAAAATGCAGTCGTTTATTTTGAAGCGGCTGTGCAAAACCTCCGTGCCAAGTGGGGTGACGCTGACAAACGCACTCTCGATGCCCTGCGCTGGCTGGCCCGCACGGAAGTGCTCAATAATGTGCGCCAGGCCTATCTCAAGGAGAGCGCTGAGAAAGCGTAACTGCAAATAGCGCGTAAGATTTCAACACACAGGACTCATACATGAGCGTTATTAACAACGAGGCCAAGACTGATGCTGCGACCCCTTCCCAGTCGGAACTTCGGGCACTTGATCTGGCTTGCAGTTTGCTCGATAGCCGTGATTTTGGCGAAGCAATTCCGGTGATAAACCGGATCGTCGTCATGCGACAGTGGCGAGGCGCTGATAGGGTGGGAACGACTGTCTGGTTTGAAGAACTGGCATACTGTCTGCGCCAGACCAAGCAGTTTCACGCCGCCGCCGCGATTCTGCAAAAGGTGCATTCGGTCTACGAATGCATGTATTCCGAGGCCGATCCAAAGCGCGTTCAAGCCCAGCAGAACATGGCCCTCGCACTAGCCGAGGCCGGCGATGCCGACAAGGCTCTTAAAGAGCTGCCAATTGCCGCCGGCAATGCCGTGCGCACAGACGGCGCCAATTCCTTCGCCGCCGCTGAGTGCTACTCTCGCTGGCTGGAATGTCTGCGAAAGCAAGAACGCTGGTCCCAGACCATATGGGTCGGCGAAAGGTATCTCGTCGATTACGGATACTATGAGCCGCACGATTGCCGCAAGCAGGTGATCGAAATCCTGCACAGCGTTGCTCATGCCTACCGCAAAGTGAATAATTTTGACAAAGCGGTGATTTTTCTTGAAGCGGCAGTGCTCAACTCCCGTGCCAAGTGGGGCGATATCGACAGACGCACCCTTGAGGCTCAGCGCTGGCTGGCTCGTTGTATGCATTGCCAGGGTTATCGCCACGAGGCGATGGAGTTGCTCAAATATGTGCGCCATACTTATGCGGAATCTCTCGGGGCGCATCATCAAAACACCCTCACAGTCTCGCGGGAGCTCAAGCGGCGGCGCTCCAAATTGAAGCAACGTCAGGCGCTTGTGCGTCGCCAGATACGCAAAACACGTAAGGCAAACTCGACTAAGTGAATTTGGACCGGGCGCATATGCGTAGGAAGCAGTAAAACCGTGGTCAAACGTAAAACGTAGATGACGGCTTTTCTTTTTTCTATGCGTGCCCATTTACTTACCCAGACAAAGGAGCTGAAAATGTCTGAAGCTGTACGCACTGTTACCCGTTTTCAAAACGGTTATGTTGTCTATGGAAACCCTGACTGCGTGCGCACTTTGCCCCGCGGCGCGTTGCATCTTGTCTGGAATGGGAGCGCAAGCTCCGGCGCAGTTGCTCCGGCCGCTCCCAGTCAGAAGCCAACCGCCGGCGCGGTCTTGCAGGTCAGCATCGACCCCATGGTCGAGGCCGGCGCTCGCACGCTTGTGGCCTGGTTGGAGGACAAGTACGCCGAAAACATGTCCACCGATTTCGGCTCTACCAGCGCGGAGATCACAGTGCCCAACTTGCCACCACAGGAGGTGGTGAATATGGCCATGCTGATTCTGCGTCAGCGCGGCTTCCGCGTCGAGACCAACTACCCGGCGACTGGCGGCCCGACCCGCACCGCCATTGTCAATTTGCGTCCTGCGTCGCGAGGCTAATTCGCTGATTCAGGTTGTACTTTTTTTCAAATCGTGAAAGGCTATAGCCTGATGGAGATGCGATGACCCAGATAAATCCATACGGTGACGAACTGAAGTCGGTGATAACCGGCTTCGGCAGCGATGTTTCATCGCAGCACAGCAGCGCGTTCGAAGAAGCGATCATCGAGCGTGCCCGGGCGTTGCAGCAAGCGGCCAAAACTTCGCTCGTTTGCCTCGACTTGTTCTCCGGTTACTGCGCCGCCAATGCGCGTCGGCTGGCTGAGCTGGGATTCACGGCTTATGCCGCGGACTTCAGCCCGGCCGATGCCACCATCGTCCTGATGATCGGACAAGAACTGTCCAGCGGCGGCCGTTTGCACTACTTCCAGGGCGACGTCAGCCGCTTTGACTTCTGTCAACTTCCCGCTAAACTTGCCCTAGTTACCGGCCAACGCGGCCTGCACTTCTTGCGTTTTGCCGAAGCGCAAATGCTTATGGCCCGGCTTGCCGCAAACATGGAGTCCGGCGCGTCGATGTTTTTCAGCATCGGTGCGGTTGATTGCAAAGTTGGCGGTGGCTACAAGCATGCCGATCGGCCAGTGGCCGATCGCTGGCACCCGCTTGAGCCCGAACTCGGTGAACCAATTCATGTCACCGAGCCGTTGTGTCTCTACAAGCGTGATGACCTCGATGCTCTTTTTGCCGGCCTTCCAGGCTCGCTTGTCAGCGTCGAGGTTGACGACTTCGGCTTGTATCTAGTGGAATTTCAAATCCGAAATTAACCAACCCGGCAGCGCTAACACCGCTGCCGGTCAGTATCAGCTTAATTGATGCTGATCGGAATCGATCACTTCCTCAAAACAACGAAAGTAAATAGCATGTATATCTCAATCGCGGTCATAGTAGCGGTTATCGTCCTCTGGTCCTGTTTCGACAGCAAGACCGCACCTGGTGCTACGCAGTGGAGACCTTACGGTATCACTGCTCTTGTCGGCATCGGCGCCGGGATCTACTTCTCCCCGGTGCCGTCACCTTATCTGGTCGCCGGAGAAAGCTGCCTTGCTTCTCTCGTCACCTGCACATTGATATCCGCTGTACTGCTTATTGGCGGCGGCGATCGGCCTACACGGCTGTATGAATATACAGTCTGGACGCTCATCTGCGCACTACTGGCGGTGACTGTGGCAGTGGCTTATCTTATCGGCGGCGTGCCGGCTTTGTACGGAGCGCTGGGCGGCAACTTGATTTTGGTCTCTGGTGCTCTCACTCTCAGATACAAATAGTCAGTGGAGCCGGCTTTAACGAAGCACTGGATCGTCATTTCTATGGCTCCTGGTGCCTCTTTTAAGCTGATTTCGTGGTTTAGATTTACCCGAACGACGACAGTCGTTCCCTCAGAAAGAACAGCAAAATGAACAGCTTCAACATCATTACCGTCACTCGTAACAACGGGCTTCGCGCCGTCCGTGGTGCCACTTTCGAGCTCATTAGCAAGAGCGACGGCAGGCACTTTATCAAGGGCAAAGCAGGCAGCAAGGGCGACGGTATGCGCATCGACGCCGCTCTGCTGACCAGCCCCCACGCTCTCGTGAGCCATCACAACCGGCAAAAGACGAGCGACCACGGCAGCATTTACACACTCTCCAAGGTGACGCTGCAGAACGTCGGTATCGCTATGGATTTCGACAATCAGCATGTCCTGGTAACACCGGTACAATCCGATCTGCCTCACGTGCCCGGTCTGAGCGGTGCCACTGATCCTGTGCTCGTCTGGTTTCCAGAGGAAGAAACGCAACCTGTAAAGACCGGCATCACCAGCCGCGAAGCCCACTGGCTCATGCCCGGGCTGGTGCGTTTGTTGATCATGTCCGGGCTGTGGATGGATTGGCGCAGTCCGCACGACATCGCCAATACGCCGCGCAGTATGAGAATCGACGTGCACGATGGCGAGTGCTTCGTCGAAGATGGTCACGAGAAAGTGACGTCGGCGCTTTTGCGTTATAAATAAAGCAGTATCAAAACGCAGAGCATTTCCTGCAATTCCTCGATCTGCAGTCACCAACTGCCTGACAGCTGAGACTGTCCAAACACGGACGTAATTATCAACCTCAACCATCGATACGTAGACCTGTTTCATAGCAGGTGTACGTGTCGGCGGAGCGTCTAATAAATGAAAGGACATGAAAATGCAATTCAAATCGGAAAACGATCTTGCCGCCTTCTTTTGGGCGAATCCTGATCTGAAAGAACTCGAACTCGAAGAATTTTCGGCAACAGGAAATCTGCCGAGACTGCCACAATCACTGGAGCGCCTATCAATCTACCGCTGCCCGGGGCCGACGAGTTTGCCGGTGCTGCCGAGTAGCCTCAAATCACTGACTGTGAGCCAATGCCCGTCGCTGTTATATTTTCCAGATCTGCCCAACTCCTTGACCAACCTTCACATCGATTATTGTGAAAAGGTTGATAGTCTTCCGGAGCTGCCCAACTCCTTGAAACAACTCTATCTCGGCAACTCCTCTTTGATCAGTCACATACCACTTGTGCCGGATTCGCTTACCCATCTAACGCTCAACCGTTGTTATAGAATTCTCGATCTGCCGCCACTGCCGAAAACTATGCTCGAAATCAATTTGCGCGATTGCTTCCGCATGATCAGCATACTTCCGCAAGAGAGCACAATGGAGTATTTGCGCGACATCATGCCCGACCTGGAACAGCCAACTGCTCTTCCTGATGCATTGACCAAGCTAGGGATAATTAACGTCCCTGAATTAGAGAGCATTCCGGAATTGCCTGCCACGCTGAATTATATGTGGCTAGGTCACCTGCCAAAGTTGACGACGTTGCCGGAACTACCGCAGTCCCTGGACTATCTTGCCGTTGATTCTTGTCCTGCGCTTGCTGCTCTTCCGCCATTGCCGGCCGCTCTGACTGGTATCAGGATTTTTCAATGTCCTCGTATCAATGACAGCGGCCAGGTCATTAAGCTTGGGAAACTGAGGCTTGAGCTTCCGAGACCACCCCTGAAATCTGCGATCTACGACTAATCGAAACGGTCCAGCTAGTGAGACATTTCGACACTCTCAGTAACCGTAACGACTGCCAATAATTGAGGTGCAACTATGGATTGGAGAGGTAAGCAGCTCTTTTGCAGAACTGTTTTTCTGTCTTATCCTCAAGTTTGCAGACACGGGGGACGACCGGCGTCCCTCTGAAGCTCCTCAAAAACACCAAGTATACTATCTGTTTTAGTATAATTTTAAAAAAAGAAATTGGCCCGAGGCAGCGGGTGCAGGATTTTTGGTCCCCGCCCGCTGCCCAAGCCAATTTCTTATCTGCTTTTAGAAAGCACCGAGCAGACCACGGCGTTTGGCCCTGCGTTCCGCCACACCGAAGAGGAGCAAGCCCCCACCAAGGTAGAGCAGTACGTTGCAGGCGGCAACGGCGAACATGAACGGGCTGAAGTGGTTACCCACCATCAGCATGCGCAGACCAGCACTGCTGGGCGCGGCCGGAACAAGTGCGCTCAGGATCATCCCCGTCTTGCCCCAATTTTCGATTGGAGCCATGACGGCGAAGATGATGCCGTATTGAACGATAGCCAGAAGCATATCGGCCTTCTTGTAGAGCAGTGTTACCGCTCCCAGGACAAAGCCCAACCCGGCAGCTGCACCAAGGGCAGTGAGGATGAAGGGCAGGACCGAGAGGCTGAGATTGAGGCGAATGCCGGTGACCAACATGATGGCGGCTGCCACCAGGGTGATCGTGACGACATCGGTTATGGCCGAAGCGGCAGCGCGCGTGAGAAGGATCTGACGCGTACTGTAAGGCGATGTGAGCAGCTGCATCAGAGTGCCCTGAGTGCTTTCGTCGCGTATGGAACGCGAGACCGACTGGTAGTTGGTCATCATCAAAAGCCAGGCCACATAACCGATGAAGATCGATTCGATGCGGTCACCGAGATGGATGCCCCCGGCCACGTAATTGGCGCCGAGGAAGAGCATGTAGAAAAGGAAAGCCAGGATCACGACCGAGGCCACCTGGTCAACAGGATAGGCTTTGATCAGCGACCAGCTGCGTTTCAGCTCTGCGCGAAAGAGGGTCAGCATGACGTTTCCTCCTTCATCAGTTTGAGGAAGACGCTGCTCAGGTCGCTGTCGCCCTGGCTCAGGTTGAGCACAGGCAGCGGCCGCAGTACTTCCAAAACGCGGTAGACGGTGTCACTGTCGCCGTGGAAACTGAGGGCCTTGTCGTTGATGGCAACGCCAAGGGCCAGCAGTCTTTCCGACTGTTCCTGCTGTAGATCGCCGGCGAAGCTGACTTTGTAGAAGTCGCCCGCGAAGCGGTTGAGCAGGGTTGAGGTTGTTTCCTCCACCAGAATCTTGCCATCGCGGATGATGGCAACACGATCGGCCACCGCCTGAGCGACGTCCAATTGGTGTGTGGTGAGAAGAATGGCCAGACCTTCATTTGCCAGCTGCTTCATGAGCGTTTTGATCTCCTCGGCCGCTTGCACGTCGAGGGCATTGGTAGGCTCATCAAGGAGCAGCAACTTGGGTCGGTTAAGCAGCGAGCAAGCGATGGTGAGCTTCTGCTGCATGCCGCTGGAAAGTTGACTGACGCGGGTTTTGGCCTTGTGGGTCAGGCCGAAATAGGTGAGCAGTTCAGCGGTTCTGACTTTGGCGTCGGCCAGAGTCAGGCCTTTGATCACCCCGAAATATTCGAGGTTGTCGCGTGCGCTCAGCTGCTGGTACAGATTGCGACTGCCCTCCAGGACGATGCCTACACGCGCGTAGACCGAGCGGTCTTTTTCAGGATTGGCACCGTCGATGAGGACGGTACCTTCGTCGGGAATGAGAAGCCCGGCCACCATTTTGATGGTGGTCGTTTTGCCGGCTCCGTTGGGACCGAGGAAAGCCAGGATGGTACCCGGCGCCACGGTCATTGACACTCCCTGGACGGCCTGAACGCGTTTGTCGCCAGCCCCGAAGGTCTTGCGCAAATCCGCTATTTGCAGTGCGTTCATAAGTTGTCTCTTCTTATTAGATTTTTATGGCAAAAGACCGAGCCCCGTGAGGCTCGGCCTTTTCCAATGCATCGGTCGGTCCGACTATTTCTTAGTCGCCGACGTCTTCCTGCGCGGAGTCGGCTGTGATGCCGGCTTCCGCTTCTTCTTCGCCTGCTCGGCCTTTTTGCGGGCCGCGTCGGCTTCCTTGGCCGCCTTGACGAACATGACGCCCATGGCTGCCAGGCGCTCGTCTTCGGTGCCGTGTTTCTGCGTGTAGTCACGCATGGCCTGGCGAATCACTTCGTGGGCATCTTCCCGGCCGTAGACCTCATCGATGTGCACAACGAGGTTGTCGTCGGTGGCACCGGGAGGACGCTTGTAGCTGAGGAAGTAGTGGCAGAGCCTGTCGACGACGCCTTTGGGCAGGTCGTTCAGGTCGCGTGCGCCACCATATGTGACATCGTTTTCCAGGACGGCGATGATCTTGTCGTCGGCTTCGCCCTTGTCGATCATGCGCAGACCGCCAATCACACGAGCAGTAACGAGGATGTTACCGTGGGTGAAAGTCTTTTCGGTCAAAACGCAGATGTCGAGCGGGTCGAGGTCGCCGCCGATGACTTCGCGGCTGGTTTTGCGCTGGGCGATTTTGGCCACGCGCCGTTCGCAATACGTCTGCGGGATGAAGCCATAGAGCGTCGGGCAGAGCGAGGAAAAGACCTGCGGGCGGTCGACCTTGAGCAGACCTGTGGGCTTGTCGAGTTCGAACTTGACGGGGTCGCCCGGCACGATTTCGATGAAGGCCCGGACCAGTTCTGGCTCTTGAACGTAGACGTCCACGCCATGCCACGGATGTGACTGGTACATGGTCGATAGTAACTGCTTGAGAGTAAGACCTGTCATAAAGGAAAACTCCGGTTATTGGTTTAAAAACAACTGTCTGAGAATGGAGGCGGTGCTATTATGCACCGCCTCCCGGAAAATTTCTCAGGCATCTCCCCAGGGACAGGTCCCCGGTTCGCAGGGCTCGACGATTTCCGAGTAGGTCAGCATGACGCTGCCCTCGGCCTCGTCCATGCCCGTCACAGTGACGCAGGGGAACCCTGCGCAGAAGAGCGTCTTGCCGATGTCATCACGGGTGATGACGAACTGCTGGCGATCGTATTCCTTGCCGTTGATAGTCGCCGTTACGCCCAGGGTGGTTTCGTTGGACTCCGTGAGGAAACTCCGCGGTCGGCCCATGACGACGGTGACGACGGTGTGGAAGTGAGCCATATCGATCCGCTGACCCTGGCGCAGAGCGCATTCGGGTCCGCTACAGATGGGCTCGCCGTTCTTCGGCTCCTGGAATTGGAGCATGCGTTTACTGCTGAGCATCGACGTCTCCCTTCGGTTCGGTGTTGTCGCCGGACTTGGCCTTGTCGGCCTCGTCCTTAGCATCTTTGTCGATTTGCGCCTTCTCGGCCCACAGACGACGGAACTCGTCACCGGTCAACGTCTCATCGTCGTACAGGTGCTGAGCGCAGTACTCGATCTGAGCTTCGTGCTCCTTGATCAAGCGCTCGGTTTCAGCCTGCATGTCGTCGATGATCTTGCCCCAGGCGTCGTTGAACTTCTGCAGCATGTTCTCGCCGATGTTGGACACCGGGAAACCGTGCTGGTCGAGCGGGATCGACTTGTTGCCGAAAGCTTCGGACATGCCGTAGACACCAACCATCTGGCGAGCCAGACCGCTAGCGCGTTCGAAGTCGTTGCTGGCGCCGGTGGAGATCTTGTTGAGCAGGACCTTTTCGGCGGCGCGGCCGGCCAGCATCATCTTCAGACGGATGATGAACTGTTCGTCGGTCCAGTCGTAGCGCTCACCTTCTTCAGGCGAGCTGTCCATCAGGCCGAGCGACTTGTCGGTCATGACGATGGTGATGCGGTTGACCTTGTCACCACCACAGATGGTCGGGATGCAGGCGTGGCCAATCTCGTGGATTGCCGTAGCCTTGCGCTCTTTGTCCGTACGAACGCGCGAACGAATCTGCGTGCCGTAGGCCATCTTGTCGATGCCCAGGTGCAAGTCGTCGGCGGTGATGATGGCGCGATTGCGGTATTCTTCTTCCTGCTCCGAGGTGATGTCCTCGAGCACGTCGCCGAACTGGCGTTCGACCGCAATAGTGGCACCGTCCTTGATCGAACCTTCGATTTCGGCGCCGGAGAAGTCGTGGCTACGCTTGGCCAGATCTTCCAGCAGCTTCTCCAGAGAAGCAGCCTTGGTCTCGTCAGTGTCGCCTTCCAGCACCAGCTTCAGCTTCTTCAGGTAGATGCCGTAGATCAGTGCGCGGCCCTTCTTGTCGGGCTTGGGCACCTTGACCTTGATGTCGAAACGACCCGGACGCAGAACTGCTTCATCCAGGATGTCCAGACGGTTCGTCGCAGCCATGGTCAGAACCAGGCCGTGATTGCCGAAGCCGTTCATTTCCACGAGCAGCTGGTTGAGCGTCTGCTCGTATTCGCGGTTGCCGCCTTCGCTGCTGTTGCCGCGCTTCTTGGCCAGTGCATCGAACTCGTCGATGAAGACGATGGAGATGCGGCCGGTCTTGCGAGCATCGGCACGAGCCTTGGCGTACGCTTCGCGCACGCGCTTGGCGCCGACACCAACGTACATTTCGACGAATTCCGAACCAGACATGGCCTGGAAGGAACCGCCCACTTCGCCCGCCAGAGCGCGAGCCAGAAGCGTCTTACCGGTACCCGGAGGGCCGTAGAGAATCACACCGGAGGGAACCGGCGCGCCGAAGATCTTGTACAGCTTGGGCCGCATGATCTTCTTCTTCACGACCTGCAGTTCGTCGATGGCTTCCTGGCAGCCGGCCACGTCGGCGAAGGTCTTGCGATCTTCGTCACGGGTGACAATCGGAGCACCGCCACCACCGGTGGCACCAGCGCCAACCAGGCGCGGATTGTAGACCTCGCCCGGAGCCCGGGGAGTCTCTTTGTCCTTCCAGTCGGACCAGACCAGCATCACGTATCCGCCGATCAGGACTGTCAGACCGAGCAGGATGCCCATGATGATGCGTCCGCGCACGGTCAGGCTCTCGATGTAGCCGGTCTCGTGCTTGGCGCTGACGATCTTGGACTCGACTTTCTGAGCTTCGATCTGGGCCACGAACGCCGTGTAGGCAGCTTTGCCTTCGGCTCCGTTGCCGAATTCAACCGTGCGGTCAACCAGCACAGGCTTGTGCAGGCCAACGGTCACGACAGTCTTGGGAGGCGTCGGTTGAGTCACGCCGCCACGTGGGTTGACCGTCTGAGCCGGGGCGACTGGTGCGCCCATGGAATCGGTGGCGCTGACCGACACCGAATCGTCGTCGTCGCTGAAGTCATGCGCCGACTTCTTGATCGGCACGCTGCGCGAGTTGAGCACGATATACGCCGTGTTCAGTTCGGGCACGAAGCTGACGCGCTGGAATTCTTCCGGATGCGTCTCCAGATGGCGGGTCACCTGCCAGGGCTGGATGCGCTGTTCATTGGCCATCTCGGAAGGCAGTACGTAGAGGCTGTCGGTGTGGTACATGTGCAGTGCGAAAGCGCCGCCGTTGATCACCACCAGAGCCGCCAACAGGTACAGGTAGAAGCGCGAGGGCTTCAGTTTGCTGGCCTTGACGATGGCGTTCATGACGTCGGGGATGGCCGACAAGAAGACGCGAGCGCGGCTGTAGACCTGGCCCTTCTCACGCTTGAAGACAAGCATGCGAATCAGCCAGCAGCCCAGAGTGATGGCAATCACCCACCACCAGCCCGGCAGCAGATCTTGAATCTGCGTCGACAGTTCTGCCGACTTCTCGGTGATGGGCAGCTTGTCCTTGACGGCCAGCTTGCGCATCTCGTCGACATCAGCGTCGACGACGAGCTTGTCGTGTTCGAGGCCATTGCCCTGGATAACAATCGAATTCAGGCCCTTGAAGAAAATCAGACCCTGAACCTCGGAGCGATCCTCGGAGCGCAGAGTCTGTTCCAGAGCCGTCTTGCTCATGACCGTAGTCTCGGAGCCGGACAGCGCGGAATACTCAGCCGGCAGAACGGACTGCGGCTGACGGGTGATAACATGGTTGGTGGTCAGGACGACGAAAGTCGCCACCACTGCGAAGAAAGCCGTGAAGTGCAGGATGCTCTTGCGGAAGACGCGATCCTTTGACAGCTTCTTCAAATACTTGAAAGTTTTTGAAAACATGGGTGGTCTCCTAGTTGGAGTTTGTCGAAGACAGGCGGTCCACCAGCTCTTTCACGAACTGGTAGCATGAAGGAAAGTAATCTGCCAGACTGCGTGTGCTCAGTTGCAGGCAGTGCGCTCCTTGTGTCAGCGCAAAACATTCAGCAAAGATTTCGCTCGGGCCTTGCGGCTTGCGGGCGAGCAAGTACTGATAGAACATTCGGTCGGAGCCCTCGATCTTGACGATGTCGGCGGCGACCTTCTCCAGAAATTCCGGAGTTTGGGAAATGTAATCGAGCGCGGCATCCAAGCAATGACCCAGCTCGTGGTTAAACGTAGCCTGGGGCCGCTGGCGCTTGACGCGGAATCCGCGATGGTCAATGACGTGGTTGGCGATGAGCAGCAAGTGACCGGTGAACATACAAAGTCCGCCGATTTCTGCCCAACTAAACTTGTCCTTGTGACCGCGAGGTTCGGAAAGCCAGATCCAATCGACAGCATCGTAGATGTCGTCGACGGGAAGGACAGCGCAGCCATAGTTGGTCAGGACGGACTTGATCCCCGAGGGGATGTTGTCGAACATGTCCTTCGCTTCGGCTACGAACTCAGAGGAAGCCTTGGAACACCGGGCCAGCTTTTTGACGGGCAGGGTGTAGGGCCTGAACTTTGAAAGGGCTGGATTCCAGCCAAGCAAATAAGGCTTCGGCTCAGGCGGCACAGGGGGCGTACCAAACCAGAGCAGATTGCCGTAAGCGTACTGTGACATAAGCGTGCCCTCAGAAGACCTCTAAGGTCTTCGTTTGGATTTACTGGGTACTGGGTGAGATAAGGCTTTGGTGTTTTTACTCGAGAAAATAAAGAAACTGGGTAGATACTCAAGACGTATCAAACAGAGCTCTTATGACTCACTGAAAGTATTACTAATACTTCTCTTGGCAACTTTCTGTTTTGCCAGCCTGTGGGCGTTTGGGCCCTCGCGTCAGTTGCGCTAGGTTATCAAGAGGTAATTATGAGAAAAATCTGCAAAGGCTGACTAGGCTTGGGCCTTGCCTGGCGACGTTGCGCCAACCCTAAATTGAGATCTTATGAAGACCGTCTCATTTAGCCTTTCTCGCCTGATTTATCCTATTTGATGACCTCTGGGAATCGCCGTTGGTGGTTCGAAATGGGGCAATTTCAAAAGCATCGGCGTTGAGGTCGCTTAATGTCGCTTTGTCTTTTGCCGCCAGGTCAGCCCGACCCATCAGTTGATAGCACTGAATGCGCTTGGAGTAGAGTTCGGGATCCTGCACTGTTTTCAAAGAAGCGGTCAGATCTTCGGCCGCCGCTTTGTAGTTTTTCAGCTGCATGTAAGCCTCGGCGCGCCACATATGTACCTTGGCAATTTTCGGATTGAGGGCCAGAGATTTGGAAAGATAATCGATGCCCTTCGCTTGATTTTGACTGAGGCAAAGAGCATGTCCGAGATTGCGGTAAATATCGGCCGTCAGACGCTCCGGATGCCCATTAATATAAGTCTCCAGATCGCTGGCAGCCGCCTTATAATTGCCCAGATTTTGGTAGCAGCTCGACCTCTGCACCAGGCATCCCCAGCCGCCTTCCAGCTTCAGTGCCCGTGATAAATATTCGATTGCTCTTTCGTCTTCCATGATTGAGGCATCTATATCGGCATGCTGGATCAGAGGTGAAATCTCATCCGAAGTAAGACGGATGCTCTGGTCCAGATCGGCCAGGGCCTCGTCGGCTCTGTGCATGCTTTTGTAAATCATGGCCCGTTGGTAATAAGCTTGCCAGCGCCTATCGCCCTTGTCTATTGACTCGGAAATGACCGCCAGAGCCTCTTTAGGTCGCTTATGCATGAGAAGTAGTTCGGAGCGGCTGATTGGATCGGATGCAGGAAATATTGTTTGACTGGCCTTCTTGGCCAGAGCCTGGTCGCTGCCGGTAAGAACCGCAACAGTTAGTATGCCTGTTGTAGCAACGCTGAAAAACTGTTTTGAAACGGCTCTGACTGTCACTTTACCGATCCAACAGTTGGCGATTCTTGAGAATATAGCTGGCCCTTTCTTCCATCTTTTTTGCTTCGGCCAGATGATCACGAAGGCGCTCAACCCGTGCCGCACGCAATAATGTGTCGGGCAGAACAATGGCTTCATGATTGGGATCTTTACTTGTGTCCAGAAGCAAAATTGCCTGATTGAACGCATTGGCTGCCTGATCGTAATTTTTCTCCATAACATATGTGCGTCCCAGCCAGCTGAGACAATTGGCCAAGTCATGCACTTTGCCGTCATGTTCTTGTTCTGGATTAGAATAAGCGGGAAGGATGCCGGGTACATAACCACCGCTGGACATCACCTTCTTCATCGCCGTTTGCTTGAGTTCCACAGCTTGTTTGAAGTAGGATTCGGCTTCGCCCGGCTTATTTAATTCGGTAAAGTGAATGCCTAGATTGAAGAGACATTCGGATTGAGGATAAGCGTCGGCTTGGTTTTTCTCTTTCGCCTGTTGAAGCGCTTCTTGAAGTTTTTTCTCCTGGGCTGTACCGGTCAAACTCATCGCTTCTTGCTCGGTTAATTTCCACTGGGGTAGCTTGATCAGCTGGGCTGAGGCTGGTTCTATAACCGCCTGCTGACAAAGAAATACCAATGACAGAGCCAAACACGAGACAAGTTTTCTTTCTGCTGAAACCACTCTATTAATCCTCAAATTGGCCGCTAATTTATATACCCGATTATCGAATACCAAATTTCTCGGACGATTAGGCGGAACCTGAGCCCTCCTAAGCCAGTTTACTGTAACAACAATTTTAACGCTTTTGCACGGCAGCTCAAACATTCACTGCAATTTCACGTGTCAGTCAATATCTTAAAAATACAGTTTTTGACGGACTCCTCGATCGCGGATCGGGGTGTCCGTTTTTGTTTGATACCATATATGGTATCAATCCTGGTGTAGCTTGCGCGATTGCAATTTGTTGTTAACTTGCTGCAAATGCTTGTATCCGTGCGGCTGATGGTACTACCGTGAAGCCCTATATACCTTTATCGTTTTACACTTTCTTTCCGGCGGTCGCACTTCTCGCATATCTCAGAAAGTCGCTTACATGAACATGATCAAAGCCCATGGACTGATTCTCGGTTCGATGACCGGGGTCGGTCTTGTCTATTATGGGCTCTCCGCCGATCTCGCCGCCTCAATGTTGGCCGCTTGTATTGCCGGAGTAGTCTCTACCTTCATCATCATCTATCTGGGCTTAACCGGTCGTCTGTAGACCGGCCTAGTAACCTGCAATGCATTCACCGTCCAACAAGGAGTTTTGGACATGAAATCACGCCTTTTCCTCATCGCCGCATCCCTCGCCGCTTCGCTTGCGGCCAGCACAGTCCTCGGCCTCGGCGCTTCAGCATATGCCGCATCCAACTATCCGGATAACAATTCTTCCGCTTCCTCCTACAAGGCCTGGAACGCTGCTCCGGAGTTTCTTTCGGAGACGGATCTGATCAACGCCGAATACAATAGCGCTCTGAACAACTTCGAGCAGCGCTATGGACTGAAGCGCGGATTCACCGCCGCCGAGTTTGGCGAAGCTCAGGGCATAGCTCTTTTTCAAGAGCTTCGTAAGAAATACAATCTCGGTCCTGATTTCAGCTTCGACGAGCTCGTCATTGCTATCGGCACCAAGAGCGTGCAAGAGCGCTATGGCTATCTTAATCTGCCGCCGAACTTCACGATTGAGCAGGCGCGGCATGCGATGTTCGTCGAGGACACCAAATGGATTCGGCATGCATATCCAGATCTGCCAGTGAATTTCTCCTATGACGAGTATGTCAAAGCCACCGGCGCCGCTGAGGCCCTTGAGCTGGCCTCGCATTACGCACTGCCGACCAACTGGGTCCATGCCGACCTGGTGGCCGCCGTCGGTCCGATGGAGGCGGGGACCATTCGTCAGCGGGTTGGCTACGAGCGTGGTGCCAGTCACGACGAAATCGTCGCCAAGCTGGGCAAGCGTAAAGCCGATTGGTTTGCTAAGGACAACAGTCTGCCGGCCCATTTCACGGCCCAGGATGTCGCCGCGGCCGCACCTGTCCGGGAATATTCGGCACTGGGTCAGCTTGCGGCTACGGCCACCGAAACAGACGTGGCCAAACATCTGGCTGAGGAGTCGATCAAGTATATTACTCGGCAGTATGGTCTGCCGGCCACGTTCAATTCGGTCGAACTGCGTCAGGCCATGGGGCAAAGCGCCATTGCCGACAAGGTCAGCATGTATGATGTCGACAACAATTTCACCGAATTCGATCTCGCTCGCGCCTCGGCCGTTTCTGAGGCCATGCGTGTGCGGTTGCGTTACAAGCTGCGAGCTGACTTCAGCGCTGCCGAGTATAAGGCCGCTTATGAAGCAGCCCAAGCCAAGGACGGCAACTACTTGCGGTCAGACTTGTACGGCCCCTACTGAAACATCAGTTGAACTGATGTGAAAATCCCGGAAGCGTCGGAGTCGATCCTATATGGGTCGACTCCAACGCTTCGGTCCTTTTTCGATCTTTTTTTGTTTTATTACTAGTTGCAGTAGTATAAATTTTAAAAGAAAAAGATGAATGCAATCAAGGGTTTGACCCCTCCACTGCAAACACCTTTTTCCCGAAATGACAGTAGCAGTCAGTACGCTGCAGACGTGATGGAGGCTTGTTCCTTTGCACATCCTGGATCATTGCCATTGCCTTTTACAGCTCTGACATGTCTTCCCGAAAGAAGACTGATCGATCGGTGTGCGCTTGGGCCCAATTTAGTATCAAGATGCCGGGAATGAACGGCATCCAACCCAACTTTCGACAGCCGAGGCTATCGAAGATCCGCGCGCGGGTTGGCCTCCAGAGGAGTTCCTGAGGCGCAGCGGACAATGACATCACATTATTGGCGTCCTGGTGCAAGACGTTTTTGCTTTTTGTCCCGAGTCCAGGCGGGTTTTGTGTTCCTCTTGCAGTCTGGCTGAGATTGACTACAGGAAGACACGGCTCGAACTTAATCGAGCTGAGGGGTGATCAACTATTGAGGTATGGCCGTTTCCTGGATTTGGCCACCTTTGTCCCAAGCCATATGAGCTCCACAGTCGGGATACTTACCGATGCCTCCTGCCCAGCTAAGACACGCTTGATACCCGAGGGTAGCGAGCATGGAGCTTCTCCAGGAAAGAGGTTTGACCGGGTCAATCCGTACGCTCATATGTGGGGCTAGCAACCAGGGCAATTGAGTGCTTACCCACGTTAATCAAGCTGCTAGTTTCAAAAAGCAAATTGTCAGTCATTTCTTCCACTCATTTTATTGAGCGGCTCACAGGTGCTGTTACACACCTATGAGAAAGCACACCTATAGCCATTTGCTACACGTGTGCTTTCTCATAGGGGCGGAATTTTTTGTGAGAGAACTTCGGTTTGTGAGAAAGAAAAGGGAGCGACCGAGGCCGCTCCCTTTCAAGTTTTGGTAGTGCAAGGTTTGTACCCTGCTCTTTTTTAGTTAGTGGCGTTTCGGTCCGATGCTTCCTCAGATATGACGGGGGCGGTTCCTCTGCACATCCTGGACCACTGCCATCGCCTGTTACAGCTCTGACATGTCTTCCGAGGAAGACTGATCGATCGGAGTGCCGGAGGGCCCAATTTTGTATCAAGATGCCGGGAATAGACGGCATCCGACCCTACATGACAGCGAGCTGTCGATCATCCGGCGCGGGTCGGCCTCCGTGGAGTCCTTGAGAGGCTGGGGATGATTTATCATTTTATTGGAAACATCGGACGTTGACATTGTGGTTACTATCCCGAGTCCAGGCGGGTTTTGTGCACATCTAGCAGTCTGGCTGAGATTGACTGCAAAATGGCACGGCTCGAACTTAATCGAGCTGAGGGGCGATCAACTATTGAGGTCTGGCCGTTTCCTGGATTTGGCCACCTTTTGCATAAGCCATATGAGCTCCACAGTCGGGATACTTACCGATGCCTCCTGCCCAGCTAAGACACGCTTGATACCCGAGGGTAGCGAGCATGGAGCTTCTCCGAGAAAGAGGTTTGACCGGGTCAATCCGTACGCTCATATGTGTTGCTAGCAGCCAGGGCAATTGAGTGCTTACCCACGTTAATCGAGCTGCTAGTTTTAGTAACCATTTTGTCCGCCACCGACTACACAGGTGCTTTGACACACCTATGAGAAAGCACAGCCCGGCCAGTTTTGCTGACAACGCTGTGCTTTCTCATAGGGGCGTTTGTTGTGATAAACGCGGGGTTTTGTTTGGTAAGAAAAAAGGGCTGTCCTCCGAGGAGAACAGCCCTTCTTTGGTTTGGCTTGAAACAGACAACTGGTCCAACGCTGTCGCAGACATGATGGAGGCTTGTTCCTTTGCACATCCTGGACCATTGCCATTGCCTGTTACAGCTCTGACATGTCTTTCCGAAGAAAGACTGATCGATCGGTGTGCGCTTGGGCCCAATTTTGTATCGAGATGCCGGGAATTTACGGCATCCAACCCAACGTGACAGCCGGGGCTGTCTAACATCCGCGCGCGGGTTGGCCTCGTGAGAGGTCCTGAGTCGCAACGGCTGTATACATCATATTATTGGCGGCGTCAGACCAGGACTTTCCGGTCTTTTCCCGAATCCAGACGGGTTGTGCGCTTCTCTCGCCTTCTGGCTGAGATTGACTGCAAAAGAGGCGCGGTCGCAATTAAGCGACTAAGGGGTGATCAGCTATTAAGGTCTGGCCAGTTCTGGATTTGGCCACCTTTAACCTAAGCCATATGAGCTCCACAGTCGGGATACTTGCCGATGCCTCCTGCCCAGCTAAGACACGCTTGATACCCGAGGGTAGCGAGCATGGAGCTTCTCCAGGAAAGAGGTTTGACCGGGTCAATCCGTACGCTCATATGTGTGGCTAGCAGCCAGGGCAATTGAGTGCTTACCCACGCTAATCAAGCTGCTAGTTTAAAAACGGGATTGTCATTGCTGTTTCCACAGGTGCTTTGACACACCTGTGAGAAAGGGCAGTCCCAGCCGATTTAGCCACGGCTGCCCTTTCTCACAGGCGCGTTCTTTAGAACGCGATGTGAGTTACAGGTGCGTTCGTTAGAACGCGATGTGAGTTACAGGTGCGTTCTTTAGAACGCGATGGAGTGTTGTTTTGTTTTGGGTTTGTTTTTTTGTCGTCGGGCGCGTCAGCCGGCTGATCCTCTTTCGAGGACCCGAGCCGGCTGACGCAATGTCAGACAGTAGGTGACGATGCTGCTGTCTCTGTTCAATTAACACTGATTTGCTTTATTCAGCCCTTGTCTCAGGCCTTATATAAACTGTTGAGCTTGTCGGCTACGCGTGCCAGAACGGAGAGCTCGTGCGACAGTTGGCCGCCCGGTCGCCCATCCGAGATTTTGCGCGAACGCAAATCCTGCAGCGCTTCGTGCACAGCCAGGGCCGCTTGCGGCACTTGCTCGACACGTTGCTTGACCTGCTCTTCCAGTGCGGTTACGCGCACCTTAGCGGCCTCGATAGCGACCTTCTGGTCCTCGGCGGCTTTGAGCCACTGATTGTAGCGACGCACGAAGTTTTCGCCATTGGCTTCTTCGAGCGAAGGTTCCCCCTGGCTCAAAGGCGCTGTCGGCTGTGCTTTGGCCGCATGCAGTTTGACCTCGGCCGCGCGCTTTTGGGCGACGGCAAAGCCAAGCTTACGCAGCGCCGCACGCAGATTGGTCAGCAAGACTTTCTCCACGTCGGCGACTGTCTCGCTCGAATCATCTTCAGAGGGCAGGAAACGACCTTCCTGGCAGAGCACCGTGTGATCGGTGAGCAGCGCCGCTTGAGCGGTCTGGAAGGTGGCCTTGAACTGCGTATCCTGTGCCAGGATGGCGGCGTAAGCCCGGTTGCAGGCCTGGAGTGCGGGGGAGGCCAGGTAGCGGCCTTCGTCCAGCGCGATGTGGTGCGCTTCGTCGTAGGCGATCTTGGTAGCGGCCAGCATCTCATCGCTGAGACGCATGACCTCGGCCGTTTCGCCCAGACGCTTGACCAGAAGGTCGCGCGCCTTTTGCACTTTGTCGGACCAATTCTCGCCTTTGGCGAGGAATTGCTGCACATCCTGGTCAGTCGGCTTCTCTGGTTCCAGTAAGCCGAACGCACCCACCTCCAGCTTGAACTCGGCCAGGGCCTCCTGCAGCTGGGTGCTTGAGTGGGTCACCTTTGACGCCAGCGCGAAGTGTCTGTCCAGCTCCTTCTCGAATATTTCGATCAGGTCCAGAGCCAGCAGATCCTTTGACTGACGTCGCGGATCGAGGGCGGCGTCCACCTGGAGATATTCGCCTTCGACCTTGTAGGCATTGAGCGGCAACTCCGTTTGCAGGATGCGCGCGATTTCCATCAGGTCTGCGACTTCCTCGGTGATGTTGAACTGATCGTAGAAGTCGACCGATTTGAGCGCCTTGGTAATCTGATCGATGGTGCCGCGCAGACGACTGATCGCCTGTGAACACTCACTGCAGGCCTTCTGGCGCGCCAGGGTTTGCTGTTCGATCAGCAGTATCGTGCCGCAGTCGCTTTCTCGCCAGGCCGTTTGCTGAGCGGCGGAGGCTTCGACCGGTAGGGTCGAGGATTCCCACTTGACTCTGGTGCGACGCAGTTTGCTAACCGCATCGTTCATTGCCTGGGCCTGCTTGTGCAACACGGCGCCGTCTTCGATGGCGCGCTGAATCAGCTCGGGAAGCCCTTTGGCCAGATCCGCGAGCACATATTCAGGCACCAGGAAGAGGGGTTCGCCCTTGGAGTTCTTCGGAATGATCCGCTTCTTCGGCTTCTTTTTCTTCAGTGGCTCTTCGGGAACGTTGTCAAAATCACCTTCGGCGATTTTGACTTTGATAGCTCGCCGCTTGACTTGCCTCTTTCTCTCCTTTTTGATCAGGAAATAGGAGTACACGCCCGCCACGAGCATAACGATTGCGATGATCGCGAATATCATATCTGCTCCTTTCTGTGTGGAGGTTGTGTTAGTAGAGCGGGAAAGCGCCTTCGCTTTCGCCCAGGCTGTTGTACATCCAGGCCGCTGCGTTGAGCAGGGCGCGGAGTTCGTCGCAGGGCTTGCCACCGCGCCGGGGCGTGGTCGTAATCACCAGTCGATGGAGGGCGACTTTGTTGTTCTGCGTCTCTTCCTTATACGCCTTGACCGATTCTGCCAGCAGTTCGATTTTGGTCGCACGGCTGATTTCGTTTTTCTCGGCCCGAGCGGTCTGGGCCTTGATTTCAGCCAGCCAGGTTTGAGTTTCCTCATAGCTGGTGGCAGCGCCGACGCCCCTGCGTTCGACCTTGGCGACTGTGCTTTTCAGTGTCGCTTTTTCGGCGGCCAGAGCTTCGTTGAGGCGGCCGAGACTGTAACCGACCTCTCGCAATCCCAGGCGCATGGTGGCGATTTGCTTGGTCTCGGAGGCAGACGGGCTGGGCATCTCGGTGACGTCCAGCTTGGACTTGAAGTTGTCCTGGTAGTCGCAGGCGTTGGCCAGCTGATTGTGCACCAGCTTGGAGAGCTCCAGCACGACATCGCTGATGGCAGCCAGCCCCTCGAGTTGAGGTGCGGGATGCTCTACGGCTTCCATGCGCTTGAGAATCTCCTGAAGGCCTTCACTGCCTTTGAGCAGCTGGGTCAGGAAGTTCTGTTGCTGTTGGAAGAGGACTTTGCCCTGGCGGTGCGCTTTCTGGCGCAGCTTGGTGCGAGTCTCGACCTGACTGAGGTAACGTTGCACCTCTTCTTCGGTCGGACGCGTGGGCTCAGGAATGTCCTTGCAGTCACGGCAGAGTTCGATCTCCGCTTTGGCGGCGGCGACGGGCGCAATCAGTTTGCGCGCTTCGTCCACGAGCAGGGCCTGGGCCAGATTGGCTTCGGCCAGCTCGGCTGCGATCGTTTCGTCCACGCCGTCGTGAGGATGAAACTCCGACGCCGTAGTGCTATCGCTGGAGCGCGGCTTGATCGACTGGTTAATGCGCGCAAGCAGATTGTCTGCGGCTTGCACCGTGGAGTTGTCGGTCAGCTCGGGACGAGCGGCTTTGAGCGCCTCCAGAATCGCTGTCATCTGGGTCGCCAGTTCCTGCAGATTGGTCCTGGCGTTGTACTCGTCAAACTCGGCCTGCTGCTGCGCTTCTTCGGCGACCATGGCCTGGGCGTAGCGGTCCTGACTTTGTTCGAAAAACTTGATCAAGACATCCTTATTGCCGGTCGCGGGCAGAGCTTTCGCTCCGTTGTACGATTCGAGCAATCCGGTCGCCACACCGCGGGCGGTGTACATCGTGCTGCGCAGTGCTTTCAGATTTTGATGGCCTTTGAGCATGGCCGTCAGGCGCTTTTTCAGCGCCGACTCCAGAGCCGTGACCTCGGCTTCGGCGATTTTCACGTCGTCGAAGCTGGTCATCGCGGGCCGCTCGTCTGGGGATTCAGAGTGATCGGCGGAATGGGAACGATGGTCGTCCCCATCCCAGCCTCCGTCATACATTTCCATAAGTAGCTCCTTTAGCGAGGTGGTTAAATACCTTCAGCAGCGAGAGCTGCCAATGTCTCACCCATGGTGACGATGGCCTGGTCCATGGACTGGCCTACGAGGTCCGTGAAGAACCTCTCGAACGCCGGGGTGTGAATAACGTCGAGGGCGAAATTCCAGGGAATCATGCCTTCTTGTTCGAATTGCAGAACCAGGTTTTTCAACGACAACCAGGAGCACTCCGAAGGCTGACCGTCGGAGAGCATGAGCAGGATTTTGACGTCCTTGCCGCTGGCAGCCGCCGATTGACCCATGTGCCAGAGCATGGCGGAGTCGTTGTTGCCGCCACCGCACTGCAGGCCGGAGATGCGACCTTCGCCCGGTAGACCGCAGTCGAAGATGACGCTGTCCGTGAAGCCCCAGAAGTGAGCCGACACGCCCGGCAGGTTGATGACAGCCTGTTCCAGGACCAGCGCGAAAAACTTACCCAGGATGAATTTTTGTCCGGGCTTGAGCGAGACAGTCGGGCTGGCCATCGAACCGGAGCAGTCCAGGCCGATTTCCAGATGCACCGATGCCTTGGGTGTACTGTCGTCGTCGACGAAGACGGCAGTTTCACCGACGAGAAGCAGTTCCGCTTCATCAATCAGATCGTAGCCGTCGGGCTGGTCCTCGCGGTCAATGCTGACGCGACCGCACTTGGCCAGGAGCGGGCGAAGTTGCTGCGCCAGAGGGTAAATCTGGGGCAGGAGCTCGTCCCAGAAGGCCTGGTCGGCTTGTATCGGCCGGATGTCATCGATCTGGTTGAACCATTCGGTGTGCATGTCCAGCGGCGGAATCATGCTCACGTCCATGAGTTGAGGCATGGGCATGAACATCTCGGTGACGATGAATTTGACAATCTTCTTGCGATAGAGCCAACCCAGCAGAAGCAGGAGCAGCAGCAGCAGCAAGACGATGGCCGCAACCCACCAGCCGTAGGTGCCGGCCTTCATGATCACGGCATAGAACATCACCAGCAGTATGGCAATCGGCAGAGCCAACATGGCCACACGTGTGATCGGATTTTTCCAGGCTTTGAGCAGCGGCCCGCGCAGATTCCAGCGCACGCGACGCGCGGCCGCGGTGATCGCCTTCCAGCTTCGTGTCGCCACAAAGACGATGCCTTTCCACACCCGCACAGCGACCCAGGAAATACCTCTCCAGAGACGCACGGCGATCCAGGCAATCACCGTCCAGACAGCCATGAAGAAGGCGGCTATGATCTTCTTCCAGATGAAGCCCAGAAACGACTTGGCCGGTTTCTTGAAGGCTTCCCACAGCCTGTCCTTGGTCCGGATAGCGGCGTGTTTCGCCCGCTTCCAGAGGCTCGGCTTCCAGGTGCCCGCACTCTTTTCAGCGGCTTCTTCCCTGGCTCTGGTGGCGGCCGAGCGTTTGTCGCTGACGAGATAAAAGAGACCGACACAGCACAAGATCAACAGGACCAGGCCGGCCAGTGCGACATAGAGCGGACCCATGCCCATCTCGCGCAGCGAGTAGACCATGATCGCCGCCGAACCCAGCGATCCAAGGCCGATCAGGAGCATGGATAGGCGGTCGATGTTTTGTTCTTTGGCGCGCGCATCTTTGTACTTGCGGCGTATCAAGCCGATCAAGAAGAAGATGGCGATAGCACCCAGAGCCAGTCCCGCGATGGAGAGCGGCAGCGCCTTGATCAAGATATAGGCTAGGCCGCCAAACAGCGTCAGCGTGATCGCTGCCGCCAGAATGATCTTGGTCTTGTTCGTTTTTGGCGCCGGTGGACCGGCCGTTGGCGGTGGCATCGCCGCTCGTTTGCGAGCGTCGGCGATGGCCTTGAGCATGGCCTTGATGTAGGCCCGGCGCAAGTAGAGGAAGGTGCCGACAACGCCAACTACTACGACGGTGGTAATAAAAACGCGGAACCAGAAGTTGACCCCACCCTGCATCAGCAGTGCGAACCAGGCCATGATGAAACCCACTAGGGGGATGTACAGCCACTTGCTCGTGAAGAGCTTTTTGATTCGGGCTCCGGCGCTTTCACCCTTGTCGGGATCCTCATCGCCTTCATCGTCTGATTTGTCGTCGTCGTCGTCAGCACCATCGGGTACGTCGGCGTTCTTGTCGTCTTCTTTCTTGTCGTCCTCTTCGTCCTCCGGCTCGGGCTCTTCGCCTTTCTGCTCGGTGGACTCTTCGACACGTTTGATGCCGCGGGCGAGGATTTCGTGAATCTGCCGGGTGAGCTCGAGCAGCTCATCTTTCGTCAGATCCATGAAGCGCTTGGGAATCTGCTCCAGCGCTTCGGCTACTACTGCGTCCGGACAATTGGGAATATGCCGCCGCAGGTGGTAGGCGAAGCGGTTCCATCTCTGGGCGTAGGTGCGGTCGGCGGCGCGGCCCTTGGGAGCGGCTGCCGGCTTGTCACCGTCGATGATACCAGTGTTGAGTTTGTCCGAGCTCTGTTTTTTGCCCGGGAAGATAAAGGCGCAGACACTCTGGAAGCAAGCGCCCCAGGTGTGATCGAAGGCTCGGCCGCGGCGCTCGTTCTGCTCATCGTCGATGAGGTTGAAGAGGTCGCGGAAGCCTTCTTTGTGCGCGATTTTGTACTGCTCTCCAGCCGGCCACAAGTGGTGAGCCAACTCGTGGAAGCCGATGCCATGCCAGATCTGGATGGCCCGCTCTTTATTGCGGACCTTTTCCAGAATGCTGGGATTCATGACGATTTGAACGGTGCGTTTGGTCTGATCCGTGTCGTAGGTGAAGGCAATGTGCTGTCCACCGACCAACTGAATATTTACAGGGCGTCTGGCGCAGAAGGCCAGCTTTGAGGCGAGTTTCCTGGTTTCCGCTTCGATTTCGGGAAGCGTGATGCAGGGCTCGACCACCTTTTTCTTTGGCTTTGCCATGGAGGTCTCCTTGGGGTTAAAACTCGGGAGCCCTCCAAAGCGCCTACTTGCGCTTCTTCAGCTCCTCGGAAATAAGCGTCGACACACGACCGGCTTCGCTGGTGTGGTCTTCGGCGGTACCGGCGTACTGGTTGACCACGGCGGTCTCCAGTGTCAGATCCAGCGGGAATCCGCCGGCGAGGAACATGGCGATTGTCTCGGCACCACGGGTGGAGACGATCTTGGACAGGCGCATCTTGGGGTCCTTACGGGCCGCACGCACGGTGTTGACGATCGTCAACGCGGCGTCCATTTCAGCGCGAGGGCAGTTGGGGTAGAGGCGCATGACGTGGGCCAATTCCTCGGCCTGCGGCATGACCTTGATCTTGACGATCACCCAGCGGTCCTTGGCGGCAGCGTCTTCACGACGGATGGTAAAGCCGTCGCCGACGTTACCGGCACCCATGAAGACAACGTTGGAGCCAACCGGGATGTCCTCGCCGGTGGGCAAACGCAGCGTGCGCTGGCTGCCTTCGATGATGTCCAACAGGGCATCACGTGCATCTTCATCGATACGCGTGAATTCGTCGATCATCAGCAAGTAGATCTTGCGCGGGTTGGCGTTGGCCAGGCGCAGGGTTTCCACCAGCTTGGAGTCGGCCCACTGGAAGCTCAAGGAGCGGTCTTCGGACTTGGGCACGTGGCGACCGAGCATGAAGACGAACTTCTTGATCAGACCACCGGAGACCTTGGCATATTCCCAGCCGAGAGTCTTGGCGATGGCGCGAGCGATGGTCGATTTGCCGACGCCCTGGTCGCCTTCGAGCATCAGGTTGCGGCGCGGATCCTGCAAGACCTGAGCGATGAGCTGGGCCTTGACGGGGTCGAGCCAGATGCCCTCAAACTTGTATTCGATCTTGCGCGAGACGGGGCGCACGAAGATGGCGCCGCGGTTTTCGGCCTTGGGGCTACCGATGTTGTCGATGCGGCAGATCCAGACTTCGCCCGGGCGGGGTTGAACACCTTTGGCGCTTTGGGAAACCAGAATTATCTTCTTGGTCTTGCCGCCATCGGTTCGATTTGACTTAACAGCGTTGGAGCTTTTGCTCCGCGGGTTTGCTTCCCAGTGCACGACAATCGTCGCGCCTGGTTCAAAGACTTCAGTCATAAGGGTCTCCTAAATTTCGAGATGAGAAAAACACCCTGAGGTTGAACTAAGACACCGGGAGCACCAGGCATGCGTCACCACACCGGCCACAGAACTGTGGAGGTGAAAAGCGGGTGAGAGCAGGATGGGCTTCTGGGTTGAGGAACTCTTAGGGAAAGAGATAAAGGTTGATATATTGACAATAGTGGGCTGAAAAGAGGCGAACCAAGTTAAACGCGCTAAATGACCGTCTGTGAAGTGAGTCAACTAGAGCTTCTTCGATTCTTGACAACTTGTTTGCTTGAGGCAGTTTAGCTGCGACTAAGCTGCCTTTCTCTAGAGAAGACCAAATGCCATTTGTTTTCTGAGCTGCCTTTCAAAAATGCAGATTGGCGCGACATTGCGCTAACTTTTTTGCTAAAAGAAACTCATCAGATGTTTCTGCTCAGAGCGTCTTGAATGATCTTTAGCTCCTGCTCAAGTTCTTCCATACTGTTGAAGCGTTTATCAGGATCTTTCTGCAAGCATTTAAACAGCATCGGCTCATAGAGCTCTGGCCTGACTATGGACGGATTGATAGTGCGCGGCTGCTTGGGCATTTCGTTCAGATGTTTCTGGTAGGTCTGGGCGGCGTTGGAGCCCATCAGAGGTGGTTTGCCGCACAAGGCCTCGTACATGACGCAGCCCAGTGAATAAATATCTGAACGGTGATCAATCTTGCCGCCGCTACATTGCTCCGGACTCATAAAGAAGGGGCTACCCAACAAGTCTCCGGCGCTGGTTAGATCAAGATTGACTTCATCCGAAATGATTTTGGCTATGCCGAAGTCGACTAATTTCACATTGTCGGCGCTGACATCGGAAACGGTAAGAATGATGTTGCTGGGCTTGATGTCGCGGTGCACAACGCCCTTACGATGAGCGTGCGCTAAGGCATTTGAGGTTTGAATAAATATCTGACAGAAACGCTGGCCGCTCATTGGACCGGAAAGTTTCACTACTTTCTCCAGACTGGGTCCGTCTAACCATTCCATGACGAGATAGGCGATGGAATTGGGTGTAATGCCAAAGTCGTGAACCGTGACAATGTTGGGGTGTTTGAGCTGGCTGGCGGCTTTGGCTTCTTGCTCAAAACGCATGAGGTAGCTGGTATTGTCCGCCAGATGTGGATGCAAAACTTTGATCGCCAGGGCGGCTCTCGTCTGTTTATGCATGGCCTTAAATACAATGCCCATCCCGCCTTTGAAGGCTTCTTCTTGTAATTTGTAGCGCTCCGGTAGATCGATCTGGTCTTTCAATGTGCGCTTGTCGTAGGGTGACAGACCGCCGGCGCTGACTTCCATATTGGCGTTGTAGGCGGGCATGCGATTATTGGTGGCGCGCGCCGCCGCTAAAGTATTTGGTATTGGCCCCGGTGTCACACCAGATCCTATTCCAGGTCCTGCGCCGGATCCTACCGTAGATGCATTGGCGTGCGAAGCAAGCGATGCATTGACGGTCTGTACCCAGGCGGGTGCATTGGCGGCTACGGCCGAATTTTCGCCGCTGACGCCGCTGTTTGCGCTCGCAGACTGACTGCCCTTGATGGAAGTGGTTGAGGAAGTCTCGGCCGCCAGATAACGGTTGACCAGACGCTTGGCCAGTATTGCCACAGTCAGAGCCAGATCGGCCGGTATCTCGCCTTCGGGATATTGTTTGTAGCGGAAGTAAGAATAATTGAGGCGACGCAAATCGATAATGCAATCCCACAGCGCGGTAAGCGGTTCTTTACGATCCTTGCGCCGGGGGAATTTGAACTCTTTTGCAGCCGGTAGGTTTTTGAGTGACACCGAAGAATCGATAAGGATTACGCTCAGGAGAGCTATAGCGAAGAGTACAAGCGCAATGTAGCCATTGAGGACCATGGTGTTAAAGGCACCGTTGAAGAGCATCCCCACATTTTGAGCCATGTGATCCAACGTTGCTACGACAAATCCTATCAGCAGGCAGGGTAAGGCAATGCGTTTTTCGTGTTTGAAAAGGGCGGCTACACCCAGTGTGGCTGCCGAGAGCGCGGTCCACGCGGCATGACCGCAGACGATGCGATTGTTGACAAACTCTGAAGCGGGCATGAGCAGTGAAAGATTGTTCAGCATATGGTTCTGGGCATGCATGAATGAATCTTCAGCGATGGTGAAACCGGCTCCAACAGCCGCTCCCATCAAGAGATAGTCGGTGGCTCCCAGGGTCCAGGCGCTAAATTTACGGCCGCGCCAGACGATAATAACTACGGCCAGCAACTTGGCCAGCTCTTCCAGCGGTACGGTAATTAAAAAACGCTGCAGCGAAGGCTCTCTGAAAACGCTTCCCAGAGCTACTTCCATTGCCAGCACCAGTCCGGCCAGAAGGCCGCCGGTGAAGAAGCAGAGTACCAGTTTGTGCAGCGATACCGAACGCACAAAAGTGGTGACCAGGATCAAGTTGATCAAAAAGGCAATGTTGAATGAAAACCAGGCAATGCCTGTGACCTCGGTGAAGAAAAATATGGGCAAAATCCAGAGGATGATGCCGATCCACAAAATAAGGTGGCGCACCTGAACGTGGCTATCACCGATCGGTACTGTGCCCCAGGTGGCCGGACCGGTGTTTGCTTGAGTCGTAAGCAAAGGTTGATTCACTGTCCGCGACGCTCATCTTGTATCGACTTGGGCAAAGCAACTTCGACGGTGGCCGGGAAGTCGTCGTCGTCGCGACCGTAGTCGTAGTCGCCGCCGGGCACTATTGCTTGTGTCGCTTTGGAGTTCGTGGGCGGCTCGGGCTGCACAGGCGCTTTGGCACTGGCTTTCTCCGTCTTATTTTGATGGGCTTGCTTGGCGGGCTTGGCGGAATTAGAAGGTTTAGCGCTTCTGGCGTTGGTGCTGACAAAGGACTCAAAGGCTTTGAGGCAAAGATGAGGACCCGGCTGGTTCTTCAACTGTTCAATCAGATTGGTGACATTGCCCGGATTGCTTTGAGCGACCTGATCCAGTTGATTGAAGGAGATCAGGTATTTATCGAGCTGAGCTTCGGCGTCTCCGGGGAATTTTCCGGGCAGGGCAGAGCGCCGCACTTTGGCCGAACCGTTCATCAAAGCGATTACCGTCAGGCCAGCTGCCAGAGCGCTGAGCACGGCGATGAGCCAAGAGTTTGCAATAGTGGTCGCCAGGTCGTGCAAATGGGCCATCACAGTAAATCTTTTGAGTTTATCTCCGGAATGAATTTCAAATTTAAGAGGCGGCCTACTAAGATCTGAAACCATTCTCAGATAGTTTATCATTTTGCCGAGGGCGCTCGTATCGGCGGTACCTATATCGTCGGGCGTGCCGCTGGTGGAAAGCCATGAACAAGAAAATTTTGCAAAGAATCGCCACTGAGACAGGTGTGTCTAATCTGTCTGATATTTTGTCGGCAATGTCGGGGGCGGACTTGCATTCGCTTCTTCTTGCGGTAATAAAGCGGCGCATAGAAGCGCTTGAACCCATTTCCCTGGGGCAGCCTAGCCCGGTGACGTTGGCCTGTAGCCTCGACGGTCGTCTGCTTAACAGCGTCGAGCTGGATGCCTACGACAGTGCTCCAGCCTTTTCGGCAGTTGAGCTTTCACCTCTGTCGCCCCTGGGTGCGGTCAATGTGCTGACCGGACTGGACCAGGCCAATGTGCTAAGTTCGATTCGCGCCTTTGAATGCGCTTCAGACCCGACAATTGGGCTCTCCCTTGAATGTGCTCGGCGGCGAAAAGGCGTGCAGGAGCGGTCCACGCAATTGCACCTCTGTACCAATCACCGCGTGGTGCGCTTCCCCCAGCCTAAAACACCTGGTTTTACCTCGCATTTTAAATTATTCAGCATGGTCAGCGCCGGACGCGACAGTGGATCTTTCTCTTTTGAAATGGAAGCGCTCAAGGCTCATATTCAGGCTTATCTGACAATGATGTCCAGTTTGAACGAGTCTGGACTAAATAGGGCTGGATTGGGCCCGGTCGAATTTCAGTTGGACAAAATTGTAGTTGAACTCTCCGACACTACAATTGTCGGGCATCTGTGCGATCGGCATCAGGTCGATAGAGAGCAGATTCGGTCGAAGGTGCGTGCGCACAATCATGAGAGCGCCGTAGAGCTTCTGTCTCCATTTTCCAGCGAAACCTGGCCCCGAGACCTGCCGCTGGAGAATTTTAACCTCTCGATTGCGCCCTGCGATTTCTCCCGGACTTTGCAAAAGCGGCTGCAGCTGCTGAATGACGAAGTGCGTCTCGCCCTTCTAAAACAGTTTCCCAGTGTTTCGATCGAGTTCAACCTGCGCCGCTTAACCGGGCTGAGTTATTATCAGGGCCCCTGTTTTCATATCAAGGCCAGCAACAAAGAAGGTCAGCAATTTATGCTGGCCGATGGTGGATTCGTTGACTGGACCAGAGTCTTGCTCGCCGATAAAAAGGAGCGCCTGATGACCAGCGCCATCGGCACTGAGCTTTTGTGCAGGGTTTTTAGTCGCGTTATTAGCGAAGTCTAGCCATTAGTAGTGGCTGGCAATCTCAGCCTTTCTCTGGGCCTGCTGTTCCGGGGTGAGCTTGCGGAATACATAGACGCTTTCGAAGCCGTTCTTATTCCAATTGCCTTTTTCATCGTGCATTTTGTGATTGAAATAGTTGGGGTCGCCATCGCCGGTGATGCGGCCGCTGTCGCTGTCGTTTTCGTAAGTCTTGCCGTTGCCTTTGTAGATGGCGGCGTGGCCGGGCATACCGGTTTGACGCTGGCCGACGATTACATCACCGGGTTGCATCTGGTCGGTTTTGAGGCCGTCTTCCTGTAGCTTGGCGTCATAGCCGTGGAGGAGAAGCTGCTTGGCCAGCTCTTTGTTGTTGTTGGTGACGGGGAAGTCTTTGTCCAGTTCGTGGAGCGCGGTGGAAACGGCCAGGGCACAACCGAGACGGGGATTGATTTTGGCATCGAGATCGGTGATGGCTGCGCCTTCGTTAGGGAGCTTCAGTTCTGTGGTTTCAGCGGGTCTGGCTGGTTCAGTCGTTTCCGGTCCTTTGACAGCATCGGCGCTGCCCGGAGTTGTTGTATAGCCTTCCAGACCTGATGAATTGCCGCTGCCTGAGGAGGCGCCGCCGAGCGTAGATTCGGCAGAGCCGTTGCCGCCCAGGGCCGAGGCGTACAGGCCATCAGTGGTGCCGCAGCCATTTAAGGAGCTGTAGAAAGTGTCTTCCGCTGTGAGTACGGGCATGTTGTCGCCGGTCGCACCGTCCACGTGGCGCACAGGCATGTTGTCCTGGGGACCGCTGGCGGAATCATATTTAAGGACCGGCATGTTGTCGTCGAATTTGAGGGTAGAGCCTTTCTTGCAGTCCAGGCCGACACCGGTGAGTTCGAAGCCGTTGTCGAAGACCGACGGCAGAGCTTTTTTGGCCAGATCCGAGAAAGAAGGAAGGTTCTCGCTGGAAAAAAGCTGTTTGAAGTCAAAACTGGCGCTTGCGGACTGAGTGGAGTCAATGCTGCGGATGTCTGACTGTTCCATGGGGGTGGCTGACATAGAAAAGGCCTCGCTTGAGGAAAGAAAAAGGTTTTTGGCTTCTTTAGTAAGCGGTCTGCCGTGGTCGGCGGACCGTTCATTAACTATGTATCTACTATGCGGTCATATTTGGGTCAGGCCCATAAAAATCAGAGGTAACTATGCTTTATAATAGTAAACTTAAAAAAGATGATGGAAGAGAGGCTTAGAGCCAATCTTCCATCATCAGGAATTAAGATTTTAGTATTCGACGAGGCAGCGCAAGTTGCCTTTAACTCGCACGATTTCCACAGTGGTAAGGCCGGAGGTTTGAGAGCGCTTGAAGGTCATGTTGACCTCGGCGTCGCCCACGTTTAGACCGTCCAGCTGGATGTGGTCCAGCCAGAGTGGCAGTGACGGACGCATCACCTTGAGCGTGCGAGTTTCATGGTCATAGCCAAGACCGAGCAATCCGGCGGTCATGTGAAAGGCGCAACCTGCGGCCCACAACTGCGGTACACAGGCGACCTGATAGGGCACCGGCTGCCGTTCTTGTCCGCGGTCGAAACCGGCGAACAGCTCAGGCAACCGCAAATCGCTCTGACTCATGGCCACGTCCAGCATTGCTTTGAGCACACTTTGAGCCGAGTTGTGTTCGCCTGCCTGACACATACCGTGGGCTATGATGCCGTTGTCGTGTGGCCAAACGGCGCCTACCTGATAGTCCATGGGCTGGTAGGCGGCTTCGCTCGAGGCCAGGGTGCGGATGCCCCAACCGGAAAACATGTCCGTCTGCATCAGTCGCCCGCAGACCAGTTTTTCTCTCTCGGGGGACAAGATGCCAGTACCGAGAAGATGGCCGGCGTTGGAGGCGATGGCGTCGCACTGCTTACCGTCGCCGTCGAGGGCGATGGCAAAGGCGTTGTGCTCGGGCATCCAGAAGTCGCGGTTGAACTTCTTCTTGAGCTTGCGGGCGTTCTCTTCGAGTCGAGAGGCAGTCCGCTCGTAGCCGAGCAAACGGGCCACCGAAGCCGTTTCCGTCCAGGCGGCGTAGAGATACCCCTGGGCTTCACAGACGGCAATCGGTGCTTTGGCCAGTTCACCGCTGGAATAGACGATGCAGTTGCCCGAATCTTTCCACCCTTGATTGGAAAGGGCGGCGCCGGCTGTGCCACCGTAGGTGACAAAACCTGTGATACCGCCCTTGATGCTCTCCCGGGAGAGATAATTGAGGGCGGCCTGGGCTGCGGGCCAGAGCTTTTTGGCACTCTCCAGATTGCCGGTCCAGGCCACATAGCGGGCGAAAAGCATGAGCCACAACTGGGTGGCGTCGACTGTCCCGAAGTAGGGCCGGAAGGGGATTTCGGCCAGACCAGCCATCTCACCAGGGCGCAGCTCGTGCATGATGCGGCCGGGTTTTTCTCCGGTGTCTTGATCATAGTTTTTGCCCTGGTAAGCGGCAAGAAACTGCAGGATGTCCAGGCTCAGCGCGGGCATGAAAGGCAGAGTCTGCAATCCGGCGATCAAGCTGTCGCGGCCGAAGGGCACGGCAAACCAGGGTACACCGGCGGCCACTGTTTGACCTGCAACTGTGTCCTGGCGCAGCAGATAAATGTCGCGCAGGCTGCGGTCGAGCAGGCGATTGAAATCGCTGTTGCTGGTGCTTATTCTTGCTGTGCCCAGCTTCCACTGCTCGTAGGCACGGCGAGCGCGAGTCAGTGGATTAGATTTGCTCGTTCGAGCAACGAATTTGCTCGTTCGAGCAAATGCAAATCTGCGGCCGTGATTTTGGGCCGGCACACTATCCGGTGCCTTGAGGAAATGGCCCGCAGGAACGGCGAATTCACCGCTTTCGCTGGTCGTGATGCAGACCGTGAGCTCGAGCGTTTGCAGCGCCGGCAGTGTCAGTCGATAGACGGCTTCGCTGCTGGAGAGAGACAGTTGGACAGCTTCTTCATTGCCGTGGCTGAAGGCGACGCGGCTGCGGCGGACAATGTTGTCCAGCCCGACATAGCTTATCGTGGCTGTTTGAGAACGTTTGCCTCGGGTTAGTTTCGTAGCGAGATGATGGCCGCGCCGCTCACGCTTGCTGCCGCGCACTTCGAACATGTCAGCAAAATCGGCTGCAAAAGCCAATTTCACAACAAGGTCAGTCGAACTTTGCCGGTGATTGCGCAGGGTGATGATCTCGCTGACGATTTCCTTTTCGTCGACTACGATCTCACGATTGACGCTCAGGCTGCCGGCAGGTATGTCGGACATCGCGGAGTTGCTGTAATTCAAGCGGCAGGCAAAACCTTCATCGGCATCGGCGCTGAGGAAATGTAGCGGGCCACCGTTGATGGTCATTTCCCAGCGGCTGAGGAAGCGCGTGTCGTTCACGTACAGTCCCAGCCCGGCGCCGTTTTGAGCCGCCATACCGCCTTGCAAATCGAGCAAGAGAAACTGGTTCTGGTGCTTGATCACAAGGCGGCGTTGGGTCTGGTCTGTGGTCTGGTCTACTTGAGCCTCAGACATCGTGTCTGAGGCTGGTTTTAGGGTTGATGGGTACATGGTCTGTACCTCCACTTACTAGCTGAAAGATGGCTTCAGGCCTTTTGCAGGGAGAGACGCACCTTGACTTTGGTGCTGAACTTCTGGAAGTGCGACGGGGCTGGGCCACCCGAGAGTGTGCCCAGGCCGATGCTGTCGATGCGCTCGAAGCTGGCCACCGATGCAAAGACGCAGTTGCCGGCGCTGGCACCAGGGGTGGTGACCATGCTGCAACCGGAATTTTCCAGCACGGCGGCCAGATGACTGAGGACGCGCGGGAAATTCTCCGGCTCGACCTCTTGCTTCGAGGTAAAGGCTTCTCCTCGGTAGTTGCCGAAGTCCACTTCCATGGTCACTTCGGCGTTGATAATTTCACCCGAATCGGTGCGCTTGAAGAGGCGACAGATATCGAAGTGGTTGTAGGAGGCGGTGAAGCCTTGTTGCAGAAGGGCGTTGAGAACAACACCCTGACCCATGGTTGTGAGCATGTATGTCTCCGTTTAATTTACGTTGACTCGGTTGAACAGGAGGGGGCTCGGTCTCTTACCTGCCGCTGCCCTTGAGGAAGCGGCCCAGGAAGGCGTAACCGATGAAGAAGCCCACGGCGACAACGAGCATCCAGGCGCTGGTGTAATCGAAGTCGGCGAACTGGCTCTGCGTGCCTTGCAGGGCGCCCATTCCGAAGTAGAGACGGGGCAAAAGGCTTACGACCAGTGTGCCCATCAGGGCCAACAGCGCAGGTACACCGCGCATGCGATGGTAGGCGAAGGTGAGAACGGCTGCGGCAATGAGGCCGACAACCGCACCGATGATGAATGGTGTCATGGTGTTTTACTTTCTGTTTTTGACTTTCGCGGGACGGATCATGGCGAAGGGGTCGAGCAGGACTTTGAGCCTGGCTTCACCCAGATCGGTGTGACGCAGTGCGACAGCAAGAATGGTGTCGCCGGTGGCCTGTGCTTCCTTGGCTATTTTGGCCGCTTTGTCGTAGCCGACATGCGGAGCAAGAGCCGTGCACAGAGCCAGCGAACGGGCTACTTGAGCCGGACCGGTCTTGGTGGCGCTGAGACCGTCGATACATTTTTCACTGAGATTTTTGACCGAAGAGGCCAGGATCTCAATTGACTCCAGCAGCGCATGTGCGCTTACCGGAAGCATGACGTTGAGCTCGAAATTGCCTGAAGCTCCGGCCATGGCAATGGTGGCGTCGTTGCCGACGACACGGGCGCAGACCATGAGCAAAGACTCCAGGGCCACCGGATTGACCTTACCGGGCATGATTGAACTGCCGGGTTGCAGGTCGGGAAGGGCCAGTTCGGCCAGTCCAGCGCGGGGGCCGGAAGCCATCCACCTGAGATCGTTGCCGATCTTTGTCAGGCTCACGGCCAGGGATTTGAGGGTGGCGCTCACGGCCACGACATCATCGATGGTGGCTTGAGCGGCGAAGTGATTGCGCGATTCTTTGACAATGAAACCCAGATGCTGGGAAAGAACAGCCAAGGTATCGGCTGCGAAACCGGCATCGGTGTTGATGCCTGTGCCAACAGCGGTGCCGCCCAGGGCGACATAGCTCAGACGATCGCCGGCGATCTTGATGGCCTTGCGAGCAGCGTCAACCTGTGCCTTATAGCCGCTGAACTCCTGACCCAGGGTGATGGGCGTGGCGTCCTGAAGGTGTGTGCGGCCGGTTTTGATCACTCGGCGAAACTGCCGGACTTTTTTACCCAGACTGACTGAAAGTTGGTCCAGAGCTGGAAGCAGTTTGGCTTTGAGTTCGGCCAGGGCGGCGACGTGCATGGCCGTGGGGATGACATCGTTGGATGACTGGCCGTAGTTGACGTGGTCGTTGGGGTGGACGAGGCCGATGCCGGTGATTTTGGACTTGCCCAGATGCTCACGTGAGCGCACAGCGATGACCTCGTTGGCGTTCATGTTGGTGGATGTGCCGGAGCCGGTCTGGAAAATGTCAACAACGAAGTGCTGATCGAATTTGCCTTCGGCAACCTCGCCGGCAGCCTGGATGATGGCTTTAGCCAGATCACCTTGCAGCTTACCGTTGTCGCGATTGACAGTTGCGGCCGCCAGTTTGATCAGCGCCAGAGCGCGGATGAACGGTCGGCTGAAGCGCAAATTGCTTACAGGAAAATTGGAGATCGCACGGGCGGTGCTGGCTCCCCAATAGGCATGGTTCGGTACCGAGACCTCACCCATGGAGTCGTGTTCGACTCTGAAATAGTGATTTGTCTTCATAGATATCTCCGTGGGGAGTTTTTTTTGAGAAAAGAGTATTGCCTTAAAAAGAGCGATTTGTAGAAAGAAGTACCTGAGCTTATTAGGCTCGCTTACCTCAGCTCAAGGATTGGCTCTTCTGTAAACTCTTAATTAAATGCATTTCCACGGGCGCGGGGACTCGCGTAGCTCGCTCACTTAAACTAGAATCTGAGCAATGACTCAGAAAGACACCGCCAAAACATATCTGTTGAAACCTATGGTGGCGGCCCGCCTTGGCGCTGAGGCATCGGTTTTCCTCGGCCTCTTGGCACTACCTTTGGTACTATTGCTGCTTGGCAAGCTGCTCGCTCTTTCTTTCACATACAAGCTGATTGTGGGCATTTGCGGTATATGTGGGCTTGTCATGATGCCTGTTTACGGCTTTATCACTTTTAAAGTCACGGTTACCGAAGATGAGCTAACCACCCATTGTTTGTTTGGCAAACAGAGTTGTTTTCTGGACAAAATAAAAGGCTTGACCCGGCGATCAAACTGGAACTGGATTCGATATGTCGTCGAATATGACGGTGGAGACCTGACTTTTCCCATCTGGCTCAAACAGTGTGACCTACTTGTGGAAACGATTCGCCAGCGCATTCCCGGCGGATTTGAGGGGAAGCGTTCGCCCTTCGGACGGCTATTCAAAATGGATCCCGTGGGCCTTGGTTTTCAGCTCGGGCAGGCCATTGCCGGTCTCGTTTTTATCGTCGTCGTTTGGATCTTTGCCGTCTCACTTTATCGTTCTGGCAGCTCGGGAATAAGCACTGCCGATGAGCTTCTTGTTTTAGTGTTTGCCGCCATTTTTAGTGCCATTTTGCTCTGGCGCACTTATGTGGTGGCACTTATGCCCAGGTCAATTGAACTGAAATCTAACGAGCTTGTTTTGCGCACGTTCTTTTTTAACCGCGAGCTGGCTTGGACCGATATAACGTCGGTCAAGGAGCCGTTTCCGCTCTTACCCGAAGGTTTCATGCTGCATACAAACAAGGGCAGCTTTCTGGTGGGAAATGGAATGGATTCGGCCGATGAATTGTCCGAGACAATAAAAGAAAGAATCAATCCGCCTGAACCGTTGGCGCTTGAGCCGCCAGGTACTTCGGCTTCCGAATTTATAGCTGAATCTACAAATGAATCTACAAACGAATCTACAAATGAATCTACAAAAGATTCAGTGGACTAAAAGCCTTACGAATTGCCATTTTCGCTGAAATACTGGGCAATCATTTGACGGTGCATGTCAAAACAAATATTGGGCGGTAGGGTGTTTTTGCGGAAGGCTCCGACATCGGAAGCGTCATCCCCAGCGATAAGATCGCCACCGACACGATGTGCTTGATAAAACAAAATAACTACGTTGATACCACGGCCGGGGGCAGTAGCGCCCAAAAGTTTGGTCACCTTAACGTGCAAGCCTGTCTCTTCCAGGACTTCTCGGGCCGCGGATTCTTCCGGATGTTCACTGGCCTCAATAAAACCACCAGGTAAGCACCAGTCGTTAACAAAGGGTTCAAATTTGCGCTTTACAAGTACGAGGCCATCATCGGTGGTGACAAGTGTGGCGGTTACGGGTTTGGGATTATTCCAATGCACAAACTCGCAAACGGGGCAGGCAAGGCGCTCTTTGCCGCCTATGTCGATGGTATGCAGGATGCTTGCGCAAAGTGGACAGTGGTTTAGAGACACTTCAGAATGCCTATAGAAAATATCTATTCAGATGCTTTTAGCCGAACACTAGAATTTTATCAGCAATAGCCTGCCGATTGGGGCGTTTTGTAGTGATGATGCTGATCTTCGCCTGGATATTTGTCGTATTCGGGTCCGATAAAAGATGAATATTGTATTCACATGCTTTGTAGCACTGTTAAGATTCCAGACATAGGCACCACTACTATCTGCTCTTTGAAGTGGTGTCACAAGTCGAAAGACCTCAGTAAAAAATTGGTATCAACCACGACCCCTCATTTGAGGCTAGTAGGAGCAATCATGAACCCGGAATCCCTCGGACATTATCTGTTTGGACAAGGCGCACCCGAAAGACGTTCTAAGACGGCCAAAATGGACGGTGCAAAATCACTAAACTCCGGCGAAGCACGCTGCGTCAAAGGTGTTTGTGAAGTAGGCTGGAAGCCCAATCAGCAAAATGGTTTTGCCCAGCAAGACAAAACTGAACTGATGGCTAGAGGAGACTGAGTCTGTTTTAACGGCCCGGCGATTTGCCGCTGTTTTGCAGGTTAGTTGCTTTCAATATGTACTAAAAAAGAGCCCGCTTAGCGGGCTCTTTTTCTTTTGCCGGCCGCGTCGGGCTGGAAGGTATTCAATGCCACAAAATAGCCAAAAATGGGCTTTGCATTAGCCGCGCTAACCAGGTTAATCCGGTTTCTTTCGTTTATTTACTAAATCTCAGCATCTCTTCTACTGTCTTGAGCACTCTCTGTTACTGAAGCACTTAACAGTGGTCGTTTTGGGCAGAGGCAATTTTCTATCCTCATGACATCTACCTCAACCCTTGTCCCTAACGAGCAATCAAAACAAAACCCCCTCAAACCTGCGCCTCACCACTCAAACACCCGAGCCCGCTAAACCCGACAAGGGGTTTGGTAGTCAGCTGGCTTTGGTTTGATATGTGGCGCTGCCTTCCAAAGGCGATGGTTTGGGGTCAAGGCTGTTTAGGTTGCTCATCCTGATTGTGGATGCCGACACAACCTCGCACAAGCGAGTTGTCGGTCAAAAGTCAACTGGAGAATATATGCCGAACACACAAAATCGCAGCGCTCTTGGGCGCCTCGCGGAATTGGCCCTGGCCGTTCCCGCACTGCTGTTCATGCCCTTCTGGGAAGCAGGCAAGTTCCTCTCGAAGAAGGCGTATGGCGGAAGCTTCTGGCGCGGCCTGTTGGCCGGTCTTGCCGGTCTTCCTGCTGCCGCTTACGGCGGTTTCACTGCGGCCAACGTCGTTGGCTGGCACTATCACTGGAGCTGGCCCTTCTGGACCCTCGCCGGTGCGTTGGGTTTCCTGCTCGTTGAGTTCATCGTTTGGCCGTCGCTCTACCTGGTCATCTTCAAGCCCCTCTGGGACTTGAGCGACAAGATTTTCAAGGTCAACCGCAAGGTTGCTGAAAACGTCGTCCGTCCGGTGTGCGCCACTGCCATCGACATCGTGCGTCATCTGCCCTTCTCGGAGCACCTCTGGTCCGTTTCGGAAGGCAAGACCAAGACCGGTCGCAAGTGGGGCATCAAGGCCCTCGGCGCGGTCCTCATGCTCGGCGCTCTGGGTGCTGGCCTCTCCGCCGGCTACTTCGTCTACCACGCTGTCGTCGGTCTGCTCCCGGTTTTCGGTGCGCTTCCGGCGTTCACGGGTGTCTTCCTTTCGCAGGTTGTGGCCGCCGTTCTGGCCGTCACCTCGCTGGTCTTCGTGACCGGTTTCATTGGCCAGTACATCGAGTACGGCAGTGACAAGGAAGGTCGTGAGAACTCCACCGCTGTTGCTTACAGCGCCATTGCTACGTTCTTCGCCGTCACCAAGCTGGCGATCTTCTCGGGACTGTCCCTGGCGATGGCGGTGCCGGCTGCGGCGCTCGTCTTCGTTGTGGCTCTGGCCTATGTGCTGCCGGCCTTCCTCGCCCTGCTCCAGGGTGGTCTGATGGACGCGCTGCTCAAGGGCTGGAAGAACCTGCTCACGTCGGCCTATGAGGACGAGAAGGACGCGGCCTACGCGCTCTTCTTCGCGCAGCTGACCAACATCCTGGTTGCGCTCGCCGAAGGCGTTGTTGCTTACCTGGTGGCCGGTGCCGTGCATCTGCCCGAGGTTGTCACCTACGTCCTCACCGCTGGTGTGGCCATCTACTCCTACGCCTCGACGGCCAAGGAGCTGGGCACCAGCAAGCACGTCAGCCCGATTTTCGGCCTCACCCTGAGCGCCGCGGTCGGCATCCTGGCGTACATCTATGCTCCGGCGACGCTTGCCGCGCATGGTTTCTACCACTACGGCTTCGGCATCATCACGGCCCTCGGTACGGGTCTGGTGGCCTATCCGTTCGCCTACCTGGCGCTGCGTTTCTGCGCCAAGCCGATCGCCCCGGCTGTCGGTCCTGCTCTGGCGGGTCTGAACGGCAAGGCGACCGCGGTCTACAAGACCGTCAAGGATCAGGTGCGCAAGCTGCAGAAGGCTGCGTTCGATGACAGCACGCCATACTCGGGCATGTTCGGTCACCTGTTCCTGCTGAGCGTCATCGGTGCTGCCGTTTGGAACGACGCCATGTCGCTCGTGCCGGCGCTGCACTTCAGCTTCTGGGTGAATACGGCAATCATCGCCGTCGTCGCCACGAACGTCTACATGCTCCTGGCCAAGCTGTCTTCGCGCTACGGCGCCGAGACGTTCAGCTTCGGCGTGGGCTGTGCCGCGCTCATGGGCGCTGGTCATTGGGCTCTCGGCCTGTCCGGGGGTAGCTGGTGGACGGCTGCTGTGGTCGGCCTGACTGCGGCTTCCGTGGCCGGTGGTCTGGTCGCTCCGGCGATCTACCTGATCATCCGTCCGGTGGCCAACGCCATCCTCACGCCGTGGTTGGCTCCGCTCATGAAGACGGTGTTCGATGGCCTCTGGGCTGTCTACGTCGCTTTCTGGAACAAGTTCACCATCGTGTTCAAGTTCCTGCGTGCCATCTTCGGTCCGGCGATCGCCCTTGCGGTGAGCGTTTGGAACGGTATGCGCGCAGTGTACAAGCGCATCCTGGGCGGCAAGTAACTTGGTGTAAGGGTTCGGGTCCCGGGGAGCGAGACGGAGATGCAAATCTCCAAGGTCAATCTCCCCGGGGCTATCCTTGCAACATGGTGGCACCCGTGGTGCTATTCGAGAGTGCAGGGTTTTCCCTGCATTTTCGTTTTTAATTAATTACTGTATGCCGTAGTTGGTGCGGGCGAAAAAAATTGCCCGTGGGCCCCAGGGGACGGAAGTCCCCCGGGAATTGGGCAATTGGTCAACCAGACCGAAGATTACGCTTCGACCGCGGTCGAGAGCGCGTCTTGCATAGCCAGCAGCTGGGTCAGCTGCATGCTGACGCCGGTGAACACCTCCATGACGGCGAAGTCACGGTAGTGTTCTGCCCGCACCTTGTGCAGGGTGCCGGCCAGGAGGGTCACGGCTTCGCCCTCACGCGAAAGTGCCACCAGGCATTCGGCGATGGAGTGGCAGCAGACCAGGAGGTCGACCATGGTCACGCCGGGCTCTTCGCGTTCGAGCAAGTCGACGATCTGGCCGCGGGTCGACTCCAGCACCACCAGCGCTTCGGCGTACTTTTCGATGTCGAACTGGATGGTGGCCAGGATGCGCTTGGCGTCGATGACGTCGGCCGTGAGCATGCCCAGGTCGAGCACTTCGACGCGGTGAGCCGCCGAAATTGCCGCCTTCTCTTGCCACTGGCGGTAGTGCATCAGGTCACCCATCGCCAGTTCGGCGCAGATGTTGGTGTGCAGCCGGTAGGCTTCGGCCAGCTTGGGGTTGTTGGCGCTGATCGAGGCCGCCATCATCAGGCCGATGCCTTCGACGGCGGCCTTTTCGGCTTCGGCGAAGTCCTGGCTGTCGTGCAGGTGGCGCGCGTTCTGCAGGACGGCGGAGTAGGAAGTGTGGGTGGTGTTTTGGTCCATGATTTTTCCGGTGATGGTTTAGGGTGTGGGACTCAGGAGTTGGCTTTGGCTTTGTCGAAGCCGTAGCGCTTTCTGAAGTCGGCCACCTGTGAGCGCACCATCAAGTGGCCGGTGGAGACGGCATCTTTGAGGGCGCCATAACTGACCACTACGAAGAGCAGCGCCGTGCCCAGCGAGGCGACAGTGAAGTTGACGACCGTAGCGTCGGTGACGTTGAACGCCAGGTAGAGCAAGCCTGCCAGTGCCAGGGCGTGGCAAGCGGCGTGCGACAAAACCTCGCAGTTGTTGTTGGGGCAGTAGCCAAAAACGATACGGCGCACCGGCGCGGAGCTGAGGATGACGAAGGCCGTGATCGCGCTGACGATGTAGAACAGAAATGCCCACCATGGAGTGCCGCGGAAGCTGTAGTTCATGTCCAGGATCATGAACCACACGCCTTTGACGGCGGGCAGTCCCAGGATGGCCGAAGCCAGAGCGATCTTCAACAGCATGACCGTGCCGCTGACTTCGCTTGCCGGTGGATCTGCCTGACCGCTGCTGTTGAAGTGGGAGTTGTTGTAGGTTCGGCGCGCCGCTGCACCGGTGGCAGTCATGTCGTAGCCGAAAATCGTGATCACGATCGAGATGGCTGCACCGGTAACTGCCGAAGCAAAAAGGCCGGCGCTGACGCCGCCGAGGTAGGCAACTGCCGCGCAGATGAAGGCGGCTCCGAGATGGCGAAAAAGTCCTTGCATAATCTTTCCGTTCAAAAAATTGGGTTTCAGTCTTGATAGCCGCGGACGAATCGCCGAATGGCTGTCATTCGTGCCTCTTGCATCAATACTTCCTTTGACTTTCGTGGTGTACGCAGGCGGATGTACTGCTTCTTGGAGAAACTGTAGCCGGCTACTGCACCATCCGCGATGGCACTGTAGCTGATCATGAGAGACATGGCCACGAAGGCCGGCAATACCAACCAGTAGGAGAGCACGGTGACGCTTGTGACATTGAAGGCCAGCGAGAGGAGGGCGGCTGTGGCCAGGATGTGACACACCCCGTGCGCGATGCGCTGGCACTCATCGTCTTGGCACTCGCCCAGGACAATGCGACGCATGGACTTGGACGAGACAATGGCCCAGGCCGCTAATGCGCCGGCAATATGAAAGACAAACGCCCACCACGGTGTGCCGCGGAAGGTGTAGTCCATGTCGAGGACCATGAACCAGGTCTCTTTCACAGAAGGCAAACCGCAGACGGCGCCGACCAGAGCGATTTTCAGCAGTTTCACAGTCTTGGCAGCGGCGTCCACTGGAGCTTGAAGCCGCTGCATGTGTGCCTGCTGCTCTCGCCGCCACTGATCCAGGTATGAGCGACTGTAGCCGTTGTAGTACGGTTGCTGACTTTGCTGGCGTTCTTTCTCCTGCTGAAGCTTGATTTTGTCGGTCGCTGCCACACCGAAGACAGTGATCACGATTGAGATCGCTGCTCCCGTGAGCGATGCGGCAAAGAGACCGGCGCTGACGCCGCCCAGGTAAGCAACTGCCGCGCAGATGAGAGCGGCCCCGAGATGTCGAAAAATTGCTTGCATTGTGTTCCCGTCAAAATGGTCAAGCTTGATTGAGTGCGTGGAAGCCTGCCGTGAGGGCCGCTCGCGCCGCTGTGAAATGGTCAGAGGAAAGATGCAGAGCAGCTTCTTTCCCCTGCCCATGTAATGTGCCGGAACAACAGAGTTGTTAGGGTGAAATCTTTGTGGTGCTGATTATTTGGTAAAAACTTGGTTTTAGGCTCCTTGAATTGGTTTTGTGAATGGATAACTTGATCTATCAGTGAGCTCTCGCCAAAAGGCGGGCATTTTGTTGTCACGCCGTTTAATTCACCGGCTCTAAAAGCATTGCCCCGGCTTGGTTTGGAGTTAATCAGTGGTATTACGAACGGGACGGCATGGCGCAGCTCGCGCCAGCCTAATGTCTGTTCCGAATTTTTACTATGCAATACCGTAGATACCGGCCAGGAAAAAGGCGAGCGAGCCAGGGACTCGAGAAGAGTCACCTGGCTCGCGATAGGCTTCAGTCGTCGGTTCAGTTCAGTTCAGTTCCGTTCCGTTCAGTTCAGCTTCGTTCAGTCCCGCGGGCGAATGCGGTGGTAGCGTGTCAGGCCACCGTAGAGCATGGAAAATCCGACACCAGCAAGGGCCGGTTGGACATAGTTGACCCAGGTGAAATGGTCGACAAGTCCATAGAGGACGAAGCCGGCCACTGCCGCCAGCGCTGCCATGCCCAGGACCAGGGTGAGGAAGAAGCGACGCGCGCGGCGCATTTGCGGTGATACCGTTTGCGGTACCGCTTGCTCGTCATAGAGACCGCCTTCCACTCGGAAGACGGCCACTAAGACGGCGACATAGCTGACCGAGAGGGC
>Ga0105248_10000127_pt1 | contig 88309 bp, 106 predicted proteins | sample KBSS34metaG_FD_81524 | JGI IMG/M metagenome (GOLD analysis project Ga0105248, IMG submission 81524) | Switchgrass rhizosphere microbial communities from Kellogg Biological Station, Michigan, USA - KBS S3-4 metaG | ecosystem: Host-associated > Plants > Roots > Rhizosphere > Soil | place... | reverse complement strand
TCAGCACGAAGTTGGTGGGCACCTGGACGATGCTGATCGACAGGCCCTTCTTCTTGGGCGCCTTCTCGCCCTTCGCGGCCTTGTCGGACTTCTTGGACTTCTTCGCAGCCTTTGCCTTCTTCGCCATTTGAGATGCTCCTTCTACGGTCACGTTTGTAAACAGACGTTGCTCACGCTCTTTGATGAAAGACCAGAGACTGTTTAGCGTGTGTTCGACAGTCCCTGGTGGATACTTCTTGACCTTCACACCAACTTGATGACTTCGAGCGCGGTGCAATACCGCGCGAACCACATGGTCAGCTTCACCGCGTCCGTGTCCGTCGGCTCGGCGTTGTAGTGCTTGATCACGACGTCACGGAACTCGCCGAGCGTTTCCGGCACGGTCTTCTTCACCGCGCGCAGGAACGCCTTGTGCTCCATGTTCGACTTGACCTTCGCACCGTCGACTTCGACCTTCGGAAGCTCCTTGACCTTCTCGAAGTCGTACACCTCGATCTTGCGATCGGCGTTGAACGCATCGACCGGCTTCGGCATCGGCGACGACTTCTTCGTCAGGTTCGCCGCAGGAACGACCGTAGGATCGCTCTGCGTCGAGCCAGGCTGAAGCGTCGCGAACACCTTGAAGCCATCGCTGCGGTGCGCCTCGAACTGCTTGCGGCAGTCCGTTTGCGCCGGACACGTGATGCAGATGGCCTTCGAGAGATCGAGCAACACGCCGATGCAGTTGTCGAGACCCTCGATCTTGGCAGGATCCGCTTTCGCGATCTCCTTCATGACCTTGTCGTCGATGCCGATCATCGACTTCGCGAGCTTCGTGCGCAGCTCGTCGTCGGTCCACTTCTTCTTGTAGCCAATGCCGAGATCCTTCGCCATGCCCTTCATCGTAGGCCGATTGAGCTTGCGCAGGTCGATGTTGCCAGCCGGAACGCCGGTGTCAGCATCGCCCTTCAGCGCCTTCTTCGCGCCAGCGGCTTCGAGCTTCTCCTTCGCCGGGTCGGCGTCGGACTTCTTCGACTTCTTCTTCGGCCTCTCCTCGTCGCCGTTGTCGTCGTTCTCCTCGCGTGTCTTGCGAGCCTTCGCTTTCGCCTTTGCCTCCTTCTTCGCCTTCGCGCGCTTCGCCTTGGGAAGCTTCTTGCCGGTTTCCGGATCGTAGCCACGCTCGGTCAGGTACGCCTTGATGGCCTTCTTCGTGGCCTTCACGTCGCCCTTCGACTTCTTCGCAGCCGCTTCCATCGCGTGGTTGATTTGTCCAGCCAAGCGCGGCGGAAGCTTCATCGGCTTCACGTACTTGGTGAACAGCTTCTTGATCATCTCTTCGTGCTTTGCCATCTGCATCTCCTTCTCGGTTTGCTGAAGCCTTCTCGCCTCACCGTCGTGATGAGCGACGGTGAAGCAGCAAAAACTCCATTTGGTTCATGACCACTTTGGGCAGGTCGTTTGCGTTGTGTATCACGACGTGGTTCGGATAGTAGAACCGAACGCTTTCGTCGCAGATGCCAACGCCGACAACCTCGACGCCTTGCCCCATCAGCGCTTTGACAACGTCCTTCAAATGACGTTGCTGACGAGCCACCTGCAATGGCATCTCGCTCGTTGCAGGCAAACCGTCGCTGAACACGAACAGAACGCGCCGTGACGCCTTCTGAGCTAGCAGCTGCGAGCCAGCCCACCGCACGCTATCCGCGTCGTAGTTCGCTTCGTTCACCGAACCGAGACGAGGAACGCGGTTTGCGACCGCACGCCATGGTTCGTCGAACGTCTTACACGTCTCGATGTAGAGCGCACCGAAGCGACCATACAGCTCGCGGTCCGCTTCGCTCGCGTGCTGATACGACTCCTGCCATTCGTCCTCGATGGACGAAAACGCAGCCAGCGAGAAGCGCATCTTCGACAGGTCAAGCGCCTCCGCGAAGCACAGCGCAGCCCACCGAGCGAGCTGAAGCTTGCGCCCCTGCATCGAGCCAGACGAGTCCACCAACAGCATGGACGCGGTGTCGAGCAAGTCGTCGGACTCGACACGGACGCGAAACGGCCTCGGGTCGTTGTTGTTCAGGATGCGACCCATCGCGATGTCGGCGACCGAGTTCTGATCCAACTCCTCGCCTTCCTCGCGATTGCCGCGCCACCGCGTTCGCGTACGCGAACGTAGCAGCACCTGCAAACGGTTCTTCACGATACCGACGTGCTGCTGCACCTGATCGCGCATGCGCTTCAGGTCCGTCGGTGATGCTTCTGGCGTGCGCTCGAAGCGATCGTTCTTCGTCGAATAGACGAGGTACGCCTTCTCGTCTTCCGGCAACCGCTCGATGTGCGCTTGCGCGTCGTCGATTGCCTTCTGCGCTTCCTTCTGCACCTCAGCCGCAGCGCTCATCATCGCGCCCACCAGGTCGCCCATCGCCTTGTCGAGCGCTTGCTCCAAACGCGGATCCGGTGGGTGCAGCACGATCGTACGCGACTCGTTCGCACCGAGCTGCGTCAGCCGCTCCCAGCCTTCCTTGTTGTCTGGCGCTGGAACCGGTTCCACGCGCTGCACGTACTTCCCTGCAAACGGCGCAGAGACGAACGTGGTGACGCGCGGTCCGAGCGTGACGAACAGAAGCGGAGGCTTCATGGCGTTCGTGAGTAGGTCCGCCATCTCGTCCATCTGCTTCTCTTCCTCGGTGCCGACGAGCTTCTTCTTTTGCTCACCGAGCTTCTTCTGAAGCGCACCGAAGAAGTTGTCGAACTGCGTGTCCTTTCGCTTCGCCTTGGTGTCGTCTTCGACAGCCTTGGCTTCCGACTTCGGACACAGCGGCTCGACCAGCGCGTACTCCTCGCTCCACCGGGCGATCATGCGCTCGACACACTCGGTGAGGCGCTCGGTGCCCTTGCGCTTCTCCATCTTGAGCGTGTCGTACGCGACGTCGAGATCGTCCTGGTTGCGGCGCACCCACGATTGCACCGCAGGATCGAGCGCGTTCCACAGCGGATGCGACTCGATCGACTCGTAGTGCTTCATGAAGCACTGCAAACCGACCAGCATCTCGTACATCACGTCGAACGTGCCACGCTCCTTCTTCCGCACGTAGCGTGGCCACAGCCACGTCTCGCGCATGAAGTCCATCGCCTCTTGGATGCCCTGCGCCGTCTTGCCGAATCGATGCTCGATTCGGATGTCGTCGAGCGCGTTGTGCAGCGCGAGCGCAAACGAGCCATGCTTCGCCTGCCACACCTTGAGGAAGTCGAGATCGCTCTCGACGATGCGCGCAGCCTGTTGCCACGCGTAGCCGCGCAGCGCCATGAAGTACGCGCGAGCGTTCTCGATGTCCTCGTCGCTGATGTGGTCGTGCTGAGCAAACACGCGCACGTTTGGGAGCGTGATCGTGTTGCCATCGGTGAATGCGCGCGTTCCCTCGAAAACGACCCTCAAGTTGTAGAGGCTCGTTTGCATCTGGATCGCGGATTCCATTCCGTGCTCGTAACGCTGGATCAACTCCAGCATCGCACGACGGTTCAGGCTCATCTTCGACATCGCCTTAGTCCTTTGCACGGACGAGGAATCGTCCGACGCGGCGGTACGTCCTAGCATGGTTTCGCTTCTTCCTGCGCCGCTTGCTCGTGGCGCTGTGTGCACTGTTTACCAAACCGACGAGATCGAACCCTTCCTGGTGGAGATCTTCTCGCCGCTCCAAGGAGCGGTTCGGCATCCACCAGAGGTTCCCCTTCGTAGGCCACCAGTCCGGCCGGGGAGTCTGCGACAGCGTGAGGTTCTGCAACGTGTCGTGGATGCGCTCCCACCTACTCATCGCCGCGTCTTCGTCCGTACCGGTGTTCTCGTTGAACGAGTGTGCGGCGCATTTGAAGTCGCGATTGATTCGCTCCCTCACGATCTCGTACGCGTACTTCAGCGCTCGACCGTACGCCTGGCGACGCGTGGTGAGCGAGCCGCTCTCGTAGCACCAGCCTTGCTTCGTGATGTAGTCGTCCTTTGGAAAGCCGAGCATGCTCGACTTCCCTTCGGCGATGCACACCATCAGCTCGTCACGCACGTTGTGGACGAACACCGCGATGAAGCAGTGCGCGTTTCCAGGTCCGCACGTGAGGTACCACCACGCCATCACCGCACCGTTTGGACGCGCCGGCACGTCATCCCTCGTCGGTCGCAGCGTCCGCAGCACGCGCAGCCGCACGCGCGTCGTTGAGGACTTCGCTGTCCTCTTGTCCAAACGCGTTGTTGATCAGCTCCTTCACCGCGGTGCGCGAAACCTCGTCGTAGCCGTTGAGGAACGAGATGCGCGCGCTGTGATGACCGGTGTAGAACAGCGCGTAGTTCTCGCACCAGTTGATCGCTTCTGCCGTCGAGATGACGCGCGCGAGCTGCCCACGCTTGAACTGCTCGCGCGTCTTGTTCGCCACCGCCACGATGTTGTCGATCGCCTTCTTCGGAACGTTCTCGAACATCTTCGCGAGAAGCGCCTTCTCTTGCTCCTCGCCGATGTAGTCGATCTCGATGTAGCCGTTGAACCGCGCGAGATCGGCGATCGATTGCACCTGCGTGTTGATGAACATTCCGGTGTCGTCGCCGCGACCGCGCGTGTTGCACGCGACGATGAGCCGATTGTCAGGATGGCCTTCCACCATCTCGTCGTCATGCTCGGTCAGGCACGCGCGACGAGGGAACTCCAGCACGCTCTTGAGCGCGTTGGTGCATTCCGTGTCGAGCGTGTCGTACTCGTCCATCAGAAGCCACGCGCCAGGCGTGCGCATCCACTTCACGATCACGCCGTACATGAAGTAGGTCTCGCCAGCGCGAGCGCGCGTCTTGCCGAAGAAGTGCGACGGCGTCATGTGTACGTTGCAATTGAGGCGGAACAGCGGACGTCGAATCACCGCTGCGAGGTTCTGGATCAGCGTCGACTTGCCGGCTTGCGTCGGTCCCTGCACCCACAGGTTGTTCCGCACCTTCTTCTCCAGAAGCGTCAGCACTTCGAGCGCTGCGTCCTCCGGGAAGCTGTAGTTCGGATCGAGCGTGGGGATCAGCGGATGATCCTCGACGCCCACCTCGTAGGTGTTGTCCTCTGCAAACGCCTGCGTCCAGTTGGAGAACAACTCGGACATCTTCACGGTCTTCGTCTTGAACGGCTCACGCATCTTCAGCTCCTTCATCTTCTGCACTCCATACGGCGACAGCAAAGCGCCGTGTTCGATCGTGTAGTCAACAGGGTTGACGTTGTGAACCACCCAAACGTGCCTCGCGAGCGTGTGACCACGGAACTCGCAGAGCGCGCATTTGATCGGTTCGTTCATTTGGACTTCTTGCCCTTCTTGATTCTGACGGTCTGTTGAACCTCGTTGCCGTCATCGTCGAGCACAACCATGTCTGGCCTGCCACGACGTTTGGTTGCTTCGTGCGCCAGCTGGCGCCGTCGTTCGTCACGCGAATCAGACGGCACTGTTCCAGGCGCACCGAGCAAACCGATTTGCAGGCGACGAGCGTTTGGGTCCCACTTCGCACGAGCCACCGCGTACGGGGTACGCATGCCGGTCGCCAGATCCACGATCATCCATTCGGTGCACTCCAGGTTCGTGGGTACGTACACCTTCGCGTCATCGAGCTGCGGTGCGAAGCCAGGACAACGCGTGTCGCGCTCGCTCTTGTGCGGTGGCTCATCGCTGTGAAGCGATGCCGAGTCAGAGCAATTGCGGCACGAGGACGTCACCACCTTGCGGTTGAACGTCTTCAGGCCGTACTTCGCCTTCAGCTTCTCGATGTGGTCGCAGCCATAGCAGAACTCGTGCTCGCCATCCTGCGCGTTGATGTAGCAGGTCGCGAGGTACGTGTCCTGACCCTTGTACGGACAACGATGGATGATCTGGCGCGTGAGGATCGCCAAAGCCTTGCTACGCTGCATGGCTAGTTGATCGTCGTGCTCGACCAGAACTTCTTCGCGTACTCGTCGCTCTCAGCTGCCTCTTGCAGCTTCGCAGCGTGCACCGCGAGCGCTGCGAGCCCAAACGACAGCTCTAGCAGCTGCATCGAGAACGCCGCGATCTCAGGCTGACAGAAGCGTCGCATCGCATCAGCGCGCTTCTGGTTGAAGTAGTGCACGTTGTTGTCGTGCAGTTCTTTGATCGTGAAGATGATGCCGTTGGCTAGCAGCATCGAGTCCTCACGCGTGCGTTCGATCGTAGTCACCGTCTCTGCTCCTTCTTCTATGCAGACATCTGTCTGCGGTTCTGACCACGCATCGTACTTGGTTCGTGGTCGTGTACATACGACATGCCTCTGACGTTCGAGGTAGATCTGCCCTGTTTTTCGAGGGGAGATCTGCTCTCAGAACGTCTTGACACCGTCGAGCTACGTGCCGATCCCTGTCGACTCCAACCACCGCCAACGAGCGATGGCGTTGTCGACCCACACCGCTTTCGCTGCGTCGCATGTCCCATCGAAGAACTTGTTGCCGCACGCTCGGTACATCAGCGCACGATGCATGTTCCGGTTCACGCGACGGTCAGCGAGAAGCATCTCGATCTCGACCACGCCAGCGTGAACGCCAGCGCGTACGTCTTCACGCCAGACAGCGCAATCGCTGTCCGGCCGGTTGATGTCGTGGGGGTAAACCTGCATCACGCCGCACGCTGGCTGTGCGTCCAGCTGGAACCGAGACTCCGGCCAGCCGAGCGCGACAAGAAGAGACGCCGGTACGTCTGGCGTCTCTTCTTGTGCAGCTGCGATCACGAAGCGCAGCACGTCAACCGCCTTGGTGTCAGGAAGCTGGTGCGCTGCAAACAGCAAATGCAGGAACGCGATGATCTGGTTCATGCCGCCCTATACCACGATCTAGCCAGGCGACTCCGGGAGATTGTCCACCGCGTCCGCGGCGTCCTCGCTCACCTGTTCGAGTTCATCAGGAAACTCGATCTCGACGTCCTCGACTTCGAGGTTCTCGAACGACTGTTTCCAGTCCTCGTACTCGCTCGCCGCGTCGCTCTCGCTCCACTTGTCCGAGCGCTCGCCAACGTAGCTCTCCATGTCGCTCACGATCTCGCTGCACCACTCGCGAACCTCGTTGAGCTTCTCGTTGTGCTTCGTGATCGCCGCTTCGAGTTCTCCCTTCGCAGCCTCGACGGCTTCGTTGTACTTCGTGATTGCCGCGTTCAGCTCGTTGGTGGTGTTGCGAAGCTCCACCGCGTGCTTGTCGCGCGCTTTGACCTGCATTGCTCCGAGACGTTTCATGTCACCCTGCCTTGTAGATGTAGCTGTCGCCGTAGACGTACGGATCCAGCTTGAGGAAGCCGAGCCTGAATAGATGCGCGCCGAACCGCTCGTGCGTTTGTTCGACGTAGATGTGAAGATGCGGATGCTCGGCCCTGAGTCGTCGGAACATATTGCCGAAGGCGCCCTTGCCAGGCTCCCTCGCCTCCATGTTCGCCAGGTCTAGGACCGGGGCAAGTTTTTCGTCACCGATGACGCGTGACGTGATGCGAACGTACAGGTGCGCGAAGCCGTGGCAGGTGACCCACGAGTTGTTGGGCCATTTGCTACCGCGCGCCAGGTACTGCTCGATGAACACCCACAGCGTGGGCATGCGTTTAGTCACCGCGTGCCCTCGCTTTCTTGCGAAGCATGCGGCGCGTGCGCTTCCGAAGTCGGTGCATCGCACGCGCCACTGCTTTTGGGACCGTCACTTCGGACGGCACCTCGCATGTTGGGTTGTGATTTTCGTCGAGCCCTTCGCCGCAGAACACGACGCCGCTCCTCGTCACCAGGAACGGCTTGCCGTGCTTTGGGCAAACAAGCGTTGGGTGAATCCAACGGCTCATCGTCTACTCCTCGCGACCGTAGGTGCGGTGCGAGCGGTCTGGCGGGTCGTTGAACTTGAGGCGCTTCGGCGGTGCCTTCGGCGTCTCACCGGTGTGCGGTCCGTCGTGCCCTCGACGCTCCTCGCACCAATCGACTTCGCACATCGGTTTACGCGGTTGCGTCGCGAACGTGTAGAACAGCGTGATCGTCAGGCAGTGGAACTCGCTGTCCGACGATTGGGTGATGATCTTGTCGACCACATCCTTGTCGCTGTTCGTGCGAAGCCAGTCGGTGATCACTTCACCGAGCATCTCGCGGTCGCGCGCCTTGGTTGCTGAGAATACCTTCACGCCTTGGAACTGGTTCATGGCTGTCTCTCCCTGAGTTGTTTGTTTGCTTCACGCGTCAAACGCTGCGCTTCAGTGCACCGCGTTTGGCAGAAGCGATTTCCTGGACAACGAACGCCAGCGAGCGCACCGCATTTGGTGCAATCGATGTCGATCGCCATCGTCTCGGTCACGTTCCGTCCGGCTGCTTGAAGAAACGTCGTGCGTACTTGATGCGCTCGTTCTCGTTCATGAGGTGACCTACGTACCCCTCGAACCTGAACGGACATCCGTGCTCGTTGATCCAGCCGCGCGTGCACGAGAAGCGCTTTTTGCACTTCGGACACTTCTCGTGGAACGGCCAAACGTGCAGCTCGTTCGTGAGCCAATCGAAGACGAGCCACTGCTTCGAGTGCTCCACCATCTCGAACACGATGAGCTTCAGCCCTTCGGCTTTCGCTTTGGCTGCACGCTCCTGCCCTTCGCGCCCTTCGATGATGAACTCGTACGATTCGCGCTCGTCCTTCGCGAGACGCTCAGCGATGTCGATGTCGACGGCTGCTGGTGAACCGCACGTGTAGCGCGGCGCGACGTTGACGTAGTGCGCTCCCATCTACGCCTCCATTTCCAACACGAGCTTTGCAAACGCCTCGACGACGCGCACGGTAGCGTCGTCAGGCTTCTTCATGAAGTCCTCTTCGTGCCAGAAGCCTTCGACGGTACCAGCCTTCTCGTCAGGCATGTCGATGCACACCTTGAACACCGTGTAGGCCCAATTGGGATTCCACGGCACGCGATCACCAGCGTTGCCGACGGTGACCGCGACGCTCGCGAGCGTACCTTCGTGCGTCGCGTGCTCGACTTCAAAGGCAAGCCTCAGCAAAGGCTTCACCGTGGTCCTGACCAGCTTCGCTTCGTAGTCTTCCTGCGCCCCCACCCTAGACCTCCTGACAGTCCGGGTGATTGCACTCACCGCCACCGTTCTCGCAGTCGTGGTCAGCGATCACCGGCTTCTTCGCCATCAGGCGAAGCATCTCGGAACGCCGCATTTCCGGCCTGCGCAGGTCCGACCGTACGTACACCTCTTCGAGATTCGCGAGGAACGCTTCAGCTGCATCGCTGTAGCCTTGCAGGTACGCGTCTCGGATCTTCGCTCGGTCGTTCATCACGTCCTGTTTGGTGAAGCCAGGCGCGTTGTAGGACGGACCTACGCGCTCGGCGAGCAACTTTGCGATGCGGCGCAGCTTGCGAGGGATTGCAATCACAGCTTCCCTCCTTTGCGAGCTGCACGCGCGTTTGCAGCCGCTTCCTTGCTCACCTCTTCAAGCGAGCGCAGGGTGCCGTCAGGCTGCTCGACGAAGCCACACGCGGTGAAGAACCGCTTCGCCTCGAAGCGAGGGTTGTCGCAGGCGAGATGTGCTGCCATGGCGAGCGCCACGAACGCAACGCCAGCGAGCTGCGCCTCAACTTTCGTCTTCGGAAGCATACCGTTTGCGAGCGTCGAGATGTTGTCGTGCGACTGCTTGATCACCTTCGCGATCAGCTCGTAGTCCTTCTTCGTCATGGGCTACAGGGTCCTTTCCGTCGCTGCGATGAACGCATCCTGACCTTCGGTGGCCAGCACATGCTGCAATTGCAGCTTGCGAACGTGGTGCAGCGACTTGCGCCACGTCACTATGTCGTCGTTGAGCATCTCGATGCTGAGGGGGATATCGTTCAACCACGCCTTGGGAAGCACGAACATCGTCGTGACTCCGCAGCGACGCGTCAAACCTGGCTTCGTTTCGATCGCCAGCGACTCCGAGATCGTGAAGAAGAACTCTTCACCGTCCTCGTCGTAGTCCCACGATTCGGCTGCGTCGCGATTGCTACCGTGCAGGTTGAGGTTTGCGAGCACGATGTCTCGCAAGTCGCGTTTGAACTGCGCGAACTGCGACGCTGCATCGTCCGACTTAGGCCACACCAGCGCGTGCGCACGCTGTTGCAACATGATTGCTTCCTTCTTCCCCTTCATTAGTACCGACTCCCTTCACGCCCACCGCTCTCCCAATAGAGCGTGCGGCGGTCCTCGGCTTCCGATTGCGCACGCTCAGCTTCCTGCTTCTCGTACGCTTCGTAGAGCGACTTCAGCGGCTCGTTCTTGCACGCTTTCTCATCGACGACGAGCATCTTGCCGCCGTTGCAGCGCGCCTCGCAGGGGACGTCGTAGTCGCCGCGGAAGTAACCCTCGCGCGACTCCTCGTCCCAATCCTGTTCCCACTCCTCCGCGCTGATGCCGTGACCGTCGACGTTGGGGTTGACGTGCTGCCCCTCGCCGTCGCAGCGGTCGCAGATCTCCCAGCGGGCCGGGAGTTCGATCTCGTCCTCGAAGTCCATCGGCTCGCCGAGCTTCAGGTCTTCGCCGTAGTTCGGCCTTCCGTGTTCTGCAACGTATGCCGCTTCAGCGTCGAGATCGGCCTGCGTCGCCGGACGCTCACGAAACAGCGTGAACTTGATCTTGTGATTACTCATCGTCTGCGCCTTTCTTTTGTGCCGTTGGGTGTCTGAGGATCAGCTCTTGGACGTGGATCAGGAACGCCGTGCGATTGCCCCACGCGAGACCGCGGAAGATCACCGCGAGCGGTTCGGTGAGCTTCACCAGCTCGCGCTGTTTCTCTGCGTTCTGTTGGAGCTTCTCGCGCGCCTGGTTTGCCTTCGTGGTGTCAGCTGCGGCTTCCCACAGCGCGCGGTCCTCCGCGTTGGGCCACAACCGCAGCCACGGCAAACGACCGCCCTTCGGAACGAAGATGACGTGGGAGCCACCTTCCTCCCACGTCTCTGCTTCGATTTGGTAGACGTTGCCGGTGTGCGCCTTCAGCGCGTCCCACGACAGCTCTACCTTGCCGCGCCTACCGTCCACGATCTCGTTGAAGACCGGGACGAGCTTCTTCTTGTCTGTTAGCCGCAGACCGACGCACACCAGCTCGTGCGTGGTCCGCGGCGCTTTCGCTTCCACCATCTTCTACTCCTTCGCCTTGATTGTGAGAGCTACTTCTTCGCCTTCTTCTTCGGTTTGACCTTCGGCTGCGTCTTGATCTCCGTCGCGACGGTTTCGACCACGAACGCAACCTTCACGGCTTCGTACAGCTCAAGGTCGTCGACATCGACACCGTCTTCGTCGACGAGTCCAGAGATGCGGTTCAGAACATCAGCTTTGGACAACAAACGCTCAGCGTGAATCTCTCCGTACTCGCGATCCTCGTACACGATGATGAACGTCGTCGTCATGATTACTTCGCCCCCTTCTTCGACTTCGCCGCGCGACGCTCGCGGTCCTTCTTGTTCTTCGCCTCGCGCTGCTTCTCGGTGAGCGGCTTGCGCTTCTTCGTCTTGCTATTCACGAACTCGCGCAGCTCGTGACGCAGCTCGCGCTTCGCGTCCTTCGCCGTCTCAGGTGGCGCCTTCTCGGTGCTCACCTTCGCCTTCTTCTTCGACTTGGTCTCGACGTCAGCGAGGATCAGACCGCACGCGTCGAACGCTTTCTTGCACGCGTCGAGCGCCAGCACTGCCTCGTCGCTCTCGCCGTCCGAGCTGCGCGACGTGAACAGCTTGACGAACGAGTCCATCACGTCCTTCACCGGACCGTTGATGAAGTTGAGCGTCGCGTTCTTCAGCTGTTCGTCGAGCGACAGCTTCAGCGCGGTGAACGCCGTGCTGATCTCGGTGTCGCGCGTTTGCGCTTCGGCTTTCGCCTTGGCTTCGTCCTTCTTCGCCTTCGCTGCCTTACGCTTCACCGCACCGCTCGCGAGCGCCTCCATCGCGTCGTTCGCCTTGATCGCATCCTTGTTCGTCTTCGCGATCATGTCGATGACGCCATCGCTCGACGGCTTCGCCTTCTTGCTCGCCTTGTACTCGACGTACTGCTCCACCGCCCACCGCTTCGCCTGCTTCTCGCTGCGCTCGCCGTCAGCGTAGACACCCTCGGCACCGAACTTCTTCAGCGCCCACTTCATGGCCTTCTTCGTCGACACCTTCGGCGCCGGCTCGGCGGTGAGGCTCGGCGTGTTTGCGATCAGCTCGGCGAGCTGCTTCTGGACCTTCTTGTTCACCTTCGGCGTGCCAGGCGGTCCGCCAGCGGTCGGGTTGCTGTTCGTGGTGGTGGTCTCGTTCGTGATGATCTCCATGGTCTTCTCCTGCTTCTCCGTATGAGGTTTTGGTCGCTGTTTGCAAAGCTAGTTTAGTGATCGCGGTTCTCGATGAGCATGTCGCCGTCGACTTCGCAGCCGAACAGCTTCTCAGCGCAGTCACGTCCGACGATGAGCGAGTAGGGAGTCGATTTCGTGCCGAGCGTGTTGTCGCCGTACGCGAGGATCGGCACCCAATTGAACGGATTGCGAATCGCGTGACCGCACGCTTGGCACTGCCAGTTCTCACCGCTGTGGAAGAACTTCGACCGATTGTGCAGCGTGCCTTCCGGCCACTCGATGCGCACGCGCCAAACGCGCACCTGCTTCGACTTGCCACCGACGACGATCGTCTCTTCGCGCCACTCACCCTTCATCGGTGGCGATTGGATCGAGCGCATGTCGATGCCGACGTGCTTGCTGAGGTTCTCCATCACCGTCGGTGACAGCGTCTTCATCACGACGGTTTGCTTCGGCCTACTAGCGTCGAGAAGCCTCACCAGCTCGGCGATAGGCGCGAACGCTTTCGCCCACCGCAGCGCCACGCCCCACGCTTCGTAGGTCTCGCGCGGCGCCACCTCGGCGACGTGTTCGAGCTTCTCAGCGAGCGCGATGTTCGACTTCGCCAGCTCGAAGCTACCGAAGCGCATCGCGTGCGCCAGGTACCAACCGCTCGTGCCGGTCTCGCGCGGCTTCTTCGACGGCACCTCGATCTTCTCCAGCAAGTTGCCGTGCGTCGGCACCAGGTCAGGCGAACCGTGCGGCTTCCACGCCTTGGTGTCGACCCACTTCTTCGCGACGTTCTGTTTGTTCAGCGCGCCCTTCACCGAGCGCGACACGCCCTTCTTCCAGCACCCCAACTCCTCGCACTCGACGAGCGCCGGGATGACGAACTGCGCGATCGTGTCGCGCGCCTTGCCGCTGTACCACTCCAGAATGTTCTCGAACCGCATGTGACCGACTCCTTGATTGCAAAACGAGCACGAATGCTCGCAGCTAGGTTGTGGGTTCTTGCAAACCCATTTGCAGGTGAGATCGTGAACGCCGCTTCGCGGTAGCTCGCTCATCTCAGCAATACCTCGGACGCGGTTGCTCACCGCGCTCGCCAGGACGAAGCTCGTAGATATACGCGAAGTCTTCGCCGCGCGGTCGGACGCTGAAGCGGTAGCGCGAGTCAGGCTCGCCGAACATCGCGATGAAGTGCGCACGCGCGCTCTCCAAACGCACGCGCGTCGGCTCGTCGGTGACGATCGGCAAACCGACCGGCACCCACGCCTTGTACTCCTTCGTGTCCTCGTCGTACCAGATCTGACGATGATCGTCGGTGCCGCTCGAAGTGTCGTCGCCTTCGAGCACCTGCGCCTCGAACTCCTGCATCGCCTGGAAAGGGAACGCAGCGCCGGTGAACGTGTAGCTGTCGTACCACCAACCGCCTTCCTCAGCGCCGCCGTAGTGCCGGCTGATTTCGTAAACGCAGAGGAACGCGAGAACAGGCTGCACCTTGCGCTCGCCGTCGACGACGGTCTGCACGTTCTCGGTGATGGTTTCGTGGGGCTGATTGTGATTGCTCATGACCTTCTCCTTCTTCTCCGTTGCGATCGTTTAGTGGTTGATGGCGAAGCCCTGCACGCACGCCGTGTAGGTCTCGACGTCGTTGTACCAGGTCGCCAGCTGGTTCCAGCCGTCGACCGTCGTGCAGACGCGGTCGAAGCCGTTGATGGTCTCGGAGGACACCGAGTAGCCGGGCGCGACCGGCGCGTCGCCGCACTCGGCCTTGATGGTCGCGCGCGCCTCGTCGAGCGACTGCGTCTTGGTGTTGTCGCCGCACGCCGCGATCGTGATGAACAGAGCGATGATGGTCTTCATTTGCGTTCTCCCTATGCCTTGGTTGTGGTTCGGTACGAAACGTACCCTGAGTGCCGCTAGGCTTCCTAGCGACGCTCTAGCTGCGTTTCGTTCAGCCGATCTCGTTCGTGATGCGCAGCGGTCCCTTCGTGCTCAGAAGCCTCGCCAGCGTGCTAGGCCGGATTGGCTTCTCGATGAACCGATCGTGCAGCGCGAGCGCATCGCGATTCGCCGTGAGGAACGTGAAGCGTTCGAGCAACACCTGACGCGAGGACTTGCCGTCGAACGCCGTTTGCCAGTCGTTGAGCATCGCGTCGGTGGTGTTCTTGATCCACGCGAGCACGTCACCACCGGTGCCTTCGGTGAGGTTGTAGTCGCTGATGATGTGGTCGTAGTGGAAGCAGCCGAACGTCGCGAGCGCTGCCTGTAGGTAGCGAATCGCCGTCGGTGCGTCAGCCACGCTCTCCACCACCGTGTGCTCGCCAAACGCACGTTCGAGCGTGCGCTTCACAGCGCGCTGTAGGAACGCGTCGTCTTCGATGTGGAGGATCTTCACGAGCGCACCGCCTTGCCGCTGAGGTAGCGAGCGATGTTCGCCCACGTGCGTTCGATTTGCGCTACGTGGCTCTTGTCGCCATCGCTACCAGCGTCGTGCGCCAGCTCGTGCACGAGCACGCGAAGCGTCTCGAACTCGTCAGCGAGCATCTTGCGCGCGATCTCGATGCGCTCACCGTGGTGGAGGCCGTTGAGGTTCGCATCGCGGAACTCGACGATTGCGATGCGCTTGCGCAGCTTCGTGTCGTACGCGTTCGAGCCATCAAGGAGCGATGCGTTTCCGCAGCTCACCTTGTCGATTGCGTTGAACAGCGCCGCCTTCTCGTCGTGCGTCAGATCGCCGTAGCTGAACTCGCGCAACGTCGAGTTGGCGAACTTGCTCTTGGTGGTCTCCGCGTTGCCGAGATCCTTCTTCAGAATCGCAGCGAGCGCCTCGGAGACGACGACGCCGCGCACACCGAAGTGCTCGACGTCCTGCGACTCGGCGAGCGAGCGGACCGGCACAGCGTTGTCGCCATGCTTCTCCTTGAAACGCTTCACGATCGCAGCGGTGATCTTGGGCGCCGGGAGGCGGTACTCGTTGATGCCCTTCCCTTCCTCGCTGTCAGGCGACTCCACAATGCTGATGTACGAATCGAGCACCTTCGTCGGCTCGATGTTCGCCGCTTCGTTGAGGATGTAGCCCATCTTCGCGCGGCGGTCGTAGTCCGCGATCATCTTCCGATCGCGATCCAGCTCGGCATCCTTGAAGTTGTAGCCGAACCGCGTGTTCGCATCGCAAACGTAGATGCCTTTGCAGTACAGCTTGCCGGCGTTGCGCTCGTGGAGAAGCAGATCGCCGTACCACGTCGACACGATGTGCTTCCTGTTGCTCTCGCGCTTGTCCTTGAGGAACAGGAAGCGGTTGCGGAAGTCCAGCCACTCGCTCTCGATCACGCCGTCGATCTCGACGCGCACGCGCTTCTTCTCTTCGCGTCCAGTCTTGATGTCGAACACGAGCACGTCGGCGTCGTACTTCTCGCTGCGAGCGATCGTCGGCTCCCACACCTCGCCACCGCTGCGGATCGTCACCGAGCGTCCTGCGCGAACCAGCGCGAGCACGCCGAGCTTCAGACCCTCGCCGAACTTGCCGATCAGGTCAGCGCGACCGCCCTTGCTCGTCGTGCCGAACAGGAGCGCTTCGCGCGTCAGCAACGCGCCTTCGTTCTCGATGCGCAGCGTGCCGTTCTTCCAGTCGACGGTCAGCGGTGCGTTGTGCTCCACCTCGGCATCCTTGCCGTTCTGGATCAGCTCGCGGATGCCTTCCCACACGCCCCACTCCGGGAGGTACTTCACGTTGATGCTCAGCTCGAATTTCGACATGGTCTTTCTCCTCTGTCCCTATTTGGTTGTCGATGCGAAGCGCACCCTGATAGCGCCGATTGCTCGGCACCATCTAGCTACGTTTCAGCGAAACGGTGAAATGTAAACGGTGGTGGTGTAGCTCAGCGGATGCGAGACGCATTTGTTACCGTTCCTCGCAAAGACCGAGAACGGAATCACCGCGTAGAGCGTGCCTTCTCTGCTCTTGAGCTTGTAACCGATGCGCCCTGCTAGCATGCGCTCGTCATGCGAGCCCTTGCGAGGGATGACGCTACATGATTCATTGCCAGCGTTGAACGCACGCACAAACGCACGTTGCTGTGCAGGCGTCAGGTTCGTCCATTTGCGTTTGCCGTGGAATGGAAGGTTCATTTTAGCCCTCACGCTCGCGGAACCACCTCGCCACCTTCGGCGATGATGCTCGCTTCCAGCTGCGCGATCAGCTCGCTGTGGTACTCGATCTTGCCGCGAATCTTCGCGACCAGCGCCTCGAACTTGTACATCTTGTGCGGCGGAACGCGTTTGCGATTCCGAAGCACAGCGTTCAGCGTGCGTCGCAGCTCGTTGCCTTTCGCAACCGCCTCTTGGTACGCCACCGCTAGGTCGATGTCTTCGTCTTCCATGTTTCACCTCCTTTCAGAAGCTAAAGCGCGATTGTTGAGAACGTCGTTTACGACGTCAGGGATCGATCGCTTCGCCAAACGTTCGATCATGATGCGTAGCTCGTTCGGCTTGAAGTCTCGCAGCACGAACTCCTTACCGTGGAGCTTCAGCACTTCCTGAATCGCCGCGAAGTGCGACATCGCATTTGGCTCGATAGGCGTCATACGATGTCCTCCACGAACGATTTGTAGCCTTCACCATCGACGTCGACGAGATCGTACAGCGCGCCGAACTCGCCGTTTGCGACAGGCTTCGCGATTGCGACCGTGCCGCTCAGCTTCACCTTCGTCGTAGCGCTGTTGTAGTCCGCAGCGAGGGTGACGTTCTTGCCCTGCGCCCACGCGTGGTCAGCATTCATCGCGAGGATGAAGAACGTCGGCGTGCCACGCGAGGACGTCCAACCATCGCGCGTCGTGATGACCTGCATCTGCACCTGCCACATGCGGATCCGCATGCCTAGCTTGCTCTCGCAGTAGATGCAGTGAGCCATCGGTGCGCCGCGGTCGTTGATGAAGTCGCCCTGCGTGCGCGTTTGGTTGCAGGACAGACAGAGACGAGGATCGATGCTGATGCTGAGGTTGCTCATCGCTTGCACTCCGTGTAGCCGTCGAACCACTTGCCGTACAGCTTCGTGCGGCGCTTGCCTGCGGACTTGGTGCACGTCGACGACGACGTCTCCGGGTCGTTGCAATGGGCCTGCGCCTCTTCGAGCGTGATGCCAGTCTTGATCGTGACCTTGCGGTTGCTGTTGAAGAAGTGACGGATGATTTTGTACGCCATGGTCCTAGCCCTCCTTGGATTGGTCAGCGCCGCAGTTGCGGCAACGATAGTGTTTGCGATTGCCGAGCGTACCGAGCGACGTCAGCTCGCCACCGCACGCGCCGCAGGGTGGCGTCTCGTCGTCTTCCGCGATGATTTCGTCCACGATCGCGTCCGTGATCTTCGCCTGTTCGAGCGTGTCGTTCGTGCACGCGATGAACGTGTCGTGGTTGAGTCCGCTGCGATGCGACGCGATGACTCGCTGGTTCGCATCCATCACGACGAACGTGTAATCGCTGCCGTACACGATTTGCAGCTCGGTGCGCAGCCGCTCGATCGCTTCCGCCACCGTGCGCTTGGTCGGTTCGCCTGCCTTGCTGAAGCGTGCAGGCTCAACCTTGGGACCCTTCGGTCCGAACTTCTTTTGGAGCATGTTGAAGTGCTCCGTACGTTCGACCGTCGCTTCGATCTGACGTGCTGCGTTCTGTTCGTTCGCCGCTTGCTCGCGCTGCGGCGTATGCTTCCCACGCTTCGTCTTCTTCACCATCTGAACCATCCCTTGTTTTGGTTGCCGTTTTATCGCGTTCTGTCCCCTATACGGCTTCAGAATCCCAGGAAAAAAGAAAAAAGTTTCCCTGTGGAAACAGGAACTTGGGCGCAACTGTCTCGGCCGTTTGCTGGAAATCGGCCGTTTCAGTCTTCGATCCAGCCAACGCGGCGCGCGACCTTCTCAGCCCACGCAGCGTTTACATCGAGCGCCTTGGTTCGCGCGATCAGCTCGCCGATCTCACGCGTGCTGAGATCATCGATGTCGACCTTCGCACCGAGCTTCACAGCTCGCACGCGAACGAACTGAGCTAGCCGCTCAGCGAGCGCCACGCTCTTGTCGTAGCCGCCTTTCCCTGGCGCATGGTCCGCATCGCGGTCCCAAATGATGACGACTTCCTTCGCGTCCGACTTCATCACCAGCTCTAGCTGAGACGCGCTGAGGTTCTTGCCGAACGTTCCAGCTGCGCATCGCCCAAGCTTGATCACCGCCCACGGTGACTCCACGAGCACGAGCCGATTCGCTTCGCGTGCCTCATCGTAGTTGTAGAGCACGCGCGACATCTTCGCGCCCTTCGCGTGCTTCGTCTTCTTCAGCCGCTTGTGCTCGTCATCGCCACCGCAGATCGAGCACGGTAGCTCGTGCGCCGTGCACACCGGTGGCTTCTTCTTCATGTAGCGCGCTTGAAAGCCAACCAGGCGTTGCTCGAAGTAGACCGGCGCGATGAGCCTGTTCTCGTAGTAGCCGCTCTTGCAGTAGCCCAAACGAAAGCGCATCGCTCGATCGACGCTGATGCCACGCTCGGCGACGTAGGGCGGGTAGCGACGCTCGTCGATGCGGATGAACTCGCGCGGCAATTGGATCGTCGGCACTGGCGCCTCGTCCTTGTCTTCGTCGTCATCCAGCTCGGCGAGCGTCTTCTCCATCGCGCCGATGAAGTCCGCGTCAGCTGAGGTGCCGCCTTCGGCGAGTCGTCGAACCGCATCGAGCCATTCGACGTCTTCGAGCCATTCGATCAGCGACAAACACGTGCGCCCTGCGCCCCCACCTTCTTCCTGATCGTTGCAGTAGTAACAGATCCACGTGCCGCGAGGCTTCGTCTCTCCGCGCTCGTCGCGCTTGTCCTGCATCAGCACGTACAGCTTGTCGTCGCGCTCGCACTGCGGACAGTGCATCACCGCGTTCTCCCCGACCATCTTGAAGTCGTACTGTTCGATGTACGTTTGCAAATCGAACCGCTTCTCAAGACGGCGGAGGTTGAGGTTCATGGCGGCGGATAGTTGCTGGCGAGATGACAGTCGCAGCGCTTCGAGTGATCGTGCGCCTTCGCGCAATGGCTCGCGTGCGTTCCAGCTGCAAGCTCGCCAGTCGTCATGTTCACCTTCACCGCACCGGTCTCGCCGCTCAAACCGGTCTTCACCGTCATCCTCTTCAGCTCGTCCTCAGCTTGCTTGCGTGCCTTCTCTACGAGCGCTTGGCTCTCGTAGTGCTTCGAGCGATCTTCGATCGCCTTCACGAACTTGATCACCTGCGCGAGCTTCGCCTTGCCGTCCTCATCGGCGATCTTGTCCGCTTGCTCCAAGATCTGCGTCACGACACCGACAAGCGGAATCAGGAACTGTCGATGGAATTGCGACACCTCGCGCACGTACGTTTGCAGCAAGCCGTAATCGGCGGTGTCCTTGCCTGCATCCTTCAGCGTCGTGTACGCAGCTTCGAGCGCCTTCTTCTTTCCAGCCAGCTCGATCCGCATGTCCTCCATTGCGCGCGACTCTTCGCGCTCCTCACGCTCGAACATCCACGCTGCGAGTGCGTGAAGGTTGCCAGCAAGGAACGTCTTCACCTCATCGGCCGTGTACGCGCCCTTTCCTTCCCAGCTTTCGAGCGTCTGCTTGATGTACGCGTCGACGGGTGCCCACTGCGCCGTCTCGCGCTTGGTCTCCTCGGTTAACGAGTCCTTCGTTTGTGCGTGTGATGTCATTTTCTTTCTTCTCCTTTGCAAAGAACTCGCTGACGAGTTTTTCCTGGTATGGGTACAGCTTCGGTTTTGGCTTCGGTGCGTACTCTGCGTACAGCTTGTTGATCCGCTCCACCATCTCGGTAGCCGCTTCTTCAACAGCTGACTTCGACGTGAACTTGACGTAGTGGTACGGCGGAAGCGGAGGCAAGCCGCGTGGCCCCATCACCATCGGCGCCATCGGTTTCAGCGACCTGAACGAGATCGGCGCTACCACCACTTCCGTGAGCCTGCGCTCCACCTCTTTGTAGTCACCAAACATCGTGCGGCGACTGATGACGGTGTACTCGCGTCCGTCGATCGTTTGGATCGACGATCGATCTACGCCTTCCCACGGCGACGGTTCAGGCGGCACGTCGATGAGACTGACCGGTGCCTTGTTGCGTCGCAACGGAAAGCACGTACGCGTGAAGCGCTTCGCTTCCTCATCAGCGCGACGTTTCGCATCGACGATTGCTTCGACTCGTTTGTTCCAAACGCCCTTGACGCTCATACGACTTCCACCTTGTCGACGTCCACGAAGATGATCGAACGCTTCGGTCCTGGCACGTACCGCAACGGCGTTCCGTACATGACCTGCGTCCACTTGATCGTGTCAGTCGCCATCGTCGGGTCCGCAACAACGCGGATGTCGCCGTGGTCCGTCTTGATCACGAAGCCGCGCTCGTACGCGCGACGTTGCCAAATCGACTTGAGGCTCACGACACGAGCATCCTGCGACGCCACACTTGCGTCGCTTCCTCGTGTGCACCGAAGCCAGGCGTGCCGCAGTTCGGTAGCGTCGCCCACGTGAGCGTGTCACCAACCCAAAGCGGAACGTGCACAAACGAACCGTGCACGTACATCTCGCCGTTGAAGTGAATCGACAATGGCTTCCCCTCGCTAAGCAGCCGCTCGGCTCTCTCGCGATGATCGTCGTGCATCCACAGCTTTGGATCTGAGCTTCGGTCTTCGGTGTGGTTCATGGCCGGAATCTCTGTTGATACACCTCACCAATTCGTAGTCAAGCTTCACGTTGAACTCCATGTGCGCGCGACCACCACGAACCTTCATCGAGTAGATGCGCGCTTTCTCGCGAAGCTGTTCCTGTTCCGTCTGGCAGATCGCGAGCAACAGGTCCGAGTGCATCGCTGGCTTGAACGACTCGGCGAGATCTTTCATCGTCACGAGCTTCTTGCCCATCGACGAACGGTTGCCTTGGTGCGCCGTCCACACGAGAAGCTTCAGCCGCTGCGCCATCGAGCGCAGCTCGACGTAGATGCTTCCGACTTCCTCGTAACGGCTGTCGTCAGATCGCGAGCGACCATCAGCGGTCTCACCGTCAGGTAGCAGCAAGCCAGCGTAGTCGATGAACACGACGTCCGGGTAGAAGCCCTTCCGTTCGAGCATCTTGATGTGCCGCTCGATCTGCGACACCTTCGTGACGCCCATCGGAAACTCTTTGACCACCAACATCTCTTGGCCAAAGCGTTTGCGCAGCTTGCGCCAGTAGCGGCGCACCTTCCGACAGTTCTTGCGCGACTCCAGCTCGTTGATGTTGATGCCGGTGAACGCGGAGTCCAAACGGTCTTCGATCGTCTCGTCGTTCTCTTCGAGCGAAACAAATAGCACGCGTTTGTGCGACAGCAACACCGCTTGCTTCGCCAGGTGGCAGAGCATCATCGTCTTGCCGGTGTGCGGCGGTGCAACCACCGCAGCGAGCTGCTTGCGACGTGGCCCACCGGCTTTGATGTAGCCGTCGACTTCGAGCCCTGTCGCAATGCCGTCAGGCACCCAATCGCGACGTCGCTTGAAGCGCTCGTTGCGATCGTCGCCCATGAAGTGCCCCACCCCACCCTCGCTCGGGGGCTGGATGTCGAGCACGCGCTGCATTGCGATGTCGTACTTGTCGACGTCGTTGTTCTTCACCAACTCGGTCGCGTCGTTCAGCATGACGTCCTTCAACGTCTGCGTCTTGACGAACCGGTACAGCTCTCGCTTGATGTAGCTGCGATCGGTGACTGGCTTGCGCATCTTCGCGACGAGCGCGTTCACCACCGCTTTGTCGCGTCGACGGATCAGGCGACCAGAATTGTAGGCGTGCTTCGCTTCGATCTTCAGCGCAGCGCGCGTGATACCGCTCGCGTACTTCTTCGCGTAGCCGACGATGCGATCGACGAACCACGAATGCACGTTGTTCTCGAACAGCTGCGGCGTCAGATGGAACACGCCGAACTGCATGCACCAATCAGGATCCTGGTAGAGCGTGCGGACGATGCGTTCTTGGAAGCTGTGGTCGTACGTCAGCTTCGTGCGCTCTTTGCGCTCGCGCGTCTTCATCGCACGCACCTGCGCCAATGCCAGCGCATGAACAGGCTCATTGGCTTCTGATGAAGTCGCACGTGAAAACCTTCATGATCGAGGTAAACGATGTCCAACGGCACGAGCCAAATGCGACCCTCGTTCGCAGTGTCGTGCATCACCACCGCAACCTGGTTTCGTCCAGGCTGTACAAAGCGCCAGCTAGCCATTTGCCAAGCGCCGTCTCCAATCTTGCGTGCACTGCTCGTCAAAAGCCTGCTTCGTGTGCTCGCCGTTCTTCCAGAAGAACAGCCACACGCGCTTCTGCTTCGGTCGCAAACGCGGATCGATCTCGACGTAGTCAACGATCACGCCGTCAGACTGACGAAGCCGTGTCTCGTTGAAGTCGTCGACCCACGTCCCACGCTCGGCGAGCTTCTCAATCGAAGCACGCTCGCTCACGACATCGCCTCGGATCGACGCCTGCGCACGAGCTGATAGATGCCCTTGCTCTTGAGAAACGGAATCGAGAACTCCTCTGGCTTCTCGACGAGCACATCCGTTTCAGGCAAACGCAGCGAGCGCATCAGCGCCTTGAGGTTGCGCTCGTCGAGCGTGAAGCTTCCGCGCACCACCTTCCGCTCCTTGCGCTCGTCGCGATAGTCCTCTTGCTCTCGCTCCGATCGCCATTGCGCGTATCGCGCTTGCGCGTTCAAGCCGAACAGCTGCGACGGTTGCGGCACGATGCGTTTGCCGAGGAACCGCGTGAACTCCTCGAACATCACGAACTGCGCCTCGATGAAGTCACGCGGCCGAGCGCCAACGCCAGCGCATGACATGCTCGCTTTCTGAAAGCACGTCTGCACCTTGTCCGGTTGCGAGTCGAGCGTGTCGAAGTGCGAATTGTCGAGCGTCCCAAGGAATGACGTCTCTGCCATCAGCTTCGCGTGGTAGTGCTTGAACAGCTTCCTTGCGAGCGGCTTTAGCTGGCTTGCTTCCATCTCCTCTGACTCCTGCTTCTTCTGTTTTCGCGTTCGGGTCTTCTTCGACGACATCGAAGCCTTCCCCTGTGTAGATGTCGAACCGTTCGAGCGCATGCTTCGCCAACCAGTGATGCGTGCAATCGGCGAAGTCCACCACGTCCACCACGTTTGCACCCTTCTTCTTCCGTCGGATGCTGCGGCCCACTTTCTGAAGCACTGCACGCAGGCTCTTGCCACCGTCAGCGACGATGAGCGCGTTGATGCCGTTCACGCTGAAGCCTTCATCGAAGATGTTCGAGCCGACGAGCACGACGCCGTTCGACTCCTGGAACCACTCGACGATTTGATCGCGCTCGCTACCAGGCATCTTGCCGTGCGCGAACTCCACCGGCACCTTCTTCGCCGCGATGAACTGCCGGATCGTCGAGCCTTGCTGAAGGATGCGCATCAGCACGAGCACGTTCTTGCCTTGCTTCGCGTAGCGCACCGCTTCACGCGCGATGATGCGATTGCGCAGCTCGTTCTCGACGATACCGGCTTTCATCACCGAGTCCCACGATTCATCGTCGAGCGCGTCCTTACCTTCGAGATCCGGCTCGTCGATCGTGATGAGCCGTACGCGTGGCTTCGCGCTCACGCCGAGCTTGATGAGATCGTCGTTCCTGATCTCGCAGAGCACCGGCCCTGCGGCTGCTTCGACCATCAGATCGTTGTCGCCGTTGAACGGCGTGCCGCTCATCAGGTAGCGATACTGCGCATTCGAGCACGCGGACATGAGGCGGTACCACGTGTTCGCTTTGGCGTGATGGCCTTCATCGAGGAACACGCACTCCACCGTCTTGAGGTACTTGCGCAGGATCGCGTTTCGTTTCTTACCGCGCGCTGACTTCGCTTTGCGCGCAGGCGTGATGCTGTTGATGATCGCGATCGTGATGTCCTTCGGCTCGAAGCGACCGCCACCAATCACACCGATGTTCTCTGGAATCGTTCCTAGGCGCTCAGCGATGCGCTCGCGCGTTTGCTTCAACAGGATCGCTTTGGGCACCACGAACAACACCGAACGCTCGTGCAGCACCTTGATCAGCGCGGTTGCGATCTCCGTCTTGCCTGCGTTCGTGGCCATGAAGAGGACGCCTGCCTCCCCGGTCAACGCAGCTTTCACAGCGTCCAGCTGGTAGCTATATTCGCCATCCATGCGCACGCCGATGAGCATGTCCGGCTTCAGCTTCGACGTGTCGATCGGTGGGAACACGCCCTTGCGCTTGTCCACCACGCGCACCTTGTAGCCCTTCAGCTTGCTGAGACGCTTCACGCGCGACAGCAAACCCCTCGCGAAAGTGCCTACGCCTGCGAATGTCGGCGAGCGATGGAAGTGATGCTTCTTGCCGTCCCACTTCCCACCGAAGCGGCGGTGACGTGGCGACCATTCGCTGCCCTTCTGTTGCTCGGCGAGCGAATCGTCGAGGTGCTTCAGCAACGCCTTCGGTGCGCCTGTCATTCGACAGCGCACGTTGCTCAGCACTTCGACTGTTACCTTCTCCTTCATCTCGCTCAGCTCGTGACACTACATCGCGCGCATGGTCTTACGACACGCCTCTGACACTTGGAGATCTGCACCGAGATCTGCACCAGGTTCGAGCGTAGGTTCTCGTCGAAGAACTCGCTCTACTCGATGACCGAGCGTGCAGCCACCTTGCAGATCTCTTCCATGTTCAGTTCCTCACCCCACGCCGTTGACCGATACGTGAACTTGAGCGTGCCGATCGTGTCCAACAACCGTTGCACGTAGTAGATGCCCTGTGAGAGTCGAACAACGTCTGCATCCACACCGTACTGTAGAGCTTCCTTAGTTTGAGGTAGGCCAACAGAACCAGGCGTGAACGTAGACGTGAACAGGATGACCTGCGGATCGAACGGCTGCGGACCGTTGCCGTCACCGATGTCGCGCTTGAACGTCATCTGCAACCGCGCACGCGTTCCAACGATGACGGACGATGCCATTACGAACCTCCAACCACGGTGATGCGGCCCTGAATCTCGCCGAGCACCCGGATGTCACCGGTGATGACCTGCGTTGGACGCGGCAAAACAACCTGCGATGCAGACGCGTCTTGCACGCTCACCAGGATCATCGCCGTATCCGCCACAACGACATCGCCAGATGGCGGCACAAACACGTCGTCTGACGTGAGGATGACGAACGCTGATGTGCGACGCAGCGACAAGCTTCACCGGTTGATGATGCGGCAATTGACGCCAGCCGCAGGCGCCAGGCTGAACGCGTAGCTTGCAGCCAACGTGATTTGACCGCCAACCGTCATCGCTCCGATGCGCTTCACTTGACCTGCGAGCGCACCGTCTTCGAGAAGCAGCCACGCATCTTTGTAGTAGTCCGCGGACGCAACCGTGATGTTCGTCGGAATGATCGTCGTGGTAGGTGAACCAGAAGTGAGACCACGAACGATCTGCGGATCGATCACGAAGTTTGCGACAGGGATGACGCCTGCAACGGTGTTGACCGTTGCGTTTGCTGCGACGCTGTACTCCTTGCCGACAGCGAAGCCGTTCGCCGTGGTGAGCACGATCGCCACCTCGTACAAACCGGTCGCTTTGTTCGTCACGACTGGCGAACCTGCACCGATCAGTGTGCCTTGCTGGTAGACCGAGACCGTCGGCAAGCTGTCGGCGTTTGTCGCTGCACCAGTCGCATTCTGCGTCGAGAACAGCAAACGGCGTGTTTCGCCGAGTGCGGCGTATCCCATCATACGTTGCTCCTAACCACCAACGAGCCTAGCGGCGAGGCTGCACGGTTTGTGGTGATGTTGTAAACGAGAGACGCCGTAGCCGTGTGACCGAGGCTTCGAGCTGCGATCGTTGAACCGTCGGTGTAGCTCGCGAAGTAAACGGTGTTGACGTCAGGAACGTTCACCGAGAAACCACCAGCGCCGCCTGTCGTCGTCGTTGACGTGATAAGCCCACCGACATCGCTGTAGATGTTGATCGTGGCGCCGTCAGCCAGAGGCTCGCCTCCAATCAACACGGTCCCGGTGATCGTGGAGCTTGCGATGAGCGGAAAGACGCCAAAGTTCTGAGCGTAGCCGTCCAGAAACAGAGGTGTCGCGTTGTGTCCGCCGAATAGCATTGGTTAGTCCTCGAAGAAGTCCACGACTTGGACGTTCGTGTTGCCCAAACCGGAACCGCCGATGTAGAGGAATTGCAAACACGCGTTGTCAGGAATCGCCGGCATCATGCCGAAGTAAGGCAACGGCTGTCCGCTCATCAAGTACGGAATCGCGCTGACCGCAGGCCATGCAGCGAGCGTCTTGAACAGGTTCACGCCGAAGTTACCTGCGGTGCCTGTCGTCGCGAGCACCGTCACTGACGCCACCGCAGTTACGCCAGTGTCGCCGCTCGCGAGCGAGATCGGAAGAATGCGACGGATGTTGTTCAGACCGGTGCCTCCAAACGCAATCGGCTGCGATGTCTGACCAGCCGTCGGTACCGTGTTGGTGTACGACATCGTCAACGTCGTACCGGTTGCGCCAACCGCCACGTAGAACTCGATTGCAGCCCAAACGCCTGCACCGCTCGTAAAACGCGTCAGCGCAGGGAAGCCGACCGTTTGCGCAGTCGTAACGATGCCGCTCAAACCGCTCATGTGAGCGAGTCGATCGACCAGCAAGAACATACCGACGCCCGGTGTGTTCTGACCGTACGAGATGTCGAAACGCTTCAACCACGCGCGTTGCTCGGTACCAGCCTTGTTCGATTGACCGAGCGCACCAGCTGTCGCATTTGTTGGAATCGCAGCTGCACCTGGCGCAACACCAACCGTAGGACCGCGACCAGCTGTGATCCACTCGCTGACGAGCGGACACGTTTGCGTGCTCTGCGCTGGCGATGTCGCAGCTGCAATCGCTTTGATCTCTTGCGTAGGGTTCAAAAGCTTGTTCAGCAACGCAGCGTAGGTTGAGACAGACATCGGCGCCTCACTTATCCACGAAGGAGAATTGAACCAGCGGTAGTGCTGGGAGCAGAGCTGACGTCGCACCTGCGGATTGCAAACACGACCAAAACAAACACGCACCTGTTTTGATCTCGATGTTGCCAGGCGTGTCGATTGCGCCTTGCCACGAGTCAGGTTGCATTTGCGAAACCGGAAGGTGAAGCAGAGGGTGAACAACCACGACGCTAAACGCGCCTGCGGTTCCTGTGGTTCCTGCAAGCGTTACGCTTGTCACCGACTGCACGCCCCTGTCGCCTGCGGCAAGCGGTAGTTGGATCCAACGCCCTGGATTGAAGAAGCTGGTGCCGCCAATCGTAACAGCTTGCGTCGTGTGCGAAACGCCGTTCTCGTTTGCGTACACCGCAGTCACCGTTGTTCCGGTTGCACCAAGCGCAGCGTTGATCTCGATGAAGATCTGGTTGCCGACATCTAGAGCGCCGGTACTGTCTGCATAGTGCCGCGTCAACGTCGCTGGCGAACCACCGTTGAGGTTTTGCGCTGTCGTGACGATACCGCTGAAGCCACCAGCGTGCATCAGACGATCCATCAACATCCACGATGAGCCGATGTAGCCGCCAGGGAACATCAGCGACGTGAGCCACTTCTGTTTGCCACCAGCCGGATCGGTTTGCATCAAGCTTCCGGCCGTTGCGTTGGTCGGATTTGCAAATGCACCCGGAGCTGCGCCATGGCTCGGCGAACCTTCTGCTTGCCACATCGACAGCTCTTTACCAGCCATCGATGCGGTGGCGTATGCAGCACCACCGAGGCGCAGCTCCTTCCACTGGTGAATCGTCTCCGTCGTCGTGCCTGGCGTACCAGCGACTTCGACGTTGTTCATGACGATGTCGGTAATCGGCAATGCCGCTACCGTGGGAACGAAGATCATGCTGAGGCACGCATCCGTGTCCAGCACCGACATCGCGTGATTGAGCGCGTTGATGATGTGACCGCAGCCTGTCGCGCTCGCAAACGGAATGCACATCAGCGGTCGGAACAGCGTCACGCCGAAGTTACCTGCGGTGCCTGTCGTCGCGAGCACCGTGACGCTCGTGACCGAGCGAACACCCTTGTCGCCTGCGGCGAGCGACATCACCATCACGCGTTGTGCTTCCTGACGACTGGCGCCACCAAACACGATCGGTTGCGTCACCTGACCTGCGGTTCCTTGATCGTTCGTGTAGTTTGCGGTGATCGTGGTAGCTGTAGCGCCAACCGCTGTGTAGATTTCGATCAGCAACAGATTGCCAACACCACCTGTGTTGCGCGTGGGTGCGCCAGGCGAACCACCGTTGACGTTTTGCGCAGTGGTAAGTGTGCCATCGAGACCGCCCATGTGGCCCAAACGATCACCGATGATCAGGTAGCCACCGTTCTGACAACCGGCGATCAGCGAGAGCATCAGCTTCGTACGACCGCCACCAGGATTCGCTTGCTGAAAACCACCAAGCGTTGCACGCGTTGGGTTTGCCCAAACCGTCGGCACCGCCCCGTGAGTCAGAGGTGTTCCCTCGAACTGCCACATCGAGAGTGGCTGACCGATGATCGCGGCTGAAGCCGCAGCGCCTGCAACACGCGGCTCCTTGTGCGAGTAGATCGTCTCCATCGCAACAGCGCCACCATCCGTCATCAACGACGCGATTTGATCCGCCGTCGTGACGAGACCGTTTGACTTCTGCGTGATGAGATCGATTGCGTCTTTGATTGCCGTCATGGTGCTGATCCTGCGACGAGACCGTGGTTGGTCATGAACGTTTGCACTGCGGTTGCGACATTTGGACGAACCGCAGAGATTTGAGCGATCGTGAGCCCACCCCTGACCACTGCGATCACCAAACGCACCACGTCCGTCATGTCGTAGTGCAGCTCTGGAACGATCGGCGTGATGACGTTCACATCACGCGCTGGAATGCGAATGACGAGCGAACCATCTGCCGCTATGAACGGCACGGCTTCAGTGATCAGAACCTCCCTACCACCAGGGATGACGACGTAGGGTCCGTCTTCACGAACGTTCCACTGCATGCGATTGCTCCTTCAGGACAAGCGAAGGATGCCGTTTGCACCCCACGAGACCGTGTAGTTTGAGCCAGCCGTTGTGATCTTTGGATTCAGGTTGACGCTGCAAACGAGCTGTCGCAGCGAATCGGTGTTCGAGCTTTCGATGTAGATGATCGCTGCATCGACAGCACCGCCGGTGAAATTTGCACCTGCCCACAACATGTCAGCTGCATCGAACGTCACGACGTTGTTCACGTCGTCTTCAACGACGCTGATGGTTTGCAATTGCTGACGAAGGTACCCGGTGCCGCTCAGCTCGGACGTGATGTCGGAGACCACACGATGGTCAGGGTTGAACACGTAGCCGCTCGCGACCAACAGCACGCGCAAGTCGGCTGACGACAGATCGAGCTGCTTCGTGGCGAGCTGAAACTTCGCCACGTTGTACGCACCGGTTGTTCCCACGTTACTCGTCCTTTTGCACTTCGATCGCCGCGTTGCTTTGCGTGCTGATGACCTTCTCGATCGACATCACCATGCTATCCTCTTGCTCGAACTCGCTGTCCTCGATCTTGATGAACGGATTCGTTCGAGCACGCGTAGGTCGATTTGCAATTGCGGCGGTGATCGTGCGAGCACGTTCAGCAACGCGCTCACATGAAGCCGTAGCTTCCTGCACAGCATCCTTTGCGTTCTGCGAGAGCGCCATGGAAGCTCCTTTCACTTGACCACCTTGTTGAGAAACTGCTGAAGCATCTCGACCAACGCCTCGCTGGATTCCTTGTTGCCGTTGGCGAGCTTCTCTGCGAGCGCGTTGAACTCGCGCCGGATGTCGTCCTCGCGCTTCTCGCACGACTGACGGATCACGATGAGCTGTTGCGTGTAGCCTTCGAGGATCTCGCGATTGCGTTTCTCGAACAGCTTCTCCAGCGCTTCCTTCTCCGTCTTGCACTGCTCCTTGCACGCCATCAGCTCGGCGGCATGGTTCTTCTCGTTTGCAGCTGCTTCGCGTCGGTCAGCTCGGTTCTCGCGGTAGAGGTAGAAGATGATGTACGCGAACACCACGCACATGATGCCAACGACGCCGTACTGCACCATGTAATCGGTGCCCGACTTCTCGATGGGCGCCGCTTGCGCAAGCGTTACGACAGGGTTCATCGTCGCCTCCGTTTATGCCGACACGACGCCGACAGCTTCCCACGCAGCCGTCGCCGCACTCGATTGCACGGTGAGATCGTGAACCTCACCAGGATCGAACTGGAACGGCTGCGCATCGGTGTGCTTCACCGTGATTTGCGAACCGCCGTTGATGCGGATGAGCAAATCGTTCGTCGCATCGGTGCACCGGATGCGCAGGTTTTTCATGAACGAAGGTGGCTTTTGCGGTGTCGGATACGTCTGAACACCAGCACCAGGGTTCGCGTTTGGGTAGCCCCTACGGTACGCCTGCGGAAACGCAACGCGCGTCTCCGTCGTGGTCGCCGTACCGCCGAATGACATCAGTTTGCCGCTAGCGCTCATTGTGGTCTCCTTTCACTTCAGAGTTTCGCTTCCACAACGAACGGCTGATAGCCGCGCACAGGGAAGGTTTGCTGTCCACCATTTGGGAAGGCGACGATCCATTCGCCGTTGTAAGTGCCAGGCTGCGCCGTGTCGGCTGCAATCCAGGCGTACGTCAATTGACCTTGGTCAGCTGCGAGGATCGTCGCCTGACGAACGATTGCAGTTGCCGGATCGGCGCCCTTCAAGCAGTAGCGAAACTGCACGCCGGTCGCGCCGGTGATTGGAACCATTTGCTGGTTCTCGTCCTGCGTCGTGTACGTGAGGATCGGAAGCGTGTCGCCCTGTTTGATGCGAGTGACGGTTTGTCCGTACGAGACCTTTGGGATTGCAGCGGACACGAACGCCTCCTTAGTGACGCTTGATCTGGATGTTGCTTGTGAACACCGAACCGGCTGTCGGCAACGCGCCAGAGCTTGCGTTGAAGCTGATTGCACTTCCGATGTTGATCTGGAAGAAGTTCACCACCGTGCTCGCGCCATAGATGGCGGTGTTCCCCCACAGCTCGAAACTCCAAACAGCGAAGCTCATGTTGACGCCGAAGCCGTTGACGGCATCAAATGCAGCCGGGTTACCGGACGAGCAATCGAAGTGGTTGTGCGAGATCGACAGCGCGAAGATCGGCAACACCGAGAAGAACTGCATGAACCGAGCGAAGTCGATTGCGATCGCGTTCATGTTGCCTGCGCCAGCAAGCAACGTCATGTGGTTGCCTTCGACCTTGACGAACGACAGCGTTTGCGTGCCAGAGCCAGGTGAAGCGAAGTTGATGATGTGCGAAAGCGAACACGCGTTCGCTGCACCGTTGTCGTACGTCCCACCCCACCGATTGTTCTGGATGAACACGTCGGTGACGGATCCGTAGTTCGCCACCATCAGCATCATGCATCGCGAGCCGTCATCGCCGATCGTGTTGTTGCGGTACACCAAACCACCAATGCCCAATTCCACCGTTGCGCGATCGTGCGAGTTCAGCTCCAACATGTACACGCCAACACGTGCCGTTCCTGACGAGCTGCTCATCAGGTTCGTAGCGGTGTTGTTCTGGAACACGACAGACGTGACCGTCACGACGTCCAGCTCGAAGCAGCGCGAGTAGACGCTTGCGCCACCAGCCCACGCGATGTTCTGGAAGCCGTTCACCTCGTTGTTCTGGATCACGCACTTCGTGAGCTTCGTGTTTGCTTGCACCGCGAAGCACGCGATGTCCGTCGTCGTGTGAAACACGCCCTCGAAGTAACAGCTGTCGACACGAAGCTCGTTGATCGTCAAACCACCAACGAGAATCGGCCGCCCCGCGATCGTCGGCATGAAACGACAACGCGTGATTTCAATCGTGCCTTGGTTGCTCGTGACACTTCCAAGCGTCGAACCTGTCCCGAAGAACGTGACGTCTTGGAACGCGATGTCAGGGTACGCGCCGGCGAGCGTGACGCCTACGATCCTGCTGTGACGCACCTTGATTGGCCCTGTACCGCTGTAGCCTGATGCGCTGAACGCAACCGTCGACGCTTTCAATTGCTCGACGTTCGAGATGTCGAGATTGCCTGCGGTCGACAGGAAAAACGTCGGAACCGACGTCGTGTTGTAGATGTTCCTGAAACGCCGACCGACGATGTTCGCCACCGTCGAGTTGTCAGACGAAGCGCACGTAAAACAACCGACACCAGCGGTAGCTCCGGTTTGCGTTCCGAAGTCCGCAAACGTCAAATCGGTGAAGTCCAAATCGGCGCGCATGTCGCCAAATTGAAACCACGCCATATCAGCGCTACCAGCGGTGAAGTTGCACTTCTTCACCGCCCAACGCTGACACTGGCTTGTCGCGCGAATCAGCATGCCGTTTGCGGTACCGCTCGTGACAGACACGAGCGCGTTGCAGCGCTCGAAATGGACGTCGCTCACCGTCGTACCGGTGATGAAGGCCCCTGTGTCCGCGGCACCGGCCTTGTCGATGTAGCAATCGACGAACTTCAGGTACGAACCTGCACCAGTTGCCGCAGCGATGATTGCGTTCTGCACCCACCGGATGTGCACGTTCTGGAAGATGAGTGCACCGGTGCTTCCTGCGGTGATCGATTCACCGGTGGCGAAGTTGAGTTGTGGGAAGTTGTTCGGCGTGTTCGTGTGGTCGCCAATGATGACGACGGTCTTCGCCGTAGGCGCATTGCACGTGACGCCACCCCAATTGGTGAGCTGCACACCACGCTTGATGATGATCGTGCCACCTTGTGCTGGGAGCGACGCAAACGCTGCATCCATCAACAGCTTGCTGTTTGCATACGCGTTCGTGTTGAAGTCGCCAAACACCGTCGTGCCGTTGCCGATGATGACGTACCCGAGCGCTTGGCGGAACGTCTTGTCGATACCGCCAGAGAGCGACGCGACGTTGTACGCACCCCAATTGTTGCCGTCCGCAGGCGTGATGAAGTCACTACCCTTGAACATCGCGTTGCCCACTGCGTAGAGCGCAGCGTTGATCAGCTCGCGCAATGTGTTCTGCGAACCGGTAACCGTCGTCTTGACCGTCGTCGTGCCGCTGTCAGTTTGCGGAACGCTCGCAGGCGTGCGCACCGTTTCGAGCGTGTTCGTACCAGGCGTGAACGTGACGACACCACCGGTGTTCGTTGCGATACCGAGGAACAGAAGCGGACGCGTGATGCCTGCAACCGCATCCTGCGCCACAACGCTTCCGAGCGTTCCTGCACGCACGTAGAGCCCAACCGTTTGGCGAAGCGCCACGTTGATCGCGCTCGCGAACTCGTTGAACGGGCCGGTTGCAGGAAGGAAGCGACGCACCTGCGTGTTCTCGGAGACGTCGCTGACGTACGCATACACCTGTTGGCTCGCACCACCAGCTGGGATCGTGATCGAGAGCGCGGTACCGTTCGGCTTGATGAGCATGCCGCCGTTCGCATCGAGACCAACGAACGTCGTGGAGTCGAGACGAAACAAGCCGTCCGAACCGGTCGTGGGATTCGCCGTCATGCTTCCGAGCCAGCGCTCACCGACAGCTGCACCAGCTGTCGCCTTCGGTGTCGCTGCGAGCGAGCGGTTCGCCGCTTCGACTGCGAGCTGACCGACCAACGCCATCGCGGCGTAGTCGACCAGATCCAACCGCATGTTGGATTGACCAACCGGTCGCGTCGCTGTGGTCTTATCGCCTGTCGCCATGATCGCTCCTTACAGAATCTCGCTGCGCAAGCTGACGCCCGCAGCTCGCACAAAGTTGTTCATGTAGAACTCAAAGATATCAAGCCGGGCCTTACCGAACAAGTAAACCAAATCGTTGTGCGGAGGATTCGTACCGTCCGCTGTCACCGTCGCGTCGCTCATCATGTAATCGCCAGGGTTGAAGCTGTTCGCGCTTGGGATGTCGATGAAGAACGGATAGCTGTCACCAGTCGGTACCGTCGATGCGCTCAACACAAACGTGTTCGTCTGCGTTCCGAGGTTGTAGCTAGACGAGCTAATCGTGTACGTCTGCCAGGCACCAGTAAAGAACACGTAGATCGTGAAGCCTGTCAGGTTGCTTCCTGAAACTGCGAGGCGCGCATCTGATCCAACGTTGGTGATCGTGTTCGTCGGTCCTGTCACCGCTCCTGTGGTTCCAGGGTAGCCGTGCATGTAGCTAGCGGTTTCTGTGTTTCCAGCGATGAGCCCAATCGGACACTCGAAGATGATCTCGTTTGGGTTCACCTCGTAGATCTGCCACGTGTGTCCGTACTGCGTTTGCACCACCGCTTGCGTACCGAAGATCACCTCAGCGAGCTTGTACGTCACGAGCAACGGCGTCTTCGGAAGCCACGCGAGCACAGGGACGATGCGCCGGAACAGCTCGTCGTCGAACGGCGATTGCGGAGGACGAGGTACGCCGTAGTTCGAGCCAAGGTCCGTGAGGAACTTGCCGCTCGCCGTGTTCACGAACATCGAATCGCGCGCCTGATCGATCGCGCTGCGATCCTGCACGTTCGACATGTTGACAGGCCCAACGAGAGCGGTTTGCGCTGGAATCGTGTGCGCAGCGTTTGTGACATCAGGCGACGTCACGCGCAGCAAACGCGACTTCGAGTTGATCGCCGCTTCGAGCGTCGCAACCGTGACACCGCCACCGCCCAAACCGATGAGCACCCCGACGTTGCCGGTCGCGGTCTGCCACGAGTTCAGGTTCGTGTCCCAATACTGGTTGTCGTTCACCGTGATGCCGTTTGGCGCTGGCGCACCTGCGAGCACTGCAATCGAGAACGACACCGTGGTGAGCGCTGTCGTCGTCATCACCGCGGTCCAAACGACGCCACCGCTCACGCTCAAATCGGCACCAGTTGGAACCGTCGGTCCAGGCGGTTTGCCGTTCGTAGCGTTCTGCGACAGCCCTGCGGTCGTGTTGATGATGCCAGGCCCACTCAGAAGCAGCGACGTCTCGCCGAGGAAGTTGCGTTTGCCGAACAGACCGCCGATGAAGTTGTCGCGCTCGCCACATGCTGTGAGCGCAGCTGCGAGAACGCCATCCTTCGTTCGCTTGAACGAAGGCGGCAAACCTTGAAGCAGCTGGTAGACCTTGTACAGATCCTTGACGTCGGTTGAAGCTGTCATCACACCACCTGCACGTCAGTCGTGTTCATGCGCGCGATTTGTCCGTCAGGTACCTGCACGTTTGCCGTCGGCGAGATGACGCGACAATCGGTGACGCCGTTGAGGTTCTTCACGAGACGCATAATCTCGGAGATGAGCACTTGCTGACCGATGCCGAGACCGTTCACGTACGATTGCACCACGCTCTGCACCGTCGACGCGAGATCTGCATCGGTGAGTCCTGACGCCGTGATGATCTGGATGACGATCGTCGGCGTGATGACCGTCGGTGCGGTGACGAGGCACGACGTACCGAGCGCTTTGATGCCAGGGTAGTCTTGCAGGTCCGTGCGGTCGCCGTTCACCAAACGCTGCGCGTACGCAGCGAGACCGCGCGAGTAAACGTACGCACCAACCGCGGTCGCGTTGTCATCCGCTGCGATGATCGATTGATGCTGCGCGAGCGGAACGACCAGCTCCAAATCACCCGTGGACGAGTTGAACACGTAGTCCGTTTCCGGCACGAGCGGCGCAGCGGAGACGCGCAAATCGAACACCGCGTACTGACCGAGCGCTGGCGTTGCGCCACCAGCTGTCACGGTCAAACGGATCGCCGTGTTGCTGGTGACCGGATAGAACTGCCCATCGGTAGCCTTCACCGTGAAACCTGCCCACTGGTTCACCGTCCAGCCTTGCGTCGAATCTTCGATGAAGTTTGCACCGGTGAGCGTCGACACGTTCGACGCTCCTGGATCGCTCTTGTACAAACGCGGCGTGACCTGCGCCGTCGGTGCGAGCACTTCCTGGAACGGACCGTAGTCCGGTAGGTGAGCGCGCTTGTCGTTCGTGCGCGCATCGTTGATCAGGATGATTCGTCCAGGCTTCACCTGGTAGTCGATCGCGAACGTCGTGCTGCCATCGGTGACGTACAGCAACGATTGGCCTGGCGCGACAGGCTCCACCGTTTGCGCGAACGAGATGATCAGATTCGTGAACGGATCCTGCTGTCCGGCCGTCAGCGTTTCGATCGCGAGCGCTGTCGCACGCGACAGGCTCTGAATGAAGTTGGAGATGCGCGTGTTGTACGACGCGTCGTCTTCACGATCGCGACCGCGCACCGCTGCGTTCGGATTCGTCACCGTCGCGTTTGCGAACGGAGGCGACTGCCATTGCGTGATCGTGTTTGCACCAACGCGCGTCGTAGAACCAACGCCGTCAGACTCGACAGCAATCGGATCGGACGCATAGTCGCCGTCCATCAGCGTACCCGCTGCGGTGGTGCGGAACAGAATCGACGCGGTGGACGTCGTGGCCGGCACGAGGCACGCGCTACCGCTACCGACCGGACGGTCTGACCCGAACGTCGACAACGTCACGTCCGAGCTAGCTGCGTGCGTGAACGTCGCTGCAACACCGAGCGTCAGCGTCGTGCCGACACGTGTGAACGTGCGCAGCTCGCGTCGAACCGTGTCGCGCTCGAAGATGACCGAACCGCTCGAAGGCCACGCGCCTTCGGTGCCTGATTGGATCGACGCTGAGGTACCACCAGCGTTCAATTGCACCGCGAGCACCGAACGCGTCGCAATCGTCTTGACCGTTCCGCCTTGCAGGTGAGGGTTCACCGTTCCGGTTGCAGGCGACACGATTGTGACGACGGCACCAGACAGCGTGAAGAACACCTCTTCCTGGCGCAGCGTTCCAGGCTCCATCATCATCGAGCCAGCCGCAGGCCAATTCGTTGGGTCGCTGATCGAGAACGACGACGACGTTGCAGGTACGTCAGCAACGAGCGTTGCCGAGCGCTGGATCGTTCCATCGCCAACCACGATTGCCGAGATGCTCGTGTTCGCCTGACGTCGCCGCATGTCGGTGAAGACGTCAGCGCCAAAGTCGAGACCGCGACGATCCAAATCGTCGCCAATCGCATTGCCGCGCGAGAACAGATCGAGAAGCTTGCCGATCTGAACGTACTGCTCAGCATCTTGCAGCGAGCACGCTTCGTAGATCGCGCGCAGGATCGAACCGATGTTCAGGTCGATGTCTGGATCGAGCTGCGAACGCGCGGTCGCGAACATCGCAGCGAGGATCTCAGGGAATGTCTTCAGCTGGAACGGCGTAGGCATCGGCTACCTCAGACTGGAATGCGAAGGAAGAAAGTGCGCTGCACTCGGACAGGACGGACGTAGACAGTGAAGTAGAGCGCTCCAGTGTCGTTGTCGTAAACCATCTGCGGCCTTTCGACCGCAGCGATTCGCGGATCCTGCAACAGCGACTGACGAACGTAGAAGACATTCAGCGCGAGAACGTTCGGCTCCAACATCCGGCCGATCACGTTCGACGTGCCGTAAAGCGGATTGGACTTGTTCGAGCCACGCGGCGTTTGCAAAGCGAGCGTGATGGCTTGCTCGAAGTTCTCGATGCCCTCGATCGTGGCTAGGTCCTTCGTCGGACCGAGCAAGATGTCGATCGTGCCATCCGTGTTGATGCCGTTCGACTTCGCGAACACACCCATGATGTCCATGCCGTACGCCGCGTTCTCCGGTGTCACCGGTTTGCGCGACGTGAACAGGATGAGCGACACCGAGAACGTGTCACCGACCACGACAGGATTCGACAGCGCGCGATTGCACGTGAACAGCGTCGTACCGTCACCCTGGTTCGTGTTGTCGGTGATGACGCGCGTCTGACCAGCGTTGCTCCCGGTCAACCACGTCACCGTGAAACCGAGCCACATCTCATCGCGGTACGGCACCTGCGGCGTCGTGATGAGGAATTGCAGCGTAGGGCTGAGCGGAAAAACAGGAACCACTGCAACAGAGCCTGCAAACGAAGGCACAGCGGATTGCACCGGTGCGGCCGAGCTGATCGACGCGGACTCCTCGCTCGCAGGAACGAGGATCTTCTCCGTCCACGCGAGCGTGCCAGGAAGCTTGTTTGCAAGGTCAGAGACGATGAACGGTGGCTTCAGCTGGTTGATGAGCACCAGATCGATGAAGCGGTTTGCATCACCGAGGCATCGCTGCGCAATGTCGAAGATCGTCTCGCCGCTGAGGATGTCCTCGGCACGCATTGCCGTCGTCGACATCATTTGCTCGATGTTGCCGATCAGTGCGAGACCAGCGCTGACCTGCGTCACCTGTTGGCTCGCGTTCGACGTCTCGGTGAGCAACGCCGTCTTCGTGCCGCCGACAGCGAGCGGTGTGGTGTACTTCTGGTTCTCCCTCTGGAAACCGAGCGCGTTTGCACCGAACGTGAGCAAATGGTTGTTCATCAGCCCTTCGGTCACGCCCTGCATTTCGATCTGCCACTCGTTGATGTCCTTCTTGAAGGCATCCGGCGTGACGTCATCCCACGCATCCGACAGCCCTTGGATCGCGCTGTACGTTTGCTTGTAGAGGTTCAGCGCGGTGTCGAGCACAGCTCGCCGAACCGCTGCGATGTCCGAGAAGAATTGCTGCACGGCACCGATTGCGCTGAGGATGCCTTGCAGCTTCAAGCCGACCACGCCGAGCGCGTAGTTGTTGACGAACGCAGCTGCACCGTTCGCCATCTGCGTCATGCGCGTGAGCAAGCTGAGCTGCGACGGATCGAGCGCACCGTTGATCGGGTTCTTCAGCAACGCCGCGCCGTAGTCGCGCGAATCGAGACCACGAATCTTCGCATCCTGACCTTGGTCCTTGTGCTTCAGCTTCAGCTGCGAAGGCATGATCAGGTTGCAACGGATGTTGTAGACGTAGCCGAACCGCGTGCGGTCCATGTCGAACGACTGCGGCTCGACCATCCAGAACTCGTCACCCTTGAAGTCCAGCCAGTGCATTTGCACTGCCTTGCCTTGCTTGCGTTCCAAACCGAATTGCCGGAACAGCTTCCGCAAACGGTAGAACTCGAAGAAGCCGGTTTGGTTCTGTTGCACCGACGGATTCGGCGACGTGATCAGCTCGGTGCCTGTGCTCGACACGTCGATGAGCGATGACGGCTGACGCATGTGCGTCGCGTACGGAGCGACAGGCGGAAGGAAGCCGGTGGTGCCGTGGATCGTCAGCGTCTTCATCACGCCACCGCGCGACTCGATGAACTTACCACCGCCCTGCGTGGGAGCGATAGCCGTAGCGAGCGGCTCTTGCATCGACAGCTGTTGCGGATTGAGGTTGAGCAAATGCAAATCGTCAGGCTGCGGACTGTCGAAACCAGAGCGTCCGCTCTGATTGGGCGCAGCGTTGCCGCTGTAGTCCAGCACTGCCGAGCGATCGAGCAAGAAGCCATACGCAAACGTTTGAGCCACCCAATTGGCGAGTGGCGGCATCTTTACGCTAGGGTCTTCGGTGATGTCAGCCATGGTTTTACTCGTTGGTGACTTTCTTGGACAGGTACGTAGCAGCCGCAGCCTCGAACGCCTGAATCGCAGCAATCGCCGGAACCGTGGCTGCGGTGAGTGCAGTTGCAGCTGCAACCGTGATTGGGTGAATCACCATTGTCGGGTCGCCAGCTGTCGCTGTTCCAAACGCACCGATTGCAGTGACCAGTGCCGTTAGTGCTACGTGTAGCGTGGTCTCAGATGCGCGATAGACATCGAATTCTGGTGCAGGGTGAATTGCCGCTGTGCTCGTGCCGAGCATGACCGCTTGACCGTCCACGACCATGTTCGCGTTTGCAGTCGCCTCGATGTCGCCGTTGTCGCGGAAGTGCATCACCGAACCGCTCTTGTGAACGATGTCGATCGTCTCATCGGCGTTGAGCGTGATCGTGGTGTCGTTGCGCTTGATCTGGTACGTGCCATCCGACTTCGTCTCAATCGACGTACCCTTGTGCGTTTGGAAACGACGCTGCCCTTGCGCTTTCGTCGTACCGTACGAGAGCTGTGGATGTGGAAGCACGTCGGTGATGACCGGCGTGTGCTGCGCACCGTAACTGAACGTCACCGCAACGCGGTCGCCGTCCGATTGTGAGAGCTGATCGATCTTCGGATCGAACGAGGACGATTGCGCACCGATGAGCTTCTGCGCAGGACGGAGCACGTTCTCTTCACCGTCATCCATGCCTGCAACCGAATCGACGCGACGCACGTTGTTATAGATCTGACCGGTGCGCAGATCCTTGACGTCGTACTCGGTGTACTTCTTCGACAGGTTGCCGGTGTCGTCGATGAAATACACCGCGATCACGACGCACTCGACAGGCACGCCCTTCGAGAACGCAGGGTACTTGCCGGCTACCCGAGCACCACGGATACCTGCTTGACCGATTCGCCGCCGCGCGATCACGAGTCTCCTTGGTCCGGCGCGAGCTGCGTCGGCTGAACGTCTGGCGCTTGCACGTTCGACGTCGTGAAGATGTCCTCCGACACCACCGTCTCGTACGGATCTGGATCGAGCGAGCGCCCTTCGTTCGTCCAGTACAAGTGCGTTTCCGGCGAATCGCCAACCGTCGACACATCGAGACGCTCCACGCCACGCACGAGATCCACCGTCGTTCGCGACGTGTTCGGTTGCGGCGTGTACGTGTGCGAGACGCGCTGCACGTAGAAGTCAGAGACCTGCACCTTGCCTTTACGCGTGTAGACGAACGTCAAACGCGTTCCAATGCGGATGTCCGGTCGGAACCGCATCGTCATCGTGCCTTCGAGCAAACGCTCGTTGTACGCATACCACGCGGTGACGCACGACATGTAGTAATCGAACGTCGGCTGAAACGACGAGATGAAGCCGTTGTTGTCCGTCTTGTCGTTGACGTACGGATAGATGCTCTCGCCCTCGAACCGACGGATGCCGTGTTGCTCGCACGACAAACGATTGATCGTGGTGCCGAACTGAAGATCCTGCGAGACACCTTCGACCAAGCCAGGGAAGCGCACACGGAAGAAGTTGAGGATGTCGTGCGAGCCACGCTCCAATGCGACGTCGAACACCTCGGTCTCGTAGATGACCGTGGTCGGAAGCATGTAGAACGAGAACGTGTCGTACGGGTACTGGCGGTGCACGAGCGCGATGACGCTGCCTGCACCGTTGCCTGATTGCGGCGAGTGGTTGAAGTCCGCAGCCGCGATCTTGCTCAACAGCTCTGGCTTGTTCTTCGAGTCCTCCAACAGCTCTGGCGCCAGCGTAATCGTGCGCTGAAGCGAGTCGATCTTCTGCTTCTGATCGGTGCCGTCGTCGCCTTGGCCTTTGAGGAATTGCTGTGCGAAGTAGCCAGCGCGTTTGTGAGGCGCGTCGTAGCCGTCGACGAGATCACGCGTGTCGATGAAGAACTCGTTCACCAAACGGTTCGCGTACATGTCACAGAGCTGCCAGAGGTTGCCGGCGTTCTGCAACACCGTGCCTTCAACGACGAGCGCACCCACCATCGGCGTTTGCACGAACGACGACAGATCGATGTACGAGAACAGCGAGATGTCGCGCGTGCCAGGGAAGCGCCACGAGCGAAGCGGACCTGATTGCAGGGCAGGCTCGTCGGACGTCGGCACCTCGGCACCCACCGACGTCGTGACAAAGTTTTGGCGAATCGAGAAGAAGATGGCGAGCATCGTTTGCACGACGAGACTCGGCCCTCCTTGCGCTTGACCTTCGGTGAACGCCTTGACGAACTGCGAGAAGAACTTCTGGATCGTCTTCCCACCAAACGCTTGGTCGTAAACCGTCGGCGTCTCCATCAACACCTTGCCCAAATCGCGCGCCGTCACGTTCACGCGTTCGATCGTCGCACCGCTTCCATCGACCACGCGCGACAAACGAACCGAGTCGACCGACACCATCGCGAGCATCGTCTCCGGTTTGTACTTGTCGGCACGACCGTAGATGATGAGGATGTCTTCCGGCTGCATCAGGTGCGCGTAGTCGCGCTTCGGAAACAGGACGAGGTTGAGTACGCCCGCAGGCGACTCCATGTCCTTGTTCCACGACATCTGCGCCACGTCGCTGTCGCCGTCCGTGATCAGCTCGTTGCCGTTCTCGTACTCGGTGCCGCGCGCTGCAATTGGGAACTTGTTCAGCTCCGTCAGCTGTTGCTTCGCGTTGCCAGCTTGCTGCGCGAGCTGCGCCTGCACCGCGTTTTGCGTGTTCTGCTCTGGATCGAGAACAGGTGGTCCACCTTCCGCGTCACCAGCACCGATGTTCACGCGAAACCACGACGGCTTCATTTGCGCGTTGTACCAAACGACGCGCACATCGCTGTAGCCCTCGATTACTTCCGGGATTTGGACTTGAGGTGTCGTCATGGGAGCTGATCAGGACTCGTGATTGGAACGTCGCCAGGTGCAGCCTTCCGAGCTTGCTGCGCGTACGACTGCGTTTCGTGCTGCACGTCGACACCGTGCTGCGTCTTGTCGACAACGACCACCGTGACCTGGCCACCGCCAGTCTTGATGTTGTTCGCGTTGTCGAGCGCGCGCTGCGCTTGGTACGCGGTGACACCACGCGACGGATCGTCTTGCAGATTCTTGTTCATCGCTTGGTAGTATTCGTTCCACGATTGCGGATTGCGTCCGACCTTCGACACGAACTGATTCAAACCAGCTTCGACGAAGCCTGAACCACCGTGCTCGTACTTCGTCAGGTGCAGCATGTCGGATTGCGACCACTGCAAACCGCGCGCTTTCGCGACCGCGACAGCTTGGATCGCCTTCGACGCGATGAGCTTCTTGCTCATCTCCATCGAGTATTCAGGGTCCGTCGACAAACGACGGAAGTCTTCGTCGGACGTGATGCCGAGTCCGCGCGCTTCCTCACGCGTGAGCTGCGCGTAGCCACGTGCTCCACGCCAATCCTCCAAACCGATACCTGAGTCGCGGCTCTGAATGTTTCCACCAGACTCCATCCTGATCCAATCGTTCACAAACGACGTGTTGTTCTGAACGCTAGCTGGATCGAATGCGCCACCACCTCCACCTGCGCCACCTCCACCACCAACAGCATTGCCAGTGCCGTTTGGAAGGCTATCGAGCCCACCCTGATTGTCAGCCGCAGGAAGGATCTTGGAGCCGAGCGGTCCGAGCACAACGTCACCGATCGCGTCGATCCAATTGCGTGTCGAGTTGCCTGCGCGCGCTTTCGCCGACTCGGCCTTCGCACGCTCTTGCCGGACACGCGTGAGCTTGTCGAGATCCGAGCCAGGCCCATACGCTGTCATTTGGTTGAACGCAGCCATGCCGGACGCTGAATCGACATGACCGAGCGGCCCTGACGCGAGCCGATCCATGATCGCCTTCACCTGCGCACCGTTCATACCAGTGAGCAAACTAAGCTGCATCACGATCGATGCCTTCTGGTTCGCGTCACCCTTCGCGTACGCAGGGATGTACGAACCGAAGTTGTTCTTGATCATGTCCTCGCTGGACACGCCACCAGCTACGTCGAGACCGGTTTGCGTGCGCAGCCACGCTTGCGCGTAGCTCACGCCAGGCTTTCCAAACCCGGCTGCGCGCAGCATCGCCAATTGCGTGTACGGACGATTGCCTTGCGACAGCGCCGTCAGGCTCTGGTTCATCTCGCGCGAGCCAGCGCTGTTGCCCTTGTACTGATCGCCGAGCTGCGAAATGAACTGGAAGCGGTCTGCGATTTCACCGATGTCGGCAACGCCCTTCGTGTTCTGCTCCATCGCTCCGGTGAGCTGATCGAGCACTTCGCCAAAGCGGCCCTTGCCGATGTTCTCCGAGACGGCGAGACCGAACGCGGTGCCGACGATCTTCTCTTCGTTGCCACCTTTGGCGATGTTGGTACCGGATCGCGTCGACGCACCAAACAGGTTGATGAGGTTGCCGCCGAGACCAAAGCCGTTCTCAGCGTTCATCGCTGAGCCCATACCTGCACCAGTTTGACCGGTGCGACGTCCGAGAGCGACCTGCATGTTCACGTAGCGCTCGTAGTCGAAACCACGCCACGCGTTTGCGTCGCCGCTCTGCAAGATCTGGTTTGCGCCCTTCGATCCACCGACCTGGTACGCGCGAAGCGCTGCTTCCGTTCGTGTGTCAGCTGCGTTCAACGCGTCCATCACCAAACCGGTGATCGCGTTCGTCACCGGCGCAGCTTCCGGTGCAATCGCGTTTGCGAGCATCTGACCTGCCTGCAAACCAGACTGCATCGAGCCACCGCCAAACGCGATGCTGCCAGCTGCGCCGATGCCGGTTGCGTAGGCGCGACCGCGCGCAGCTTGACGTTCCTCGTCGCCACCAACACGACGTCGACGCTTGACGTTGCCGTTCTCGTCCAGCTCGACACTGTCACCGTAGCGCGCTCGGTTCTCATCGAAACGACGTGCGCGCGCAACCTCACGCCGATCGCGCTCGACCTTGTTCAGCTCCTTCGCCCACTTCAGTTGCTTCTCCATCTCCTTGGTCTGTTGGACCATCGGAGATTGGCTGAAGCTCTGCCCTGGATTCAAACCGAACACGCCTGCGCCGAAGACGCTTTTCATCGCCTGGCCAGACTTCTTGAAACGCTCCTCCATCGCCTTCGCCATCTCGCCGATGGCTTTGACGAATGCAGGCTCGTCCGGTTCGATTGTGAGTGTCGCGTCAGGTTCGTCAGCCACGTGCTACCTCAATAGGTGTCTTTGAAGCCTCCGACCAAGCTTTCGAGGAACTCGTCACGCTCCAACGGTGGCAATTGCGGAGCGACTTCCTCTTTCAAACGAGCTTCTGCGAGCGCTGGATCCAAACGCTCGGCAACGCGCTTCGAGTATTCCTTGAACCGCTTGAGGAAGTCCTGATCGACACCAACGTCCCAATCGATTTGCGAAGGGTCCTTGCCTTCAGCTAGCTGCTTCTCCCATTCGTCGATGATCGGATCACCAGTTCTGAACTGGATGTTTCCCATGTCGCCGCGTGGGTAGGCTTGCTGCGGATCCTCATCGATGAGGTACATGAAGTGTTCGATCTGAAGCTCCTCTAGCGTGTACTCCTGAAGCAGCGGATCTTTGAGCGGCCTGCGGTAGTGATTGCACCACCACCATTGCAATTGGTCAGCTTGAAGCTTCGCAGCTGCGACCATGCGCAGCTTCTCGAAGTCATTTCTCCACAGCTTTACGAAACGAGTTCACGAAAGCTACGACCTCTGCGTAGCACTTCGCAAGCGGTTCGTTGTCGTACATGTTCTCCGGGTCCCACCACGGAGGCGCTTTCGTCACGCACACCACGCATGTCGCCAGCCACTCGTGCGTCTTCACGGTGGCGTAGTCGAGCGCTGAGATCGGCTTGTCCTGACGGTACTCGGCCATCAACACGCCGATGCGCGCGGACTCGCCGATCGTCGGACGCTTGATCGTGAACTCACCCTCGTGCATGGTCTCGCCGCCCTCGTCGCGAACGACCATGTGGAAGCGCTTCGTGAAGCGCAGCTCTTTGTTCTTCTCGGCACCCTCTGCGGTGACGTCTCGAACTTCCACGTGCTCCTTCTTCTCGTCCTTCTTCTCTTCCGGCTTCTCGTCTGACATCGGCTTCTCCTTCTAGGTTTTGGTTCGTGCTCTCTACGCGACTACGAAACAGCTTCGGCTTTGCTCGGTCCCTACTCGGTTCCTCGCCGACGCTTGACTCAACTACAGCTCACTGGCGAACAACCAGTAGTTCCCAAGGCGCGGAGGCGTTTGCACATCGCCGTGAATGACAGAACCCTTGTGCACCTTCTGTCCACCGTACTGATCGCGGTGATCCGGATCGTCGGAGATGAACACCAGGTTCACAGCCGGTCGCTTGCCTTCACCGAACTCGCGCTCGAATTTCTCGATCGAGTCGTTTGCAATGGCCTTACCGTCCACGTAAGTCGCACCCAACCACCACGTTTCGACAAGAGCATCGTGAGCAACGCGCTTCTCGTCCACGAAGATGATGTGGTCGCCAACCTTGAGTGCCTTCGTCTTATCCATAGCTGTCTCGCTTTCTGCGGCTTCGTTGCCGCGTACAGCGCACGACTCCTTTCGTTTACATCCAAACCAAACGCACGCCGTTCACCTGCGAAGCGGCGTTGATGATGAACGACACCGCCGTCGGATCCAGGCTGATGATGTCGTAGTCCGTCTTGTGCAACAGCACCCCGGTGTCACCGGCGATGCCCTTGAGCTTGAGCACGATGTTGTTGCCGCTCGGCTTCAAGATCATCACCGCCGCAGCTGGCGCACCGGTCGTTGGGATCGCGATGACGTTGTCGCCAGCTGAGAGCGACATCAGGATCTCGCTCGCAGGCGACGTCGGATTGTTCGCCGTCGGTGTCGGCGTCAACGGAAACGTGACGTCTCCAGTGAACTGCACGGTGGTGACTCGTTGCGCGCTCGTCGACATGTTTACCCCTCTACTCTGCTTGACCGTTTGTGACGAAGCCGTGCCAATTGCATCCGCCGTTCAGCTGAACGCTGTGCGACTTCTTGCCTGGCACAAACGACAGATCGTCCAGCGATGTCCCTTGTGGGTTCCAGCGACCAGGCCCTGGCTTCACATCGTCAGGTACCTTGTACTCAAACCAACAAAGCACACCGTGACAACCGGTATGACCTACGTTTGCAAAACACTTCGGACAGAGAAACCAGAGACCATCCGCTTCGGCGAGCGTGTCAACGCGTTGCCAATACTCCACGATGCCTTCGTGGAAGTATTTGACGAAATGCGCTTCCAGCTGACGAAGCGATGGCATCAGTTCCTCACGGCGTCTTGATGACCCAAAACCGAACCTTGCAAAGCATCGAACCGGCCGCACGCACCGCGACGATCTTGAGGATGTCGCCAGCCGCGAAGTCGCGCACCGCAGGATCGATCGTGCCGACGTGAGTCACCGCCTTGTCGACCGCTGCGACAATCGCATCGGTGATTGCCGTACCGCCTGCCTGCGTGATCTGGATCGTGTTGCCAGCGCCTGCAACCGACTTGTTGACGTCGATGCCGATGAGCGTTCCCTTGAACGGCATGATGACCTGGTACGTGTTGGTACCAGCCGCATCCGGGATGTTGACGTCGGCGAAGACAGGAACACCGAACACGATTGGCAACGGCGTTCCCACCGCAGGCGAGAACGACGGAAGCGTGTCGGTGCTGAAGTACGAGCTGTCGATCAGATCGAGAAACAGGTTGGTCTGCGTCTCGACAATCGGCGGTGTGCTACCGGCAGTGACGACACCGGTGAGGATGTTCGTCATGTCCGAGCGTAAACGTGCAGTCATGTCAGTCTCCTTTCGTTACGCGTTGATCTCGGCTTCGTCCTTCATCGTGATCGCGACGAAGGAGACGTTCTGCGCCACGACACCGCGCGCCGTGATGCTGAAGTTTTGCGACGACGGCTTGACGCCCTCGATCACGTACAGCACCTTGCCGCTGTTGCGATCCTGGATGAACACCGTGACAGGCGTCAGTTGCAGGATGCGCTCACCGCGCGTACCGAACTTCGGAAAGATGCCTTGCTCCTTGAGAGAGCCAGGCGCCACATCCGTGCTCGCGCCGCTCGCGACGGTGCGGAAGATGCTCGCGTTGAACGTCACCCGGTAGCCGACCGGAACGTGTTCCTTCACCGCGAGGTTGTCCAGCACCTCGACAGGCTCCATTTGGATCTCCTCGGACCCATCGCAGCCTGATGCGTACGCCACCTGCGTACCGTTGAAGTAGAAGCGCGCACGCGCACCGGAGAAAGTCCGTGTGCCGACGTCGCTGAATGGAAGTTCTGCCGCCATTGCTCAGCTCCTTTCTTTCAGACCGAGAACTGCGCCGGAACGAGCACTGCGGTGTTCAAGATGAAGTTGATGCCGGACGTCGGTTGCACGTTGCCGGACACGTTCAGCACGTCACCGCTCGCAGTGACTTGCAGGTTGCTGAAGCCAGGCGTTTGCACGCCGTTCACGAGGCTGTCGGTGATGACGCCTTGCTGGCGCAAACCGTTCAACACCGAGACAGAGAACGGAATCACCGTCTTGATCTGACCGATGTCCATCGGCCGGCCGGTGTAGCGGTTCTCCAGGTTCGTGCGCCACGTGAACGCGATGTACTTCCAGCACTGGACGATCGTCTCCTCGATGAAGGCGTCGTTGTTGCTCTTGGTGTACGTCGTGATTCCCTTCTCGATCTGGAAACCACGACCCTGCACCGACGTCACCAGGATGATGCCGTTCAGAAGCAGATCGATCACGTCTTGCGTCGTGCTCGGCGACCACGATGCGTCGCTCGCGATTGCGGTCGCGAGGATCAACTTGTGCGTCAGCGGTTCGCCGAGCGGTGCGCCTGCACGCATGCCTGCGAGCACACACGACAGTGACCACTCCGGGAACTGCGTGATGTTGCCGGTGACCGCGCTCTGCCGCGTCAGCTTCTGCGAGCTGATGCAAACGTCCTGGCTGTTCAGGCCCTGCGCCGCGAGGATCAGGTTCGTCTTCGTTCCAGAGAACGACGCCCAACCTTGACGCTCGCTCTTGCCTGCGGTCGCGCTCAGCAACGAACAGTGCGATTGCAAACCGGCGTTGACCGACGCAATCGTGTACGTGCCTTGTGCCGTCGTTGCATCCGCAGATGCGAGCGGCACGACCTGGTTGATGCGAACACCACCGAGAGCGGTGAAGCCGGTCACCCAATCGGCGTTCGCGCTCGTGCCGAGCGTTCCACCAGCGAGAGCCGTGAGCGTGAGCGCAGCGCGAGGACCGGTTTGTCCCTGCGTCAGCACGCACGTGATCAGCTGGCTGTTGTTGTTGATCCAGTCGCTGACGTCGAAGTTGTTCGCCATCAGCGTCAGCGCCGTCGTCTTGATATCGAGCGCGGAGACCGCATCGAGGTTCGCCGGGTTGAATGACAGCGCGTTCGTGATGAGTGCTGTCGCGACGTAAACACCGCCGGCAAAGCCGTTGATGAAGAACAGGATGTCGTTCAGAGAAGCGAAGTTCGCAAACGTGATCGCGAGGTTCTCGCTACCAGGACCAGCGGTAACCGTCGTGGTGAGCGTCGTCGACGTGATCGTGACGGTCGCAGCCGTGCCGGTGCCGTTGTACTTCAGCGTGAACTTGCCGTACTTCGTCGGATCGCCGAACTGCGGCGACGTCTCGACGATCAGGTTGCTCAGCTGATCGAGACCCTGCGAGATGAACGTGCGCAGGTTGCCACCTTGCGATGTCAGCTGCACGTTGATCGAGTTCTGCGACAGCCCCCAATCCTTCGACGTGAACGTGAACGGTGCAGCTGCGAGCGTCGCCTGCGTTCCATTGTTCACCTTGTAGGTGACGATCGTTTGCGCGCCCGCAGGAATGAGATCGTCGTTGCCAGGATTGCAGAGAATCCCTGCGGCTTCGACGATGTCACCGCTGCGATATGCAGCCTTCACAGCTGCGGCGCTGTTGAAGATCTGCACGACACGCGGCTGTCCGCCATCGGCGTTGCCGATGATGCCGACGACACCGATGCCGTTGAGCACGATGCTCTGGAACTGCGATGCGTCGATCTTGGTGTACGCGCCTGGACGCACCAGAACTGCGCCGTTGAAGAGAACTTGACGAGACATGGTTCAGACCTCCTTTGCAGGTTCAGTTGCCGTTGGCGCATCTGCCTCTGGCGCAGCCTTTGGGGGCTTTGGTGTCGTGTGGAAGAACAGGTGGAAGATGTCGTCGAACGCTTCGACGGTCGCCTTTCGCACCTGCGTGTACGCGAGCAACATCGATCGCATGTGGGGTTCGTTGTGGCCGCGAATCGAGAAGTACGCCTCGATTGGAACCGCGTGTTCGTGAGCGTACGTCTCGTGCAGCTTCGCAACCTCTTCGACTTGTGCAGCCGACTTCACGGTCACGAACGTCTCGCCTTGGAACTTCTTCCCAAGGATGACTTCCTCCGTTTGGCGCGTACCCGGTAGCTTGCTGTCAGCCATCTATCCCTCCTACGTAGTGAGCGAGATGTTCGCGCCGTTGAAGGCTGCGGTGATCGAAACGTTCATGCCCCCAATCGTTCCAGTTGGGGAAGTCGGAACGTCGAAGTTGGTGTCGTAGCTGAGCGTGAGCTGCTTCATGTACGCGAACTGCGGAAGCAGATCCTGTCGGTGCTCCAAGTCGCCACCGTTCAGCTTCAGGTTACGCACACCGACGAATTGATCGAAGTCCAGCTTGTTCACGATCAGCAACGCCTTCACGATCGTGTAGAGGTACAGCACCGAGTCCGCGTCGTCGGTCGCGATGTACAAACGCGTGATGCGTGCTTCCGGCACCGACAGCAAGTAGCGCGCTTCCATTGCGAGCGGCCGATCATCCGGCAACGCCTCTGCTTGACCGTACACGTTCGGCGGTAGCGTTTGCGGATTCGACTTCGTGACCTGACTCCCACCGATGTAGAGCGTGCCGCCGAAGTCGCCGAGCACTGCTTCAGCCGTCTTCTCGTTGTCCTCTGCGGACACGACCGCGATCAGCGGAAGCGTCATGTGCTCTTGAGGGAAGTTGATGTCGACGCTGATGTTACCTGTCGTCGCCAGCCACTTCTTGATTTGCAAACGCACGTCGTCACCCCAACGCGCAAACATCTCATCGATGAACGTGATGCCTGGATCGTTCACGTTCGCGATGATCTGCTTCAGCTGGTAGGCCAAGAACTGCCGCAGCACCGGCTCGAAGTACATGAAGCCGGTGCTGCTGTTTGGCGTTGGGAGTGTGGATGCTGTCGTCATTTGTTCCGCTGTAGCTCTCGTTTGAGTTCCTTACGCAACATCTGGCGAAGGTCTTTCTCGATGCGCTTCAGAGCATGGATGCCTTTGAAGCCGGGGTGGTGCCACGATTGCGGGTCGCTGTTTGCAGAGATGCGGCGAATCGTGTTGTACGATGCTTGATTGCTTCCGAGCTTCGTCCTGATCATGTTCGAGAACACGCTCGTCTTGTGCTGCACCTCTACCTGCTTCGTTCCACCTCGTGCGTTGAACCGTTGCTGGACGTTCTTCTTGCCTGGCAGGTTGCCGATGACACGCATCGGATTGCGTGGGTCTCTGTTCTCTAGCTTCGCTCGGCTGTTCTCTGCGCGAATCGCTGCCTGCGCCTTCGCTTTGATCTCCGTCGGTGCCTCGCTCATCTTGTGCTTGAATGGGATGTCGATGTACTTCCCATTCTTGCCCTGCTTCGCGCTCGGTGACGCTAGCAGCTCCTTCTTCATGTCGCGCGCTGGATAGCCGACTTCGAGATCCTTCGCTACTCCTGTCAATTCGATCTTGAGCGTTCCGTTCTTCGCCGTGACCGCGTTGCGCAAACCATCCTTGTACGCTTGCGCAGTGCCGTGAAGCTCCGAGTCCGCGATGTTCGAGAGAGCGTCGATTGCGTGTGAAACCGCGCTCTCCATCACCGCGTTGGTGGCGTCACGAACCTTGCCAACGAGTTTGGCCTTGAGCCGGGAATGGATTGACAGCCGCACCTTCATTACTTGGGTCCAATCGCTCGTCACGGATGAACTGATCGATTTGCGCAACGACCTGAACCGGAAACTCCCATTGCTGATCCGTCGACGTGTCGGCACCAAGAATGGGTTGGTCGCGAATGTGGTGAGGAACGTCGAGCACGATGTACTGCGGATGGAAGTAGTACACGATGCTGTAGAGCTGATCCGCGTTTGGTCGATTGTTCGTGAGCCAGACGATCTCACCTGTCACCGCATCGAGCGTGAAGTCGGTGTTCTGCACCGCGATACCGATCGTCTTATCACCTGTCGCCCAGCGCAAATCGTCCACCGAGATCGGATTGAACTTCGGACGGTCTCGGTTCGTGCCTCGTTGCCGCATCACGCGATCCGAGTGTCGCGCTCGCGCTTTCGTGAGCGTGATGCGATCGAAGAACGACATCTTGAACTCTGGATACGCGGTGATCTGTGCCTTACCGCTGTCGAAGCGACCGTACGCGAAGAACTGTTGCTGCACGTTGAGCGGCGCTAGGTGCATTCGCGTCGGCACCAAGCCGTAGTACATGAAGCCGTTGTGACACTGCGTGCAATTGAGATCGTGCGCCTTCGGATCGGTGCCCTTGAGGAACGGACAGAAGGTTGCCTTCTCCCATGTGACATCGTAGCCGTGTGACTTGATCAGCTTCGTGAACAGATCGCGATCGAGCGGAACGTTGAAGCCGTCTTGGTCACCACGCACGTTCGGTGAAGGCGAGGGTTGGGCGATCTGGTTTGGATCACCATCAACACGAACTCCACCGAGCTGCTTCACTGCCATTAGATGCTCGCCAACGTGATCGGTCGATACGCGTCTCGGATCTGGCGCAGCAAACCAGACGTCATCGTGAGATCCTGTTGCTTGCCTTCAGGACCGTACAGATCGGCCGTGTAGCGCTGCAAACGTCCTTGGAACGCAGGAACCGCGTAGCTCTGGCTTTGCGACAGGCCATCGACGGAAGCGCTCTGACTCGTCACACCTACCGGTCGCGTGGTGTCGCTGACGATCGTGAGCAAGTCCATGCACGCGAGCTTTGCGATGCCTTCGACAACCATGCGCGGCATGTTGTCAGGATCCATTCCAGCCACGTAATCGACTTGCCAAAGGTTCGGCACGCGCGAGACACCACCGTAAACGAGCGGCACGAAGTCACCACCTTGTCCGATGATCACCGCGCCAATTGCACCTTGTGTGGGAACGACGTTGATTTGGCCCGCTTCACCGTTCACCTGAATCCATTCGTTCGGGTACTTCACTACGTTTGTACCGAGCGGGTAGACGCCTCGAAGCTCGTTGACCTGCTTCACAGGCACCTTGTAGAGCTGCATCCAGCCCCAATTCAGGTAATCGGTGACGAGGTAATCGTGTTCCTCGCTCTTGATGTCCAGCTCAAGAATGGCGATGTCGCAGAGCTTCTCCAACTTCGCTACCGCATTGCTCAAATGGTAGTCGAAGAAGTCGTCGCCGTACTCCGTGCCGTGCTCATCAACGAATTGGAGACCGGTCAGGAAGTTCTTCTTCAGCCACGTCGGAGTCAAATCCGAGCGGCTGAGCGAGATATCACCATCAGAGAGCGACATCGGTTACTTCTTCGCCGCCTTCTCGGCCTTCGCAGCCGGGGTTTCCGGCTTCGTCTCGGGCGCCTTCTCCGCAGGCGGTGCGAGCTGCGCCTTCAGCGCGGCGTTCTCGTTCTTCAGCGCATCGTTCTCGGCGGCAACCGCGTTCATGCGATCATTCGCCTTGTCGAGATCCTCGCGAATCGATTGCATGTCCGCCATCACCTTCTCCTCGTACCCCTTGAACTCCTTCTGGTACCGCGCGAGGATCTCGTCGAGCTTCGCTTCCAGCTCGGCGTTCTTCGTAGCGAGGCGCACGTTTGCAGACTTCGTCGCGTCGAGCTGTTGCTGTAGATCGCTCGCTTGCTCCGTCGTCACCACAGCCGCAGCTTGCTGGCTGATGCCGAGATACTTCTCCATGTCCTCCGGTCGCAACCACTTCAGCTGGCTGAAGAGAGCGATGTCCTTGAGCGGCATCTCGACGGTACCCTCGCCGTTCTCGTCGAACGAGACCTTGCCCCATCGTGTCGACGGCGCACGTCCAGCATTATCCTTGGACACGACGTTCAGCTTGATCATCGTGTTCGGATCCATCGTCTTCACATCGTCGTTCGTAGCAGCGTTCTCCATTTGCAATCTCCTTCTGATGAGTGGGTGTAGAAGCAGCAAAACAAGCGAGCGCCAAACAGCACGCTCACTCGCTTTACGTCCCTACATCAGTCGTCGGCGACGTTGATGAGGATCAGGTTCTTGCGCGGTGCGTACACGATCGGCGTTCCGTAGATGAGCTGCATCCAGCGGATCGACGCGGCGAGCGTCGCGAGCGGGATCTTCATCATCGGAGCGAGCTGTCGGAACGACAGCGATTGCAGGTTCATCTGCAACAGGTACGCGCGCGACGTGCCTGGCAGGAACTGGTTGACGTCGACGAACGCCGTCGTCGCCGCGCCGGTCGGACGCGGGATGTCGAGCACGAATTGCTCCGTGCCCACCGCACCACCGTTCTTCGAGCGGTAGACGCGGTAACCCGTGGCCGTGTCACCACCACCACCATCGGTGATCGTGAGCGTGACCGCGTCACCGGACACCGGCGCAACGCCACCAGCAACCTGCGTCAGCGCCGACTCGCCGAAGCGGTTCAGCGCGGTGACGCAATACTGGTACGTGCCGGCATCCGCCGCACCGAACAGCGAGCCAGCGTTCGCGCCGTGCGCGCCCGTGACCGTCGTCGGAGCGTTCGGCGCGCGCACCGACGTCTGGCCGGCCGGTGCCGTCTTGACGCCGTTGTTCTTGCCGCTGCGCAGGAAGATGTCGCCACGAAGCGCGATGTCGCCCGCGTTCGTCTCCATCATCTTCGCCGAGTAGCCGATGCGACCCTCGCGCTCGCCGAAGCCACCGCGCTGACGCGAGTAGAACTGCTTCGACATGTCCGAATGCGCGCGCGGTGCGAGGTACAGCGCCGAGGAGAGACCGTAGTTCTCCACGATGATGTTCGTCGCCTCTTCCATCACGTCTTCCGTGATCGGACCGCCGCGAAGATCGAGCACGTTGTTCGCGCTCGCGAACGGATCGCGGAGGATCTGCTCGTCGATGCCGTCGAAGCACTCCGGGATGACCGACGCTTGACCGCGGAACAGGTTGCGCTCCAGACGCTCCATCAGCCAGATCGCGCCGTTCTGCGTCTCGCGAGCGATGATGTTGCCGTACGCATTGCGCACGAGCGTCGCCGGATGCGTCACTTCGCGCTGCGTGCCGAGGAACTTCACCAGCTCGACACGACGCTCGTACGTCGCATCCTGGACTTGCGGAAGCTCGCCTTCACGAGTGAACGGTCCGTTCTCACCGCCGTACGCCGTTTGCACGGTGTACTCCTCGCTCGTCGAGTACGCCGGAAGCTTCGGAATGTCCTTCCAGAGCTTCACGTGTCCTTGCGAGAACGTGAGGATGCGCAGCGTCGCTTCGAGCGACTCCACGCGCAGTGCGGAACCGCCGTCGTGACGCGGCGATTGGTAGCCGGCCGAGAGAGCCTTTTGGATCTCCTCGGTGTCTCCGGTCGGGAGCAGACCGAACCCGGTCAGTCCCTCGTAGTCAGACAGACCAACGTGATTGCCTTCCATCTCAGACTCCTTTCAGTTTGCGTTTCGTCGTTGCTGTCTGCTTACGCCGCAGCGCAGAGACGCTTCTCCAGTTGCTCGATGACGTTCGGCGGCAACAGCCGCAGGTCGCCCTTGCTGTTCTCGAACTTCGTGATGTCCATCAGCTCGGCACCGCCCTTCATGCACAGCTCGGTGAGAGCCTCTTGGATTTGCAGGTAGGGAAGTTGCGTCAGCGGCGACACCTGGTTGGGATCGCCGTTGCCACCGGTGATTCGCTGCGTACCGCCATCGTGAAACGACGGTTGCTGCAAATCGCTCTTGCGAAGCGACGGCTGACGATTGCCGGTGTTCACCGGCTCGCTCGCCATCTTCTTCACGAGATCCTCGATGCCGATCATGCGCCCGGTCATGTGCACGAGCGCCTTCGCGAGACGGCTGTTGAAGTCGTTGCGCGCTTCCGACTCGGCGACGAGCGCCTTGCGAATGCTGCCCAGCGCCTTCTTGCTCGACTTGCCACCGCCCTTGGCCATGCGATCGATTGCGTCGATCAGCTGACCGAGAATCGGAACCGCATCGAGCGCACCAGCGACGTCAGGATGCTCGTCGGTGAGCGCCTTGCGAATCGAATCCTCTTGCGGCTTCGCGCCAGCGACAGCGTTCGCCATCGCCGCAGCGCCGGTCGACTTCTTCATCGGCGACGACATCGCCGAAGACTCGTCGGACGATTCGTCTTCGCTCGACGTGCCATCCGACGATTCGTCATCGCCGCTCGCATCATCGCTCGACATCGAATCGGCGCTTCCGATCGCCTTCTCGACCGAAGACATCGCCGAAGACTCGTCCGACGAGCTTTCCTCGTCGCCGAACGCCTTGTAGACGGCCTTCTTCGCTTCCTTCTTCGAGAACCCTCCCTTGCGGAGAGCCTTGTACATCTTCTTCGCCTTCTCCTGGATGTTCGTCCCTTGGGTGGCAAAACCACCGTCGTGTGGGGCGTTCTGAAGTGCGTCGCCACCCTTCTTGAGCGTCGACTTCTCCAGCTTATCCAGCTCGGCGAGAAGTTCGTCTTGGCTTGGATTTGCCATTTGCGTTTCTCCTTGGTGGTTTTGCAACCGCTTCGCTTACGCGAAGTAGCCGACGACGGTCGCCGTGGTGGTGACGCCGGTGATGAGGAAGGTGCGCACCGTACCGTCGACGCTGGTGACCGTCAGCGTGACGATGTTCGTCGCGACCGCAGACATCGCGACCACGTCACCAGGACGCAGATCGCAAACGTCTTGCATCGTGAGATCGAAGACGCACGCCGTACCGGCCGCGCCATCGTTCATCGCGAGAAGCAGCTGACCACCAACGGTGTTGATGATCGATGCGAGGTTGGCGCCGCCGAACGCGGAATCGACCGCGGAAGCGACTTGCTTCGTCGTCGGGATGGTGAACGAGGTGCTCACCTTGACGCCGAATGGAGTGAGCGGATCCTTACCGCCAACGTTGAAGCGCACGAGATTCTGACGAGACATGTGTTTCTCCTTTGCAAGATGTCGAACGCCTCAACGGCGTTTAGATGCCTTCGTTACTGCGCGAGCGTGACGCACCAGGTGACGGTGCAGGGGTTCGTCGCGGTGGCGTACGTGCCGGCGACACCGGTCTCCTTCGACGCGTTGATCGTGAAGGTGCCATCGCCGTTGTTCACCGCCGCGAGACGGTGAACCGTCGCGGCACCACCAGCATCGATGAAGGTGAGACCGGTGATGAAGAAGCTCTTCAGATCCGTCGAGGACAAGATCTTGTTGCCCTTGCGACGGATGATGACGTTGTTGAGCGACACGATCACCGATCCGGTGAACGTGACAGTTCCCATCAGGTCGTTGGCCTGTTGGATTTGAGCACCCGTAAGCGGCTTGCCCGTAGGAGTTCGCTTTGCCATTTCAGTTCCTCCGTTCTTGTTTGAAAATCACACGAGCGAGCCGCTCGCACGTTCCCCACGCGTACTGCGGACGATGCGCTTTAAGAACCTTCACCGCTTCGTCGAACGTCAGCTCGATCGGCTTGCGCTCCACACGCCCACCTGCGAGCGCTGCGCCTCCACTGGAACCCGGCGACGAAGCACCCGCGCTCAGCGCGCGACGCAACGAAGCACCTTCCAGCTCCTCCATCGAGCCAAACGCCTTCGCGAGAATGTCCCACGTGCAATCGGTGTTCACCGGCGAATTGGTGATTGCGACGTGGCGAATGATCGCCTTCGTGATGCGGTTGTCGTAACCGCGCTCCGTTACCTTGCCTTCGATCGAGAAGCCGAGCCTGCGTTTCGCAGTGCTCTTTGAGAGCGCTTTCGCGAGCGCCCAAACACGATTTGCAGGCTCCCAATCGAGAAGCAAGTTGCCTTCGGTCCACCAACGACCCTTGCGTAGCTCGGCCATGTTCGGATAGCCGAGGATGTCAGCCGTGTTCTGCTTGTGGTTGTCGTTGAAGTAGCCGTGGTTCACGAACTCGTTGAAGTCGAGTCCCTTCGCGAACACCTTCTCGTCCTGGCGATCGAGACGCTCGGTCGAACACGTTCCACCGATTGGACGCGTGCGCTCGATGTCGACACCAGCCTTCATGATGATCTCGACGCAGCTCGGCGTCCAAATCAAGAAGTCGTCTTTGCCGTCTAGAAGGTCGTTGTCACGCATTGAACCCGGCTCCTAGGAGTACCTCTACAGCGCCTGCGTTTGCAAGATGTAGAAGGGTTTGGTGCCCAGCATCGGTTTGAACCATTCTGCGTACGACGGAAAGGAGTCACCGTCGTCATGCCCTTGCGAAAGCGTCTTCCACGGCATGCGATGTGGAAACGTGAGTACAAACTGAACTCGATGCCAAACGTGGTCGATAGCTTCGTCGTCGATCAGGCCACTCAGTGCAGAAGCGAGTTCTGAACGTCGAATGCGTCGAAGGTCATCCCAAACAGTCGACAGATCGAACGCGTAACGGAAGACCCACTTGTGAGCGACGCATTTGTACAACGCTTGCGTCAAACCAAACGAGCAACCGTTGTCCCAACCGATGAGTCGCCAACGAGCTTTGTTGGCAGACACATCCAAACGAACACCATAATTAGCAGCATGACGATCGCGCGACCCTGCCAGGAAATCTAGCACTGTCAGGCGCAGCGTGTCTTCAAATGGAACCTTGTCTCGCAAGGTTTCGCGCAGCGCGATCTGCCACGCCACCCTGTTCTTGCCCGGGTTCCGCAGGCGCGGCTCCACGTCGTAGAGCTTCGCCGCCGTCATGTATTGCTGAAACGACGCAGGGAAACCGGCGAATTCGCCCAAAACGGTTTCCGGCACGATGTCCCAACCGAGCAACTTGCACAGCCGATAGAACGCGACTTCGCGCTTCGGTTCTGTCTCGGTGGGCAGACCGCGTTGCGTCGTGCGCTGGTTCTTCGTCGTTACAGACGAACAGATCTTCATCACGACCTGCGCGCCGTTCGGATACGTCACCAGACGTGCGCCGACGTTGCCTTCCGCGATCATCTTGATCGAGACCGGCTTCATCCGCTTCACGATGGTTTCGAGCTGAGTCATGCGACGCACCGGTGACCGATGAGCTTCCGAAGATCGGCGGTGAGAACGTCAGGCTCGATGCTCTTGCGCACAGACGCAACGAGCTTCCCCTGCTTGTCGAACGTCATGCCTTCCGGCATCTGGTGCATCTCGCACTGACAACCAGGATGCACGCAGCCGACGGTCGCCTTCCATTCCGTTGCGCCTGCACCACGGAACGAAGGACGTCGCGCACGCTTTCCGTAGTTCGTGCCGTTCTTCACGAGCACTGAGAGACGGAAGAGACGAGGACGTACACCATCGACGAGGTACAGGAGCTTGCAGAAACGACAAGCGTCAGGACGTGGCCGCTTGTAGACGATCGGGTCTCGCCCGTCAGCGCCGAGTCCGAGCGCCTTGCCGTACTCCTGCGCGTTGTGGAGTTCGGTTTGTACCACAAGCGCCCAATTGCGTTCCGACTCGCCGAGCTTGTCTCGCAAGCGACGCTGGATTTTCTCCTTCGCAGAACGTCGTGCGATGCCGAGCGCAACCTCGTGTTGTACAACCCCCAACGCTTCCTGACGAAGCTTTGCTGCTTCTTCATGGCTGGCACTCTCGAACTCGTTGAGCAAACCGACACCGAGGTTGACGATCAAACGACCAACCACAGCTTTCGCCGCGTTCATCGCGTCGAGATCGTGCTTGCTGAACTGCGGCGGTGCGTGCTCGATGAACTGCCAGAACTGCTCTGGCGGCATGCGCGCGAGCTGCGCGTTTGACGCTGCTTGCTTGCCAAGCATGTGCGCAGCTGGAATCGCAACCTGCGCGTGCTCGACTTCGTGCTGCTTCAGGATGCCTTCACGCTGCAAACGCTGAAGCTCAGCGCGCGGAATCGCGTCAGGCCCAAGCACCTCGACGGCAAACGCGAGGTGATGGTCAGCAATCAGCTTGCTGATCTTCTCTCGTTGCTTATCGCTGAGGGGCTTGCCCATTTGCCTTTGCTCCTTGCTCCTCCGCATCCGGCTCCTTGCCTGGATACGAAACGCTCTCGACACCTTCGACCGGCTTCAGCTTCTGAAACTCCCCGATGCGAAGCGGGCGCATGCCGAACATCTGCTGCTTCGTCGCGGTGTCCATCGTCTTGGTGTAGTAGTCGTCGTTTGCGAGCCACTTCGGTGCCTGCACGTTGAACTTCTTGCAGTAGTAGCGCAGCGCCGGACGAATCAGCTCGACATACTTCCGACGCGCAGCGACGTTACTTCCTGTCGTCAGCGATAGAAGAAACTTCGCGTAGTGCTTCAGCTGCGCTTCGAGTTCCTTCTTGTCGTGGATCGGAAGCACCTTCTCAGGCGTGTGCGCCTCGATGCCCTTCTTTCCGTCACCGCGATTGACGGTGCGGAACACGACGTGGTTCGACTTCTCGCGATTTGGCATCGCCTACTTCTCCTTCTTGGTCTGCTTCTTCGCAGCCTTCATCGGCTCGTTGAGCGTCATCAAGCCTTGATTCGAGATCGCGTCGACGATCTTGCCGACGTACTCGTGCGCAGCCTTCATCGAGAACGGATTGCGACCGTCCTCTTCGTCCCAAACCGGCTTGATGTGCGTCGTGATGAACTCGTCCCACGACTTCAGCTTCTTCTCTTTGTGCAGCACATCGAGTACGTAGTTCGCTTCCGCGTTCGAGACGTCGGTGCCCTTCACCTTGCGTCCGTTCTCCGGGAACGGATTGTCCTTCGAGTGGAAGTCGACACCGAGCGCTTCGTTGCGCTTCACCACCGGCTGCTTCAAGGTCGCCGGCTTGACCGGCGCCTCTTGCTCGTCAGGATTGCCACCGAGCTTGTTCGTCGTCTCTTGCGGCTTGCGCTGCTTCACCTTCTCCGTTTGCGTCTTGGTGTGCGCGTCCTGCGCCTTCGCCTTTTGCTTCAGCTCGTGCTCGGCGTCAGCAACCGTTGCAGTCGCGCGCGGTGGCGGTTTCGTTTGCTCGCTCTCGCCACCTTCCTTCGATTGCTTCTTGTCGCCACCCTTCGCAGGCTTCTTCTCGTCGCCCTTCTTCTCGGCCTTCGGCTTCTCGTCCTTGCCCTTCTTCTTCGCACCACCGTCCTTTGCACCACCGAGTTCAGGGTACTTCTCGGCAAGCTCGTCAGCGCGACGCTTGTACTCGTCAGCTTTCTCTTTGTTCCCTTGCTGGCTGTACACGTCAGCCATCAGGTTCGCCATCTCGTAGTTCTGCTTCGAGCGGCGCTTATCGCGATCCATCTCCCACTTGCCGCGGAACTCCTTCTCATCGAACGCTTCGGTGAGTTTGTGCGCGCCCTTGTTCTTGAGCGTCTTCTGCGCTTCCTTGTTCGGCTCGAAGTCCTTGTCGGTCAGCGTTGCGGAAACGCCACCACCGAAGCCCTGACCACCGGCCTTCTCCTTCCAATCCTCATCGTGCATCGATTGCAAAAGCTGTTCGGCTTGCTTGTGCTCACTCGAAGCCAAATCGTAGTTCTTCGAGTTCTCCATGATCGCTTTGATCTGATCCTCGGTGTAGTCGGTGCCCTTCACGCGACCAAGCAGCTCCTTGATCGACGTGTCCGGCTTGAACGATGCCTCCGTCGGCATGTCCTTTCCGAGAAGCGCAGCGACCATCGCTTGCTTGCCTGCGATCTTCTGCTCCACCACCGAGTCGTACGTACCAACCGAACGGTACGTCTTCTCGTGCACGACGTTGTTCTGTCCGGTGCGCCAAACGCGACCAATCGCCTGACGCTTTGCAGCCGGGTTCCACGGCTCATCGAGGAACAGCGTCTTGTTCGCCGCTTCCTGAAGGTTCAGACCGGCGCCACCTGACATCGTGCCGACAAGGAGCACCTTCGCGTGGCCCTTGTTCAGCTTGTCCTGCATGTAGCCGCGCTCCGTCGGAGCGACGTCGCCTGCAATCGTCTCGATGAGCGACGGATCCACACCGCGTTCGGCGAGCGCTTTGCGCACGAGCGGAAACGCTTTGCCAGGGAACGATGAGAACACGACGAGCGGCTTCGCGTCGTCACCACCCTGACCACCGTTTGAGAAGTGCGCGACGATGTCATCGCACAGCGCCTTGATCTTCGGCGAGTGCGCAACGCCACCATCGGACTTGCGATACGTGTGATCGATGAGCGCTGGCGAGATCGACGCTTGCCGTTGCAGCATGATCTTCATGCCGCCAGCCATCAGCTGAAGGAACTTGGGGTGGTACGCCTTGTACGGCTCACCGGTCGAAGGATTCACTTCGCCGTTTGCAATCTTCTCCGCTCGCTCGCGCACCAAACGCGCGATGCGCAGCTCGATCATGGTGTCAATGACACCACCCTCTTTGAAGTAGTCGTGCTGCGACAAACCGTTCTGCGCGTTCGAGTGACCTGACAGATTCAGATCGCCCTCACCCTCGTGCATCGCTGAGTCTTCGTGCACACCGGTCTTCTGCGGAAGACCCTTGCCCATGTCCTTCACGACGTCTGGATCGTTGACGCTCTTGTAGAACACGAACGGCTTGAGGCGCTGGTTCAGCTCTGCAAGGTGCTCCGGGTTCGACACCTCATAACGACCTTCCTCTTCGTTCCACGCCACACCAGCGGTGCGACCAGCCCACAGCTCGGCGTCACCAACGCTGCCAGGCGCAAACAGGTTCGCGAGGTGATAGACGTCCATCGGATCGTTTGGCATCGGCGTAGCCGTCATGCCGAACGCGTACTCGCGACCCTCCATCACCGCCTTTGCAATCTCGTGGCGCGTGTTGCCGGCTTTCTTGTAACCGCCTTGGTGCGCTTCGTCGATGAACACCGCGCCTTCGAGGTTCTTCAGGATCTCGACCATCTCGTGGTCAGAACCACCGGTGCCATCGTTCTCGTCTTCCGTCGAGTTCGGATCCGGCACGTCACCGGTGAGCGTGCCGGTGCTGATGAAGATGTAGCGAGCCTTCTTCGCCATGTCGCTTTGCAAAGCGACCTTGCGCTCCTCCAACGAGAGACCACTGAGGTTGAGGATCTTGTCGGCGTTCTCTGGCGCGAACTTCTGGATCGCCGCAGGCCACTGCTCCATCAACGACGGTGGTAGGAAGCAAATGGCAGGAACGTCTTTGCCCTGCGATGCAAGCAGCTCACGGAACGCGATCACGATCGGCGTCTTGCCCATGCCGGCATCGGCTGCAATCACACCGCGCTTCGCCTTGAGCATCCAGTTGATGTACTTCTTCTGGTACTCGAACGGAGCCCAAACGCCCTTCTCTGGCTTGTTCGCATCCTTCAGCGTCTTGCCGTTCCAAACGCCGTTTACCATCGACGGTGGAGGCTCGAACGACGTGTCCTCTTGCGCAGCGAGGATCTCCTGAATGCGCGATTGCTCCTCGGCGACCTTCTTCTTGTGGTCTTCTAGCCAATCGGCGTTCTTGTAGATGTCACAGATGCGCTTCGTCATCGCGAGCGCGAACATCGGATCCTGTCCGGTGTTGTAGTTCGTCATCGCGCGCAGCGTCGCTTCCGTCGTCTTCTCCAGCTTGCGCTTCAGCGTGTTCTTCGCGACCTGATCGTCCGGGTCGACGCCGAGCTTGCTGCAAATGAGATCGAACACGCGGTCGCGGTTCGCGTTTGGCGCACCAGGCTCGTACTCGTAGGTGTTGTCCTTCGAGAACGACTCCTGCGCATCGACTGCAATGTGCACCGCCATCAGCTGCGGCGCGCTGAGACGTTCGAGCTGATCGTCCTTCCAAAGCGAACCCATGTTGCGCTTGTCCTGCAACAGCATGCTCGACTTCGGAACGATTGCACCGCGCATGCGGCGCTGAGCAACGCTGCCTTTGCCACCGCGCTCGATGAGACCCATCTGCGCCATTGCAGCGGTCGCTTTGAACGTCAGATCCTCGAAGTCCTCCTTCGTGACAAGATCGCCGGCGAGCGGCGAGAACTCCTCCGCGGTGTGCTCGCACGTCAGGTAGAACGCGTTGCGCTCGGCTTCGCGCTTCTCCGCTGCGGCTTGCGCGAGCGCTTGCACCTTCGGATCTTCGTGCAGCGCTTTGCGGTAGCGGTCCATCAAGCCGCGCACCGCTTCGAGGATGTCTTCCGGCGTCTCAATGTCGCCGTACGTTTCGTCACCGACAAACGCACCGACGTTCGCCTTGAAGAACTCCTCGATCGCCTCACCCACGCTGCACGGACGTCCGTTGATCTGGAACGAACAGTTCTGCAAACCCCCGGCCTTCTCGACGTCCTTGCGCGTGAGCTTGCCACCACTGATGAGGCTCAGAACCTCATCGTAGTTCTCGTGCCAGAAGTCCATGAAGCCGTGATCGGCTTCCGTGAGCACTTCGCTCTGCATGAGAGCTTCGTGCATGTCCATCTGGTTGTGCGCTGCAAACGGCTGCGGCGCGTAATACTTCCTGTAGTGCTCCACGACATCATGCGGTGGCGCTTCCACTTGGAAGGTGCCGCTCGGCTTGTCGCCGTAGCGCACGTTGCCTTTCTCGTCGCGCCAGAACTTTCCACCACGCGAGCCAGGAGTCTCGACGTGGATGTAGCCGGACGCTGTGAGACGACGCTGTCCACCAGGCATCGTCGACTTCGCACCTGCGCCAGCGCTCGGCGTCTTCGGTGCGTTTGCGTGACCTGGTTGCTGATGCGTTTCAAGCTTCGGTGCCGAAGGTGGTGGCTTCGGTTGCCCTGTCAAAGCTTTGAACAAAACGCGCCCATTCGCGAAGATCAGATCGGCCTTTGCAATCGGCTCCTCTTCGTTCATCACGTCGGTGATGTCCGCCATCAACGCTTCTGCGCGCGCCTTGTACAAAGCCTTCAGGTCCAACGACAGCGATTGCGCGACTGCGTTCTTCATCGGACGCGCAGGCACGCGAAGCGTCGCTTTGATCATCAAGTCGGTGTCGACGTTGAGACCTTCATACAACGCGTCAAAATCGATGTCGTCGTTCATCTGCTCCTCACGAGCTAGCGGTCAACCGGAATGGGCTGCGTTCCGATTGCAAGCTTCGGCTTCTCTTCTACGTAGCAATCGACGCACGGTGCTTCAGGCTGGCTTGCCATCACCAACATCGGTTGCGAACAACACGGACAAACGCCGCGTTTGTAATCGATGCTCTGCTTGCTTCGTGCAGCCATCGGTTGCTGCACAGCTCGTTCAGAGAGTGCAGCAACCGACATTAGAAGGTCCCCCGACCTTGCGTGCGGATCGGCTCGTCGTTGCCAGGACCGTAGCCGTGACCGGACTTCTCGATGTACTCGGCGACCTGCTTGTCCGAGCCTTCGCTCCACTGCACGAGCGATTCACCGCTCGGACCGACAACACCGCCAGCGCGCGGCGAGTAGCCGTGCGGTCCGTCCGTCGTCGAGCGCGACGTGTCACCCTTGCGAATCGGCTCCTCGCCCTTCTTCAGCGCGTTGACCGTCGGCTTGATCGCCTTCGCGACGCGCTCCTTGCGATCGACGAGGTACGCGAGATGCTCCGGTGCCTGCTTCTGCATCTCGCTCTTGGTGATCGTGTACCAGCCATCATCGAGACCGTCGACGCTCATGCCCATCGTCGCCATCTCGCTCTTGCTGATCGGATACTCCTCGTTGTCGCCGGCCTCCTTGCCCTTGAGACCCTTCAAGAGCGGCGCGATTTCGTCGTTCTCCTTCGCGCCAGGAACGCCGCGAACGACCTCGACAGAACCATCGCCACCGCTGTGCGGGTTGTCGTTGTCGTCTGCGACGAAGTGCGTGCCGAGACCCTTCTTGAGATCGTCTCGCGTCAGGTCGTGCTTGCAGTGCACGCACGTGGTGATGGGCTTGGCGTTGCTCTCGCCCAGCTCGCTCTTGAACAGATCCGCGACTTCGTTCTTCGACATGTTTCCTCCGTTGTTGTTGCTAGGCGTGAGCGCCTTCTTGACGTCGTCTTGTGAGTGACGAATGCGTTTGGCTTCCTCGTGACGGCCGGAATCCTGCGCGTCTTGCGCAATCGATTCGATGTGAGGATCAGGATGGCGACCGTAGTGCACCGCTTCGTGTGTCGATGCGTGGTTCGCATCGAACCACTTCATCGCACGCACCGCGGTTTGGTGATGATGTTTGACGCCGTAGTCACCTTTGTGCTTCGCCGACGTCTCCATGTGCTTCTTCGCGTGCTCGGCGTGATGTTCCGCCGCTGCCATGTGTTCCTTCGCCTTGTCCGAGTCACCGGCGTGATGCTGGTAGAACGCGGCGACGAGATGCTGCTTCGCAGCGGTCGCATGGTTACCTGCGGCTTCGCCGACGTACGAACGATAGTGCGACGGGTTGTTCGAGTTCGGATCCGCCTTGTAGTCGGCGATCTTCTTCTCCGCGTTCTCGGCGTGCTTCGTCCAGTTGTGGCCCATCTGTGAAAACGTCGGCGCTTGCTTCTTCACCTGCGACTGATACACAGGCTTGCCGCTCTTAGTGTGGTACGCGATCTTGCCACCGCGTGAGCCTGCGCCCTTCGCACCTGGACGCACGCCCTTGATCAGCGTGACACTCGGCTTCGACTTCTTCACGCGGCCCTCCTTGCGTCGTTGCTTGTTGACGGTAGCCGCAGCGATCTTCTCGCTCGCACCGCTGTCCTTGATGTGCTGGTACATCCGCTCGTCCTTATCGTTCCAGCCAGCACCCTTCTTCAGCGCGAGCTTCGGTTGCGACTTCTCGCGCTGCTTCTTCTCTTCCATCTTCGCCTCGTGCACCTTCGGATTCACATCCGCGTTTGGGTGCATCGGCAACTTGACGATGCGTGGTCCGAATCCGACCGGTGCATCCACCGGTTGCTCACCCATCGATTCGTTGAAGCCAGCGCCCTTCTCGTCTTTCGCCGGCTTCTTCTCTTCCGGCTTCTCTGCTTTGAACAACAGCTTGAGCGCTTTTGCAATCTCTCGTTTGTCCCAATCGAAGTTGAGAGCAAACTTCGTCGAGCTTCCGTCTGGATGGCGAACGATCGTGAAGAAGTCGTCAGCGTCGTTCTTGATTTCGTAACCCGTACCGGTGTGCATCGTACCAACGTGCTCACCAAAAGTGAAGCGCATCTCCTGGTGCCCAGCTTCACCGTAGATGATCGAATCTTGGTGGTACTTCTTCCCAAGCTCGTCGACGTCTTTACGATCCGCATCGTGAATCATCACGAGGTACGAATCTTCGGTTCCACCGTAGTGACCGGTCACGTTCGTGAACATGTAGCCAGCATCGACCAAGTCTTCGCCGAGCTGTTTGTGGCGACGTTTGATTTCGTCTTGGCTGAGATTCTTGTCGTCAGCGTGGTTTGGATTCGGCCCTGCACTCACGAGCGCGTACTTGCCTGACGCAAGCAGCTTCTCCAGATCCTGCTTCGACAGCGCAATCTCGCCACCCTTGCCACGCGCGCGACGCTTCACTTGATCGAGGATCGACTTCGCGCGCTCCTGGATCTTGTCCTCCACCGGCTTCTCGCCGTAGTGAATGACGCCCTTCTCGTCACGCCAGAACTTGCCACCGCGCGAGCCAGGGTTCTGCACCGTTGCTTTCATCAGATCACGCTTTAGCGCCACGGCTTCCTCCCTGCGGTTGCGGTTGCTGTTGCGATGCAGGCTGACCTTCCTGCACCTTTCCGGTGAGCACATCGAACAGCAAACCGAAGTAGTCGCCTTCCAAACCGTGCTCGTCCGCAAACTGCTTCAGCTGCACACTCATGAACGACACGAACTTCTTCCGCGCGTCAGCGCCGAAGTTCTTTTGCATGCGCGCAACGATTTGCTGAAGCACCGAGCGCTGAACACCGAGCGCTGCGCACAGCTCGCCGATGTTGATCGTGTGCTTCGGTTGCTGCGGCTCTTGCGGATTGGGACCACGCGGATCGTTCTGCGGCGGTTTGTCAGGATGCTCGGCTGCAATCGGAGCTTGCTCGGGTTGCGGCGGCGGCGTGTCAGGATGCGGAAGCACCTGATCCTGACCTTGCTGCGGCTGTCCAGGCGCACCAGGTTGCTGCGGTTGCCCACCAGGCTGTTGCGGCTGTCCAGGCTTCGCGTTTGCTTGCTCGGCCGGATACGTGTAGCGCGTCTTGCCGGTCGCACCGGCTTGCTTCTTCGCTGCGCCAGGCGGCTTCACGCCGACTTTCTTGTTCTTCGCGTCGCGTTGGTCACTGTTCATGCGCGGCAACGCCTTCACCATCACTGGCTCGTAATCGAGGCTCTTGTCCAAACGCACGAACGTCGCCGACTCCTGCGGCTTGATCGGCAACCTGACGCCGTACATCTTCTCCAGCTTATCGACGCGCCACTTCATCAGCGCTTCGTAGTTGCGCCGGCCCACGTCGTAGAACTCTTGGTTCTGCTTCGACAGCTTCAGCGGAAACGTCATCTGCTTGTTCGCGATCGTGAGTGAGATCGTGTCGAACTTGATCTCAATCGGCTCCACGCGATTGATCGGCGTCTTCTCGTCCTTGTCGACGTACGCGAGCGTCACGTGCGGAATGAAGCCGTGCTGCACGTCGAAGTCGAAGCCTGCCTCGCGCAGCATGTTCGCCAGCTCTGGACGAACGCGCGTGAGCGATGGCGAATCGACCGACAGGTAGATAACGTCACGCCCCTCCGTCGTGCCGCTCGCACTGAAGCGACCGACACCGCCGAGCGTCACCTTCAAGCCATCGACGATCGACTCTGCAAACCTGCGCACCACAGAAGCGGCGGTTTTCTTCTGTTGCTCGCTGAGTCCTTTGCCGAGGTACGCGAGCGTGATGTGCAGCTTTGCAGGGTCCTCACCGCCCTTCAGTGCGATCTTCTTTGCGATGTCCGTCGGAAGATGCAGCGCCACCATCGTTCCGGTGTGGCCCTCCGACTTGATGATCAATTGCGGTAGCAGGTTGTTCGCTTGCGCCAGGATCTTCACGTCGACGTCATCGTTGAGAAGCTCCAACGCTTCGACCAGCGAACACCACTTGATCGCCGACGTCTCGTGCGGATCCGGCGTGCCGGCTTCCTTCGAGTTGTCGACATCGCAATAGAAGTAGTCGCAAACACCACCATCGTTGTGCGAGAAGCGACCGATGAAGCGATTGGCGAAGACGCGGTAGCCGGTCTCCTCGCACACCTCGCGCACCGCCGTTTGCTCCAAATGGTTGTTGTCGATTGCGGCCGGGTAGCCCTTCGGGAACGTCCAATCGTAGCCACCCCATCCACCACGCGGCTTGACGAGAAGCACCTTCCCATCCTTCATCACGATGCCGCCACCGCAAACGCCGTTGTTGCGCTTGCCTTCGAGTGACGATCCACCCTGGCGCATCTTGCGATACGCACCAGGAACGCGCTCGATTGGATCGGCGATGTCGACTGACGGTCCCCACACCTTCAGCGTCGCAGGCGACGCGTCTTCGCGAGCCACAGCTGCATCATCGGTCAGGTTCGAGTCGCGCTCGAACATCACACGATTCACATCCACCATGTCCGCGTCTGCGCGCTCTTGATCAAGGCGCATCGTCAGGTCGCGCTCCTCGTCCTGCAAACGGTCGCAGTACGCGAACACCGTCGCATCCTGCGCAATCGGCTTCGCGGTGAAACCGTTGCCGTTCAGCGCGAACAGGAACGGCTTCTCGTTCGAGTACAGCACGCCGCGATAGCCGGTCTCGGTGCGCTCGATGAAGATGCGCTCGACCGGCTTCACCGTGGAGATCATGCGCACGTCGTCACGAATGACGTCGAATGCGCCGATTGGCGTTGCTTCCAAATCGGCGCGCACCGTGTGGCCGCTGAGGATGACCTGCATTACACGAACGCCTTCCTGAGATCGTCGTACGCACCGATGCACTTCTTGAAGGCATCACGCAAATCGCGGATCGACTTCTTCGCGTTGCGTTGCTCTTGGGCGAACTCGATCAGGTGCAACCGGTTCGCGTGCTCGCGATACGCCGAATGTGAGCGAGCCTTCCACGCTGCGAGATCAGTGCTCGTCGGTGGATCCATGCCGAGCGTCGCCAAACGTCGCGCGTAGTCCTGCACCATCGGATGCTCTTTGCCGAGCGCGTTTGCGGCGTTCGTAAACGCGGTGACAGCGGCTTGGTCTTCGCCCTTCGTCTTGTGCAGCTTCAGCAACGCTTCGTGTAGAGCAACCACGCCGTTGTCCTCATGCCACTCCATCGAACCGCTCGGCGAGTGGTACCACGAGCCCATGTTGCGGTGACGCTCCATCGCCGCATGCGCTTCGTCGCGAAGCACACCAAGATCGCCAACGTGCTTCAGGTTCGATTGCAAACGCCGATGGTAGTCCTCGACGCGCTTCAGCTTCTCTTCGTATTGCTTCGGAAGGTTCACGTTCTTCAGCGCGATGGGCAGATCGAGATCGCCGAGGATGCCGAGACGCTCGGCCAGCTCGCGGTTCGTTCCAGGCTGCTTGAAGAACGTGACGGACGGGTTCTCGTGAGCGCGATTGTGCTCGACGATCGGCGCAGCCGGCTTCAGCGGCATTTGCACCGTCTTGTGCTGCACGCGGTCCGTGATCTCCTTCGTGTTCACGTGCGCGAGCTTCTCTTCCAAACGCAGCCAGCGCTCGACTACCCTGCCTTCAGACGAAAGACCGCCGCCCTTCGTCTTCAGCTGATTGAGAACGTGCTCCTGCGCTTCGTTGAACCACTTCTCCAGGTAGTACATCTGATGCTGCGGCTTCAGCGTGCGAAGCTTCGCGATGCCTTTACCACCGCGCAGCTTCACTTCGATGTCACCAAGCATGTCGCTCATCGCCTGCACGGTGCCGCTGTCGCCAGAGCGAATCCACGGACGTCCCCAATGCAGGTTCGACTCACCGTGCTTCTGCATACGCTCGGCACGTCGCTCGTTCCAAACGCGCTCCTCTGATGCGTCAGGATGCTTCTCGTAGTCGTCGATCCACAAACGCGACTTGAACGCCGCACGTTGCTCTGGTTTGAGCGTTGACGTCGCCCAATTGAGAATCTCGATCGCTTGCGGCTCGAAGTGACGCAGCTCGAATTGCTCGCGCGGCGTGAGCATGCGCGGTGGGCTGAACGCTTCCTCTTCGGCCAAATCCTCGGAGTACGTCGCGCCGTGCACCTCGACTGCGGCCTGCTTCGCCTTCTTCTCCAGGTGGTTCTTGATCGCGTTCGTGACCTTCAGATCGAATCGGCTGTCGGGTCCGGCCGGCTCGTCGTTCGCCTGGTACTTGTTCGCCTCGTCCAGCAACACGGCGACACCTTCGTTGAACAGGTCACGCTGGCGATCGTGCATCCAATCGCGCGCAGCCTTGCTCCCACCTTCGAGCTTGTCGAACTTGCGGTACGAATCGGTGCTCGCGTACACGCTCGCGAAGCGCTGCGACCAGCGGCGCAAGAAGCCTGACCACTCCGCTATGAGCTGTTCACGAACGCGCTTGCTCTTGTTGTTCTCATCCCAAACGCCGAGCGTGATGAGCGTCGTGAGCGGACGTCCACCATCGCGCGACAGCTCTTGCTGCAATTGCGCTGGCGAGTCGTACTTCGCGATTGCCCAAATCGGTAGCCGCTCGATCTTGCGATGACCGATGACTTCGTTGAACTGACCTTCGCGCTCTGCGCGCGCCTTGGTCTGTCCGGCTTCCGTCTTCGCCTGACTCGGCTTGCGCGCGTGGAACGTCGCATCGAGGTACGCATCGGCGATTGCGATTGGGTTCTCGTTGTCCTTCAGCTTCTCGCCAATCGCCGTCAGCGTGCTCGGCAACCGCTTCGGCACGGTGTGGATGCTCATCTCTTCGATCGGCGGTTGATCCGACGTCGCGCCTTCAGGAAGCTCGATCTTCTCCTTCGACGGAAGCGGTTCGTGCTTCGACGTGACGTCCTTCGGATCGACGTAGTGCTGCGTGATCTTCTTCGGAAGCTCTGCGCCGTACGCGCGCGACACGGACGAATCACGGAACTCGAACGACGTGTAGCCTTGGTGACGCTGGATCGCGTCGACTTCCGTCTTGCCGCGCGTTGTCGTGCGCGTCTTGTACTCGATGAGGATGCCCTTCTTCTGCCAGAAGGTTCCGTTTGGCTTGAAGCCGTACTCACCGAACAGTGCGCGGTTGATGATCTCGCGAATCTTCGCCTGACCACCGATCACCTGACCGTATTCGTCAAGCTCGTCGTCGTTTGGCTCGATGCGCTTCTCGGTGCCGTCCGACAGCGTGACGATTGCGAGGTACTTGTGCGGACGCTTCTGCTCCGTCGGCTTCTCGTCGTAGCGAGCTTGCCCCTTGTCGTCGATCCAGAATTGCCCACCGCGGCTACCCGGATGCTTGACGTTCGTCGCTTTGAAGATGAGCTGCATCGCCTTACAGGTCGATCTCGAAGAAGTCCGCCACCGCGTTCCGCTCGCTCTTACGCAGGTCGTTGTCACGCACCGATGCGTGAACGCTCGATGACCAATCGTCACGCCGCAGGATGCGGATGTCGTCGTCTTCGTCGTGCACGTCGTCTTGCTGCGGCTTGTTGTGCGACATCGATTGCAGGTTCTTCGCGCCGGCCTTCGCACCGTCCGTCGGTGGCGAACCAGCGTGTCCAAACCGATTCGCGTACGGTTGCTCTGGCGGTTGCTGCTGTTGCTGCCCACCAGGCATGCCAGGCATTCCACCACCACCGCCACCAGCGCCACCCTGCATTTGCATTTGCTGTTGCTGTAGCAGGTAGCCGGTGTACGTCGGATTCATGATGACGTCGCCACCAGGAATCGGATCCAGATCTTCGAGCGCGCGCACCTCGTTGATGGTCAGGTGCGTTTGGCCTTGCTTCTGACGTAGCTCGACCGCTTCCGCTTCCGTCTTCGCGTCGAGACCGACAAACGCCAGCTCGAAGTCAGGATCGATGCGATCGATGATGTGCTGGTTGAACAGATCCTCGAAGAAGCGAAGCAGCGGGCGCAGACCGCGGTCGCGCGACATCTTCTGTTGCGCCTCGTTTGACGAGACGAACGTCGGCTGTTGACCGGTACCACTGCCACCGCGCAGGTCGAAGTTGATCTCGGTCGGGTCCATCTGGTAGATGGCGCACGCGATCTTGACCAGATACTCGATCCACATCTGGTAGCCCATCTCCGTGTTCGACATCTGCATCGGAACGAAGTCGATGCCGTCGCTGTTGATGATGGGCGTCTTCCACGCGTTTGTGATGCCACCAACCTGCGTGGTCCACTGACGCTTGAAGTTGTCGTACTTCTGACGATCGATGTTGCCTCGCATGTTGAGGACACCCTTGATCGTCGAGCCCTGCGAGAACGCTTTGCGGTTCCACTCCTCAGCCCAAATGTGGGCGGTGACGGTTTGGATCAGGAGCTGCGGCTCTGGAAAGCCGTAGCCACCGACCTTGAGGTTCGAGCGCGGATTGCGAATTGGGAACGCCAGCTCGCGAGGCGTGAACTCGCGCACGATCTCTCCGTTGAGGATCTGCGCGTACATGATGTGCGTCTTCTCGTCGGACGGCTTCAGCGGAATGCCGCGAGGGTTCGTCTTCGTCTGATCGGCGATGCGAATCGTCGTCGCGTCGAGCACGAGCGATTGGTGCAGGTCACCACCGCGCGTGAAGTGATTCTCGATGTTCGCCTGATCGTACGAGAGCGTGTCGCGCACGAGCTTCTTCACCGCGTTGCCAAACTTGTCGCGCGTGACGTTGCGCTCGCCACCCATGTTCTCGACGTAGGCTTCGATCTTCTTCTTGCGATCCTTCTCACCGTTCGTCAGACGTCGCTTGTGCCGATCGGCGCCCTTCAAACGCACCAGGTTGCCGACGCTGTACTTGTTCTCTTGCTCGCGACAGAACGTGCTGATCTGCGCGATGCGCGTGTTGATGATGCTACCAAGCAACGTGTCGCGCTCCGTCATTTGACGAAGCGTCTCGTACGTCACGTGGCTTGGGTTCGCGCGGTAGCCCATGCCGAGCGAGTCGAGAAGCGCAAACGGATCGGTGTACCAGCCCTTCGGCTCGTTTGCGCTCGGTGGCGGTGGTGCTGACATCGACAGCACGCGATCCATCTTGTCGAACAGCTCCTCCGTTGCAGCTGTGACTGCCTTCTGGATTTGCTCCGATACCGGTGCATCCACCGGCATGACGGAGACTTCTCGCCCGTGCTGATCGACAAGCGCCATTGACTACTCCTTCAGCCGATGCGGCGAACGTTTGGCGTCTCGGACTTCCGCAAACGACGCAGCTTTGCAGCTACATCATGCTTGCCCTCTTGTTCCGCATCGCGTGCAACCATCTCGTTGTGCGGAACCTTCGACGTCTTCTTCGCAACGTGTTCGAGGATCTTCTCGTGATCGAGCTTGTCGAGTGCGTGAGCACCAGCTTGAGGGTGTTCGGCGAGCTGTTTGGCTGTGTCGTGCGCGAGACCATACTGCTTGTCGCGTAGGTGCTGCGCGATGTCCGCTTTCAGCCGGTGATGCTCTGCGCGAATGTTGCGATGCTCTGCTTCGCGCTGATGCCACTCCTTCGAGAGATACTCAGGCTCACCAGGTCGACGAAGCCCTTCGGTGTCTGGACGCGACGGGTTCGCGTGATGCGAAGCATGCTCGTGATGTACAGCCGCTTCCTCGTAGGCTTCAGCCGCAGCGTGATGCTCGGCCGGATCCCACGTCTCTGGTTTGTGCTTCTTCGAGTGACTGCGCGATGACATCTTGTGCGCCGCGTACGCCTTGCTGTACGCCTTTTGCGAAGCCTGCATCGCGTCTTCTGCCGACGCTTTGCGCTCGTTTTCCGGCGTCCTGAAGTGATCGTTGTGCTGGCTCCAGTTCTTGTGCTCGACGCCTTCGTACACCGGCTTGCCGCTCTTGGTGTGACCGATGACCTTGCCACCACGCGACCCTTCGCCGCCTGTCGACTTCGACAGACGGCTGCGATCAAAAGGGTCGCTGTCGCCACCGATCTTGCGAACGTTCGGCATCGACTTCGCGATCGGCATTTGCTGCGTCGCCGAACCAGATCGACGAGGTTTCGCAGCAACCGGTGCAGACGGCGTTTGCGAGCCCATACCGCCAGGCGCTCGCGTCGCGGTGTTGTGTGCGCGCAATCCAGCCGCAGCTTGCGGCAACGTCGGATTCTCCGCGTGACCGACAGGAACCTGACGAGTCGCACCGAAGCGCGATTTGCAAACCTCCATCTCGTCATCCGTCACCGGCATGCCGCGCGATTGGAGGAACGCGAGCACGTCCGTCACGCCGTACTTGTGCTGCTTGCGCGGCGACATGTACATGTCGTGCAGCGACTTCGCGACGTCGATCATCGGATGCTCCGGGTTCACCGTGCGCTCGTGCGCCAGCTCGGCACCGGCAAACGCGTTCACCTGACCATCGGCGTAGCCCCACGACTTCTTCGTGTACTTCGATTGCTCGCCGTGGATGCGCTGCGCGATCGTCAGATCCTCGTCACCGAGGCACACGCGCTTCATCGTGATCGTCTTCTCGATCTCGCCGTGCTCGTTCATCGTTCCTTGCGGACCGTTGATGAGCGGCGTTGCAAGATCGTCGACTTCGTCAGGCGACAGATCGGCGAGCGCAGCGTAGCCGTACTTCGGCTCTCCACCGTTGCCGCACAGCGCTGGCGATTGACCAACCTCGCACGCGCCACCCTTTGCAGCGGCGTTGCCGTCGTAGTGCACGCAACCTTCACACTTGCGGTTCTCGCTGACAGGCGTGCGGTTGATACGGAGCGTTTGCAAATCCATCGTCATGATCGACTCCTTGTTATGCAGCTTCACCGACGATCGCGACCTGCACACGCGCAGGAGTCGTCGACGAGGGGTTGACGAGCCACAGCGCGGTGAGCGGCGCTGAAACGCTGATCGGTCCGCAGAAGACGAGTCCTGGTTGCGCCGTCTTCTGATAGGGCAGGTTTGGATCCGGCGTCGTCGCTGGATTCGGCTTGATGCCCAACAGCTGCGAACCGATGTTGTTCACGCGGTACTGCGCTTCGCCACTCCAAACGACGATGGCGAGGTACTTGCCGTTCGTCACCTTTGGAAACAGCACTTGCTGCGTCGCAAGCGCAGCGAGCGTGAACACGCCACCGTCTTGCGTCGTCGGAAGCGTGTCATCAACCACCTGATTGAAGTCCAGGTAGCGTTGCAGCTGATCGTTGTCTTCCGACAGGATCGCCTGAAGCTTGACGAGGAACCTCACCGCAGACCGCCTTTGCGAAGGTCAGTGTCTTCGAGACCAAACGCTTTGCGCATCATGTCTCCTTCGCCGCGATCCTGCGCCTTCATGACGCCACCGCATTCGCACTTCGTGCCTGGCGTTGTCAAACGCGAGTCACCGCATTTGCCGCACGCGCACTCACGAATCGTACCCCCCGTGCTTGAGATCTGGCGGTGGGAACTTGTTTTGGAGTCGGGCATTCTCTTGCTCCTTGCGCTGCACCTCAGCATCCGCGAGGCGCTTGTCTTCGACTGCGTTCTTCTCTTCAGCAACCGCGTCGAGTTCTTTCTGTGAGCGCAGATCTGCGATCTGCATCAGTGTCATCGCGCCAGGGTTCTGCTCTTGCGTGAGCTGTTGCGCTTCTTCGCGCTCAGCTACGTACGCTAGCTCCACCTGCTTCAGCTCGTTGAGCTGTGCTGATCCAATGAGCGAATAGAAGTCGCCTGCAATGTAGCTTTCGTCTTCCAAATCGCTCATAGGTCAATCTGGCTTCTTGAGCTTCTTCTTTTTCTTCTTGCGAGGCTTGTCGACTGAAACGTCGATCTCGTCTTCGTCTTCTTCCATTGATGAAGCAATGCTCCCATCTGGTGTTTGAGATGAGAGCACTGCCATCATTTCAAATGCACGATCGCGTTCGTTCTTTCCACCGCCGAGATGCTTCTTCAACCTTGACACTTCACGTTCTATCACTTCCGCCGCGCCTTGTCTCACCACAAACTTGATCTCGACGAGCGCATCGCTCTCGGAAGCGTCTTTTCCAGACGTCTTTTCGTCATCTTCGTCGTCGTCATCCGGGATGTGGATTTCGTCCACATCCAGATCTGCCGCCTCCAAATAGGAGCGGATTTCGTCCTCGCTGTCCGGCAAACGCTCTGCGAGGTACTTCGCATCCACGTCCGCTTCCTTCATCACGCGAGCGAGGTACGTGGGGTACTTCTCCATGCTCGGTTCGCCACGGTTGTAGTTCAGCTCGGCCGTCATCAGCATCGCGCGCTCGGTGTCGACGTAGAGCACCACGACGTCGATCTCGGTGATGCCGAGCAACGGAAGAATCTTCCAGCGATGCTCACCATCGATGATCTGAAGCAGCCGCTTCTTCTTCGGATGCGGACGCACCGCGATCGGAGGGATGCGCCCTGCCTGATCATGCGTCTCCTTGATGACGAGCTTCAGCTTCTCGAACATCTGCGGCGCGACTTCGTTCATGTTCCAGTCGTTCGGCCGGCATGTTTCGAGCGAGACACGGTGCTCGCCTGCTTTCCAACACGTCTTGATCTTCTCGGTGCCGCACGTAGCGACGAAGAACTTAGTCACGGTGTCACCTCATCGACTTCTTTGACTTCAAACGTCACGCTAACTTCGTACATCTTGCCGTCGCTACCTCGCTGCGCGATCGTACGCGTGCGCTTCTTGCCGCTGATAAGCAGCGACGTCAGGTGAGCGACAAACGCTTCAGGACGGCTCACCAAATCGCTCACCAAGCTGTTTGCGATTTGGGTGAGCACATCCTCCTTGCGAGCCTTGTCCACATCCACGCCGCTCAACACTTCAGAAACCTGCACACCTTGCGAATGGTGCAAGTCTGGCTTCTTCTCATCCTGCATTTGACGACTCCTTGCACGCCGGACAAACGCAAACGAGCGAGCTGTCATCCCAGCGCCACAGCTTCGGCCATGGCGAAAGCACAGCCCACCGGATGTTGCCGATGAGCCCTGCACGACTTGGATGCGGGTCCCAAACGACCTTCCCATCCTTCGCGACCACGACGTGGCGAATGCCGCCGTACTGCTCGGTGCGAACGGTGTCACCAGTGATGAGGTGGTAGCCCTCGATACGCAGCTGCGAGAGCGCTTCCTCTGGCTGGTGGAACTCGACGTACGCGAGACCGTGGTGCTTCCGCAGGTACGCCTGAAGCGGATTGTTGTAGTGCAGGTCCCAATACTTGACGCCTTCGCGCTCGGCTTCCGTGTACGAATCGAATTGCGATGGCAGTTGATCCGGCTCGATGCCTAGCACGCACGCCACTGCGGTCTGCCAGCAATTGCCTCGCGGATACAGCTCCGTTTGCGTGAACTCCTTCATGTCGTCGCTTCCTCCTTCTGCGGTTTGTTCCACTTCTTGACCAGCTTGCGGAACGTCTTGAAGTTGTCCGCAACGAGCTGCGGCTTCTCTGGATGATCGTCAGGCGTCAGGTCGCGCTCGTTGCCGTCCTTCTTCATGCGCTGTCCCCACAGCGACATGTATAGCGGCTTGCCGCTGATGAAGTACGCATCGCGCTCGCCAATCAGCTTCCGCACGTTGTGGAAGAACGTCGGCGTGCTCGCACCAACGAACCAGAACGCGACGTTTGCCGGCGCAAACTGATGCCACGATCGCACGTGACCCAATTGCACGCGGAGGTTGTCCGACGTCTTCGATCCGAGGAACTGCGCGTTGAACATGATCTGCGGCACCTTCTCCAGCGCGCGCATGATCAAGTCGTCGAGCCTGATGCCAGGCACGCGGTAGTACGCCGGCACGAAGTGCGCCTTGCTTCGCTCCATCGCGTAGTACGTGCGACAGAACTGGTAGTAGTGGTGCATCCTCGCATCGGTGCCGTTGAACGTCGAGAACGCGAGCGGCATCCAGTACGAGATGCCGACCTTCTCGTATAGCGCAGGGTCCGCGTAGAACTCCTCGCGCCACGCGCTCTCCAAATGATCATCGATGTCCATCGTGGTCAGGATGATCTTCGTGCGCTTGCTGAGACTGAGGTAGTCGTGCAAATCGTCGCTCACGAAGCCTTTGCCGCTCGGCTTCACGACCACCTTCATGTTCGTCGCGACAACAGCGTGGTCAGCAAACGCATCGCCGACCGTCGCCGTGAAGTTGCACTTCTGGCTGAGGTGCGCAATCGCTTTGCGTTTGAACTCCAACCGGTCGCGCGCCGTGATCTCAAACTTCGGCTCGTTCCAGTTATCAGGGTTCTGCGTCACCGCATCGAGGTACATGTTCTTCAGCGGTGAACGACAGCAAACAGCTGTCACCGTCGCTTTGTACCCGGTGCAGGTGTGGCACTCCTGGTAGCACCATTGGAACTCCTGGCGCATCTCGGCACGGTGCTTCTTCGTGCAACCTTCGCAACGACCGCCGTTCTTCTCGTAGAGCCGACAGCTCGAACAGTAGTCGTTCTGCGAGCAATGCACCGGCTCGCGTACCTCGTCCTGAATCACTTTGAGCTGAGGAAGACGCACGGCTACTCCTTCTTCGCCGCAAACGCGGCTTCTACTTCTTCGACCGTCATTGGGAGCGGCCAAAGGTTCTTCTGCTTCAGCAACCTCAGCACGCGTCGGCGCATGTTGCGCGTTCGCAGCTGACTCACGTACGGCGTGACTTCAGGCTTCAGTTCTTCATCACGCAGATCGAAACGACCGATTGCAGCGTGCCACGTCGTTGAGATGTACGTTGCAGCCGCTTCGACCACCCAACACACGCGATTGCGACAAGCGCACGTGGCGAGTTTGTGCAGACCCAAACGTCGCTTCGTCAGTTGTTCCGACGTCGCGAGAAGCGCGTGTGCCAGCTCGTGACCTGGCACCCACGCGTACAACGGCATGCTCCACCACTTCTTCGGAAAGCGCGCGACCTTCGGCATGTGCCGAAGCGCGAGCTTCTTCAGATGATGAAGCTGCACGCGTTAGCCCTTCGGACCACGCGAGCGACCACCACCACCGCCGCCTCCACCTCCACCGCCTCCACCGCCTCCACCGCCTCCACCACCGCCACCGTCGTCACCACCACCGCCGCCTCCACCGCCCTTCTTCTTTTTCTTGCCTGGCTTCTTCGCCTTCGCACGAGAAGCCGCAGCCGGTGCTTTCGCACTCGCGCCGGCAACGCTGACGAGCTTCTGCTTTGGTTTCTTCAAGAGCGCCATGTCTGTCTCCTTTGTTTGCAATCGACCCGGTACAGGCCGCAGTTTATCGCACGCAGCGTCGCTTTACAGCAACTCCACGCGATCCATGCGGTCGCCATCGCCATCGATGATGACGCCAGCCCACTTCGCCAGCTCAGCCTTCACGAGCGCATCGGCGAACAGAGCGTGCGCTTTCTTGTAGCGGCGCTTCGAGCAAATGCAGCTACGCAGCTCGCGGTACTCGAACTTCCCTGGCTCACGTTCGCTGATGAACAGCTCGTTCTTCGGATCGTCGGCGATAGCCTTCTTCGCCTGCGCAGGCGTCAGGTACTTCACGATCGTCTCGGTTCCACGCGCGAGACACTTGTTGCACTTGCGGTTCACGTAGAGCAACGGATCGAGCGCCATGCCGATGTAGTCACGCACGTCCGACTCCTGACCGTTCGCCAGGATCGCGCGCTCACCTGGGATGCCGACGTCGAGCTTCATCCTGCGACCGATCTCGCTTCTTCGTTCCTGGTGGACTGCCAGTCGTTCCGCTTCCGTCTTCGTTTCCTGTTCGATCTGCGCCACCAGTTGATCCGCCGTTTGTGGTTCCGTTTGCGTGTCCATTACTCTGCTCCTTCTTGTAGCCGAACACTCGGCGTTGCTCATCGGTCAACACCTGGTTGATGTAGACCTCGAATGCTTCGTTTACGATCTCGGACTCGCGCTTGTCATGATGGCTTGCGATGTGAGCTATGACTTTGGCCAAGTCCTCGCGAACGTAGTACGTCTTCTGCTTCGTTCCTGTTGGACCGGTCGCCATCGTCTTGCTCCTTCTTCGCCACGCTTTGCGTGCGCGGATCGTTCAGCTGAATCTCGATGCCCAAGCAATCGAGCAACCAACCCTCATCGTATGGACTCATAGCTGCGCCTTGATCATCCGCAGCTCAGACGAGATTCCACGGATCAGTTCGTTGCACTCTTGCTCGCCCAAGCCACCTTTTGGGAAATTCATCGCGCGGCGGAACGCGAACAACTCTTTCAACCGCGCTTCAAGCGCAGCCTTGTCGGCTAGCAGTCGCGCGCGAAACTCGTCATCCGTCATTGAGACTGTGGTGAGCTTTTTCAGCGTCTCCATCTCAAAGTCGCGCTTCGGCTTCCGTGCACGCTTCATGATGACCACCGCGGATTGCACAGGATTGCGTAGGAACGCGCGGAAGCGATCGGACGAGGAGACGTGGCGCCCAGACCCCTAAAATCGCGCCTGCGCGAAGCTAGGTGCCTTAGCTGCAAAACCACACGCCATCCTCCAACTGCACTTCCTAGCAGCGGTGTGGTGTTGCGTTCTGGTGTTGCGCGCTGTAACTGCATCTTCACTCGTCTTCCGTCGAATCCTCGAACGCGTGCATAATGCGCGCGCGTCTATTACTATTAGTAAGACTCAGTGCAATTGATCGAAACAGTCAGAAGGGCGACATGCAAGTATCGAGAATCATTCAGTGTTTCTCGAACTCGATTGTCATATTTTGCTCGCGATAGAGAGACTCGATCTTGCGTAGAATCGCTTCTACGATTTGCTCTTTGATCGAATCAGCATCCTGGTTGCCATCAACGACTAGGCAAGAATCAGCATCGCTCGCGGCAATCTGATTGAACTCTCGCAGGTAGAAGCCACGAGCGCGGTGAAGCTTGTCGAGATCGCGCTCGTTATGATCCCGGCGTTGCGGTCTGCGACGGTAAGACTCATCGACTGAGATGTCCAAAAGCACGTTGAGATCGGCGTCCGGTAGCGACGATTGAATCGTCCTGGTGAACGTAGCCTCTACACCTTCTGCGGCACCGTAAGCGATGCCGGACATCTTGTAGCGATCGAGCAACAACAGGTTGTCGACCGATTGCGCGAACTCGACGAGCAACGGCAACCACTCCAATCGATCGGCGACCATGACCGATTGGACGATGATGCCTTTGTCGCGGTTCCATTTGGCTGCGTAGCTCACCGCGGAACCGTCGTCGCGTTCGACGTCGTTTGCATCAATGATGATCGTTTGACCACGCAAGATGCGTCCAACGACGCCACCAGCGACGGTTTCGTAGTGAGGGAAATCGTGCTGTCGCACGTTGCCGAATTGCAGGCTGTCGTGTTTGGTGAACCACTCCACCAAACGCTTCACCTGTTCGTTCTTGCCTGCGGCGTCAATGCCTTCGATTGCGACAATCACGACTTCCTCCAATTACGCTTGTGCGACTTCGCCGCTCGTCGAGTTCTTGGTCCAATCGCGTTGCATCACCTTCGACGCAACCTCCTGAAGAAGTACGCTCGGCTCCCAATCGTTCGAGAAGCAGAGCCAGTGCACCGCCGAACAGATGCGCGCGATTGCAGCGCCACCGTGCATGCGGCACTTCTCCAGATCATCGTAGCCGCGCGTGCGCTGTCGGTTCTTGCCGACGACGTGAGCGAGCATGCCGATGCCTTTGTACAGGTTCATCCAGCCTTCGAGACCCTGCACCATTTGCAGCTCGCCAGCGTCGAAGTCGCGCGCGAGCGTCATGAAGTCGAGCCGCAGATCGGTGCAGCACGCCATCGTGTAGATGAGGATGTCGCCGAGCGTGTCGAAGATCTCGTCGCGCGAGTCTTCCTCGACGGCAACTGGCAACTCCCAGCACGCCTCTTCGACGATGCCGAGGTTCATGACCGCGAGCGAACGGTCAGCATTCAAACTGAGCTTCTCCGATTGCCACCGGTGATGCTCGATTTGCAAACGCCTCAACGGCGGAAACGAAGACACGTCGAAGCTCGAATCGACGTGCGCGTACAGCGCGAACTCCATGAGCGCCTTGCTGACCAGCTCGGTTTCGCTCGCGTTGATTTTGATCGTAGCCATCTTCTCCTCCTTCTCGCAGCGATTAGAGCTGCGCCTTCATCGCGTCCATACCACCAGGAAGCACCATCGCGCTGATGTCGATCTTGCCGAAGCCAGGCGCTTCGCGCGGGTACCCGGCAAGATACGCCTCGCCGTCGCCGTCGTACTGCCAGAACAGCAAGTGCGCCGGATCGGTGCCGGTCGCTGCGATCACGTCGATGGTCAAACGAGGACCGTAGAGCGCAATCGAATTGCGACCGCAGCCGAGCAAGTTGATCGGCGCACCAGGCGCGTGGATGCCGAGCGAGCGAAGCAGCTCACCGCCATACAGCGTCGGCAAACGACCGCTCAGCTGATGGTAACGCTCGGCCCACTTGCCAACGCCGTCGAACACCTGTTGCGACGTCGGAATGACGCCTTGCCCACCACGCTCGACGTCGACCATCGTCCACAGCGTGCCCTTCTTCTCGCCACCGATCTTCTCCATCTTCGACCAGAAGAAGTCCGCTTGCGCGACCCAATCCTGGTGGAGATCGAGATAGTGGTAGTAGCCATCGAAGAAGTCCACGCCGTAGCGATCGTGGTCGGTGATGATCGAGCGGAACGAGTTGATCCGATCGCACTCCCACTCGTAGAGCCCCTGCGTGATCTTGTGGACGAGACCGCACCACGGATCACCGCTGTTGATGAGCGTCTTCACCGCGGCGATTTCGATCGGCGCGTTGCGATCACCGAGGTATGTGTCGACGAACAGCTTGTCAGTCATGTTGCGCCACACCGCTGCCAGGGATTGCAGTCGGAACAGGACGAGACACCGCGTGCGTCTTCGCGCGCAGCTTTGCGCGAGACGGTTTGTGCAGGCTCGCACGATACGAACGCGGCGGCATGTGCTGCGCTTCCACCTGATGCCAGCCACCGCTTCCGTTGTGCCACTGCATGTAGCCACCAGGACGAACCTCGAACGGCTTCGTCACGAGCTTCATGTAGTCGAAGAACAGGCCGGCGAGATCCTGCGGTGGCTCGAAGTAGTGCGGCGTGACGAAGTTCGACACGAACACGCCGTCGATTTGGTACTGATCCTCTTCGACGGCATCGCAGACTTCGTACGCCCAGAACTTCCCGTCGCTCGCCTGCACCGCCTTCGAGAGATACGGATCGGCGAGCATCTCCAGAAGCTCGTGCGAGATCGTGACGCTCAGTTCGCCACCGTCTTGCTTGTCGAGCAACGGAAACACTTTTGCGAGCGGTTCGCCGTGCACGGTCATGTCGTGGTAGCCGAGCGCACCAGGCTGATCGGCGTCCTTGAACAGACCGATGATCCACGTGCCAGGCGGAAGCTTCGTGTGGTCGAAGTCGGTGAATGTCGACGCAACCGAACCGACGGTGCACGTCACGCCGTAGAACGGAGCGAAGTGCTCCTCCACCTGGCGTGCGAGCGCAGCTGCGATCTTCGGAAGGTCAGCGTCGTCTGCACCGCTGCCAGGATGGTTGACGATGAGAACGTGTGGAGGCGTGTACATGTGTTTCTTCTTCCTTTCGTGCACGGTTCACTTCTTTTGCGCAGCGAGGAACGCACGCGCGTGAGAAACGACAGGCGTCTCCTGACCGTGGTTTGCGGTTTGCGAACCGCCACCGCTCTCCACCGCGAGCACGCCTTGCACGAGGCAAACGAGCGCCTCTTGCGCGAGACCATCCTTTTTCGCGACGTCACCGAGCGCAGAGGTGAAACCTTCCGTGCCCAGCGCCGTCTTCACGTCGTCGGCGTACTTCACGAGATCGGAGATGCCGCAGCCACCGGCCGCGAGACCACCCTCCTTCGCCTGCGCGCCGGACAGGCACGCCGACAGCGCGATTGCGATCACCGCGACGACAGCGATGAGCTGCATCAGCGCGAGGCGAGCGAAGCCAGCTTGACCCGGACGAACGAGCGCGCTCTTGACGAAGCCAGCCTTCGACAGCATCTCGGTGATGTCGTGATCGGTGCCGTCGGTCATGTGGATCGAAACCTTGCCGTCATCACCGATGATGAGAAGCTTCGCTTCCGCGGGCGCGAACTGCGCAACCGCAGCTTGCGAACTGAACGGCGTGCCGTACTTCGCGCTGTGGATCGCGTGCGATTGGTTCTGCGCGACCTGCGCGTTCTTCCCCCAATCGGTCGCGCCCTGCACGCCGAGAAGCGCAGCGCCGAGACCAACGATCGTCCAGTACGCCGTGGGATCGACGTTGAAGCCGTACTTCGTACCGAGCGCGAGGAGAAGCGTGAGCATGAACGTCCAGAACTTCATCGAGCTGACGAGTCGCTTCAGCGCGGTGAGGAAGCCCTGCCACGTCGTGAGCGTGGACAGATCGAACGTCGAGCTGGGAGTCGGTGCATTGGTGTTTGCGTCGGTCATTTGTGCAGTTCCCTTCCGTGTTGCAATCCTCGTTCGTACCAAAGCTTGTCGTGCGAAAGAATTTTCCCACCGCACTTGGTGCAAACGTAACGGCGATACAGCTTGCCGCCATCCTTCGTTTCGCCTTGCAGCTCGGCTTCAATGCCGACGAAGTCATGCGGACCCGAACAATCGACAAGGCGCTTGGAGTTGGCTTTCACCTCTTCCCACAGCGCCAGCATCTCTTCTTTGCTGGCCATCGTTCGCGGTCTAGGATTCGGACCTAGATTAGAGGCTCCAAAGGCCCCTGTCCTACCATTAGACGAACCGCGATTAGTTCACGAGCTGCACCGTGCCATACGGCGTGAAGATCTCCTTGAAGCGCTCACGCTGTTTGCCGAAGTAAACGACAGCTGCATCGAACGTCGCGCCGGTGTCTGCCGGACGTCCGTCCAAACCGTAGAAGCACATGCGCGCTGGATACTGATGACCACCATGCCAGAAGCAAACAGCATCCGCGAACGGCCAGATGTACTTCTCCCAATAGCCGGTTCCTGTGCGAGCTGGAATGAGCGAGACTTCATGTGCACCTGCATCGCGAATGATAGACGAACCCTCTGACGCCATCTTCGCAGCCCACAAATGCAGCGTGCGTCCGTACGGCGGATTGACGAAGCACACCGTGTTCTCTGGAATGAACCAGCGCTGCGCGAGCCCATCGACGTGGTTCGGTCCACCATAGAACGACCACCACGCTTTGACAAAGCTCAACGGGTTCGCGCAAGGGTCCAGCGCGATCGGACCGAGCTGGCGCACGATGTCCAGGAAGTACGGTGGCGTGAGCCAATCCTGCTTCGCGCTCGACAGCGTCACCTTCACCGTGTGCGTGGTGAGCTGACCGACGAACTTCTTCCACTCGGCGAGGATGAGCGCACGCTCGGAGCGAACGTAGTCGCCGTAGAGCTGTTCGATCGGAACGCTCGCGCACTGGTGGTACGCGCATTCGCGAACGATGGCTTGTGCCTGCTTCCTCGTAATCATGAGTTCCTGGGAATACATCATGCCAGGAACCTGTAGAGCAAGCTCCTGACGAAAGGCGATCGTTTCCGATCACTTAGCGACGCGCGCGAGCTGCACGATCGCGAGACGCAGCCACCGATTCGCGTGTCACTACGTGTCCCTTACCTCCCGGCCCACTCCAGCGTCCCTCACCGATCAAGACGTCTGTCTTGAACTGCGATGGGACTTCGCGTTCGTTGTGGTAGGTGTCGCGTGTGGTCAGGTCTCTGATCGTGACACCACGCTGACGTGCGTCGTACGGTGCAGCCGTCTCGCGATCGAAGCGCACCGCAGGGATGCTCGGTCGCCACGGCTTCGCTTGCGGCGCATCGTTGCGACCGACGTCTCGATACGCGAGCGAGATGCAGGACGGTGCTTCGCCCTGCACTGGCGGCGTGTCGCAAAGCCGCAGCGGATTGTTCGAGTTGTACGCGTTTGCAACGACCGTTTTCATGTACTTCGGCGGCACCATGCGTCCGCAGTTCATGCAGCGCTCGGTCGCGTCTTCGCTGTACGCCTTGTGAGCTTCGAGCGTTTGCTGCGAAAGCCCACGAAGCGGTTTGCCGTCGTTGCCGACAAGCAGACCGCGTACAGGCCCTTCACGCAAACGCGGCGCTTCCGACTTCGTGATGATGCGCGCCTGCGGTTGCGGTACCGATTGCGTCGGCGTCGTGATCACCGCTTGTGCTGTGCGTCCGATGATGCGCGCGACCGGTGCAGGTGCTGCGGTTGGTTGTGCAGTGGGAACGATTCCTTTGCGAAGCGCCATAGCTCACTCCTTGAACGTGGGGACAGGGATACCCTTTGCGATTGCCTCTTCGGCCGTCATGAAGTTGCTGCTACGCGGAAGTGTGGCCGGGTCGACCTTGCCGCGCCACGATGCAGCGCGACCGACCCAAATGCCGTGGATAGCGCGCATCTCCTCGTGGCCTGTCTTGATGACGAGCCACGTGAACGGCTCCGGTGGTTGGATCGTGGTGACGTCGCCGCGTGCCACGCGCTCGCGCAGCTTCGTAGCGACAGCCTTCGGAATGAGCGTCGCGCGGAAGCTGTTTGGCAAGTTCAGCTTCAGCGTGTACTCGCCGTCAGCGTTCTTCTGGAACAGCTTCTCGCGAGGCATGTTGCTCGCCATCGCGAGCGCCATCATTGCAAACGCGCGGCGTAGCGCGTCCCACGTCTCGATGATGTCCTTCTTCTCCATCTAGTCCTCCGTTGCGGCTCTGATTGATTCTTGGTCGACATCCTTGTCAGCTGGCTGCGGCGTGACGATGCGCGCGACCACAGGCGCAGCTACGACAACAGGCGGCGCAACAGGCTGCGTCACCGGTTGCATCTCACCCATCGTACGCGGCGCTTCGACAGCTGGCGCACCGGTCTGCAATTGCGCTGCGACGTTCGCAACGAGCTGTTTCATGAAGTCAGGGTTCACCGCCGACAGCTCGCTGATGACCGATTGTGTTTGGTCGCTGATCTCTTTCTTCTTCGCGGCGATGATTGCACGCGCATCGGTGATGACCTTCTCGGCGACCTTGATCTTCGCTTCCTGAAGCTCGATCTCCTTCTTGATGTAGAGCACGCGATCGGAAGCCGTCTTCGGTGCCGGCATGTTGTTCGTCACGCCGTTCGTCGACGTCGATTGATACGTGCGCTGATCGGCGTTCGGACGTTCGCCGTGCAGGTAGCGATCAAGGTCCCACTGACAAACGTCGCCTTTGAAGCGTTTGCATTGGTCAGCAACCTGCGTCGCGATACCTACCGAGATGCCGTGCTGGTGCACCACGATCTCGCGACCATCATCGAGCTTGATGACCGGCCAGTAGTTGCCGTTGACGAATTGCGTGCCTTCGTAGCTGCCTTCGCCAAACAGCAAAATCAGGCTCGCTTCAGGACGAGCCCAAACGATGCAACGCGATCCGATCTCAGGTGGATTGTTCATCGTCAACCTCGCTGACGATGCCGAGCACGCACGAGCCGGTAGCCGCGTTCGTGACAGCTTCGAGCGTCGCCTTCTTTGTTTGGTTCCACATCGTGATCTCGACGTCCTTCACGCGGTCGTAGTCGCGCGCGCTGACG